>ERZ1034917.397-NODE-397-length-40604-cov-18.341217_pt1 | contig 40604 bp, 30 predicted proteins | sample MGYA00520605_ERZ1034917 | MGnify/ENA primary metagenome ERZ1034917 (study PRJEB33766, sample SAMN09781784) | gut metagenome | biome: gut microbiome | host: Homo sapiens | place: Madagascar | study: EMG produced TPA metagenomics assembly of the PRJNA485056 data... | reverse complement strand
AGGGCCCGGAACGCATATTCACCGCCACATTGCAGTTTATTACCTTGCCCTTGGTCACTATTACCGGCGTTGCCGTAGGAGTGGGCGTGGGCTTGACGGTAGGCGTGGGTGTTGCGGTAGGGGTTGCCGTCGGTGTCGCAGTGGGTGTCGCTGTCGGCGTTGCCGTCGCGGAAGCCGTAGGCGTTACAGTTTCGGTATATATGCTTAAGTAATCCCCTCTGATATATCCTTTTGTGCCGTTGGGCAGCACAAGATAGTACCAATCCCCGATTTTATCCAGTATCGTAGCTATCGTTCCCTTTGCCGCCTGCCCTATCTTTGTATGGCTTGTGGAGGGCCCGGAACGCATATTCACCGCCACATTGCAGTTTATTACCTTGCCCTTGGTTACTATTACCGGCGTTGCCGTCGGCGTGGGCTCAGCCGTTGGAGTTTGCGTGGGCGCTTCACTGCTGCTTCCCGGCGTAGGCTCTGCCGTATTGTCCGGCGTTATATCCGGCGTTGCCGCCGGCTCCTCCGAGGGCGTCGGGGTTTCCACAATCTCCGGCTTGTCCGGCGTTATATATGCCGCATAGATATAGCCCTCGCCGTAGCGCGTATTTACTTTATACCATTCTCCCTGCTTTTCAATCAGCTCCACGCGGGCTCCGTATGCCAGCATTCCCAGCACCGCGCTGTCCGTAGTGGCCTCTGCACGCACATTCACCGAGCCCAGCATATCCTGCGTGGTCACGGTTCCGTAGTCCTTGGACGGATCCTCCGGCTCCTCTTTGTTCGGGTCGGTAACAACATATAAGCTGTCCATTATAACGGCGCCGGGATAGTAAAAGCCCATTATCTGGTTTGAGTCATGTCCGTCCTTAGCGCGCGCAATTGCACCGCGCTGACTCAGTCCCACTCCGTGTCCGTTGCCGCGCATGGACAACACGAAATAATCTTCATATTCATATACATAATACATAAGCCGCGAATTCAGGTTCTGCCCCGCCGCAAGGCTCACCTGACGGATGTCATCAATAAACAGATCCAGCTCAAAGCTTGCCTCTTCGCCTATTTCCGGCGTTTCAACCCCGTTGTCCACATAATATATGCTCAGATAATCCGTGCTTATGTACCCCACCGTGCCGTCTGCGGTGCGCACCTTTGCCCAGCCGCTAAGCTGCTCCAGCACCTCCACCTCAACGCCCTTTGCCACAGTGCCTATTTTCGTTGACGAAGCACTGGGGGCGGAACGCATATTTACCGAAACATTAACATTTACCACTATGGCGCACTTTTTGCGCTGCACAGGCACGCTTTCTTCAGGCTGAACCGTTGTATCCTCCGTAATCTCCGGGGTCGTGCTCGGGTTCGCAGCAGGCTGCTCGGTTTCGGTTTCCGTCGGTGTTTCGCTCGGAGCCGCAACAGTCTCCTGCGGTTCCTCCGTTCCCGCAGGCTGCTCGGGCGTTTGTGACGGATCCGCTTCAGGGGTCGCGGTCGGAGTTTCCGCAGGAGTCACTGTCGGAGTTTCCGTAGGAGTAGGCGATGACTCAGGCTCAATTCCGGCTACGTCCGTATACGCAATCACGCTGCCCGAAAGATAGCTTTTGCTCATATAGCCTATCGTGCCGCCCGCCGTTATCACTTTATAATAATTACCCGATTTGTCCAGAACCTCTACGCGCGTCCCCGCCCAGAGGCTTGCGAGCTTTTCATACGAGGACGACGGCCCGTCGTACAATCCGGCGTTGCGCGTAACTCCCGAAACGCGCATAAACTCCTTCTTTACCGTTCCGCTGCCCTGCTGACCCTTGATTGCGTTCACGCTTACGGTGACCCGCAGAAAATTATAGCATTTTGAATTGCTTTCATAGGGGAAGCGCTGTGTATGCAGCTGCGCTCCCGTCACGCCGTTGATTACATAATTGCCATCAAGCGTGCTGTATCCTTTTTCGTAAAGCGCAATCTTCAGCTCGGTCTCCATGACCTTGCGTATTCTCTCATCTATAATATAACAGGTTCCGCGCCCCTCCATCTCCTGCTTTGCCATGTACAAAATGGACGCACTGGCGCCGCTGTTGTAATCGTATGTATCGTCCGATACCTCAAGATACGGCTCCTTCGTGCCGCCCCATGCATTCACATTCGTACGCGTCTGACCGCCGTTATTGTCGGAATACCATGCTCCGCACAGCTTCCCGCCGCTGTGGGTAAGTATCTGCCCCGCCGTTTCCTGAACCGCCTGTATGCACCTCTTCCACGATGTGGAATAGCCCTTATATACTTGATTGGAGGAGGTATCTCCTATATCGTAGGTCAGGGGCGAGGTACCGCTCTTGCGCAGATTGTAGGCATATGTACGGGCGGCAACGGCCTGCGCCTTTATCGCCTCAAGCGGAGAGCCCTCTCCGATCTCGCCCACAACAACGCCCACAAGATATGTTTCCATATCCACATAATTAACGGCCAGCAGATAGCTGCCCGACTTTGCAAATATCATATCCCCAAGATAATTGCAAAGCCCGTACCTGTTGGACTGTATTTTAAGCCCGTTATAGCCCGCATCCGCTTTATACAATCGGAAATAGCCGTTGCTGCCGCGGCTTACCTCCTTGCCCTCCTGATAAAGCACCACCGCATTCCCCTCAATTTTCACGGTGCAGACTACACCCTTTTTCAGCGCCTTGCCGTTATCCGTGGCATAGGTGCCCGCCGGCGTAAAATCAAGCGTTTTTACCGAGCCTATGGTGGAAATTTTAACTCTCAGTATGCATTTATCCTTTGCCTGGGCCGTTACCATGCCCACGGATGCGCTCAGTGCCGTAAACAGCAGCATTATAGCCAGCACTGCCGCAATTTTTGATTTCATCGGATACTCCCTTCTCCGCCTTATTTATAAAGCCGGTGTAAAAAAATGATGGCGCAACGCCGCAAAGCCGCGCCTGCGTATTGCATATGTCAATATTGTTAAGCCCTTCGCCAAAAAAGCGCATTAAGCCGAATTTTTTGCATACAGCTTTTTTATAATAATAACAGACGGCCGCGCTAAACGCAAGTCGTCTGTTGTCGATTATGCAAGAATACCGCGCTTATACTGACTGTTGCTCGTTTTTTCGCGCTGTTTCGCAAAATATTACAATTGTATTACGAAATTGCTTAACAATTCGTAACAATTTGCGCTGCAATGCCGCTCGGCCTTGCCTGTGCGCGTCTTTTACAGTCTGGAGGCCACATCCCGCGCCACAACAATGCCGGTAACCGAAGCCTGCATCAGTCCGCGGGTAATGCCCGCTCCGTCGCCTATGCAGTAAAGCCCCTCCACCGCCGTCATAAAGCGGTTGTCCACCTTCACCTTGCTGGAGTAAAACTTTACCTCCACTCCGTAAAGCAGGGTGTTCTTGGAGTAAAGCCCCGGCGCCACCTTATCAAAGGCGCGCAGCGCTTCAATAATGCTGGTAAGATGACGGTGCGGCAGCACAAAGGACAGATCACCCGGCACTGCCGTGGTAAGCGTGGGACGGGTGGTGGATTTTTTAAGCCTTGTGGCATCGGTGCGCCGCCCTTTTTCCAAATCGCCGAGGCGCTGCACCATTATCGGGCCGCCCGTAAGCATATTGCCCAGCTTTGCAATATATTCGCCGTACACTATCGGGTCGTCAAAGGGGGAGGTGAATTTGGAGGAAACCAGCAGCGCAAAGTTTGTATTCTCCGTTTTGCGCGCGGCATCACCGTAGCTGTGACCGTTTACCACCGCTATGCCGTTTTCATAATGCTCCTCCGAAACCACTCCGCCCGGATTCATGCAGAATGTGCGCACCTTGTTTTCAAAGGTGTCGGAATAATACACCATCTTGGCTTCGTAAAGATGCTTTGTAAGGTGATCCATTATGCTGTTGGGCACCTCTACGCGCACACCGATATCCACTTCATTGTTTTCCGTAACTATTCCGAGGTTTTTCACCGTGTGATTCAGCCAGTCCGCGCCGCCGCGTCCCGGCGCCGCAACAACACAGCCCGCCTCCACGGTAAATTCCTCGCCGGCATGCTCAAGGACTGCGCCGCAGGCTCTGCCCCCCCGCACTATTATCTCCTTTGCGGTGGTAAGCTCCATAAATGTGGTGTGAGTATTGGTTACAAGATGTACATACATGGCTCTGAGCACATCAAAAGCCCGCTCGGTTCCCAGATGCCGCACCGGGCAGGGCACCAGCTGAATATTGTGCTTGGAGCATTCGTAGCGTATTTCGTCCACCTTTTTATCGTTAAGACCGTGCACCTCGTCGCTCGCGCCGAAATCGCAATATATGCTGTCGGCATATGAAATAAGCTCCGCCGCTTCCTTTTGGCCGATATAATCCGTTATATGCCCTCCCACCTCGCTGGAAAGGGACAGCTTACCGTCGGAAAACGCTCCCGCGCCCGACCATCCGCTTACTATCGCGCAGGGCTTGCAGTGTACGCATTTTCCCGTAACGCGCGCGGGGCAGCGGCGGCTGTCAATATTGCGTCCGCTGTCAATTATAAGCACTCTTGCGTCCTTATTCAGACGCGTAAGCTCAATTGCCGTAAATATGCCCGCAGGGCCTGCGCCCACAACCAGGCAGTCATAATACTCGTTGTTCATATTATCACTCCGAACCGTTTTTCGTTCCATGCCGCTGCTGCGGCAGGCATACATATATATTATAGCACATCGTTTCCCCTTTTTCAACACTATTCTGCACGGTTTTGCTCCGCACAAAAAGAAAACCGCCCCGGTTTTCCCGAAGGCGGCTTGCCATGCGGTCATAAACCGCATTATTTACATTATACTTAAAGGATTATCCTCTCTTTTTTGCAATAACCAGTGCGCCGCAGCCGGTGATGGCGGCAACAGCATAGGCGATTACGGAGAAGTCAGCGGTATCGGTGCTTTCAAAGCCATCCAGATCTCCTGCGCCCTGTGCCAGTTCCATGGTGTCAGCCAGCGCAACACGGTTTACAAGGAAGGTAAAGGGGGTGTTTTCTGCCTCATAATCCATATAGAAGCAGGTATTCTTGAAGTAGCAGCCATCTCCCAGTCCGTTCATTCTTGCGGTGGGGAAGAATACCCAGCCGGTGAAGCCCGCAGGAATGGCAACGCCCGTTCCGCGTCCGTTTCCGGCAGTTTTCTCAGTGCCATTTGACTGAGTGCCGTTAGCAGCAATAAGAACTATTGGCCACTGAGCAATCTCCTCCTCGGAGTTATGGTTCTGGAAAAGTGCGCCCCACTCGTTAGCACTGCCGTCAGCATTAACAATGGTGCTTTCGGTTACCATGACGATTTCGGATTTGCTTCCGTTTTTGATCTGATATCCTACATACTTTGCATTGCCCCATGCAGCCTTAGTTTCATTGTCCGCAGGGAGCGCCGGGCCTTCACCCGCAGCCATATGATACAGGCAGTTTACGCCGTCCTTGCCGGTAAGCGTGATAGCCATGGTCTTGCCGTTGAATTCATACTTCCAGTATTCGTCACCTGCGCTGCCGTTTGCAAAATTATCACTTGAGGACGTACCGGTAAAATCCTCGATAACCGTAACGTCGATGTGGTTTCCGCCAACGGTGACGCCTCCGGGCATCGGAGCGGCAAACACACTTACACACAGCGTGCAGCACAGCGCAAATACGCAAAGCGCAATCACGAACTTTTTCATGTTTGTATTTCCTCCTCTTGTTTTTTTGCATATTATGCAATATGGTATATTGTTATTATTATTATAGCTGCCCGCATACCCAAAGTCAATACCCCAAATAAAATATTTATGCCGGTACGCCAAAGCTGCTTTAAGCGGCAATATCAAAAAGGCTTCCCTGCGCGGGAAGCCTTAATTCTTTACTGTTTTATCGCTCCAAAAGGATTACTTTCTCTTCTTTGCAACAACCAGCGCGCCGCAGCCGGTGATGGCGGCAGCCGCATAGGCGATTACGGAGAAGTCAGCGGTAGGCTGAACTTCATCGACTATTTCAAGGCTGTCCAAAATATAGGTAAGAGAGGTAGCCTCGCCGAAGTTTTCACGAACGTCTATTTCCATGGTTTTTAAGCCTTCGTTAAAGTTCGTGTGCAGAGCCTTGCCCCAGCCGGCCGGAGCGGCAAGCGTGCAATTATCAAGCGGGAAATATACATAGCCCTTAAAGCCTGCGGGAATAATCACGCTGCTGTTTTCTCCGTATCCGCCGCCGTCGCCGGTGGTAACAGCGGGCTTAGAGCCGTTTTTGGCATAGAGCACCGCCTTGGTGCAGTCAAACGATGCAGCGGTACCTTCGCCGTTGAAGGTAAAGCGCAGACCGAAGGTTGCCTTATCAGAGGTGTTCTCTACATAAAGCTTCAGATATTTTCCTGCAGCCCAGTTTTCCATAAGAGCGGCAAGCGTAGCGTCATCCTGAACATTGAAGCCCTGAACCCATGCATTTTTGGATCCGGCGGTGATCTTAACGCCGTTGCCGTTATCGCCCTTGGCAGCCTCAACAGTCGGCGCCTCCACACCGTATGTGGAAAGCCCGGAGTTGTAGTTCATGTACGCCGCGATATCTGCAGCGTCAAAGCCCGAAACCAAAGCGTTGGCCGCAAAAGCGGTAACCGCGAAAAGGCTGACCATGCAAATAACGGCAAGAGAAACCAGTATCTTTTTCATGTTTGTATTTCCTCCTCTTGTTTTTGCATATTGCATATTATGCAACATAGTATATTGTATTATTATTATAGCCGCCCGCATACCCAAAGTCAATACCCCAAAGAGGATTTTTTTGCGCTTTTTGCGAAGAAAACATCAAATATCCCACACAATCGGCATCGGCGGCAAAACACATCTTATATCCGCCGCAAAGCCAATACCTGCGTAAAACGGAAACAAAAAAGCACCTGCTTTTACACAAGTGCTTTTGGTGGGTCATCGGGGGCTCGAACCCCGGACACCCTGATTAAGAGTCAGGTGCTCTACCAGCTGAGCTAATAACCCGTATATGGAGCGGAAGACGAGATTCGAACTCGCGACATTCGCCATGGCAAGGCGACGCTCTACCACTGAGCCACTCCCGCATATGCCGTTAGGAGAAGTCGGCTTGCATCACAAACCTGCTCCCTCGGAACAGGGCTTATAATATCACATATCTTTTTGCTTGTAAAGCGTTTTTTTAATATTTTGCGGCAATTTATTTTTGATCCGTCCGGTTTGTATGCCAAATTACCCCTTTACCTTAAACCAGCAGCCCCAGCGCCGCCCTTACCGCATAGGTTCCCAATATAACCGCCGCGCACCCTCCGTAAAAAAACGCGCTTACCGTTTTAGAGGGGTTTATCACCCGGTGATGCAAAGCAAAAAGCAGCAGCGCGGCAATAAACGGCGCAGCCGGATTATAATAAAGCACAGCCCCGAAATCCAACCGACACAGCGCCAAAAGTGCACGCGTAGTCCCGCAGCCCGGGCACGGAAAGCCCGTTATATATCGTACGGGGCAATGGATTCCGCTTATATTAAGCGCCAGCAGGCACAGCGCAAAAAGCGCGATAAACACCGCATGCTTTATAAACAGCCCCCGAACTCCCGGCTTTCCCGGCCGCTTTTTGTCCTCAGCCGCCGTTTGTCCGCTTTCTTCATTTTGAGTATGCATTTTTTCGCATTTATTGGCGCTTCTGCGCCGAAAAAAATTCATATGCTTCCCTTACCGCCTCTTTGGCGTCCCCCGGCTCAAACCCCAGCACGGCACGCGTACGGGACGAATCAAACTCGACGCCGCTTTCAAGACATTCCACCGCATAGCGCGTAAACCCCGGCTTCTTGCCCATAAGAGCGCATAACGCCCCGTTTATATCGCCCGCCGCGCATGCAAGCCATACGGGAATATGTGGCAAATGCCGCCTCCTTCCGCTGAGCCGCGCAAGCTCGCCGTATACCTGTGCCACCGTGATTCTGCCGCCCTGAAGAATGTAGCATTCCCCGCTTTTTCCTTTTTGCGCCGCCAGTATAATGCCGCGCGCCGCATCCGTTGCGCTTATAAAATCGTAACCGCCGTCTATGACGGCAAGGGGTGCTCCGCGAAGATAATCCCGCACAAGCCGTCCGGCGAGCGAGGGCTTATAATCGTTTGCTCCCAGCACGGCGCAGGGACAAACCACGCAGGCATCCAGACCGTTTTTACATTCATCAAGCACATATTGCCCTGCTGCGGCCTTGCTTTGAGCATAGCAGCCCTTCATCAGCTCCGGATAAAAACCCTTCGGTTCCGGCACCCTGAGCACATTATCGCGGATATCGCCGTTCCCGCTGCCGCAGAAAACAGCATCCGTGCTGCAAACATACACAAGACGGGCGTGCTTTTGCGCGCATATACGCGCCACTTTCCGTGTAAGAACAACATTTACGGCAAACGCCTCTTTTCTTTCCCTTTCGCTTATGGCAATCCTGCCGGCGCAATGCACTACGCATGCGCCCTCCGGGATAAGCCCGCGCAAAAATTCTTCATCGGAAAGCTGCCCGACAGCCCGCCTGACGGAAACCCCCTCAAGCGCCGGGTCATTATCGCGCCGCACGGCCGCAATTACCCTTTCGCCTTTGTTTGCAAGCAATCTGACTACATTGTTTCCGATGTGTCCGGTTGCACCCGTTACCACATATGTTACCGCCATTTTTGTTCTCCCGGAGGGCGGCTGCGCCGCCCCTTTATTAAAAGCCCGGGCGCAATGCGTCCGGGCCGCTGTCCCGCTCCGTTTTAATTTTCGCAAAACCGACAAACCGCATGTTTTTCAGCCTGTCTGCTGAACAGCTCAGTCAAAATCATAGCTGTCCGGCCTTGACTTTGCAATGAACCTGTACTCGCTGGGCGAAAACCCGGTTTTTTTCTTAAAGAGCCTGGAAAAATAATTCGAGCTTTCAAAGCCCACCGAATAGGCTATTACCTGCACAGGATCGTTCTGCGTCTGAAGCATTTTCTTTGCCCGGTTTATGCGCAGATTGTTTATAAACTCAATGGGCGGATGCCCGGTCTTTTCCTTGAAATAGCGTATGAAATAATTCGGGTGCAGGTGGGAAATGCTGCACAGCTCGTTTATGGTTATATCCCTTGAGAGATTTTCGTCAATGTATGTAAGTATAACGCTCAGCTTTGTATCCTTGAATATTGTTTCCCTCGTAACGCTGGAATGCTCGGCGTAATAGGCAAGCAGCTGCAGTATATAGGCCTTGCGGCGCAGAATTTCATGCAGCGACAAATGATTGTTTGTAATTATGGATTTGAACAGATCGGTAACATAATCGGTATCCTTGACCTCAATAAAATGAGGCAGGGTTATCTGCTCCATAAGGTCTTTGTTGTTGCACATGGCGGTAAAATGGATCCAATACTTGCTTATGGTGTTGTCCGATATGTGATGATAAGTCTGCGTGCTGTTGCAGGGCAGAAGAAAAAGCTGTCCTTTTTTTGCAATGTATTCGCTGTCGTCTATCTTGATGTAGCACTCGCCGCTCATTATATAATAGAATTTATTATAATAGGGGTTTATTATAGTGCTACCCCATGAACGCCAGCATTTTGCAAAATCTCCCGTAAGGTATTCCAGCTGAATGTTTTCCAGCTGCTGACTGAAGACTATATTATCCTTCATAAATACGCACTCCGTATAAACTTCCGCCGCCGCACGGCCCGTTGTAAAATAGAAATCGCAAAATAGATAATTTTGTATAGGTACATCTTAGAATCCTGCATATCTATTATAACTGTTTTAATGTATAATATCAACTGAAATTTTCTATCCGCGGATTTTTATTTCTGCCTTCGGGCAAAAAACATCCCGGCCATCATACTCAAAACAACCATTAATGCTGAAAGGATATAACCAAATGAGCCTTATATTTACCGATCTCCGCTGCGAAAACCGCCGCAACCCCTTGGGCATTGACACCGTACCCCGCCTCAGCTGGAAGCTTTCCGGTTCGCGCTGCGCGCGTCAGAGCGCCTTCCGCGTAATAGTCGCTTCAAGCGAGCAGGCGGCAGCCTCCCTTTCGGGCGATGTATTCGACAGCGGCCTTGTACCGGGTGACGCTTTCTTCTGCGATGCCGACGCCGCATACAAAAGCGCAGCCCGCTACTTCTGGCGCGTATGCGTCAGGGATGAAAACGGTGAGGAAACCATAAGCGACACCGCAAGCTTTGAAACCGGCCTGCTGGACCCCGCACTTTGGGAGGGCAGCTTCATCGGCTCCCCCTGCTCCTATTCGGGAATACTGCTGTTCCGCAGCCATTTTGAGGCGCGCAGAAGCATTGCATGCGCACGGATATACATAGCCGCCGCCGGCTTTACCGAGCTTTATGTAAACGGCACGCGTATAGGCTCAAATGTTCTGGAGCCCGTAAACTCCGACTATAAAAAAGAGCTGTACTATGTCACCTTCGATGTAACAAACGCGCTGCACTCGGGGGACAATGTCATCGGCGTGCGCCTTAATAACGGCTGGGCGGAGCACGGCTGCTTCCTGCTTCAGGGCCGCGTAAGCTACGATAACGGCGAAAGCGACACCTTTTTCTCCTCCCACGGCAACTTTATTTTCTGCCCCTCCGGCACGAGCGTTGCCACACAGTACGCCGGCGAAAGACGCAACCCCGCCATGGAAATGACCGGCTGGGCGGACCCGGGCTTTGAATTTGAAAAGAAATACCGCCACGAAACCTTCGGCATAATGAACTTCTGGCTGCCGGAATCCCCCGAAACGGCGCTTGACTGCCAAAAAAGCTTTATGAACGCCTACTATACCGCCATTGAACTGCCCCATCCCGGCGGACGCCTGATTGCCACCCCCATTGAGCCCGTGGTTATCGGCAGCGAGATGAAGCCCGTTTCCCGTCATCAGATAAAGGACGGCGCATGGCTGTACGATTTCGGCCAGAACTTCACCGGCATCTGCCGTCTGCGCGTAAAGGGCGAAAGGGGCACAAAAATCAGCATTGCCCACACCGAGCTGCTTAACGAGGACGGCACCCCGAACATGGTATATCTGCGCATAGCGGAGCCCAACTATCCCTACGAGATGCAAACCGACTGCTATACTCTTGAGGGCACGGGCAAAACCGAAGAATTCATGCCCTCCTTCACCTATCACGGCTTCCGCTTTGCCGCCGTATACGGTCTTACCGAAGAGCCGGATGACGACACCCTCACTGCCTTTACTCTTGCAAGCGATGTAGAGCAGATAGGCACCTTCAAGGCCGAGCACAATATGATATCCTGGCTCCAGGAGGCCATCATGTGGACGGAAAAGGGCAACCTTCACTCCATCCCCACCGATTGCCCGCAGCGTGCCGAGCGTCAGGGCTGGCTCAACGATATGACCGCCCGCAGCGAGGGCGCAGTATATAATCTCGACCTGCACCTGCTGTATTCCAAGTGGGCGCGCGATATAACCGGCACGCAGGATCCCGTAAGCGGCGCCATAGGCGATACCGCTCCCTTCCGCCGCGGAAACAAGCCCGCCGATGCCGTATGCTCCTCCTACATTTATGCGCCCTTCCTTGTTTACCGTCACTACGGGGACGACCGCGCCCTGCGCGAAAACTACGAGGGCTTCCGCAAATGGACCGAATACCTGTACCGCAACTCCGACCGCGGCATCGCCATATACAGCCTTTACGGCGACTGGGCGGGGCCGGAACCGGACAGCTTCAACGGCGGCTCCCCCGTATCCGGCATAACCTCCGGGCAGTATATGTCCAGCTGCTTCAATTACTATAACGCCCGTCTTATGCAGGAGGTAGCGCGCATCACCGGCCACGGCGAGGATGAAAAAATGTATGCAGACCGTGTAAGTGAGCTTTGCACCCGCCTTAACGATGTATATTACGACCGTGTGAGCGCCAACTATTCCACCGGCTCTCAGGCGGCGAATATATTTGCACTGGAGCTTGGCATAGTGCCGCAGTCCGAGCAGGCGCGCGTTGCCGCCAACATCAACGCCGATATCGTAAAGCGCGGCTATCACCTCTCCACCGGCAATCTGTGCACAAAATATCTGCCGGAGATACTCACCCGCTACGGCTACCTTGAAACCGTAATGAAGCTCATGGAGCAGACCACCTACCCCAGCTGGGGCTATATGAGAAGCAAGGGCGCCACCACCATATGGGAGCGTTGGGAATACGCCACCGGCTTTGCAATGAACTCTCACTCCCATCCGATGTACGGCTCCATAACCGCATGGTTCTATAAATACCTTGCCGGCATAACCGTGTCCGAGCCCGCATTCCGCCGTTTTCGCGTGCATCCGTATCTGCCGGAGAATATGCCTGCCTGCAGCGGCAGCATCGAAACCCCCTACGGCCGCATTGTGTCCGCCTGGAAAAAAACCGCTTCCGGCTGGAGCCTGCATATTGAGGTTCCCGTTTCCTGCAAGGCCGTTGCCGAGCTTGAGGGCAGCGGCGTCACAGTGGACGGCGGCGCCCCCGACAGCTGCCCCGGCGTAAGCACGGAAAGCCGTACCGACGCCATGACCGTTCTCACCCTTGAGTGCGGAAAATACGATATTGCAGTTGCGCGGTAAAGCACAAGCCGATATCGAAACAAACCGAACCGACAAAAGGCGCGTACCCCTGCGGGTGCGCGCCTTTTTTGCAATGCTTTAATTATCGGCCCGTCAGCAATCCTTCTTAAGCGGAATGCCGTTTGCATCCTTATCGATATTGCCGGTAAAGATCATAATTCCCTCTATAAGGCCCCAAATATAGCCTATGCCGCAGCAAAAGCTCAGGCATATCTGCGCAATGCCCTTGCCGGTGTAGCCCAGATAAAAGTTGTGAACGCCAAGACCTCCGAGCAGCACGCCCAGCAGCCCCGCTGTCATTTTGGATTTCTGCTGATCCGGCGTATACTGCGCCAGAGAAGCGCCGCAATTTGGGCAGAAGGTCGCGCCGGGCTGTGTCTGCGCTCCGCAATTGGAGCAATATGCGGTTCCCTGTCCTTTTTTGAAGCCGCAATGCACGCAAACTGCCGCGTTAGGATCCATTGCCTGTCCGCAATTTCTGCAATACATAATATTATACCTCCATTATATCCCGAACACAGCTGCTTCGCAGTTTTACGCATACCCTGCCGCGCGTCTTAACATGCCCGGTCATTTTTTTACAGTATATCACCCATCCTGCGCTATTGCAACGAATTTCTTCAAAAAACACCGTTATCCCTCTTCCGGCAAGGGGCGCTTTGTTCCGCATTACCCCCTTCTCAGCAGCCACACCTGCATTTCGCTCTCGCCGCGGTTTGCAAAGGCAAAATACGGAATGAGCGTAAAGGGGATCTTTTCATAATCGTCGCAGGCATCGTAATACAGGCTTTCGTTTTTTGCAGGCATATAGGCCTCCGTTTTCAGAATGGGCAGCAAAAATTCGCTTTCCTCGGCTTCAAAGGCAGCGTTTATATTTAGCGCCGCGCTTTTTATATCCTCACCGTTATCCGCCCCTTCGGCGCAGTAGACCACGGGACCGCGCATAACCGCTACCCTTCCCGCATCCGCATGAACACGGTGGTTTGCCGAAACCAACCTGACCGGCATATCAAGCTCCAGCTGCACCTCGGTGTTTTCCGTAAGCGTAATATAGGCATACCCATCCTTCAGCGTATAGCCGCAATTTATCCGAAAGCTTCTGCACCATCCGGGAATACGCAGGGCAAGCCGTTTTCTGCCGCTGCAGGTAACGGTGATTTTCCCGTTTTGGGGGTACTCGGTCTTCTGCCGGATTTTTATTCCGTCCGCCTCCGCCGTTGATTCGGCATATTGGTGCACATATACGGTTTCATCGTCAAAGCCGTAGATAAGCCCGGCGGCGGAGGCCACAAAGCGCAGTATATTCGGCGGGCAGCAGGAGCAGTCAAAAACCTCAAGCCGCTTGGTAATGGGAAAACGCTCCTTTATTTTGGTGGAGGTGTTAATGTTGTTGAAATCCGGGTCCATCTCCAGCGGATTTTCATAAAAGAACGATCTTCCGTCCAGCGCCACTCCGGAAATAATGCCGTTATACAGGGCTTTTTCCACTATATCGGCATAGCGCGAATCCGCTTTGAAGCCAAGCATTCTGTTTGCAAACATCGCCATGGCTATCGACGCGCAGGTTTCGCTGTACGCCGTTCTATTGGGCAGATCGTAATCCACCGTAAAGGCTTCGCCTATATTTGTGGAGCCCACCCCGCCGGTAATGTACATGCGCCGGCCTACAACGCTTTCAAAAAAGCGCCGGCACGCGTTTTTCAGCTCCTCATCGCCGTATTCTTTCGCCACATCCGCAGCTCCGCACATAAGATACAATGCTCTTACACAGTGTCCCTGCGCCGTTTTGCGCTCCCTTATCGGCACATCATCCTGATTGTAAAAGGCGTTTGCCCATTCGTTCTCCCACGGCTTTTTTCCGTGCTCGTCAATAAAGAATTTTGCCAGCTCCGCATAGCGCTTTTGCCCCGTGGTTTTGTAAAGCCGCATAAGAGCAAGCTCAATTTCCGGATGCCCCGGCGTAGTAAAGGCCGCGCTTTTCTCTATTTCAAACACCCGCTCTATATAATCGGCATACCTGCACATTGCCCGCAGAAAACGGCCCCTTCCCGTTGCGTTATAGTAAGCCGCCGCCTCAAACAGATGCCCCGCGCAGTACAGCTCATGACATCCCCTGTCGCGGAATCTTTTCTCCTGCTCGGTTACAAGGAAATGGCTGTTGAAATACCCGTTCTCATCGCTGTTTTCAATAATGCAGTCTATCGCGTTTTCGATTATTTCTTCAATTTCGTCATCGCGCTTTTGTTCAAGAATATATGAAGCCCCCTCTATCCACTTTGCTACATCGGAATCCCAGAATATATGCGGCATATCCGGCTCCCCTTCCTTCCACCGGCACTTCAAGGCATCAAAACGATGCGTTTCCTTAAAGCGCTCATAAACCGCCTTGAGCGTCGCCTTTCTGTTTATCTCCTGTTTTTCCCGCCAAAATCCTCCCGTAATTTCAACGCGCGAAAAATCGATATTCTGCATAGTATATTTTTCTCCCTTATCTGTATTGATTTTTTTGCTGTTTTTGCTTATAATGCAGTTGAAAACGGCAATTTTAAGCTTTGCAGCAGCATTATAATAATTATCCGTTTTTGTTTCAATACCCAAATTCAGCAAAAAAGTGAGAAAATCCGATATGATCACACTGGAAAACGGAAAATTTTTCTCCTATGATATGATAGGAGAATTTCATTCCTGCGGCCCCTGGCTGCACCCCAAAAGAAACATAACCAGCACGGAGCTGGTCCTTGTGCTGCAAGGCACCGTATACATAGCCGAAGAAGCGCGGCAGTACGCCGTTAATGCAAACCAGCTTATCGTTCTTGAGCCGCACCGGGAGCATTACGGCTATAAAACGGTTTCGGAGCCGGTGTCCTTCTATTGGTTTCATTTTTACACCGACCTTGAGCTTCCGCTTAAAACCTACGCCGGAAACGACATCTACGAAATAAAACGGCTGCTTAAAAGGCTGCTGCATATATCAAATTCCTCCGACTGCGCGCCGTATGCCGCTGACGCCGCCGGATTGCTGATATACCATGAGCTTAAACGGCTTTCCCTTAAGGAGAGCCTTCCGAATCAGGCACTGGCCGTACAAATAGGCGAATATATACGCAACAACATCAAAAACGGCATAACTGTCCGCGACATTGCACGCAGCCTGGGCTACAACCCGGATTATCTCGGAAAATACTTCAAAAAACACAGCGGAACAGGGCTGAAGGAGTATCTGTCCGCCCAAAGGCTGAAGCTTGCAAAGGACCTTTTGCTTACCACCGATATGAGCGTTAAGCAGATAGCGCGTGAGCTTGGCTACACCGAGGAAAATGTTTTTATAAAGTTTTTCACCTATCACGAGGCCATAACTCCCGCCGTTTTCCGAAGCAAAAGCAGCAAGACCCATATAAACAATAAGTAGCTTTCGCATTTTGCAAAATACAGTATTATTTGAAGATGCCGCAAATCAAATATTAAAGGAGAATAATTTTGAAAGATACAGAAAATAAAAAGCCCGATTATTGCGGTTATGAAGACAGCCCGATTATCGGCTGCCGCAATCAGCCAAATTCTTTTGGATATAATCTCAGGGAAATTGAAAAGTATCTTAAAGAACAAGGAAACGGAAGGGATATAAAAGAACTGATTGATAATAACGAATTAGAGCAATTCAAGATTAAATAAGCATTCGATATAAATCAAAGCTGCTTTTATATAAAGCAGCAGAGCAGAGTGCCGCATGCTCCGCCCTGCCGCTTTATTAAGCGCACCTTTTTATTCCGTTATTGCACCGTTACGCAGGCTTTGATTTCACCTGCTTTGCCGTACCTATTCCTGCCCCTTCAGGGCCTCCACCATATCTATTTTTCTGTTTTTCCGGGCCACCATCAGGCTGACCGCAAAGGACATTCCCACGGTAAGCAGCACGGTGAAAACATAGGAAAGCGCTCCGACAGACATTTGCATCTCATATTCCGATGCAAGAGTTTTTAACATATACGAAAGCGTAAGCGCACCCAGAGGAATGCCTATCAGTATGCCGACCACCGAGAGGGCAAGGTTCTGACCGGCAAGCAGCCTGCCTATTTTCCTGTCCCTGAAGCCGATAACCTTAAGGGTTGCCATTTCGCGGTAGCGCTCGGTATAGCTCATTGTGCCCAGATTATAAAGCACTATTATCCCAAGCAGCAGCGCGCCGCCCACCAAAAGATATATCATCATATCCATAATGGAAAGGAACACCTCAAAGGAGTCCATTATCATCTGCTTTGACTGCACCGATTTTATGGCATCCGATGCTTCCACCGCGCCCTTTTCCGTGTCGGTATAAACCGAATCCACGGTGTACGGTATTCCGAGAGAGTCGGCATAGGCCCGTGTAATTATCACATTTTCCGACACGCTGCGGAAAATTCCCGCCACCTTTAAGGTATAGCTGTCATCCGTTCCGAAAGGACTTACAGTAAAGGTATCCCCCTCATGCAGCCCGAATTTTTCTACCAGCCGCATGCAGATATATGCGCCGTCATTGCCGATATCGATTTTTTCGGCGTTCTCATCCATTATACGGATCTTATCGTGAGTGATATCGTAAATATCAAGGGATACGGTCTTCCCGTTCATTTGAACACTTACGGAAGCGCCGTAATCGCCGTTATACCTGTTAATCACCTCGCGGCGCTCTTCCTTTGTGGCCGTTTCGGACAGAAAAATGCGGCAGGAATAATTAAGTCCGTTGTCATAATACATATCAAGGAAGGCATTCATTGTGTCCTTCATGCCGAAGGAAGCAAGCACAAGCACCGTGCAGCCCACGATGCCCACCAGGCTCATGGCCGTTCTTGCCTTATTACGCACAATATCGCGCATATTCCAGCGCGTACCGAACGGCAGCCGATGAAAAAGCCTTGTGCGCTCTATAACCATGGGTTTGACCTTTTTGGGAGTATACGGCCTGAGCGCGTCCGCCGCCGTACCGGCCAGCATCCGCCGCACGGACAAAAAGCCTATAAGGGTAAGCACAAGCACAATGGCAGCGGCCGCAGCGGCGCAGAACCACGGGAACACCAGGTTCCATTGGGGCAGGTCCAGATATGTACCCATCATACCGTCCGGATTCATTATAAACCACGCTATCGCATAGCCCATACCCACACCCAGCGCCGTTCCCAAAACGGCAACTAAAAAGGCAAACGAGGTGTAATGCCGGATTATCCTGCCGTCACGGAAGCCCAGCGCCTTAAGCGTGCCTATCTGGGTTTTCTCCTTTGCGGTAATGCGATGCATGGTGGTAACCATTGTCAGCAAGCCTATAAGCAAAAACAGCGCAGGCAGAATACTGCCCATGGCCTTCCCTTCGCTTACCTCGCCCTCGGCCTGCGAATATGCCGGCGTGTCCTCCTTGGTAAGGATAACGGTGGTCTGCCCCAGCGCACTGTTTACCCTGTCGAAAAAATCCTGCTTATCAAGCTCCGACAGCACATTTATCTGCGGATAGTAGCCGTAGCCCAGCGCGCTTTCATAGAACACGGGCGAAATATAAGCATAGCCGTGAGTTGCAAAATCCGGCATAAGCTGGGTTTTGTCCCGCACGCATATCATCTGCTCGGCGGCCTTTATAAGCCCCGCGACCTTCCCCGTAATTTCCGTATTGCGGTAAACAAACGAAAGCTCATCGCCTACGGAAATGCCGTTTTGCTCCGCATACCTGTCCGAAAGCCAGATACCGTCGGCGCTGTTCGGGTCATATGCGCCGCCCTTTATAACAACAAAGGAGGAAACATCAAAATCCGTAGTGACAGCAAGCGCAGCGCTGTCCCCGCCGCTGTCCTTTACATCCGCATTTACCGTCAGAAAACGGGACGCAGCCCTTACGCCTTCAATGCTCCTGATTTTTTCCAGATCCTCCTGCGAATATCCCTTCTCGTTCACAAGACGGTAATCGGCAAAATTGCTTTGGTCGAAAAAAGCAAACATATTGTGTTCTATGCTTGTCCACTCCATATTGAAGCCCACAAACACGCCCACACCCAGCATGACCATCAGAACCATGGAAATAAACTGTGCTTTATAGCTCCACGCCGTGCGGAGCATCTTCTTTATCAACATAATCTGCTCCTTTACCAGTCGATATCATCGGCCGCAGCGGGATTTGCCTGCTCCTGTACCGACAAGATTCTGCCGTTCTTTACATGTATCACGGTGTCCGCCATTTTTGCAATGTTCTGATTGTGCGTTACAATCACTATCGTCTTGCCGTATTCACGCGCCATTTTCAGCAGCAGCTTCAGCACAAGCACACCCGTTGCGGAATCAAGTGCGCCCGTAGGCTCGTCGCAAAGCAATATTTTCGGGTTTTTGGCCAGTGCGCGGGCAATGGAAACACGCTGCTGCTCGCCCCCCGAAAGTTCTGACGGAAAATTCTTCGCATGCTCCGCAAGCCCTACCTCCTCCAGCATTTTTGTTGCCGAAAGCGGGTTTTTTGCAATTTCCTTTACAAGCGCCACATTTTCATGCACCGTAAGCGTCGGTATCAGATTGTAAAACTGAAAAACGAACCCCACGGTTTCCGCACGGTAATCGGCAAGCTCATTTTTTGTCAAAGAGGAAATATCCCTCCCGCACACCGTGATGCTGCCCGATGTCGGGCTGTCCAGCCCCCCGAGCATATTAAGCAGCGTGCTTTTTCCCGCCCCGGACGGGCCGAGGATCACCACGAATTTACCTTCCTCCAGCGTCAGATCAACGCCGTCCAGCGCCCTTAACTCATGGTCACCGTTTGAATATACACGGCTTACATTACGAAATTCTGCAATAGCCATTTTTTCGCCTCCGAATTTATATATATACTTATTTTTTTATCTGCCTGACAAGATAGGCTCTGCACAAATGCTTTATTGCCAAATTAGAGCCCATAACCGCTCCCACTACCAAAACCGAAACTAACGCTTCCATAACAATCATCCTTTCCGAAAGCCCCGCCGGACTCCCACTTGATTCTTCCTCGCGGCGCCTTTTAGTTACCTATTGCTAACCGATAATCTGTTAAAAAGCTGCTTTTAACGCAGCTCTTAATTATTGCTCCCCGAACAGCTCCGCCATCGCTCCCCGTATCAGAAGCTCCAGCACACGGGGATATTCCTCGCCTATCTCATTACGGTGCGATACCGTAAGTATCAGCCCGCGCACAGCGGCGGCGGCAAGCTCCGCTCCCCCGCGCGGCTCCAGCCCGCCTTCCTTCAGAAGCTCGCAGATATGCACCTTATCGCTGTGATAATGCTCCTGTTTCACCTGCTGCGGAATACGGCGCAGAATATACTCCGCATCGTTTTCTATAAAACGCATCTCGCCCGTATCCGACAGTCTGCGGCACACGGCAAGCAGCGTCCGGCTTGTTCTTTCCTGCGGAGAAAGCGCCCTGTTTTCCGTAAGCGTTTGCTTTGCAACGGCATAAAGCTCACTGTGAATGTTTTCCAGCACCGCAAAGAAGAGCAATTCCTTGGAATCGTAAAACTTATAAAACGATCCCTTGGATATTCCCACGGCATCGGTAAGCTCCTCCACCGAGGTTTTACGCGTTCCTGCCGTGATTGCCCGTGCCTTAGCCTCTGTGAGCAGCTCCTGCCGTATTTTTCCGTTTTCTTCTTCAGAAAATGCCATGCCCCTCTCCGCAAATATGACCAATTTATTTATTTGGTCAAATTGTAACACGCTTTCTCTCGTTTGGCAACCGATTTAAGCACAAATTCCGATGATTTTAATAAATATTTTAATAAAAATCGCTTCAAAACAGCCGCTTTGCGCATCAAAATCCGCATATAAACCGCACCGCATGGCTTAACGACCTAACAACCCCCCAAATTTCGCAGTTCCACCGCCGCAAAACACCAGCCGCCCGCCGTAACTAACGCTGTAAAACAGCAAAGGAACCGTTGCCATACGGCAACGGTTCCTGATACTTTTTTATCAAAATCCTTTTCAGATAAGCTCTGTATCCTCGCGGTCCAGCAATGCATCGTCATCGGCCGCGCTGTCCGCATCCTGCGCATGCGCCTCCGCCTGCTGCTCAATGGCCTGCTCCGTTTCCTCCTCCGCAGGCACCGCCGCCGCGCACACAACCTTAACACCCTCAGCCACTCTCATGGCAATTACGCCCTGTGTCGCGCGCCCCGCAACGCGTATCTGCGCCACCGGTATACGGATAATCACTCCGTCGGAGGTTATAAGCATCACATCATCGTCATCGTTTACCACCTGAATATCCACAAGCTCGCCGGTTTTTTCGGTAAGGTCATGCGTGATTATTCCCTTGCCGCCGCGGTTGATAACACGGTATTCCTCCGGGAAGCTGCGCTTTGCAAAGCCGTTCTCGGTAACGGTAAGAATGGTGGTGCCCTCTCTGAGTATGCCCATGTTTATAACTCTGTCTCCCTGAGCTATATCCATAGCCGTAACGCCCTGAGTCACTCTGCCCATCTGACGCACGTTTTTCTCGCTGAAGCGTATCGCCTTGCCCTGCGCCGTACCCAGAATAATGTCATCCTCGCCGCTTGTAAGCGCCACCTGCACCAGCTCATCGCCCGGACGCAGTATGACGGAAAGTATGCCGTTTTTTCGTATGTTTTCAAACTCGCTCAGTCTTGTTTTCTTTATAAAGCCATCCTTCGTGGCCTGAACAAGGTTTTTGCCCTGACGCTCCTGCTTATCCTCAGGCAGCGGAATAACCGCAGTTACCTTTTCGCCCGCAGCAAGATTGAGCAGGTTTACCACCGCCGTACCTTTTGCCGTTCTGCCCGCCTCGGGTATCTGATAGCATCTTATCTGATGCACCTTGCCGAGGTTTGTAAAGAACAGCAGATCAGTGTGCGTGCTTGTAACCAGCACTCTTTCCACAAAGTCCTCTTCGCGGGTGGTAAGCCCGGTTATGCCCTTGCCTCCCCTGTGCTGAGCACGGTAGGTGTTGCTGGGCAGCCGTTTGATGTATCCGAAGTGGGTCATGGTAACCACCATGTCCTCCTCCTGAATAAGCGATTCAAAATCTATCTCGTCGCTTGCCGCCGTGATCTCCGTGCGGCGGTCGTCGCCGTATTTCTCCGCTATCTGGCCTATCTCGTCCTTGATTATCTCCAGCACCAGCTTCTCGCTTCCCAGTATCTCATTGTAGTAGGCAATAAGCTTCCTCTTTTCCTCCAGTTCGTCCGTAAGCCGCTGTCTTTCAAGGCCTGTCAGGCGCTGCAGGCGCATATCCAGTATGCTCTTTGCCTGCTCCTCGGAAAAGCCCAGCTGCTCCATAAGCGCGCCTTTGGCAATATCCGTGGTCTGAGAAGAGCGTATAAGGCTTATGACCTCGTCAATTATATCCAGCGCCTTTATAAGGCCCTCCAAAATATGTGCCCTTGCCTGTGCCTTTTTAAGATCGAACCTTGTGCGGCGGACAATAACCTCCTTCTGATGCTCAAGATAATAATACAGCATCTCCTTAAGGGTAAGGATTCTCGGCTCATTGTCCACAAGCGCCAGCATTATCGCGCCGAAGGTCTCCTGAAGCTGAGTGTGCTTATAGAGAAAATTAAGCACGACATTCGGATTTACATCCTTCTTCAGCTCCATTACAAGCCGCATACCGTCTTTGTTGGATTCATCGCGCAGTGCGCTTAAGCCCTCAAAGCGTTTGTCCTTATGCAGCTCTGCAATTTTTTCCACAAGGCGCGCCTTGTTGACCTGGTACGGCAGCTCCGTAACCACAATGCGTGCCCGGTCGGCCGTCATCTGCTCTATTTCGTGCTTTGCCCGCACCACTATTCTGCCCCGGCCCGTGGTATAGGTCTGCCTGATGCCGGAAAGCCCCATTATGGTGCCCGCCGTAGGGAAATCCGGCCCCTTTATGTACTCCATAAGTTCCTCGGAGGTAATATCGGGGTTGTCGATAAGAGCCTTTACGCCCGCCGTTACCTCACGCAGGTTGTGCGGAGGAATATTTGTAGCCATACCCACGGCTATACCGTCCGAGCCGTTTACAAGCAGGTTAGGGAAGCGGCTGGGCAGCACCCTTGGCTGCATTTCGGTTTCGTCAAAGTTCGGATAGAAGTCCACCGTGTCCTTATCGATATCGGCCAGCAGATCGCCCGCTATCTTGGAAAGCTTTGCCTCGGTATAACGGCTTGCCGCTGCCGGATCTCCGTCTACCGTACCGAAGTTGCCCTGCCCCTGAACCAATGTGTAGCGTATGGAGAAAGGCTGGGCAAGGCGCACCATGGCGTCGTATATAGCCGCATCGCCGTGCGGGTGATATTTACCCATTACATCACCAACGATTCTTGCGCTTTTGCGGGTGGGTTTATCGTTGGTATAGCCCGATTCATACATGGAATAAAGTATGCGCCTGTGCACCGGCTTAAGTCCGTCCCGCACATCGGGCAGCGCACGGGAAATATTAACCGCCATGGCATAGGATATAAAGGATTTTTTAATTTCTTCCTCGATATTTACATCAAGTACTCTGCTTTTAAGCTCGTTTTCCATTCAGCTGCTCCTCCGCTTATATGTCAAGGTCGTCGCTTGCAACCAGCTTGGCGTTCTGCTCAATAAACTCGCGCCGCGGCTCCACAAGATCTCCCATAAGAAGGGAGAATATCTGATCCGCCGCTATTGCGTCCTCCATGGTCACCTTAAGCAGCGTGCGGGTCTCCGGGTTCATTGTGGTTTCCCACAGCTGGCTGTCATTCATCTCTCCCAGACCCTTGAAGCGGTTGGTAAGCAGGCTCTTGCGCTCGCCTTCATCCTTGGAATCTATAAAGGTGCGCAGTTCCGCATCGTTGTAAAAATAATTTATAGCCTTTGTACGGGTGTTTGTAACCTTGTAAAGCGGCGGCTGAGCAATGTATACATATCCGTTTTCAATAAGCTGCGGCATATGCCGGAAGAAGAAGGTCAGCAGCAGTATGCGTATATGGCTGCCGTCAACATCGGCATCCGTCATGCAGATTATCTTGTGATATCTCAGCTTTTCAATATTGAATTCCGTATCGATACCGGCGCCGAAGGCCGTTATCATGGCGCGGATCTCATTGTTCTGAAGCATTTTGTCCACTCGAGTGCGCTCTACATTGAGAATCTTTCCGCGCAAAGGCAGTATCGCCTGTATTTTTCTGTCCCTGCCCTGCTTTGCGCTGCCGCCTGCGGAGTCTCCCTCCACTATGAATATTTCGCATTTCTGCGGATCGGAATCCGAGCAGTCGGCCAGCTTTCCGGGAAGAGAATTGCTCTCCAGCACATTCTTGCGCCTTGTAAGCTCACGCGCCTTGCGCGCCGCCTCCCTTGCGCGGTTTGCCATAAGGCATTTTTCAATTATGCCCTTTGCCTCTGCGGGATGCTCTTCAAGATAGTCCGTAAGTCCCTGCCCCACTATGCTGTCGGTAAGGGAACGGAATTCGCTGTTGCCCAGCTTTGTTTTGGTCTGCCCCTCAAACTGCGGCTCCTCCAGCTTGACCGATACAACGCAGGTAAGCCCCTCGCGCACATCGTCTCCCGACAGCGCGGCCTCGCTGTCCTTAAGCAGCTTGAACTTGCGCGCATATTCGTTTATCACCCGCGTCAGCGCCCTGCGGAAGCCCTCAAGGTGCGTGCCGCCCTCGTGCGTGGCAATATTGTTGGCATAGGTGTACACCGTTTCCTTGTAGCTGTCGTTGTACTGCATGGCCACCTCTACAACGCTCATGCCCTTGTTCCCCTCAAAATACAGCGGCTGCTCCGTAAGCACCTGCTTTCCCTTGTTAAGGTATGCCACAAACTCCCGTATACCGCCCTCATAGTGGAATACATCCTCCTTGAGATTGTCCGGATGCTCATCCCTTGCTATGATCTTTATGCCCTTATTCAAAAACGCCAGCTCTCGCAGACGCTGCCTTATGGTTTCAAAATTGAACACCGTGGTTTCAAATATCTCGGAATCCGGACGGAATCTGTGATATGTGCCGGTGTGATCACTCGTGCCGGTTTCCCTCAGCGGCCCCAATGCCTTGCCACGGGAATAATCCTGCTCGTATTTTTTGCCGTTACGGCATATCTCCACATGCTCTTCCTCGCTGAGCGCGTTGACCACGCTCATGCCTACGCCGTGCAGACCGCCCGACACCTTGTATCCTCCGCCGCCGAACTTTCCGCCCGCATGCAGAATGGTCATAGCCACCTCCACGGCCGGAATACCGTACTTTTCGTGAATATCCACCGGAATACCGCGTCCGTTGTCCCGTACGGATACCGTATCGTCGGCATGCAGCGTAACCTCGATTTCCGTGCAGTAGCCCGCCAATGCCTCATCTATACTGTTGTCCACAAGCTCCGTCACCAGGTGATGCAGACCCCGCTCATCCGTTGAGCCTATGTACATTCCGGGTCTTCGGCGCACCGCCTCAAGCCCCTCCAGCACCTGAATCTGAGAAGCATCGTATTCTCCCTGCACCGCCGTCATTTTTTCAATGGCGTCCGATTCCGTGCCGATATTAACCGTTATATTCTCCTGCGACATACACATATCCGTCCGAACAAGCGAACGGCTCCTTTCCGTATGATTATTGTCTGTCTGCCGGTATTTTCCCATACCGCAAAAATGTTCATCTTCGTGCGCGTCCCGCGCAAGCAGCGGCGCCGCGCGCATTTCACCCCGTATTTAACCGTCGGTTTTTCACTGAACCTCGCTCATTCCGCCGCTTTCGGCGCGCGCCCGCAGCGTGCCCGCCGATATTGGCGACAAATACAGCATGCTTTTATGTCCTTCCGCCGTTATCACACAGCTTTTATGCGGAGGCGGGCATACCTCGGTAACGAGTCCGGCTTTTCGCGCAGCCGCTATCAGCTCCGCAGTATCCTGCGAAGGGCTTTCCATGCTCAGCACCGCCACTACCCTTGCCAAGGGCACGCCGGCGGTTCCTCCAAGATGAAGCAGCACCGTCATTCCTCCCTTTTGCCGTTTCCCGGCCGTTTTTTATAAAACATCCGCTAAAGACACAGCCCTGAGCCTGCCGCGGACCGTGCGCCGCGCAGTATGCGCAGCCATGGTATATTATAATATGTATTATATCACATTTCCTTTTCAAAAGCAAGTCAAACACAGCCTTGCTTTAATTATTAAGCCCGTTTTTCCGCCCGAAAAACCATTTTTATCCCCGCACGCGCGGGGGGCTATTTATCTGTTGCAAAACAGGGCGCTAAGGGGTATAATATCGTCATAGGGGCCGTCCTTAATTAAAATAACGGTCCGAAGGAGCAATAAATGATAAACAAAATCCTTTCCCGGCTTTCCGACATGTCCGCAATGCAGAAAATACGCCTGCTGCTTATAGCCTTTTTTGCTTTGGACGCAATAATTTTGCTTGTTCTCGGCCGGTGCGGCGTGCTTCCCGAATACCTCAGCGGCGCTCTGAGCGCTCTTAGCCTCGGGCTTATGCTTATAACCAACGGCATATCGCTGCGCGCAAAAAGGGTGTGCGCCCGCAGCGCCTCCTCGGTGTCCTTTGTTTCCGGGGGAATTATGCTGCTGTGCGCCGTATTCTGCGCCGTTGTCGCCCTTGTCTGATGCGGGTTATTTTAAGCACCCAAGCCTTTTTGTCCGATTTTCGGCATATGTTTTTCCTTTGCCCGTATTGACAAGCCCCCATGCAGGGAGTATAATTCAAACGGTGTGATTTTCCCGGTATGCGCCGTGTTTTTTGCCGATATACGCAACACGGCAAATGAACGCGGAAAAACAAAAGAATACAGCTCCATCGCAGCGGAATTACAGTTAATAATCAAAAGGAAAGGTGATATCTATGACACAGGAACAGATCCTCAAGAATTACGAAAGCGCCAAAGCCGTATATAAAGACTGGGGCGTAGATGTGGAAAAGGTACTGGAGGAGTTTGCTAAGATCAAAATCTCCGTGCACTGCTGGCAGGGCGATGATGTTCACGGCTTTGAAGGCATTCAGGCCGAAAGCCAGAACCTCGTAACCGGCTGCTATCCCGGCGCCGCCCGCAACGGCGACGAGCTCCGCAGCGATATCGACATGGCCTGCTCTCTCTCCCCCCTTAAGCACAAGATCAATCTGCACTCCATGTATGCCGAAAAGCATCATCCCAGAAACGATCTTACCGTCGACGATTTCTCCAACTGGATTCAGTGGGCAAAGGAAAAGGGCTACGGCCTTGATTTTAACGCCTCCTTCTTCACCCACCCCATGATGAACAAGGGCTTCTCCCTTGCCTGCCTTGATAAATCCACCCGCGATTACTGGATAGAAGCCGGTATCGACTCCCGCGAGATTTCCGCCGCCATCGGCAAGGAAATGGGCGAAAAATGCTACAACAACATCTGGATTCCGGACGGGCTGAAGGATATCCCCGCCAATCGCTTCCGCTATCGCGAGCTGCTTCAGGATTCCCTTGATAAGATCTTTGCCAAGGCTTATACCCCCGAAGAGAAAAAATATGCCGCCGATGTCCTTGAGGGCAAGCTCTTTGCAATCGGTGTGGAAAGCTTCACCGTGGGCAGCCATGAGTTCTATCTTGGCTATGCCGCAAAGAACGGCGTAGGCGTATGCCTTGACACCGGTCACTTCCACCCCACCGAGAGCGTAGCGGATAAGCTCAGCTCCTATATCAACTTTGTAGATACCGTTATGCTGCACATCAGCCGCGGCGTAAGATGGGACAGCGACCATGTCGTTATCCAGAACGACGAGCTCTACGGCATAATGCAGGAAATGCGCCGCGGAAACCTCTACGGCAGAGTTCCCATGGGTCTTGACTACTTTGATGCCTCCATCAACCGCGTTGCCGCCTGGGCTATCGGTTTGCGCGCTGCCGGCAAGGCGATTTTGGCCTCCCTGCTTGAGCCCTTTGAGCTTATCGACAAGGCCGAGGTTGAGGGTGATTTCACCTCCCGCCTTATGCTTACCGATGAATTCAAGAACCTGCCCGTTAATGCCGTATGGGATTATCTTCTCATGAAAAACGGCATAGCCGACGGCAAAAACGCTCTGGCCGCCGTCAAGCAGTACGAAAAGGATGTTCAGTTCAAGAGATAATACCAAAAACCGTACCGCGAACGATGCACAAATATCCTCTCGGAGCTTCTCCGCCGCTTTTTAAGCGGCGGATTTTTTTACCGCCTCAAGCAAGCCCGCAGGTTTTTCTTCCCTTTGCGCGCCCCGCCTTTGCTTGTCAAATATACTGTGCTATTGTATAATATCTTTAATATCTCCCCTATGTGCAAAAAGCAAAGGCAATTTGCGCTTTCCGGACTTATAAATAATCTGAACGAGGTACACACCATGAACAGAACTTCCCTTCGCAGGCTTTGCATAGCCGCGCTGCTTTGCGCCGCATGCACCCTTATGACAGCTTTTCTTTCCGTTCCCACATTTATAACAACCGTGGGCAACATAAATCTGGGCGACTGCGTAACTCTTTGTGCGTGCCTGCTGCTGGGGCTGTGGTACGGTCCTGCCGTGGGCGCCTTAGGCGGCGCCCTTGCCGACCTGCTCTCCGGCTACACCGTATACGCCCCCGCCACCTTGGCGGCAAAATTCCTTATGGGACTTATAGCCTGCCTTATACTGCGTCCCCGCAAAAACGCCGGCTTCCCCGGCTTTTGGCGCAGCGTGCTTGCGCTGCTTGCGGGCGGTGTCGCAATGGTGCTTTGCTATTTTCTCTACGAGTGGCTGCTCTACGGTATCGCCGTTGCGGGCACCAATGTTCTGTTCAACCTGATACAGCTGGCGCTTAATGCCGTTGTGGCACTGGCGCTTTATCCGCTGCTTAAAAAGGCCGCTCCGCGCGTATAAGCCCGCTTAACGGCAGCCGCAAAGCAAAACGGCAAAAAACAAACAAAGGAGTCCTCTATGAAAAAAAACACCCTTTTCTGTTTTTTTACGGTCATGTGCCTGTGCGCGGCGCTCATATCGGCGCTCAGCGGCTGTATGGGCATTGTAAACCCAATCGAAGCCACGCGCGGTCCGTCCTTCTCTCCCGCGCCGGAAGACACTCCCTCCCCCGATGATCCCTCCGCGCTTGAAATGCGAGCCTTCGGAATATCGGAAAGCGGCGCTGTCGGCCGCGTAAAATGCGAATTTGCGGCTCAGGGAGAGTTTGTCTACCGCTTTTCTGCGGATGAGCCTTCCTTTTCCGCCGGAGATAAGCCGGAGGGCTACTCTCCCGTTCCCCAAAACGGCATAGTGGAGGATGAGGCCTGCCGCGGGCTGTCCGTGCTGGAGCTTGATTCCGACAAACAGGTGCTGCGCTTTGCCTATTTTGACTATATTCCCGGAATACGCTATTTCAGCTCCTCCGATGCCGGCTATGCCGCGCTGCTTAAAACCGTAACAAACACCGATAAAAGCGATTACTCCTTCGGCTACGGGCAGCTGTCCCTTGAATACCTCGATGCCGCTCCGGGCTATCAGGGCGTAAATGCCGGCATCAACTATTTCTGTCATGCCGATGAGCCCTTCCTTTCCCCGGTTTCCGGCACGGTAACGGCAGCCTCGAAGGATGCGGTAAGTATATATGTTCCCGACAGAGACCTCACCCTTACCGTTCTCCATCTTGCGCAATTCGAGCAGGCCGCTTCCTTTATGGAATCCGGGGCTACCGTGCAGGCGGGCGAGCTTTTGGGTTATACCGGCAATGCCGGCCCCTCCGGCTTTCCGGAAATACATCTTGAGCTGCTGCAGGGCCGCCGCAGCGACTACGCCGGCTATTCCAATTCCGCCGATACCGTAAGGCGCATTACGCTGGACCCCCGTCTGCTCTTTGACGGACGCGATGCCGTAAATACCGCTGACGGCCCCTCCTATGTTCCATACAGCGTAAATGCCGGCGGTACCGCAGGCTACGGCCTTGCAGCCCGTGAAAACGACACCGTATACTATCTTAACCCCGCCGACGGCTACCGCATATGGAGCATGAAAAACGACGGCACGCAGGCCGTGCGCGTAACCAAGGACAAGGCAAAATTCATCACCGTCTGCGAGGGCTGGCTTTACTACTGCGCCCCGGCTGCCGGTCTGCATTTCTATAAATGCCGCACCGACGGAAGCGAGCGTACGCTTTTATACAAAACCAGCATGTCCGCCTTCACCGTTGTAGGCGACCTTATATACATGGAAACCGTAAGCAGCAGTCAGCGCCTCCATGTTCTCAAAACCGACGGCACCGGCTACACCCGCATAAGCGATCAGAAGGTCATGTCGCCTTTTTACTATCGCGGAGCCTTGTATTCCTGTGCCGTACGCCATTCAAAGCAGCTCTATGCCGCCTATCCGAACAGCGATGGGGAAGGCTACACCTATAAAAAAACAGGTAATCTTCGCGCCACCAGCATCGTTATTTACAATGACACGGTTTACTACGCCAACTCCGCCGATTCCGACCGTCTTTACGCCGCGGATATTGACGGCGGCAATGCACGCAAAATCGCCGATATCACGGTTGCGGATATAAACATCTGTAACGGCTATCTCTATTTTTCAAATGTCAACGATTACTCCTGCATATACTCCTGCCGGCTTGACGGCAGCGAGCTTGAAAAGCTGGGCAGCCGCGCCTACTGCGGCGATCTCTGCATTGCAGGCGACTGGCTGTTCTACACCGTCAACACCTCGTCGCAAACCATTTACCGCGTGGATCTGCGCACCGGAAATCAGGAAAAGCTTGCCTGATACCGCGCATATCCCCCGTGCGGATATCCGTCCGTCAAGCAAAAGGCCGACACTTGTCGGTCTTTTTATGTATATATCCCACGGTATATATCCCACGACATCTCACCAAAAACACATCACCGAAAAAGCACCGGCGCCATTAAGGCCATACCGCTTAACGCGCAATCGCAAATGGTATATACTGCATCATATTTCCATTTTTTGTGGATAATATTGTGCTAATATCAGTTTGCAGGGTGTATTGAAACCTGTTTGCCGTTCTGCTATAATGCATTTAAGAAAAAGAAAAGGAATGATAAAAGTATGAAGCGCATGTTTGTTTTTCTTCTTGCATCCCTGCTGCTTTCCTGCCTGTGCTGCATCGGTTTTGCAGCGGCCCCGCCCCAGAGCCGTATAACCGCCGAGGTCTTTTACAGCTTTGACGATAAGGATGATGCTCCGTTTACTATTGATAACGGCAATAACGGCTGGTTTTTCTACGAGGCTCCGGAAACCCGGTACAGCTATAAGGATCACGGCTTTGTCATAACCGATTTGTTCATGGGCTATATGTCCATGCGCATAGGCATAACCGACGAGATCCGCGAGCAGTATCTCACCGCAGAAAAATGCGCGCAGTATGATGCCATCGGCTTTTATATCGAAAATAACTCCTGCGATGCCGCCGGCGCATCCTGGTTCGGCGAGGTAGTCAGCTCCGACGGAAATGCCCATCAGAATGTATATCAGCAAACCGAGTTTTCCGATGTTGACTGCTACCTTATGAGCACCGACGGCAAAATCTACAAGGCCGAGGAATATTTAGAGGATTACGGCCACGGCCTTGCCAGTATCCCCTCCGGCTTCAAGGGCTGGTACATCGTACGCCTTGATTCTCTTGGCACCGACTACTGCTATTATTCCTCCTTCGGCTATCACGGCAGCTGCGACTGTGGCAAGTGGGAAAGCGGCAGCACCAGCATTCTTAACCCCGGCATCGCGCTTTACTCCGTTTCCTGCGAAGAGGGCGAAGGCTTTGTTATTGACGATTATATGCTTGTAAAGCTGGGCAGTGATTTCACCCCCGATGAAGGCCATGCCACCGGCGGCAGCAGCAGCGATGCCACCGCTTCTCCCGCGCCCGATCAAACCGCCGATACCACACAGGCGCCGCAAACAAGCGACGCTCCGTCCGGCAGCTCCTCCTTCCCCGTTGTGCCGGTTGTGATAGCTGCCGTTGCGGTAGTTGCCGTAATCGTGGTTGTTATCATCATCGTCTCCAAAAAGAAAAAGAAGGCCGATTAATCCCGTTTTATAAACGGCTACGGCACAAATAGCCGTTTTCCCGGCACCCGCACCGCGGGTGCCTTTTTGTCACTGTCATATCCGTTTTTTCCGTGATTTTCCCGCTGTATATCCGTATTTTTTAATCTTTTGTAAATATATATATACTGCCGTTGACCTGCAAGGGCAAATGATATATTATATTTACTGAAAAATCCGCACCAAAGCGGACATTCTCTGCACAAGGGTTTTTTGCTTTGCTCTGCCGCAATATACGGCACAAAAGCGCAGGCCCGCCGCAGATACGCAAGGAGTAAAACCTATGTTCTTTTGGGACTGGACCGTGATCATTCTCATCCCCGGTCTGCTGCTGTCGCTCATTGCGCAGCTTATGGTAAGCAGCGCCTATTCAAAATATTCCTCCATACCCGCCATGTGCGGCATAACCGGCAGGCAGGCCGCCGAACAGATTCTCCGGCAGGGCGGCGTTCCGGGAGTAGCGGTAACCCGCACTTCCGGCACGCTTACGGATCACTTTGACCCAAGAAGCGGCGTTATCCGGCTTTCCGGCGGAGTGTACGATACCTGCTCGATAGCCTCCATCGCCGTGGCCGCCCATGAATCCGGCCATGCAATGCAGTACGCCTCCGGCTATAAGCCGCTTGCAATTCGCAACGCGCTGCTCCCGGTAGTAAACTTAGGTTCCTCTTTGGCAATGCCCGTTTTTATAATAGGGCTCATCTTCAACAGCAGCGTCCCGGTGCTGTGCGATATAGGCATACTGCTTTTCAGCTTTGCAGTGCTTTTCCAGCTTATCACCCTGCCCGTGGAGTTTGATGCTTCCCGCCGCGCCATGAAGGCTCTTCAGGGAGAAGGCATTCTTTCCGTTGACGAAGCCTCCGGCGCCCGCAAAGTTCTCACCGCCGCGGCGCTTACCTATGTAGCCGCGATGCTTATGTCCCTGCTGCAGCTGGTACGGCTTATAGCAATCAGAAACAGCAGCAGCCGCTGACGGCTGTTTTTCTATCTTTTTGATATGCATATACGGCAAAAAAGCGGATAAATGCAAAATTCGCTTGCCCGTATCGGCAATTTATACTAAAATATAGGAAGAATTTAATTGGGAGGTAATCCAAATGATTAAAATCGGTATTAATGGCTTTGGCCGTATCGGCCGACTGGTATTCCGTGTTGCCGCTGCCGATCCCTCTGTTGAGGTTGTTGCGGTAAACGATCCTTTCATCGATCTTGACTACATGGTCTACATGCTCAAGTATGATTCCGTTCACGGTCATTTCAACGGCACCGTTGAAACCAAGGACGGCAAGCTCATCGTCAACGGCGAGGCTGTAACTGTTTACAACTGCATGAACCCCCCTGAGATTCCGTGGGGCGAGGCCGGCGCTGACTATGTTGTTGAGTCCACCGGCGTGTTCACCACCATGGAGAAGGCTTCCGCTCACTTTGCAGGCGGCGCCAAGAAGGTTGTCATCTCCGCTCCCAGCGCAGATGCTCCTATGTTCGTTATGGGTGTAAACAATGACAAATACACCACCGATATGAACATCGTCTCCAACGCCAGCTGCACCACCAACTGCCTGGCTCCTCTTGCCAAGGTTATCAACGACAACTTCGGCATCGTTGAGGGTCTTATGACCACCGTGCACTCTGCCACCAACACTCAGAAGACTGTTGACGCTCCCTCCAAGAAGGACTGGAGAGGCGGCCGTGCAGTAGGCACCAACATCATCCCCTCCTCCACCGGCGCTGCCAAGGCCGTAGGCAAGGTTATTCCTTCCCTTAACGGCAAGCTTACCGGTATGGCTTTCCGCGTACCCACCATCGATGTTTCCGTCGTTGACCTTACCGTACGCCTTGAGAAGACCGCTACCTATGAGGAGATCTGCAACGCTGTCAAGAAGGCAAGCGAGAACGAAATGAAGGGCATTCTGGGCTATACCGAGGATATGGTGGTTTCCACCGACTTCACCGGCGATCCCCGCACCTCCATTTTCGATGCCAAGGCCGGCATTGCTCTTAACGGCAACTTTGTAAAGCTGGTTTCCTGGTACGACAACGAGTGGGGTTATTCCAACAAGGTTGTTATGCTCATCAAGCATATGGCCAGCGTGGACAAGTTCTGATTTTCCCCGCAAATAAAAGCATTAAAGACGCAGCTGTTCGGGCTGCGTCTTTTATTATTTATTATATCCGTCGCGCTGCATCGTATCTTCGTTTTCTTGCGCATCCGAATAGCCTGCCGTGCACGCACTTTCTATTTAAGCTCCTGCTCCAGCGTTCTGAATTCCTCGGAATCAAAAAACTCAATAAGGCTTATGCCCAATCCGTCGCAAAGCATCTTAAGCGTTACAATTCCCGGATTGCGGCTTTTGCCGTAAAGCACATTCTTTATGGTGGACGGCGGAACCGCCGACTCCGTCGCCAAACGGTGTATCGTCATTCTTTTTTCATCACATAGCCTCAGCAGCCTCGTTTTTACCGCATTATATGTATCCATAATACCGCCTCCTGATATTATGGAAAGATTTTAGCCCATTACTATTGACATTGCAGGCTATATATGATACATTATAGGCTATAAATAGCCCACTATTTGGCTTTACCGCTATTTACAGCCATAAAAACATAAAGGAAAAACAAAATGAAAAAGCAAATATACAATGCAGTCAAAGAGTCAGCCCGGGCAATAAAGCGCAATTGCAGCCCTTTTGCGCTCTCCTGCAATATGTGTGTTGTTTTATCCGTACCATCACGGTTAAGCCCCGTATTTGCCGTTGCCGGCGCTGCCGCGCTTATTATATGTGCGGTTTTCCTGTTTTTCTGCATCAGGGATCGCTGCAGATATAAAACGGAAAAAGATCGTCTTGAAAAAGGAATAAAATACAGGCGGCGCCCCGTTAATGCCGACAACGGCAGCCAACCGACAGAAAACAGTCAAAAGTAAACTTGCGAAAACAGAAACGGCTCAAGGGCTTCCGCAAAATCGCAAAATGCCCGCTGCAAAACACGCCTGCCCGCAAGAACAGACGCGCAGTATGCCTCATTTTCTAAATTATCGCATCCAGCAAATATATTGCGCCCAATACCGATGCCGTACCGAAAAACAGCACCGCACCCCGCAGCAGCAGAAGCGCACGGGCCATATTCCGCAGGCTGCTGTTTTTCTCATACATCGCACGCACTATCAGATACGCAAGCCCCGCTACGGGAAAAAGCGCAATAAACGCACACCAGAAAAAGGCGCTTATTCGCGGTGTCTCCGCCTGCACATCTTCATTTTCTTTTGCCCTGTACGGCTTTTTTCCGCCTTCTGGTCCGTCAGCAGGAGCCTCCGTGTTCATTTCCTTAAAGCCGCTGCCCGTTGCTGCGGTATCTTTTTGTCTGCACGGCCGAACACCAAAGGAAAACCTCTTCATAGCAACCGTCCTTTTTTGCTGCAAAGCCGCCGTAAAACCGTATTTCATTGCATAACGCCGAAGGAATGTTTCTTATTCCACCGTGAACAGCAGCTCGGCAAACACATTCTTTTGCGCAGTTGCTGCGCGGAATATAGTATTTCCCGCCTCAAGCGCGGTTATGCATATTCTGTCTCCCGCAATTTCCGCCTTTATAACGGTTTCATCCTTTATAAGCAGCGCAAGCTGCTCAAGCTGCTCTGCGCCGGCGCTTACGGAATCCGCCACTACCGTCAGATATGTGCTTTCCCCCGCCTGAAGGCTTGTCTTGCCCCCCTCCAGCAGTATAACGGAGCATTCCAGCTTACCCTCCGCACTTTCCTCCGGCATGCCGTCGGACAACCGCCGTATGCCCCAGCCGCTGCAAAGACAGCAATAAAGCTCACCGTTTCTTCGGAAAATCACCGTATCCTCTATTACGGCGGGGGACTGCACACCGCGCAGCACTGTCTTCTCCGTACCGTCACGAGCGCGCAGCACAAGCCTTTCCTCTCCCCTGGGAACATACAGCAAGCCGTCGCTGTATATGGCTATGCTTTGCGGCAGGCGCTCAAAGCCCGCCCCCGCGCTTACCGTTTCCAGATCCGCAGCGCTTGCAAACACCACCCCGGAGTCCGTAATGGCGCATATATCATCATTAAGCACCGTAAATGCGGCGGCACGGGTAATAAAAGGCTCTTCGCTTCCTATGGATATAAGATCAAAGCCGTATTCCCGGTTTTCCCGCGCCGCTATTACAAGATCGCTGCAAAGCATAAAATCGGCGGCGCCGTTATAAATAAGCTGTTCGTTCTCTCCCGACAGCGAACAATACCATATTGCGCCGGAGCACAGATAATACGCCCCGTCCGCCCGCACCTCCAGCTTTGCGGCACTCAAAGAGGAGATCTTCGTTTCCTCCCCTTGCGGCAGCTCCATGGTGTATATACCGTTTGTTTCTATCCAGTACAGCCTGTTTCCGATAACATTCAGCCACGATCGGTTGCCTGCCTGCGTAAGCCGAACGGTTTCGCCGCCCCCCACAGGCACACCGGCTATTGCGCCGTCCTCTTGAATAAAATACAGCATATCGCCGTTTTTCGTGTAATTCCCGCCCGCGCCTTCGTAAAAGCCTATCCTGTTTAACTCCTGCACCGGCTGCGACGGTGTTGCCTCCGGCGTCGGCGACGGCAGCACCGCAGGCGGCGACGGTATTTTTGTCACGGCAGTTACGCCTGCAAGCGCACCGCAGATAACAACGGATGTTATAAGAATAATTATGCTTATATGTTTCATTTTCCATTCCTTTTCTTGTTTATCCGCAGGCATTATAACGCTTTTTCCCCCGCAAATCAAGTCCGCAGGGCGCTGTTTACGCTTTGTTACAAAATTGTTACGCAATTTGTAACACAATGCAATAATTTTGTAATAATCACAGCTATCGGGAGCATTTCCGCGAAAATCAAAGAATAACACCGCTGAACCGCCGACAGCAGTCTTGAAAAAAGCTGCTTTATAAGTATATAATAACGGCATAAGCGGAAGTACACGGAATTTCAGCTTATGTCCGATTACCGATAAAAACAAATGTTTTGAGGTATCCGTTCCTTCGGGAGCGGATATTTCGCTAAGCTTTACGGTTAAATCTTCCCATTGTGAAAGGACAGTACGCAATTGAAAAAAATCAAAACGACCGTCTGCATCATAACGGCAGTTCTGGCGCTTACCCTTGCGCTTCCGGCCCATGCCGAAGGCTTCCGGCAGGGAGACAAAAGCGATGAGATTGCCGCGGTACAGTCGGTTCTGAAAAGTAAAAAACTGTACTCCGGTGAGGTAAACGGTCTGTTCGACCGTTTAACCGCATCTGCTGTGAAAAAAATGCAGCAAACGGCAGAATACAGCCTTGGAAACGCCAGCAATTTTTTTAACGGTATGCTTTTCGGCAGCATAAACGGTCAAAACAGCATTGCCGCCGCAAACGGAACCGACAACAGCCTTGCCGGTACGGATAAGGGCGACGGCGCCGGCAGCCCCAATGAAATCACCCTCGATACCCTTGAAAACCTCGGATTGTACAGCGGAAAGGAGCTTACCGGCGAGGCCACCCTTAAAACGGAAGCATGGCTTTACTTGGCTCCCTCCACCCGTGCTCTCAAGCTGGTGCAGCTTGCATCCGGCACGCACCTCGAAATTATTAAAAACAGCGGCTCGTGGACTCTTGTGCGTCTGACGGCTCTCGGTGCAGAGGGCTATGTAAAAAAATCGTCGCTCAATACAATAAAGGGCGATATATCGGGCGCGGCCGACTATATTCCCTCTCGCTCCATAGCCCGCACGCAGCAGGGCAGCGATGTGCTGGCACTCCAGCAGCGGCTCTGTGCGCTCGGCTATTATAAAGGCACCCCCGGCGGCAGCTTCGGCAGCCTTACATATATGGCGGTACGCCAGTTTCAAAGCGCCAACAGCATAGAATGTACCGGGGTGGCCGGCATAGAAACCCTTACCGTGCTCTTCGGGGACGATGCCGTTCCATGCCCGGAGGCCTACGATGTACAGATAACTGCCGCCGCGCCGGATAGCAGCAATACGGCCGAACAGCTGGCGCATTACAGCCAGAGCTATTTGGGAATAAAATATGTTCTGGGCGCAACCGGTCCCAAGGCCTACGATTGCTCCGGCTTTGCAAGAGCAGTCTACGCGCACTTCGGCTATCAGCTGCCCCGCACCGCCTACTACCAGGGCTACGGCAATATAGGAGAAAAAATCAAAAAAATCAGTCAGCTTGAATGCGGAGATCTTGTATTTTTCAATACCAATCCGAATGACTCCGACAAATGCGACCATGTGGGAATATACCTTGGCGAGGGCAGCTTCATTCACGCCTCCACAAGCGAGGGCAAAGTGATAATATCCGATATCAATAAGCGCTGCTGGAGCAGCATCTTCTCCTGGGGGCGCAGGGTAATAACCGCGCAATAGCAAACGCCGTATCTGCCGTTGCAAAAAAGCAATAAACCTGTATACAAAAAGCCGATCGGAAAATTTCCGACCGGCTTTTATTTCAATACCGTTTTAACGCTGACCCGTGCGCACAAGAAGATCATGTATCTTCTGCGCAGGATTAAGCAGCCCGCTCACGGAACAGTCATGGTTGAGCGTGTCCACAATATAAGCAATGTATTTGCTCATATCCACCTCCTGATACCACGGCCGCTCCAGCAGCTCCGGAGTGCGGTAGGTAAGGTTGGTGGTAAACAGCTTGTCAATGCGTCCTTCCTTATACGCCTTGTCAAAGCTCTCCAAGCCTTCAACAAACAGGCCGAAAGAGGTGCATATGAATATTCTGCGGGCATTCATGGCCTTCAGCTTTGTGGCTATATCCAGTACGGAATCCCCGGAGGAGATCATATCATCCACAATAACAACATCCTTGCCCTCTACACTGTCTCCGAGATACTGATGCGCAATTATCGGATTGCGGCCGTTGATTATTACGGAATAATCGCGCCGCTTGTAGAACATACCCAGATCCAGCTCAAGAACGGAGGAATAATATATGCAGCGTTCCATACCGCCCTCATCGGGGGAAATGATTATCATATGATCGCGGTCTATCTGCAGATCCGGCACCGTGCGCAGCATGGTTTTAATCATCTGATAGGTGGGTCTTACATTTTCAAAGCCGCTTAAAGGAATGGCGTTCTGCACGCGCGCATCATGCGCATCAAAGGTTATAATGTTTTCCACGCCTATCTTCACCAGCTCCTGAAGCGCAAGCGCACAGTCCAGCGATTCACGGCTGGAGCGCTTGTGCTGGCGTCCCTCGTAAAGCATGGGCATAATAACGGTAATTCTGCGTGCTTTGCCCTCAACTGCGGCAATTATTCTTTTAAGATCCTGATAATGATCATCAGGGCTCATGGGCGTTTCCTTGCCGTACATTTTATAGGTGCAGCCATGATTAAATACATCGGATATGATAAACAAATCGTCTCCGCGTACGGACTGACGGATCGTGCCCTTTGCCTCGCCGGTACCGAACCTCGGGCAAACGGCATTTACAAGATAGGAATCCCTGACATATCCGCCAAAGGCGACATTTTCGGTGTGCTCGCTTTCACGCTCCGCACGCCAGGTGCTGAGATAGTAATCGATCTTTTTGCCCAGCTCTTCGCAGCCGTGCATGGCAATAAGGCCAAGGCTCCCAACCGGTATGTTGCGAAGCAGCTCAGAATTATCCGGCATATGAATCCTCCCGCAGCTTAATATCAAATTTCGACTTTATTTTACTACGAAACAGGAAAATTGTAAACGAATCTTTGGCTATATGCAATCGATATTAAATTATAAATTACATAAGCCGCCCATATGCTGTCGTCCGCACTATTCCCCTGCCGAATCAACCAGCCGGAAGCGTAGGACGGTGTCGGGATATGCACACGCAAGCGCAAAGGTAAGTTCATATTTTCCGGTTGCGGAATTGTAATAGCATTGCCTGCATTCGCCCTCCGATACTCCGCGCAAAGCAGCAACGCTCGCCCATTCTCCGTTTGTGAAAACCTGCGCCGTAAAGCCGAAGGGCCGGTCAAGGCCGGTTACCGTCACGGGCAAATATCCGTTGCCGCCCGATATCACAACCTCCGCACCGTTTTCCTGTGCCTCTATGCTCAGGGGGTATTTTCTTTTAATTTCTCCCCGTACCGCCTCCGCTTCATAAGCATCTCGCTGCACAAACAAGCGGCATATAGCCTCTGCATAATTTTCCTTTGGCAGATCCAGCACGGCCGGATTGGTGCCGTAATACCCGTTTTCTCCTTCACCGTTATGCGTCGGCAGCGCGGTAAACATCACCGTGCCGCACACCGTGCTGCCCGCCTTTATGGTGTCTCCCACCTCCGCTGCAGGGCAAAGCTCCGCCACCGGGCTCAAATATGCCGTTCCGAAGGCCGGCGTGCTCATATTTATGCTTAATGCGGGCTTATCATATGTTTTTCCGTTTATGCTTGCTTCAAAGGATACAACATCCATCATCTTGTTTGCAGGTCTGCCGTAGGCCTCCACATACTTTTCGCAATCCCTAAACAGCACATACAGCCCCTTCCCCGGTATTTCCGCGCGCTGCTGTGTCTGTGCGCCGATATACCCCTTTTCCAAGCCCAAGGTGCTTATATCGCCGTTTTTATACACGGTATCTCCCAAAGTAATATCACACGGCCCGTCCAGATTTCCCACCCGTACCCTGCTGTAAGAGGTATTGTAGTTGTCCGTTCCCAGCGAATAGAACGCAAGCCGGGAAAACTCCGTGTCCTTAAGGAAGGTATATTTGAAGCTGTGCCACACACGCGCCGCATCATCGGTGCCCGACATATTCACGGTGTATTCCGCTGCAATGGCCTCGTCCTGCGTCATCATCGTATATACCGTCTGCGTCATTACCGGACCCGGCATCATAAAGCGCGTGGTTATGCTCTTCATATTTATCTGCTCGCCCTGAGCGTTATAATAGTTAAGAAAGCCCGCGCCGGATACTCCGTTGCTCCAGTTGTATTTTTCTCCCCTTATTCCGTAAGTAAGAAAGGGCAGTATATCGTTTACAAATGCACGGGTACCGTGAGCCATCTCCGGGTCATAGCAGAAGGATTCCCCGAAGGAGCCTATCGCGCTGGTCTCCCACT
>ERZ1034917.396-NODE-396-length-40827-cov-13.951241_pt1 | contig 40827 bp, 31 predicted proteins | sample MGYA00520605_ERZ1034917 | MGnify/ENA primary metagenome ERZ1034917 (study PRJEB33766, sample SAMN09781784) | gut metagenome | biome: gut microbiome | host: Homo sapiens | place: Madagascar | study: EMG produced TPA metagenomics assembly of the PRJNA485056 data... | reverse complement strand
ACGGGGAGAGACGCGGCGCAAGTCGCCGCTTTCTCTCCCCCGAACCCCTCTCTTTCACGCAGAGCGGAAGCGAGGGGATAGGAAAGCAGAGCTCCCCAGCGGGATAAGCAGGAGGAACGCAGTGACGACGCACATTCCGTTACACGGTAGCGGCACCTTGCCGCCTCTCTTTTACGCAGAGCGGTATATGAAAGAAAATTGTATATTTGACAAGTTTTAATAACGAGAAATTCGATCATGGTAAATAATTGCGATTTCATTGCCGGCACCTCCTTATTGTATTTTGGCCGCTTCTGATGAAGTACTTTTTCGTATGACCAGTTCGGGAACTATTTTCAATGATGACGGCATAGGATTTTCCGGATTAAGTTCATGCATCAGAACCTGTACCGTATGGGCAGCCAGCAGAGAAATGGGCAGATGCAGTGTCGTCAGCTGCGGGGAAATCATCGTCGCCACCGACGAGTCGTCGTGTCCGATGATCGAGAGTTTTCCGGGCACATGAATTCCATGATCGTTCGCCCACTGAATCAATCCGGCGGCAATAGAGTCATTCCCGGCCAGAACGGCGGTTGCATCGGATGCGAACACCTCTTCGGCCAAACGGACGCCCGACTCAATCGTATTGCCCTCCTGATGGAAAATGCGAAGCTGCTGCCCCAGTTTTTCCATTTCCATGCAATATGCCGCAAGGCAGGGATTGGTTGCTCCAAGGTCATAGCTGTGGTCCGGAATTGAGATGATTGCAATCCGACGATGTCCCAATTCCGCAAGATAGGCAATGGCGGAACGAATTCCGGCGGCGAGATCAATCTCCAATGGCGCTTCCCGGTGCCTCAGGTAAGTCACCAGCGGGATGCCGCCTGCAAGCTCCTGTGCTTCCCTTTCCTCCAGAACAGGAAGCGTATTCAGAATGCCGTCCACCATGCCGTTGGAGAATTCCATCAGCAGGGCGCGTCCGTCGTCGAGCCGATCGGAACTTGCCAATACCATCCGGAGCGAATGGCGCGACAGCTCCCGCCTGAATGCCTCGAGCAATGCCATGGTATGAAGATTGTTCAGGTTGTCCACCAGGATTCCCACCAGACCGGAACTGCGGGTATTCATCATCCGCGCCGCAAAATCCGGCCGATATCCGAGAACTTCGACCGCCGACTCCACTTTACTGCGAAGTTCGGCACTGACCTGACGCTTCCCGCTCAAAGCATGAGAAACCGTCGTTTTGGAAATTCCCAGATAGTTCGCCACATCCGCTATGGTTACATGACCGCTCATATGATTTCTTTCATCCTTAATTCGCAAACCGGTTTGCGGTGTTTGTTCATATATTATACCAAACCGGTTTGCAAAAGTCAATAGCCCAAGACGGAAAATCGCAAAAAAATTTCAATAACCGACGGCATCGAATAGTTTCCGAAAGCGGGCGAACTGGTCCGGCAGCGAGGAACCGTGAATCAAACACTGTTTCAATGTCAACGGTCCGCTGGTGCCGGAACTGCTGAAACTCTATTCGCTGGAAAATGTCCGGCTGATCCACAATTCTCCCGTCCGGAACGTTTCGCCGACGGACTGCCCGCGCCGCCGCAAAATTGGACGAAATGCCCGGTTCTGCGGATTTTCCGCCATTTCCTTCCCCGGAAACGGCGTTATATTCCCTTCAGAATATCTTGAATGCAATGAATGGAAAGCAGGAACATGGATCGGAAAATCGACGTCGGCTGTTATTATTTCCCGAATTACCACCCCAACGACGCCCGCAACGCGGCCGTCCACGGCTCCGGCTGGAGCGAATGGGAACTGGTCAAGGCCGCCCGGCCCCGGTTTCCCGGCCACCGCCAGCCTCTCAAGCCGCTCTGGGGGTATACCGACGAATCCCGCCCGGAGGTGATGGTCCGGAAGATCGAGGCGGCCTGGTCGCACGGCATCGACTATTTCATCTTCGATTATTACCACTACAATGACGGCACTTTCCTGTCCGGCTGTCTGGACAGGGGTTTCCTGCCCGCCGCCGCGGAGTCGCCGCTGAAATTCGCGCTGATGTGGGCCAACCACGACTGGCTCGACATCCATCCCTGCGGACGGGTCAGCCGTCCGCTGCTCTATCCGGGCAAGGTGGACCAGGACGGCTTCCGGCGGATGTGCCGCCACGTGACCGAACACTATTTCAGGCACCCCAACTATTACACGCTCAATGGTATGCCCTATTTTTCCATCTACCATCTGGAGCTTCTGATCGAAAGCTGCGGCGGCTTTGCCGAAACGCGTGAAGCCCTGCAATGGTTCCGGGAAGAGGCGCGCCGGGCCGGCCTGCCGGGAGTCCACCTGAACGCGGTGATCTGGGGCAGCCCCGTGCTGCCCGGTGAAACCGAGTTGACCGAACAGGAAAAGGTGGTGCAGCAACTGGGATTCGACTCCGCCGCCAGTTACGTATGGATTCACCACATCGACCTGCCGAAAGCGGCGCAATATCCGTATTTGGAGGCGTTTCAGGCCTATTGGCGAAAGTGGGATGAAATCGAACGCCAATACCGCATTCCCTATTTTCCCAATGTCACCGTCGGTTGGGATCCCTCGCCGCGCACACTGACGACCGACCGCTGGGAGCCGGTCGGCTATCCCTACACCTGCACGTTGTCGGAAAACACGCCGGAAAACTTCCGCCGCGCCCTCGCGGCCACCCGCGACCGGCTGCTGAAATCGGAAATCCGCACCTTCAGCATCAACTGCTGGAACGAGTGGACCGAAGGCAGCATGCTCGAACCCGAAGCCCGATACGGTTACGGTTATCTCGACGCGCTGAAAGCCGTCTTTCCACGCACCTGAATCCGCCTTTGCCGCCGAACGGAACAAAAATCATGATTTTTTCGTATTTTCCTCTTGACAAAACGCCGGGAATCGTTCATAATATATTCAGTTAATCAATTAATCTTCCATTTCCGGTTTCTGCGGTTATCAGGGAAATTAGATTGGTTTCTCCTTGGATTAATCAATTAACCAAAAAATTTGGGAATTATGAACGACAGGCGGAAAAATCTGAGTCTGGCTGAAATCGGCCGCCGTTTTCACGTCAGCGCGGCAACGGTCAGCAACATCCTCAACAACAAGGGCAAATTCTCGCCGGAACTCGCCGGAAAGATTCTCGCCTTCGTCGACGAGGTCGAATACCGTCCCAACCTGCTGGCGCAATCATTGAAAGGCAACAGCAAGATCGTCGGCTTCTGCCTGCGCGGCAACCTCGAAGACCCGTGGTATATCCGGGTGATGGCCGAAGTCCAGAACGGACTGCGCCGCCACGGCTTCTACGTCGGCACCGTGCTCGGCGAACAGGACCTGCCCCAGGTGCGGCAGACGCTCGACCTCTTCATCCAGCTGCGGGCGGCCGCCGTGGTGCTCGGCCCGCTCGGCTACACCGCCGAATACGAGGAGCTCCGGCCCGTACTCGATAAGCTCAACTTCGTAACCGCGTTCGACACGCTCGAACCGATGCCGCTGCCCAGCGTCCGGGTGAACGTCTATCGGGCGGCCTGCGGCGGCGTCCGCCATCTTTACGACTGCGGCCACCGCCGGATCGGTTACATCGGCCCGAAAACCCCGGCGCTCGCCGACCGCTACAGCGGCTATCACCATACCGTACACGAACTGGCGCTGCCGTTCAACGACGGCTGGCTCGTCCCGGAAACCGATTCGCTCGGGGAGCTGGAAAGCGGCCTGCGCCGTGTCTGCGCCCGGCCGGACCGTCCCACCGCCTTCTTCTGCCAGAGCGACCTGATCGCGATGCGGGCGATGAAGGCGCTTTACCGGCTCGGTTTCCGGGTGCCGGAGGATTTTTCACTGCTCGGCGTGAACAACACACGGGAATCCGAACTGAGCATCCCCGGCCTGAGCACAATGGGCTTCGACAGCACCGCTTACGCCGATGCGATCGTCGCAACGGTCCTCGATGGACTCGACGGGAAAATCCGCCCGGAAAACGCCTCGCGCACCGTGAATCCCGTACTGGTCAAACGCGAGAGCGTCAAAATGATTCCAGCAGAAAACTCCAACCTGAATCAATAGGAGCCGCCATGAACATCCAGCCTGCCACGTCAATTGAACCATCAGCAACTCAAAATCCAAGAGACCATGAACAATTGTTATCGCTCCGGTTCTCCATCCCCGCTTCCGCTCCGCGCGAAAGAGAGGGGTTCGGGGGAGAGAAAGCGGCGGCTTGCGCCGCGTCTCTCCCCGTACCAAATCTCCTCAACCTCTCCCTTACTTTCAGCAAGCTCTCACGTCTTCGCCAATGCTCTGCAAGCGGCAAGTCGAAATCTTCTTCCTCCGCCGAACGACCGCTGCTCCGCCTGTCGACCGTCCCGTACCCGGCCCCGGCACCTTGCCGGACGCAGGGGGTGCGGGGGGCGGCGGATACGCCCCCCGCATACCGCCGTTTAAGGCCGATCATCGCAAAATTTACGCTGATTGAGCTGCTCGTTGTGATAGCGATCATAGCGATTCTGGCCGGGATGCTGCTGCCGGCCCTGAACCGGGCGCGGGAAAAGGCCCGCGCCGTCACCTGTCTCGGTAACCTCAAGCAGTGTGGAACGCAGGTCATATCCTATGCGAATTCCAACCGGGGAGTCTTTCTGATCTGGGATGAGAGCAAAATGAACACCTGGGCCGATTTTATTGCCGGAATGGCCCCGGACCCCGATGACGGGCGAACGTCGCCGCTGATGAAGTCACTCAGTTGTCCTTCGAAGCCGCTGCCAGACTGGGACGGCACCTATACCGGAATGCGCTGGCATACTTACGGCGTCTGGAATTTGACGCAGTACATCGGCGAAAAATGGTGGATCGGAGGAACCGTCAACGCGGCTCAATCCATTCTCCTTGACAAGATGTCCCGGCCCAGCATGACCCCATTGCTGGCGGATACCTTGAATAAGAACAATAAACAGAGTTTTTTCTTCCATCATTCGGCAATCGATTCACTGATCGCGAGCACTGATCCGCTGGTCAGTTTCCGCCACGGCGGCCAGGCGAACGCCTGGTTCGCGGATGGCCATACCGCCGGGCATTTTACCGGAGAATTGCGGGATAAGATGCGCAACAGTCTGACCGGCAGATCAACCATGGCGATCTACGGTTACGGAACCGATTACTCCGCTCCCTTCGCGTTGTAAAAAAGAACGGAATCATGATCATGAGCAAGCTCCTGCATCTGTATGTAATTCTCGGAACCATTTTCTCTCTGGGAGCGGCACCGGTCCCGGCCGCCGCCTTTTCAAACTCCGGCGACGGCGGTCCGGTGATCGTGCTGCCGCCGGACGCGATCCCGGCGGAACGGACCGCGGCGCAGGAACTGCAGGCGTTCCTCGAACAGGTTTCCGGCGAAAAGCCGCCGATCGCGGAACGTGCCGATGCCGGCCCGGCGATCCACATCGGCCAATCGCCGGAAGCGGCGCGGGCACTCGGAGTTTCCGACTGGAAGCAGCTGAAACCCGACGAGATCATCCTTAAAACGGTCGGAAACCGGCTGTATCTGGCGGGCGACCGGCCGCGCGGCTCGCTGTACGCGGTCTACGAACTGCTGGAACGGGCATACGGCGTCCGCTTCTGGAGCCCGGCGGCAACCCGGGTGCCGCGCGCTTCCCTGCAGCAGCTCCCCCGCATCGACCTCCGGTACGCGCCGCCCTTCGAGGTGCGCTCCGTCGGCAGCATCCTGACGCGCAACGATTTCCGATATGCGGTGCGGCTCCGTCACAACGGACAGAGCGCGTTCATTCCGCCGGAGTGGGGCGGTCTGGTCACGCTGCTGGGCAACGTGCACACCTTTTCGGAATACCCGGACAATGCGCTGATCCCGCGCGACTCCGGCTTCCGCGAACATCCCGAATGGTTCGCCGAGCGCGACAGCAGGCGTGTGCCGAACGGCCAATTGTGCCTGACCAACCCCGAGCTGCGCCGCGAACTGGTTCGACGGGTGCGGGAACTGCTCCGTGCCGCGCCGGAAAGCCGCTATATCTCCGTATCGCAGAACGATAACGACGATTTCTGCCAGTGCCGGAGCTGCGCCGCCTTCGTCGAAAAACACGGCAACCAGTCCGACCTGTTGCTGGACACGGTCAACGCGGTCGCCGCCGCGGTCGCGGAGGAATTCCCCGCCACGCTGGTCGAAACGCTGGCCTACCGTTATACGCGCACGCCGCCCGCGACGGTGAAAGCGGCGCCGAACGTGCTGATCCGTTACTGCACCTTTGAGGCCGACAGCTTCCGGCCGCTGACCGCAAAGCAGAATCGGCAGTTCTTCCGCGACCTCGCCGCATGGAGCAGAACCGCGAAGCAGCTGATGATCTGGAACTACATCGCGAATTTCCGCAAATACTATCTGCCGACACCGAACTGGCGCGCGCTCGGACCGGATTTGCGCACCTTCCGTTCCTTCGGGGCGATCTCCGTCTACGAACAGGGCGCGTGGAACGGCGGCGGCTCCGTCTCCGACCTGCCGGAACTGCGCACCTGGCTGACGGCCAGACTGTTGTGGAATCCAGACCTCGATACCGACACGCTGATCGACGAGTTCCTGACCGGCTATTACGGGCCGGGCGCCGATGCGGTGCGCACCTACATGAAACTGATGAACGGCGCGGCCGACCGGCACCCGGAAGTGGCGGGCAGCGGTTTCCTGTCGACCACCGCCGCATGGCTGGAAGAGAACACGCTGCTGGAAGCGTGGCAGACCGTGGAGACGGCGGCACGGCAATTCCGCAACGATCCGGTTTACGGTCCCCGCCTCGCGATGGCCGCCGTGCCGGTCGGCGCGGCCCTGCTGGAACGGCGCAAGCCGCTGGAAGCATGGAAGATCACCGTCCCCGATCTGCGTAAACTATCCACCGCCGGCTACCTCGCCGAAACCGTCGCGCGAATGAAGGCGGGCGGAGGCGACCGTCTGCGCGAGGAATCGTTTCACAATACGCCGGATGAGTGGGCCGCAGACCTGACTGCCGAGATGCAGGTCTTCAATCGGGTACTGCCCAATGACGGCCCGGCCCCGGCGGTCGCCGCCGGCAAACCGGGAGCCGCATGGTGGCGCGTCGAACGGATCGCGGACTTCCATGAGGTCGGGCGCAAGGTGTTCCCGGAGAACGACCCGGCGGCAAGTACCGGACGGGCGGTACGGATCGTCAATGACGAGCCGGGGTGGAATGTCCAGATACGGCGTTTTCCGCACGGCCGGTTCCGGTTCTGCGCGGAGGTCCGCGGCGACCTCGCGAAGAATGCTTCCGGCGATGCGCTGGAGATCGTCGCCTTCAACTGGAACAGCAAGGAAAAGACCACCCGGCGATTTCCGGTTTCAAAAATCGGCCGAAGTCATTACCGGATCGTGGATTTCGGACCGGTCACCCTGCGGGACGACCTCGGCGTGATGCTGATCCCGGCCCGAAACCCGGCCGTGCGGAATCTCCGGATCGATCGGATCATCCTCGTACCGGAACGTTGAGGGGGCAAACAATGCGCAACGGCATTCTGGTATTGGCGGCGCTGCTGCTGGGCGGGGCGCTGTGGGGCGGCGCGATCCGCGAAGAGGGCGGCGAAACCGTGATCACGCTGAAAGTGCCGTCGCTGCCCAACGCCGCCTTCACCGACGCGAGCACCCGCAGCGACGTCGCAATTCACGAGGCGTTCCGGCGCGACTTCCCGGAACTGTTCCGACGCAAATACCGGAAGCGTTATCAGGCCAAGCCGCAAAAGTATGGAAAATTCCGCTGGGAACGGGTGCGGATCGAGCTCGAGGCGGCCTCCGGCATTCAGGTCGAAGGGGTTGAAAACGACCTGCTGGCGATCGCCGGCGGGATGGCGCCGGACATCCTTTCGATCAACTTCCGCAAATCGGACAATTATATCCGCAATCACTTTCTTTACCCGCTCGACGAATACTACCGCACCCTCTCCCGGGAGGAGTTCCGCGAGCTCGTCCCTGAAAAGCTGATCCCGGTGATCGCCCGGCGCGGCGACGACGGGCGACAGCACTGCTGGCTGGTGCCGACCGGGGCGCTGCTCGGACGGGTGCTGCTCTACCGCAAGAGCCTCTTCGACGAACGCCGAATCGCCTATCCCGATGCAGCCTGGACCTGGCGGGAGCTGTATCAGGCGTGCCGGGAGCTCACCGATCCGGCCCGTGGCGTCTACGGCCTGGTGATGGGCCAGGGGAGCGCCGAGGCCTGGTACTGGCAGACCTTCCTGTGGAGCGCCGGGGGCGACAGCACCGCATACGATCCGGCGACGGGCGAATGGCGCTGCGCGTTCGATTCGGAGGCGGCGGTCGAGGCGCTCGACTTCTACACCCGGCTCTGCTCGGAACGGTGGACGGACCGGCGCGGCCGAATCCGGCGCGGCTACGTATTGAAGGATCCCTCCGAACAGAACGCCAAATGGGAGCGCGGCGAAATCGCGATGAAGTTCGGTTATGTCGACGAGCGGATGATCGCGGCGGTTTCACCGGAAGCCGTCGGCATCGCACCGGTTCCGCTGGGGCCGGACGGCAAGACCCGCGGCTCCGAAATCAACTGCATCATGATGGGAATCTTCTCCGGGGTGAAGGAGCCGGCGGTCCGTGACGCCGCGTGGGAGTACATGACCTACCTGACCGGCCCCGAAGCGCAGCGGCTCCGGACCCGCATTCTGGTGGAGGCCGGTTTCGGCCGCTTTGTGAACCCGCGTTACCTGGACCGGTTCGGCTATTCCGAAATACGGAAACTCACCCCGCCGGGCTGGATGGAGACCTTCAACCTCGCGATCGAATCCGGCCGCCCCGAACCTTACGGCCGGAACAGCAATTTCCTCTACCAGATGATGACGCCGCCGATCCAGCGCGCCGAGCAGCTGTCAGTCAGCGACCGGCTGCCCGAAAACGGGCCGGAACGCCGCCGGGTGCTCAAGCAGCTGCTGAGCGACGCCAACGCCAGGGCTGATGCCGTGATGAACGGCCGGTTGTCCGATGCGGAGAAATCCCGCCGCCAGCTCGCGGCAGGCGCGGCGCTGGCGGTGATCGCGGCGGGGTTTGCGCTGGTGCTCAGGAGCGTGCGAAAGCTGTACGCGCCTGCCGCTCCGGCAAAAAACGACGGCAGGCGGGAGACGCGCAAATACCTGTGCGCCTATCTGTTGCTGCTTCCGGCGCTGCTTACCATCCTGGTGTGGCAGTACATACCGCTGGCCCGCGGTTCGCTGATGGCGTTCTACGACTACAAAATCATGGGGAGCTCCACCTTTGTCGGCCTGGACAACTTCGCAGCTTTGCTCTTCGACGGACGCTGGTGGATCACGCTGTGGGATTCGCTGCGGTACAGCTGCCTGACGCTGGCGCTGACCTTCCTGCCGCCGGTGGCGCTGGCGATCGGATTGCAGGAGGCGCCGTGCTGCCGGATGCTGTTCCGGCTGCTCTACTACCTGCCGGCGGTGATCTCCGGCATTGTCACGATGGTGCTGTGGAAGCAGTTCTACGAACCGAGCGAAAACGGGCTGCTGAACCGGGTGGTGATGAATATCCCGGCGATCGGCTTTCTGGGAATCGGCCTGCTGCTGTTCTGGCTCTGCCGGGAGTTTGCGCGGCGGCTGCGCTTCCATGGCCGCCGCGGACCGATGCTGCTGTTTCTGGGGGCCGGACTGCTGCTGCTTTACACGGCCGCGTCACCGGCGCTGCCGATCCTGTTCCCCGGCGGAGCCGCATGGCCGGAGGCGCTGGCGCAGCTGCCGCGCCGCCTGTTCGACTGCACCCGGGAGCCGTACCGCTGGCTGGCCGATCCCTCCACCGCGATGGCGGCGTGCGTGATTCCGGTGCTGTGGGCCGGCATCGGACCGGGATGCCTGATCTATCTGGCTGCCCTCAAAGGGATTCCTAACGATTACTACGAAGCGGCCGATGTGGATGGCGCCACCTTTCTCGACAAAATCCTCTTTATCGTGTTTCCGATGCTCAAGCCGTTGCTGATCATCAACTTCGTCGGTGTGTTCATCGGTTCCTGGGTCGGCGGCACGCAGATGATCATGGTGATGACCGGCGGAAGCGCGCGTACCGAGGTGACCGGCCTGTACATCTGGTATGAAGCCTTCACCTTCCTGCGCTACGGTTCGGCGACGGCGATGGCGTGGACGCTCGGCGTGATCCTGATCGGCTTTACGGTCTGGCAGATGAAAATCCTGGCCCGGGTCGAATTCAAAACCTCCGGAAGGTGAAGAAGATGGGAATTATTTCAACAGTCGGGCGCAACAGCTTCAAAGTCAGGATGCTGCTCTGGGGAATCGGAACCGTGCTGCTGCTGGGCGCGGCAACGATGATCTATCCCTTCGGGCTGATGATCGCCGGGAGCAGCAAAACCCCGGTCGATGCGGCGGAAAACCGGCTGATCCCTTCCTTTCTGACCGACGATGAAGCCTATTACCGGAAGGTGATGGAGGCGTTTTTCAACGAGCGCGAGATTCAGTTCCGCCAGACCTATCGAATTGATGCCGATACGTTTGCGCAGCTTTCCCCGCCGGAGTCGCCATCCTCCGGGCTGGTGGCCGACTGGCTGGAGTTCCTGAGGCGGAATCCGTATCCGCCCCGCTGCTACACCCCGGCGTTCTGTTCGGTCCGGACCTCGAACCGCACCCAGCCGCTGCTGTTGCGGAAATTCAAGCGGCAGCTGCAGGAGAAATACCGAAGCGTGGAGGCGTTGAACCGGGAGTTGCAAACCTCGTTCCGGAGCTGGGATGAGTTCTCCGTCCAGACTCCGGTGTTCGACCTCCGCACCAGCGTGCCGGAACGCAACCGGTTCCGGGCCGCCTTTGAAGCGTTTTCGGAGACGCTCCCGCCGGAACTGCGAAGCTATACCCTGCCGGAAGGATGCTACGTCAAATCCTATTTGCAAATGCTGTACACCGACTCCATCGCCGCCTACAACCGGACTCACGGGACGGCTTACACCAGTTGGGATCAGGTGGGGCTTCCGGCCGCCTGCCCGGAGCGCGGCACCGGACCGGAACGCCGCGACTGGGAGACATTCATGCGGGAGCTCCTGAATCCGATCTGGATCCGGCTCGCCCCGGCGGAGCTTCCGGCCTACCGGCGCTATCTGGAAGCGCGCCACGGCCGGATCAGTGCGCTGAATTCATTGTACGGCAGTAACTACCGGGAGTTCTCGGAGCTTCCGCTGCCGGAACCGGCCACGCTCGGAGGGGCGGCGCTGGCCGATTACACCGAATACATTCAGGGCTGGAGCTCTCCGGCCGGCGGCATCCGGCACCGGGCGGCTTTATCGAGCCTGCAGCCGGACGGCCCGGAATTCGGCTTCCGCCGGTTCCTGCGGCGGAAGTACGGCACGCTCGAAGCATTGAACCGGCAGCTCGACACGCACTTTTCCGACTGGAGCCGGATCTGGCCGCCGCAGCGGGAGCTTCACGCCGGGCATGTGATGGCGCACAAGGCCGGATACCGCCGGGAATTCGCGGTACGCAACTTCATTGCGGTCGCCGAATCCGTCATACTGCAGGACCGGGTGATGTTCAACACCTTTCTGTACTGCGCGTTAGCGGTGCTCGGCGCGCTGATCGTGAATCCGGCGGCGGCCTATGCCCTGAGCCGTTTCCGGCCGCCCTCGACCTACAGGCTGCTGCTGTTCATGATGGTCACGATGGCTTTCCCGCCGATGGTCACGCAGATACCGAGTTTCCTGATGCTGCGGGAGTTCGGACTGCTGAACAGCTATGCAGCGCTGATCCTGCCGGGGCTGGCCAACGGCTATTCGATCTTCCTGCTGAAGGGATTCTTCGACTCGCTGCCGAAGGAGCTTTACGAGAGCGCGATGCTTGATGGCGCGGGCGAGGTGCGGATCTTCTTTCAGTTCACGATGAGCCTGTCGAAGCCGATCCTCGCCGTCACGGCGCTGGGCGCTTTCACCGGCGCTTATGGCAACTTCATGATGGCCCTGCTGGTCTGTCAGGACCGGAAGATGTGGACGCTGATGCCGTGGCTGTACCAGCTGCAGATGAACAGCGGCCCCGGCATCGTATTCGCGTCGCTGCTGGTCGCGGCGATCCCGACGTTCCTGGTCTTCCTATGCTGCCAGAACGTAATCATGCGCGGCATTGTAGTGCCGGTTGAAAAGTGAGCCGTTCCCGCTTCAGCGCGCCATCAGCGCGAACACGCCCCACCCCAGGTATTCACGCGTGTACGCGACATGGCGCCGGGGTTCCGAAGTCAGCAGGGCCCGAACCTCTTTCGCGAAATCGTCGCCGGGATTTTCCGCGAGCCAGCGGCGCATGGTGAGCCATTTGGCCGCCTCGTACCTGTCCCAGCCCTCCTGATCGGCGAGGACCATTTCCACAACATCATAACCCAGCTCGCCGAAGGAACCGACCAGTTCCGGAAGCATCAGGAAATCGGAGATGGAACCGGCAAGGCACTCCCCGGCAACCTCCTCCGTCGGCGGCAGTTGCCGCCAGTAGGGTTCGCCAATCAGGAGGATTCCTCCAGGGAGGAGGCTCTTCGCCAGAAGTTCGATGGTGCCGGCGACTCCGCCTCCGATCCACGTGGCGCCGAGACAGGCCGCCACACCGGCCTTTTCGGCGGCGACGTAACCGGCGGCATCGCCGTGAATGAACTCTACCCGATCGGCGACTCCAAGCTCCTCAGCCCGGCGCTTCGCCTGTGCGGAGAACAGCCGGCTCATATCGACGCCGACGCCGGTAATGCCGTAATCACGCGCCCAGGTGCAGAGCATTTCCCCGGAACCGCTGCCGAGGTCGAGCACGCGGGTCCCCGGCTCCAGACGCAACACGGCTCCGAGGGTGGCGAGCTTTTCCGGGGTGAACGGGTTATGGATGCGGTGAGCGCTTTCCGTAACAGTGAAGATGCGCGGGATGTCCATACAAAAAAATTCCTTTCAAGAGGCTGTGTGACTACAGGAACACGCCGCCTCAGGCTGTCGCATTCCGTTCCATGAATTGTTCCAGATGTGTCGTTAAGAGCTTCGCGCTCTCCGCTTTTTCCATCTCATCCGCCGCAGCGTCCGCCAGGCTCATCAGCAGATAAAACGGCGCATAAAATTCAACCGCGAGCAACCGGGGATCGGCTTTTTTCAAAGCCCCCTGCCCCATCAGTTCGCGGAACAGATCTTCCATATAGCTGACCGGCCCGCCGGCCAGGATTTTCTGATACAAGGCCGCCATTTCGGGATTTCCATACTGCTCCAATACCAGCATCCGGCGAAAATCACGGGCGAATTCATCCGTGGTCCAGAACCGGAACTGCGCCTCGGCGAACGCCCTGATCCTGCCGACCGCGGTATTCCGGTAAGCCTGCGGCTGTTTTTCAAACACCTCCTCCGGAACCTCATACTTCCGGGCGCGTCCGACATCCATCCGGCACATGCGCTCCACAATGCTGTCGAATATGTCCCGTTTATTTTTATAATGCCTGTACAAAGCCCCTTTGGTGATCCCCAGCTCTCCGGCGATTGCGCTGACGGAAACCGCCTCATAGCCATATTGCGCAAACAGCCGGAGAGCAGTACGCAATATCTTTTCCTTTGTTCCGGTCATCAGAAACTTCCCCCCCCATCACAGTAAACGATCGTTTACCCGTTTAATATAGTGAACAATCGTTTACTTGTCAAGAGAGCATGACAAATTTTCTTTAAATTTCCCGGATTGTCCGCACCTGTCCTGCTCCGGCAGATGACAAGCCGCAGAATTTCCGGCAGTCCGGAACGTGATTGCGCATCCGGTTATAAGACGCCTGCAAACTTTTCCACGAGCCTTTCACGGAATACTTCGGCGGCTTTGGAGAAAACCTGATATTTCTTCCAGACGATGCAGGAGCCGGATTCCAACATCGGATTCAGAGGGCGGAAGCATAATTTGTCTCCGGCGATATTATTCCTGTGTTCCAGCGTCAGCGCGCAGCCGAGTCCCCGTTCCACCAGAAGCGAGGCGTTGTAAATCAGGTTGTGAACCGCCGCGATATTCAGTTTGTCGAGATCGTCGCCGAACCATTCGGCATAGGGATTCCGGACGGCTTTGTTGCGGAGGTCGCGCCGGGAACAGATCAGAGGGAGTTTCCGCAGATCCTCCGGCGTAACGGATTCCTTTTCCGCCAGCGGATTATCCCGGCGCATCAGCACGCCCCACGCATCTTTGACCGGCAGAGCGATGCTGTCGTAACTGGCAATATCGACCGGCTGGAGCAGAACGCCGAAGTCGAGCAGTCCGTTGTCAAGGCGCTCCATCACATCGCCGGCGACTCCGGTGTACAAGTGCCAGCAGATACCGGGATAATCCTCATGAAGTTCGGAAATCGCATCTGCAACCAGATCCATCGCCTTACTCTCCCCGCCGCCGATATAGACGTCGCCGGAGACGTTTTCACCGATGACGTTGAATTCGGCTTCCGTTTTTTGCACCAGCGCCATGATCTCCTCGGCGCGGCGGCGCAGCAGCATCCCTTCCGGCGTCAGCGTGATATGGTGGGTTTCGCGGTTCAGGAGTTTTTGCCCGAGTTCCTCCTCCAGATCCATCATCTGACGCGAAAGCGTCGGCTGGGTCACGTGCAGGTAATGGGCCGCCCTGGTAAAGCTGTTCTCCCGCGCCACAGCCAGAAAATAACGTAACAGCCTGAGTTCCATATTTTCTTCTCCTTTCGGGTTGCCATTACGATAGCATGCAATTCCATGCTTTTCAAGCATTATTTCCATAATAAATAAGTATTTGCTATTTATGGCGTTTGCATTACATTGAATTATGGAAACAGGAATCCGCATTTACGAAATGCAGGACCGCAATCTTCAAAAGAAAGGAAACAAAATGAACAAAAAGGCGGTGGCGTGCATGATGGCGAGTGCCGTGTTCTCCATGTTCGGCAGTCCGGCGGAAGCGTCAGCCGCTCCGGCGACGCCATCGCGAACTGGGTCAATGAATCCGTAACCGTCAGCAAGTGAGGCAAATCATGAAAAAAATCGCTCTCTTTGGAACTCTTCTTTCCATCTTCTGCACCGTCAATCACCTGGAGGCAAACGACACCATGAACGCATTGAACACGAAAGAACAGAAAATCGTCGCCATCGCCGCATATACGGCGCGCGGCGACATGCCGAATCTGAAAACAGCACTGGCGGAGGGACTCGACGCCGGGCTCACGGTCAACGAAATCAAGGAGGTGCTGACCCAGCTCTACGCCTACTGCGGATTCCCGCGCAGCCTGAACGCGCTCGGCAACTATATGGCGCTTCTCAAGGAACGCGAGGCGAAAGGGCTCAAAGACGCACCGGGGAAACTGCCCGGCCCGCTTCCGGCGGGGAAGAGCATCGACTTCGGCGCCGCCAACCAGACGAAGCTCTGCGGCGCGCCGGTCCGGGGGGCGCTCTTCGATTTCGCCCCGGCGATCGACGAATACCTGAAAGCCCACCTGTTCGGCGACATCTTCGGGCGCGACAACCTCGACTGGAGAACCCGCGAAATCGCCACTGTCGCCGCGCTCGCCGCGATGCCGGGCGTGGAGAGCCAGTTGAACTCCCACATCGCCATCGGCAAACACAACGGCGTCACGGATGCGCAGGTCGCGGAAATTCTGGAAACGGTCAGAAGCAGCACCGTCAGCGCCTTTCCGCGCGGCGGAGAGAACACGGCATACGCAAAATACTTCAGCGGCAAATCCTATCTCGCCCGCCTGACGAAAGACGGCCGCCTGAACGTTCCGGTCGCCAATGTCACGTTCGAACCGGGCTGCCGCAACAACTGGCACAGCCACACCGGCGGTCAAATGCTGATCGCGGTCGGCGGAGTCGGCTACTATCAGGAGCGCGGCAAGGCGGCCCGGCGTCTGACTCCCGGCGACGTGGTGGAGATTCCGTCGGAGGTCGATCACTGGCACGGAGCCGCACCGGACAGCTGGTTCTCGCATCTGGCGATCGAATGCAACCCCGCGACCAACAAAAACACCTGGCTGGAACCGGTCAGCGACGCCGATTACAAGGCGGCGACCTCCGGCAAATGAACAGGAGGCGGCGGGATGAAGCATCTTCCGATGGGATGGCTCCTGCCGGCGGCGGTTCTGTTTGGATTCACAATGCCGGGAACCGCCGCCCACACCACTGAAAAAGAGGCAAACATGAAGAGCGGAAAAACAGCGAAGGTGACGGCGGAAAGCATTGTACGGCTGTCCAGAATCACCGTCGATCCGGAGCGTCTTGCGGAATATCTCGTGTTTGCGACTGAATGCGGGAGACGGTCCATGGCGGAGGAACCGGGCGTACTGATGATGTATTCGATGCAGGACAAGGCGCATCCTGAACAGATCACCATTCTGGAAATTTATGCGGACTCCGCCGCTTACGAGCGTCACATCAAAACCCCGCACTTTCAGAAATACAAACAAGGGACACTGGCCATGGTCCGGAAGCTGGAACTGCTGGATCAGACGCCGCTGGTTCCGGAAATGAAAATGAAGTGACAATATGAACCGGCGCGAATTTCTCAAAACATCCCTGATGGTAACGGCGGCGGCCGCCGGAACCGCGTTTCTCGGCGGCTCCCTGCTGACCGCGGCATCGGCGCAAAATTCCAACACTGGAGTAAGAAACGGCAAAATGAAAATACTGGTCATCACGGGCAGCCCCCGGAAAAACGGCAATTCCAACACCCTCGCGGAACACTTCATCAAAGGAGCGCAGGAGGCCGGACACGAAGTCGTCCGTTTCGATGCGGCGTTCAAAGAGGTGCATCCCTGCATCGGCTGCAACCGCTGCGGCATGAACGGCCCATGCGTATTCAAGGATGATTTTGAATTCGTCCGCAAACATATTGTCGATGCGGACCTGGTGGCTTTTGCGACGCCGATGTACTATTTCGGCATCTCGACGCAGATCAAGGCGGTGATCGACCGTTTCTATGCAATCAACGGGCGGATTCACGTTCCGAAGAAGGCGGTGCTGATGATGACGTATGCCAATACCGCCGCCTCGGAAGCAAAGCCGATCATTTCACATTATGAAGTTCTGCTGGACTATCTCGGCTGGAGCGATACCGGACAGATCATCGCACCAGGCGTCTGGCCGGTCGGCGCGATCAATCACACGAAATACCCGGAACAGGCATACCGGCTCGGAAAGAACGTATAAGGAAAAAATTCATGGACAGACGCGATTTTATCAAGACGCTCGGCATCGCGGGCGGCGCAATGCTGTTGGCCGGAACGGCCGGCGCGGCAGCGGCCAAGACGACGGCGCCCCGGAAAAACAGCGGGATCGATCCGCTGCTGTCCGGAGTCTGCGACATTCACATACACTGTTCGCCGGACACCCGGCCGCGCTGCATCGATGAATTCACGCTGGCGGAACAGGCGAAGCAGGCCGGCTACCGGGCGGTCATGTACAAGTCGAACGACTGGAGCTGTCACGACCGCGCTTACCTGATCCGGCAGGCGCTCCCGGATTTTGAAGTATTCGGAAGCCTCTGCATGAACCGCGTTCACGGAGACAGAGTCAATGCGTATGCGGCGGAACAGGCGGTCAAGACCTCCGGCAGGCTCTGCCGCTGCATCTGGATGCCGACCCTCTCCGCAGCTTATCAGCATCAATGCGACAAACTCCCGGGGCCGGGAATCCCGGTGCTTGACCCGCAGGGCAAAGTCCTGCCGGAAGTGATCCGGGTCATGGAGATCTGCGCCGAAGCGGATATCATCTTCGCTTCGGGACACAGTTCGCCGCAAGAGAGCCTGATCCTGGCGAAAAAAGCGCGGGAGGTCGGTGTGAAGAAATTCGTCGTCACCCACGTCAACTCGCTGATCTGGAAGATGACGCCGGACCAGATCAAACAGGCGGTCGACTTCGGAGCCTTTGTGGAGTACTGCTATCTGCCCCGCCTCTGGGGGCCCGGCACCGGCAACCCGCAGTTCGAGCGCCAGAGCCGCGAGGAGTTTCTCAGCTATGTAAAAACTGTGCCGGAATGCAGTTTCATCACCACGGATCTGGGACAGCAGGGCAATCCGAATCCGATCGACGGAATGCGGCAGTGCGTCCGCGAACTGATTGAAGCGGGAATCCCGCAAAAAACGATCGACCTGATGGTGCGAGACAATCCGGCGCATCTGATCGGGCTGACTGCATAAGAAACGTGGAGGAAACACCATGAATCGACGTGAATTTCTGAAATCAGCGGCGCTGGTGACCGCCGCCGGAGCGATGTTCGGCAAAGGCTCCGTGCTGAAAGCGGCGGAAGCCCCGGCGGGGCCGGTCTTGAACTTCAATCCGCAAATGCAGTACCGCCCGATGGGGCGTACCGGCGTCAACGTCTCCGCGCTCGGCTTCGGCCTGTTGCGGCTGCCGATACTCGCAGACGGCAAGACCGTGGACGCGGAGCAGAGCGTCGCCATGATCCGTCGCGCAATCGAAGGCGGCGTGAACTACATCGACACCGGCCGGGTCTATCTCGGCGGGCAGAGCGAAGCGGTCGCCGGGCAAGCGCTCAAAGGCGGCTGGCGCGACCGGGTTTACATCACCTCCAAGTCGCCGTGGTGGATCATGGAGCGGCCGGAGGATTTCGAGAAGTTCTTCGACGAATCCCGCCGGGCGATCGGAACCGACGTGATTGACTTCTACCACATCCACATGATCATGCACCGGGGCTGGAAGGAGAAGGTGATCCCGTTCAAACTGATCGACAGGATCATGAAGCTCAAGGAGCAGGGAAAGATCCGTTTCGCGGGCTTTTCGTTCCACGACCGGCTCGGACTGTTCAAGGAGGTGGTCGAATCCGCCCCTTGGGACTTCTGCCTGATCCAGCACAATTATCTCGACTATGAATATGAGGCGGGATGTCTCGGCCCGAAGTACGCCGCCGCCAACGGCATGGGGCTGGCCGTGATGAAGCCGGTCCGCACCGGATTCCTTGCAAACCTGCCGCCGTCCATGCGCGCCGCACTCCGCTCGACCGGAGTTGAAAAGCCGGACACCGAATGGGCGCTCGACTACCTGTGGGATATCCCGGAGGTCAGCGTCGCGGTCAGCGGCATGGGCTCGATGGCGGATGTCGAAGCCAACCTCCGCTACGCCTCCAAAGCGAAGCCGAACATGCTCACGCCGGATGAACGCAAGGCGCTCGGAGCGGCGATCAGGGCGTTCCGGCAGGCCCCCGGCCACATCGACTGCACCGGCTGCTATCAGTGCATTCCGTGTCCGCACAACGTGGCGATCGGTTACATTTTCGCTTACGTCTACAACAACTATCTGCTGCACAAGAACAAAAAGAAGGCGCTGTTCGACTACACGGTCTCCATGTCGCCGATCCAGCGCGGCGCGCCCGCGTCGGCGTGCGTGAACTGCGGCGCCTGCCTCGCGAAATGTCCGCAGAAGCTCAACATCCCGGAGCTGCTGAAACGGGTCAGAAACGATCTCGAAGCGTAATCATGAAAAGGAGAAATTCTCCATGTCGCTCGGTTTTACGGAAATCATTCTGATCGCACTCTTTATCCTGATCGTATTCGGCGCAAAACGCATCCCCGAACTCGCCCGCGCCTTCGGCAGGGCGTCCTATGAATTCAAAAAAGCGAAAAACGCGCTGTCCGCCGAAGGGCAGGAGTTGATGGACGCAGCGGAAGAGACCGCAGCAGAGGAGGACCGCCGAAAACTCCATTGAGACTTCCGGCGCAATAGAAAGCTGCATGATATACCTTTCAGGCATATCATGACATTACAAATAAGTATTTGCTATTTCTGTATTTCATTGTAAATTGAACAACAGAGAACATGACAAGGAGGTGATCCATTTGAATGAAGTTCAACCAACGGACCTTCCGCTTCTCCGGAACCTGGAGGATGCCGGATGTGATGCGGAAACGGTCGAAAAGTATTTCCAGCTGCGGCAGGCGGGAAAAATACGCGATCAACAGCGATTGCTGTCGAAACAGCGATGCCTGCTGCTGGAAGCCCTCCACGCGAACCAGCGGAAAATCGACAACCTCGATTACCTGCTGTATACCCTGAAAACCACACCCCGATCATCATAAAGGAGCCTGAACATGCAATCACCAACGACAGCCTTTCTCGCCGGCGCTCTGCTGCTCGCCGTCAACCTTCACGCTGAAAACCAGAGGACGAAAATCATGAACAACAACATCACCCCGCAGAAATTGGTTCTTACACAGGAGTGGGACAAGACCTTTCCCAAAAGCGACAAGGTGAACCACCGTAAAGTCACTTTCGTCAACCGTTACGGCATCACGCTGGCGGCGGATCTCTATGAACCGAAAAACGCCGCCGGAAAACTCGCAGCCATCGCGGTGAGCGGCCCGTTTGGCGCGGTCAAGGAACAGTGCAGCGGCCTCTACGCCCAGACTCTGGCGGAGCGCGGTTTCCTTACGATCGCCTTCGACCCGTCGTTCACCGGCGAGAGCGGCGGAACTCCGCGCCGGATGGCTTCGCCGGACATCAACACGGAGGATTTTCAGGCCGCGGTCGACTTCCTCTCCACTCAACCGAACGTCGATTCTGAACGGATCGGAATCCTCGGCATCTGCGGCTGGGGCGGTCTGGCGCTGAATGCCGCCGCACTGGATACGCGGATCAAAGCCACCGTCGCCTCCACCATGTACAATATGAGCCGCGTGAACGCCAACGGTTATTTCGACGCCGCCGACAATGAAAAAGCCCGCTATGAAACGCGCCAAAAGCTGAATGCGCAGCGTACGAAAGAGTACGCGCAGGGCTTCTACGAGCAGGGCGGCGGCGTGGTCGAACCGCTCCCGGCGGATGCGCCGAAATTCGTGAAGGACTATTACGACTACTACAAGACGCCGCGCGGCTACCATAAGCGGTCGGGCAACTCCAACGACGGCTGGACGGTCACGGGCACGATGTCGTTCCTGAACCAGCCGATTCTCGCCTACTCCAGAGAGATCCGCTCGGCGGTGCTGCTGATCCACGGCGAAAACGCGCATTCGCGCTACTTCAGCGAGGACGCCTACCGAGATATGTCCTCCTACACGGACTACCGCGACAACAAGGAACTGCTGATCGTTCCCGGCGCATCGCACACCGACCTCTACGACGGCGGCGGCAAAAACGCGATCCCGTTCGACAAGCTCGACCGGTTCTTCACCGAACATCTCAAAAAATAACCCATAAACTGCGGACCGGGTTGTTCCATGCGATAAAAAATCAGGAAATTTTCAAAACGCTTCTTGGCTTCGGGCCGTTCAAAGCGTATAATAACCCCCAAACAAAAAAGATTCCAAATCGCAGAGACCCGGTCCCATGAATGAGAAAAGCAATTCCCCGGCAGCCGTGAAAATCCGGGGAGCAAGAGTACATAACCTTAAAAACATCGACGTCGATGTCCCGCTGAATCAAATCGTCGGCATTGCCGGGGTCTCCGGCTCCGGCAAATCCTCCCTCGCTTTGGGCGTGCTGTATGCGGAAGGCTCAAGACGTTATCTGGACGCGCTTTCCACCTACACCAGAAGACGCATGACCCAGGCGGCCAAAGCGCAGGTGGACGAAGTGCTGTATGTCCCGGCGGCGCTCGCGCTGCACCAGCGGCCGGGCATCCCGGGCATCCGCAGCACTTTCGGGACCGGGACCGAGCTGTTGAACAGCCTCCGGCTGATGTTCTCCCGGCTGGCAAATCACCGCTGCCCGAACGGGCACCTTCTGAAGCCGTCGCTGGCCGTCGCCGCGGGGCAGGAGCTGGTCTGCCCCGAATGCGGAGCCGCTTTCTTCGCGCCCTCCGCCGAGGAGCTTGCCTTCAACAGCCAGGGGGCCTGTTCCAGATGCGGCGGCACCGGAACCGTCCGCACCGTGGACCGGGCGACGCTGGTGCCGGATGAATCGCTTTCAATCGATCAGGGCGCTGTCGCGCCGTGGAATACGCTGATGTGGTCGTTGATGACGGATGTCTGCCGCGCGATGGGGGTCCGCACCGACGTCCCTTTCCGGGAGCTGACGCCGGAGGAGCGCGAGATCGTCTACAGCGGCCCCGCCGAAAAACGGCACATCCTGTACAAAGCCAAAAACACCAATCAGGCCGGAGAGCTTGACTTCACCTATTACAACGCCACCTACACCGTCGAAAACGCGCTGGCCAAGGTGAAGGACGAAAAAGGCATGAAGCGGGTGGAAAAGTTCCTGAAACAGGAGGTCTGCCCCGAATGCGGCGGCACGCGCCTGTCGGCGGCGGCGCGCGCCCCGAAGCTGCGCGGAATCGGCCTCGACGAAGCCTGCCGGATGACGCTCGCCGCGCTTGTCGATTGGGTGGCCGGCGTTCCCGCCGCGCTTCCCTCGGAAATGCGCCCGATGGCGGAAAGCATCTGCGAATCGTTTCAAAGCGCCGCCCGGCGGCTGCTGGAGCTGGGGCTGGGCTATTTGACCCTCGACCGGGCCTCCTCCACGCTCTCCACCGGCGAGCGGCAGCGCATGCAGCTCGCCCGCGCGGTGCGCAACCGCACTACCGGCGTGCTGTACGTGCTTGACGAACCCTCCATCGGGCTGCATCCTGCCAACATCGCGGGGCTGAACGGCGTGATGCACGACCTGGTTGCCGACGGGAACTCCGTCCTGCTGGTCGATCACGATACGCAGATTCTGTCGGAAGCGGACTGGATCATCGAACTTGGCCCGCAGGCCGGCGCGGAAGGCGGGCGCGTCATCGCGCAGGGGACGGTCCCGGAGCTCGGACAAAGCAAAGACTCCATGATCGGCCCGTTCCTTTCCGGGAAAGCCGAAGTGCATGTGAGAAAAAACGCCGGTGCGGACCGGATGTTCGAAGCCGGGAGAATCCACCTTTCCACCGCCGCCATCCACACTGTGAAACCACTTGAAGCCGATATTCCGAAAGGAAGGCTGACCGTGGTCACCGGGGTTTCCGGCTCCGGCAAGACCACCCTGATTCTGGAAAGCCTCGTCCCCGGCCTCGAAGCCGCCGTCACCGGCGCGGCATTGCCCGCGCACGTCCTCTCCCTCAAGGCGGAAGGCATCGCCCGCGTCAAGCTGATCGACGCCACGCCCATCGGCATCAATGTCCGTTCCACGGTAGCGACTTACGCCAACGTGCACGACGAACTGCGGAAAATTTTCGCCGGAACGCCCGACGCCAGGCGCCTCGGCTTCAAGGCCGGGGATTTCTCCTACAACACCGGCAAACTGCGCTGTCCGGTCTGCGACGGCACCGGGGTGATCAGCCTTGACGTGCAGTTCCTGCCGGATGTGGATGTGCCCTGTCCCGAATGCCGCGGCTCGCGCTATGCGAAAGAAGCCGGCGCAATCCGGTATGTCAACCGCTCCGGCGAAGCCTGTTCCCTGCCCCGGCTGATGGCGATGGATGTCAATACGGCGCTCAAGGTCTGCGGGGACCTGAAAATCGTTCACCAGCGGCTGCAGGTCCTGCAGAAGCTCGGATTGGGCTACATGACCCTCGGCGAAGAGACGCCGAGCCTCTCCGGCGGCGAAGCCCAGCGGCTGAAGCTGGCGAGCGAACTGGGCAGAACGCAGTCGGATTCCGTTTTCGTATTCGACGAACCGACCATCGGCCTTCACCCGCTGGATGTGCAGGTGCTGCTCGGCGTATTCCAGACGCTCATCGAAAACGGCGCGACCGTCGTCGTGATCGAACACGATCAGGATATGATCCGCAACGCCGACTACATCATCGACATGGGGCCGGGCGGCGGCGAGGAAGGCGGCCGGATCGTCGCCGCCGGCACTCCCGACGAAATCATGCGCAATCCGGCCAGCATCACCGGCAGGTATCTGAAGTGAACGCCCCCCTTGCCGGAATCACCGTGATCCCGGCAAAGGCCATTCCTCCCTGTTGCCGGCGGGTGCGGCGGCAGTACGGAGCGCCGCAAGCACCGTTCCCGCATAGAAGCGGTGCCCGAAGTCATTCGGGTGGTTCACCCCGTTGCCGGTCAGGTCAAGGAACTTTTTGCTGCCGAAGCACCTCTCCCAGTGTCCGCCCACATCGACAAAAGCGATGGCCGGATCGTTCTCCGCCACAGCCGCCAGCTCCCTCGCCAGCGCCCGTGTCGCGGCGGGCGGCGTATTCGCCCACTGCGCATTGCCCGGCATGGAGCCGATCAGCACAAATTCCATCGCCGGATTCCGCCTCCGGGCGATCGCGGCCAACTGCGACGCCGCCTCCCGGAACCCGGCGGTGGGAACACTCAGCAAGTCGTTCATGCCGTAGGCGATAAACAATAGGTCAGGCGTAAAGTCATTCAACCACGAATCCAGATGTGCGACGCCGTGGCGGCAGCCGGTGCCGCCCACTGCGAAGTTGCGCATTTCCGCCGCGTGCAGCCGTTCCGCAACCAGCTTTGCATAAGGCGGTTGAAAGGGAGGAACCCCGATGAACCCCGTCGCGTTCCACCCTTCGGAGATGCTGTCGCCGATCAGGGCGACTCTGCGCACGCCGTCCCGCCGGAAGCGGGGGAGTTTCCCGGCAGGAAGCGGAGGCGGCTCCGGGATCTCCGCCTCCGTCCGGTAATCGATTTCAAGCTGGTGCCGGGCGAAGAAGTCCCTGCGGTCGAAGCGGATCAGGCCGCCGCCGGGCCCGCCGGGGAGCGCATTCGCTCCCTCCGCCGGAAACAGCACCGCGCCGTCCGCGGGAGGATACAGTTCCTCCCGTTCCAGACGCGGCGCGGCCGATCCGGTGGGGCGCGTCACCTCACAGCTGCCGGGAGTCCATCCCAGATCCGTCCCCGGCCGGAACTCCTCGCCGGTGGTCGAATTATAAACCCGCACCACCTCCGTCGCCGGAAACGCCAGCGCGGCATGGTCCCCCGCCGCGAACAGCACGGTTTCTCCTTGAACCAGCGTCATTTGCGCACCTCAAGCACCTGTTTTTCATAGATGCGGATTTCGTCGAGAAACCCGAGTCCGGCCGGAACGTCGTTCGTCAGGCAGAAGTACTCCCAGACTGCCCCCCACGGCAGCGACCTGGCCTCCTCCTGCGCCGCCAGCCGGGCGGTGAAATCCCAGCGCGCTTCCGCCTCGCGGGCGGCGGGCGGCTCCAGCAGAGCGACCAGCAGCGCCTTCTGGAAATCGCGCGCACCGATCACCCACGCGGCGACACGGTTGATGCTCGCGTCGAAGTAGTCCAGCGCGAAATGCACCTTATCCTGATAACCGTAGGCAACCGCTTCGCGGGCAATGGATAACAGTTCGTCATTCAGCACCGTCACGTGGTCGCTGTCCCAGTGAACGCCGCGGCTGATGTGCAGCAGCACCTCGTCGATCAGGCTGAACACCGCCGGAAGTTTGTCCGCGACCGATTCGGTCGGGTGGAAGTGGCCGGAGTCGAAACAGGGCATCTTATGCCGCTGCGCCGCGTACAGCAAATAGAAGTCGTTCGAGCCGACCGTGCAGGACTCCGTGCCGATCCCGAAGAGCTTCGACTCGACCGCGTCCCGCTCCAGCTCCGGCGCGAACGGTTCCTCAAAGCAGGCGTCCAGCGCGTCGCGCAGCCGCTGCCGGAAGCCGAAGCGGTCGGCGGGGGTGTCCTTGAACCCGTCCGGCGCCCAGAAGTTGCAGACCGCCGGAGTGCCGAGCACCCGGCCGAACTCCGCGCCGATCCGGCGGCAGGCCCGGCCGTGATCGATCCAGAACCGGCGGATTCCGGGATCGGGGTGTGAGAGCGAAAAACCGTGATCCAGAAGCGGATGCGAATAGAACGCCGGAGCGAGATCAAGGCCGATCCCCTTCTCTTTCGCCCACTCCAGCCAGCCGGAGAAGTGCTCCGGCGTAAAGCCGTCACGGTCCACGCCCGGCAGCATCCGGTCCACCTGATGCCCCTGCAGCCCCACCCGGTGACGGCCCGGAATCAGCTTCAGCGCCACATCGAGATCGGCGCGCAATTCTTCCGCGCTGCGCGCCCGGCCCGGATAGCTGCCGGTCACCTGACAGCCGCCGGTCAGAGCGTGGCCGGTGTTCTCAAAGCCGGTCACGTCGTCGCCCTGCCATGCATGAATCGACAGCGGGATGGCGGCCAGGTGCCGCAGCGCGGCGTCGGCGTCCACTCCGCATTCGGCATAACGTTCGCGGGCAAGTGCAAAGGTCTGTTCAATCCGGTTCATTCTGCATCCTCCAATTGTACAAGGTGGGTTCCAGTTCCAAGTTTCGAGCCGTCGGGCAGCACGGCGGAGCAGCCCTCCGGAATACGCAGTTCCACTTCGATCCCCTGCCCGCTGCGTTCCAGACGGACCGCGATGTTGCCGCGCGGCGTCGGAATCCTCCCCTCGGCGAATGTAAGATCCAGCAGCGCGGGGCGGAAAGAAAACTCCGCGAAACCGGGCGCCACCGGCGTCACTCCGAGAATGCCGGTCTGCAGAAATTCGAGCGGCGACGTACCGAAACCGTGGCAGAGGCTGCCGCTGCGGTTCTGCGAGGCACGGCCGATCTGGTAAACCCCGGCCTCGTAGAGAGTCGGGAAACCGGTCCGCGCCATCCGGCCCCAGTGGCGGCGGATGCGTTCCAGCCCGGCCTGCCGCCTGCCGTGCCGGATCATCGCGCGGAACACGTAGAAGTGCAAATAGAACTCCGGCTCCAGCAGCGTTTCATCCGTCAGCGCTGCGACGAACCGCTCCCGTTCCAGCCCCGCCAGCAGCGCCAGCGCGTGAGCGAGCTGGCTGGAAACCGTCGTATCCTCATCGCCTCTTTTGACCGGATCGGCCAGATAACCGGTTGCGGGGGAAAGAAATGCCGGTTCGATCGCGGCGGCGGTCCGCCGTTGCCGGCGCTCGTACTCCTGACGTTTCCCTGAATCGTACCCGACCAGTTCCGCCGTTTCGTTGAAACACTGCAACGCACTCACATACAGGCTGTTGATCATCGATTCACGGCAGTTGCTGAAACAGTAATCGTTCAGCTCAAAGCCCCAGTCGAAAAAGTTCCAGTACCCCTTCGGGGCGGAAATCAGGCCGCCGGCATCGGCCAGCCGCTCAAAGGCTTCGATAATCCGTTCCATGCAAGGGAGATAACGCCTGACCGTCCCGCCATCCCCCGACGCCATCAAATAGTCGTACAGCATCGTCATCAGAAAAAGGTTGGTCGCGGGCAGCATGAAATTCTCATTCTCCGGCTGCGGACAGAGTCCCGGCACCCAGCCCTCCGGGGTCTGCTGCGAAAAGGCCAGCTCGAACGCCCGGCGGTGTATTGCCGAACTGCCGAACGCCGCCAGCGTGGTCCGGTTCTCCACGACCAGGTCGTTGACCCAGAACGCGCGCTCCCGCCACGGGCAATCCATGAAGATGTCGGTGGTGCAGGATTCGAGCGTTTCGACACACATCTCCCAGACCCGGTTCAACTCCGCGTCGCTCGAATGGAACCGGCCGCGATGCACGTATGGATAGCGCATTCCGGTCGCGCCGACCGAACGGATACAGACCGGACGGCCGAAGTTGCGGAACACCAGCTGCACCACCTTGAAACCGCGCTCCAGTATCACCGTGCCGATCTCATTCTCCCCTTCCCGCAGGATATAGCGGTCGGTGAAACGGTAGATTGGGCGTACGAATTCCGACTGCACCCGGCCCCCGTCAAGCTCTTCCCCGTAAACGATATCAACCACCGTTCCAGCCGGAGCCTCCGCGACGACCCGCAGCCGCCCGACCAGTTCGCGGTCGAAGTCGAACACCAGCGCCGCCCCCTTGCCCGCCGGATCGGGCATGATCCGGTACATCCCGCCATCCGCCTCCTGCTGCAGCCGTCCCGGCGGCAGCGGCTCCCACGGTTCGCGGTTCAGGTACACCGGAAGTTCATCCAGCGAAGGCGCATCCCCCGGAGCCACCGCCGCGCAGTTCAACAGGTCGGTCGGACGCAGGAAAGTCTCGACCAGCGCCGGAACGTTGCGCGGCTTCAGCTCTTTGCCGCACAGCTTCTCATCCGTGACCACGGCGGCGTTTTTTCCCCCCTCCGTCACGCCGTTTTTCCACTCATCCGACGCGAGCCGCAGGTCGCGGTGCACCATGAAACCGGTCTGCAGCGAAAAGAGCGGCACCGGAGTTTTCCATTCGGGCGCGAGGCGCAGCTTCCAGTCGGGGCCGGTCCCGACCACGCCGGGAATTTCCAGCCGGAGCGCCGGAGCCGCCGGGGCGACGATGAAGTTCTCCCGGACCGGCGAATACACCAGAGCCGCAATCACATTGCGCCCCGGGCGCAGCAGCGGCGCAACCTCCAGCGTATCGAAGTAACAGAGCTTCGCGGTGCCGCGCACCGGGCCGGAGGCAACTTTCAATCCGTTCAACCAGAGCACATAGTTGGTATCGGCCGCGATCCGCAGCAACGCCGACTCCGGCACTTCGTCCAGTTCGAACTCCCTGACCGCCTGAAAGTAACAGTTTTCATAGCCCGGCTCCAGCTCCGGCCCGATCCAGTCGGCCTGAAAGCGGAAACCGGCAACCGGTTCCATCACCAGATGATCCATTCGGCACACTCCTTTTTGTTGCTTTTCATATATTATACCCGAAATGCCTTTGAAAAAAAATGGACGCAAACCGTAAATTTGTGTACGTTTGTCACATTGCGGGCTTGTAAAAGCGCCCGGACACCGGTACAATACGAAAAAGAGGAGAACACAGAATGGAATCGTTTCAGGTCAGAACATACGGCCCCTCCCCCTGCCGGGCGGCGGTGCTGCACGGCGGTCCGGGCGCCATCGGTTCGGCGGCGGGGCTGGCGCGCGGCCTCGCCGAATCCTGCGGCGTGCTGGAGCCGCTGCAATCGAAATACTCCGTGACGGAACAGGTCGAAGAACTGCACCGGCAATTGACCGCCTACGCCTCCCGGCCGCTCGTGCTGATCGGACATTCATGGGGCGCATGGCTGGCGGCGCTGTACGCCGCGCGCCATCCCGGTCTGGCCGCCAGGCTGGTCCTGATCGGCTGCGGACCGCTGGAAGCCGCTTACCTGCCGCAGCTTGAAGCGCGCCGCCTCGCCCACTTCACGCCGGAGGAGGCGGCCCGATACCGGGAGCTGCTCGCCGCGTTGAGTTCTCCCGGTTCCGCGCCGGATGCGCTGCTGCGACAGCTCGGAACGCTCTGTGAAAAGGCCGACAACTTCCAGCCGTTTGAGGAACCGGACGGGGATTCCGGCACGATCGACGGCGAGATGTACGACAAGGTGTTCGGCGAAGCGGCGGAACTGCGCCGGGACGAGAGGCTGCTTGCCGCTTTCGACCGCATCTCCTGCCCGCTCGAAATCATTCACGGCGTCTACGACACCCATCCGCCGGAGGGCGTCACGGAGCCGCTGGCCCGGCGCGGCATCCCGTACACGTTCCATCTGCTGGAGCAATGCGGCCACACGCCGTGGCGCGAGCGGTATGCCAGAGACGAATTTTTCCGCCTGCTGAACGATGCGGTCAAAAAGGAAGCACGATAAACTCTTCCCGCCGACACCAGACTGATGCAGAAACAGGAACAATTTACAGCACCTTTGAGAAAAACTCCTGCAGGCGCGGATTCTTCGGGTTGTCGATCACGTCGGCGGGAGTTCCCTCCTCGACCACGCGGCCCGCATCCATGAACATCACCCGCGAGGCGACTTCACGGGCGAAGCCGATCTCGTGGGTCACCACCACCATCGTCATCCCCTCCTGCGCGAGATCCTTCATCAATGCCAGCACTTCGCCGACCATTTCGGGATCGAGCGCCGAAGTCGGCTCGTCAAACAGGATCACATCCGGATTCATCACCAGCGCGCGCACGATCGCGATGCGCTGCTTCTGGCCGCCCGAAAGCTGCTGCGGATAGACGTCGCGCTTATCGTAGAGGCCGATCCGCTTCAGCAGCGCGTCGGCTTTCGCCGTCGCCTCCGCCCGGGAGGAGCGGCCGGTCTTGACCGGCGCGATTGTGATGTTTTCGAGGATCGTCAGGTGCGGGAACAGATTGAAGTGCTGGAACACCATCCCGACCTGCTGCCGGAATTTGTTGATGTCCGCCTTCGGCCGGTTGATCAGCCCGCCCTTGAAATAGATTTCTCCGGCGCTGGGTTCCTCCAGCAGATTCAGACAGCGCAGGAAAGTGCTTTTGCCGGAACCGGAAGGCCCCAGCACGAACACTGCCTCGCCCTGATGGATTTCGGTGGAGACGTCATTCACCGCGCGGAGGCCGTTGAACTGCTTGACCAGATGATTCACCCGGAAAACCGGGTCGGCAGGATCGACATTACTCATTGTTTTTCAGCCTCCGTTCCAGTTTGCCCAGCAGCCAGCTGAACAGCATCACCACCGCCAGGTAGATCAGCGCCACCGCGATCAGCGGCATGAACGCCGTGTAGGTCTGGCTGCGGATGATGTCGCCGCCTTTGGTCAGGTCCTGCAGCGCGATGTATCCCGACACGCTGGTCTCCTTCAGCAGGACGATGAATTCGTTGCCGAGCGCGGGCAGCACGTTCTTGAACGCCTGCGGCAGGATGATGTAGATCATGGTCTGGATATAGCTCAAACCGAGGCTGCGCCCCGCCTCGAACTGCCCCTTGTCGATGGACATGATCCCGCCGCGGATGATTTCGGCCACATACGCGCCCGAATTCACGCCGAAAGCGACGATCGCCACGAGAATTTTACTGATATTCACCGAGCCGAAGATCACAAAGTAGATGATCAGCAATTGCACCACCACCGGCGTGCCGCGGATCACGGTCAGATAGAGCTTGCACAGCCAGTTGAGCAGCCGCAGCTTGCCGGTCTTGTCGTGGGTGGAGCGGATCACCGCGACCGTGAAGCCGAGCAGCACACCGAGCAGCACCGCCGCGAACGAGATGCCGATCGTGGTCCAGAAGCCGTCCCACAGATACCGCCAGCGGTCGTCCTTGATGAAGTTCAGATAAAAGGAGTCGCAGAAATCCGTCCGGCAGCCTTGCAGCCAGTTCCAGAAGTTGTCCATCGGGATTCCCGCCTACTTGATGTATTTCGCCCGGATCGCCGCCATCCCGCCGTTTTCCTTCAGCTGCCGGATCACGCGGTTCACCTGCTCCAGAAGCTCGGAGTTGCCCTTGCGGATCGCAATCGCATACTCTTCGACGGTAAGCGGTTCCGGCAGGATCAACAGGTTCTTGTGCCGGTCTGCGAAAATCTTCGCCGGTTCGCCGTCGATCACGATCACGTCGATCTTGCCGGCATTCAGCGCGGCGACCGCCAGCGCGCCGTTCGGGAAGCGTTCCGGCTCCTGGATGTTCTTCGTCACATAGGCGTCGCCGGTGGTGCCGTGCTGCACGCCGATGCGCTTGCCTTTCAGGTCGTCCCTGCCCTTGATCGCGGAATTTCCCGGCACGATGATCACCTGCCGCGCCTCCACGTAAGGCACGGAAAAATCGATCTGCCGCTTGCGGTCCTCGGTCACGGTGATGCCGGAAGCGGCCACGTCGGCCTTGCCGGACTGCACCGCCGAAATCACCGAGTCGAAACTCATATCCTCGACGACCAGCTCCTTGCCGATTTCGCGGGCGACTTCGGTCATGATATCGACATCGATGCCGACGATCCGGTCGCCTTCGCGGAATTCGTAGGGCGGAAACGTCGCCTCCGCGACCATCACGAGTTTATTGTCGGAACGGCCGCAGGAGCAGAGCACCGCTCCCAGCACCGCCGCCGCGCCCAAAGTTTTCAGAAAACGTCCGAACTTCATAGTTTCATCCTGTGTTATTTTCCTGTAAAAGTTATACTATAAATCCCTTTCGGAATAATTGCAACAAAAATTTTCCGTTTCCTCTCCCGGAATCCATCCCCGCCCGCAACCGGCAGCGCATTTGACTTTTTTCATTTCGGATGTACAGTGATAAAAGTTTCATGCACAGTGAAACCGGATAAAACCTGAAAATTTTGAGGAGGAAACAACATGTTCAAGAAACTCGCCGTACTCGGATTCGGACTCGCCGCTCTGGCGTTCGCCCTCGTCGTCGCCGGCTGCGCCAACTGCCGCCACGCGGAGCGCGACCGCCAGATCACCGGCATCACCTGGCAACTCGACCTGTCCAGCCTGAAAGGCGTGCAGAATCCCAGTGAAAAACCGATGCGCCCGATCACGCTGCTGATCGCCGCCGACGGCAAGGTCAGCGGCTGCGCCGGCGTCAACCGTTATTTCGGCACCGCCGTCGTCGACGAAGCCGAGGAGGACCTGAAGTTTCCGCCGCTCGGCACCACGCGGATGGCCGGGCCGGGCATGAACTACGAAACCGCTTATCTTCAGATGCTCGCCAAGGTCGAGGAGTACAAAATCACCGGCGACCTTCTGACGCTCTACGGCGACGACGACGTCAGGCTCGCCCAGTATGTGAAAGCGAAGATTGCGGAATAATCCTTCCGCTGATTCAACCGGAGCCGGTCGGACTGACCGGCTCTTTTCATGAAAGATTTCACCATGACCTTTGACGAACTGTACCGGATCGCCCGCGAAACCTTGAATCCGCGCGAACTCTCCCGCAGCAGCTCCGCCGGTTCCGTGGCGGCGGCGATCCTGACCGACCGTGGGAACGTCTACCGGGGAGTCTGCATCGACACGCCCTGCTCGATGGGCTTCTGCGCCGAACACGCCGCGATCGCCGCGATGGTCACCGCCGGAGAGAACCGGATCGTGAAACTGGTCGCCGTGATGGAGGACGGTTCGGTCGGTGCTCCCTGCGGGCGCTGCCGTGAATTCATCTGCCAGATCCACGACGACAACCACCGGTGCGAAGTGCTGCTCGAAGCGGGCAGGACCGCCACGGTCGGAGAGCTTCTGCCGATGCGCTGGAACTGATCTTTTCATCTCCATTTTACCGGAATGCCGCCTGATTTCCACGGCATTCCGGTATTTTTTTGCCGATTCCTGTTGACAATTCCTGTCATTACTGGATAGCACGCCGATTTCCCGGAAGCCCGGAGCTTCCGATCGGAGTGAAATAACCGGATAACAACAAGGAATCAATTCATGGCCAACCAGGATCCCCCCAGAGTTCCGCGCGAACTCAACATCAAGATCGACCAGTGCCTGCTCAACGACCTGGTCAGCAGCGACCGATCCATCAAGATCGAGGACAAAACCGACTCCTCCGGCGACGACAAAAAGCCCTATCTGGATCTGAGCATCACGATCCGGGCCGGAGCCTCCGTCGGCGAAGTGTTCCGGACCGATCAGGACAGGCCCGACTCCCTCCGACTCGCGGAAGGCGTCACCGGCCTGCTCGTCGCCGAAGTCGAGGGCGAAGGCGACAACCGGAAAGCGAACCTGACCGCCCGGCCCGCCACCGGAAGCAGCGCTCTGCTGACGGCCGACAAAAACGGCGAATGCAACTGGCTGCCGGCCTCCGGCGGCAATGCGCTGCTGTTCTCCCCCGAAAGCGGCGACCTGACCACCGAGCAGGTTTCGAGCTGCGACTGAATCCCGACAATCCACTTATTACACGAAAGAGCAATACATCATGAGCTGTTCCTGCAAGAAAAACACCATCGCCGACAAACGCCCGGACGAACCGTGCATCTACTGCGCCCACAAACACATCTCCACCGCGCGTGCATTGTACGACCTCGAAATCGGCTACCGGAGTTTGAATAAATCCGACGCGATCGGCCAATTGATTCTGGCCGCGTGGCACTACGACAAGGAACACCACGACCTCGCGCTGAAATGCCGCGACTGCTGGCTCAAAATCGAACGGCTTCAGGATTGCCGCGACCAGCTCGCCGCGCTTCAGGAAACCGCATGGAAACTCGTGACCGAAGACCGCGACCGCCTCGCCGCCGACGGCAAAAACAACTGAAAACGATTCAATACAAAGGAAAATTCATCATGGCAGACAATCAGACGATCCCGGCTACCGCGTTCTCCGTTTCCGGCAGCGCCGACGGCTTCAGCGTGCAGGGTTCCTACCCGTTCATCAATGAGATCAGGAGCGAAGACACCACCATCGCCGTGTCGAACGGCGACAGCAGCCCGGTCAACATTCAGGTGACGATCCGGACGAATGCGAGCACCGGTTCCGTCCTTGAATTCATCCGTCCCCGGCAGGAGAACGAACAGGGGCAGACAGAGGAGATTCCGGGCGTGCACGAACTCGCCCTGAATCAGAATGCCGACGGCATTCTGGTGGCCGGCGGCGGCGTGCTGAGCACGGTGGCCTTCCCGGAAACCAAGGCGGTGCTGGTCGCCGACGGCCCGGACTCCTGCCACTGGGAAACGGCCCCGGACGACAAGGATGTGGTGCTCGGCATTCAGGACGGCAGATGGCACTGGTACGAGATCGCGACCTGCGAAAACGCCTGCGACGACGCTTCAGGCGCCAACTGATTCATTTCCCGGAACTCAATTGAAAAGGATGATGCATCATGGCATTTCTGACAGTAAAACCACCGGTCAACGCCCAGTTCGCCAAAGCCTACAACGCAATCGTGGAAGGGTGCTGGAAACGCGGCTTCGGCATTGACCTCAAAAAGAAAAAAATCGGCGGCTTTGACGGTAAAAATCGCAAGGAACACGAAATCACCTCCGAGGATATGCAGCAGCTCCGCGATATCATTCAGAAGGGCAAGGATCAGTTCTTCGATCGATCAAAGCTGAATCTGTCGCTGCCGGACCCGTTCAGCGACGCGGAAGCCAAGCCCGAAATCAACGGCGGCAAGGGATTCCTGCTGATGCCGGGAGATTACACGGAATCCGGTGAAAGCATCTACAGCAAGGAGGGGAGCGCCTCCGGCTCTCTGCCGGTGCTCTGGGAACACTTCACCGACCTGAAAGCGGTGCTCGAATCGCTGACGACCCGGAAATACGACTATTCCGTCCACATTGCGATGAATAGCACCGACATGGATGTGCAGGTCGATTTCAACCGGGGCGAGCTTTCCGGCGAAACCCACGACCGCGACTGCTCCGGCCGGCGCGCCAAGGATGACTGGAACGTCAAATACAATATCATTTCTCAGCCCGACGGCGAAGGGGAGTGCGACTTTCTACTCTATTTCCGGTCCGCCTCCGAGGAAGGAACTCCGGCGTGGAAACTCGCGGACGGAACGTTGAAAGCGGCGGACGCCTTCAAGGTCAACATCGCGCGGATGACGCAACTGGTCAAGATCACCGATCCGCGCGCCGCCGGCTGGAATACCGAGTGCGACATCCAGCCCGTCTGCGCGATCAGCCACCGGATCAAGCTGGAAGCGCCCGACTATATCCCGGATGAATCCGTCAACGGCGTCGCGGTCGAGGCCTGCAACACCTGCTGCGGCCAGTTCACCAGCCCTTACGCCTATCTCAAGGATGCGATGAGCGCCTTTTCCGGCAAAGTTCAGATTCCGCTGGCGATCTCCTCGAATATGGGCTGCCGCCTTCAGGTGGGGCACTATATGGCGGTGTTCAACTTCGCGGACGACCAGTACGGCCAGTACAACTGCGACAGCTGCATCGAAGATGAGTTCTCCAGCTCCGGCAGCACGAAGGAGGGCGGCTCCACAAGCTGGAAATTCGTGTACCTGCGCCGTCCCACCGGAGCGTTGGTGCCGTTTTTCCGCAAAGGGGGTAAATATCATTCCATGAACAACGCCGGGCATTCGCTGCATGACAACGAAGGCGCCGGTAATTATACACTGCGTTGCGCCGACGGTGTTTCCCACATTTTCCGTGGCGGACAGTTGGCTCAATGCTACAGCTTCCTTGATGCCGCCTATCATCTCACCGGACTGCCGGGCGAACATGTCAAGCGCAGCGGTTCCAAGGACAACTATAGTTTCACGAGTTCGTGGGGAATAGTCAACATTCACGTCAACGGTCGTTCCGAACCTTCTCTCATAGGTTATACTCATAACTCCACCGCGAACAGCCGCCTCCGCCGGGCCTCCGTGCGCGATACGGAGTTTCAGGATCAGGAGCCGGTCGGCGGCTTCACCCGCAGCACCGATCCGGCGGATGCGGAGGGATTCAGTCCCGCCGATTTCTTCCCGGCAGGCGAAGCGCCCGACTACGGAACTCCGACTGCTTACAGCATCATGGACTTCCAGAATACCTCCGGCGCGCTGTCGGCCAAATACATCGAAATCACCTTCGATACCGGAATCGTCGCCAAAGGGTTCTGGAACAAGGAGGGGAATACGCTGATGCCCGCCGAACTGACCGTGTTCGAGCGCAGCGCGCCCCCGGCGGAGGACAATCCGAATCCCGACGCCATGCTGATTCAGGAAAAGCAGACCCACATCCGTTACAGCGCCAACGGCCGCAATGAAGCGGTCAGCGTCCGGTTGAAGCAGGGTTTCCCGTTCGGGGAGCGGACCGTCGCCGAATACCGCAACTACGGTACGGAGCAGCAGCGCGAAGCGGTGACCCGGTACATCGCCGCACCGGGAGCCGCCGGTTACAGCCGTCTGGAACTCGTCACCGATTTCGACGGCGGCTGGACCCGCTACGAATACGATTCGCTCGGGCGCACCGTCAAAATCGTCACCCCGTTCGGCGATGTGCTGCCGGACGCGCCGGAGGACCAGTGCCGCGTCACCGTTTACGACTACACCCCGCTCGCCGAAAACGAGGAGGTAATGGAGAACGACCAGCGCATCCGCACCACCATCGAAACCACCATCGGGCAGGAAACCGCCCGCCGCTACCGCCTCTACTTCCCCAACGAATCGTGGGATGTGACCGCGGCGGCTCCGGGCGCCGCCTATGACGATCCGGCCAACCGGGTCACGAAAAGTTTCTCCTACGCCGACGGCGACTTTGAAGGCAAGGTGCGGCGGGTCGAAAACGCCGACGGCACCGTCACGGTAACGTCCTACGCCAAGCTGAATCCGACCGTGGACGAAGACGGTCAGGAGACCTTCGAGCTTCAGACCACCACCGAGAGCGGCCGGCTGCCGGATCACGGCACCCGCACCGTCACGGTGCAGAACCTGATGGGCGACACCGTCGAACGCACTGTTTACGACCTCGAAAGCGGCCTTTTGATTTCCCAAAGCAGCTACACCTACGACCAGTACGGCCGGGTGCTGACCGAGACGACGGCGGACGGGGACGTGACTTCGACCGAATACAACTGCTGCGGCCCGCGCCGGATCGTCGCGCCGGACGGCTCCGAAACCGAATATGCCTACGACAGCTTCAAGCGGCTGAAGTTCGAGAGCCGGGCGGGCGTGACCACCTACCACACCTACGACGCGAACGACAACGAAACCGTCACCACCGTCGTCGGCAGCGCAGGCGGCGAACTGGTGACCACCCGCGTCTACGATGCGGACGGCGAGCTGGTCAGCGAAACCGATCCGGCGGGGGCGACCACCGCCTACGCCCGCGGCGCGGGCTGGCAGGAGACCACCGACGCGCTCGGCAACACCAGCCGCACCGAATACTTCCGCGACGGCAGCGTCAAGCGGATTTCGGGGACCGCCGCCGTGCCGCGCAGCTACGAATACGGCGTGGAGAACAACGAGCGTTTCACGCTGGCGCGCAGCTCCGAAACCGAATGGAGCAAGAGCTATACCGACTTCATGGGGCGGTCGTACAAGACGGTTTATTCGGACGGCTTCACCGAAACCACCTCGTTCGACGCCTGCGGGCGCGCGGTGAAACATGAAAATTCCGAGGGGCTGAAACAGCTGACCGTCTACGACGACGCCACCGGCAAGCAGAAGTATCAGGTGACCAAGCGGGCCGACGCGCTCGACGAAATCAACTGGAGCGGCGACGCGGTCACCGAGTTCGAAAGCGGCTACCGGCTGCGCGACGGCCTGGTGGTCAGCTTCGACCGCACCTTCCTTTACCATGACGGCGAACGGCAGCTGTACGCGGTTCAGGAGACCGCCCGCGACAACAAGCACAGTTGGGAAACGCAGCAGGGACGCACCGCTTCCACCGTGCGCACCTGTTCCGGCGACGGCGAAATTGAGGAAATCGTTACGAATTTCGACGGCACGGCCTTGAAAAACACCTACCGGAATGATATGCTGATTACAGGGGAACACAGTGTGCTCGGCGATACGGTTTATCTGTACGACGAGTTCAACCGGGCCGTCGGCAGCGATCACAAGGAGGGCGGAGTGCTGCGAAGTGTGCGTTACACGCTGGATGCCGCCGGGCGTCAGTTGGCCGTGACCGAATCCGCGCCGGATCTGTCGCGCACCGTGTCGTACACCTACGACCCGCTCGGCAACAAGCTCACCGAAACCACGCCGGAGGGGACCGTCACGAACTACGCCTATACTCCGCAAGGTCAGGTCGCCTCGATTTCGGGCGGCGTGTACCGTCAGGAGTACGGCTACGACGCGCAGGGGCGGCTGACGGCGCTGACCACCTATCGGGACGACGACGCCCCGCAGGTGACGGCTTACGAGTACGACGCGCGCGGACGGCTGAAAAAGAAGAGCTACCCGGATGGGAACAGCCTCTCCTACACCTACCGCGGCGACGGCAAGCTCGCCTCGCACACCAACGCCCGGGGACAGGAGTTCACCTACAGCTACAACCGCGCGGGCGAACAGCTCGCGGTGACCGGCATGGACCAGAGCTTTGAATACGACCTCAACGGCAGGGTGGTCAAGGTGACGGACCGCGCCGGGGTGCGCGAATTCACCCTCGACGCCTTCGGCAACGTGCTGGCCGAAACCGTCCCGAACCTGCCGGGCAAGGTCATCACGCGCAGTTACGACGAATTCAACCGGCAGACCGGCCTGACGCTGGACGGACATTCGGTCGCCTACGCCTACGGCGCGGACGGGCGGCTCGCTTCGGTCGCCGACGGCGCGGCGACGCTGCGTTACAGCTACCGCCCCGGAACCGGGCTGGTCGAAGCTGCCGCGTGGCAGGTCGGCGAAGCCGCCCCGTTCCTGACCACCGCGTTCCGGTACGACAGCCACAGCCGCCTGACCGGAATCACCGCCAACGGTCAGCCGGTGATCGGCTACACGCTGGATAAGGACAGCCGGCGCACGCAGGCGGCCCTCTCCGACGGCAGCCGCTGGGAGTACGGCTACGACCCGCTGAACCAGCTCACGAGCGCCGAACGCGCGGATTCCGACGGCGCGGCGCTGAATGCGATGAGCTACCGGTACGACGGCATCGGCAACCGGACCGCGGCGGAGGAGGACGGCGAAGCCTTCGCCTACGCGAGCAATCAGTTGAACCAGTACACCGCCGTGAACGGCCAGCCGCTGACCTACGACGCCGACGGCAACACCCTCACCACCGATGACGGCTGGCTCTACACGTGGAACAGTGAAAACCGGCTGATCCGCGCGGAAAAGGGCAGCGTGAAGTTTGAAGCCGCCTACGACTACATGGGCCGCCGCTTCGAGAAGAAACTCTACGACGGCGAAACGCTGACCGTCCACCGGAAATTCGTATACGACGGCTACAAGCTGATCGGGGTTTACGACGCGCTGAACAACGACGCGGAGGAACTCTCCTTTGTCTGGCAGCCCGAAGCCGCCGGTCTCGACGTGCCGCTCAGCATGAAGCACGACAACGCCGCGTACTACTACGTGACGGACGGCAACAAGAACGTGACCGCCCTGTACGACGCAACCGGCGCGGAAGCCGCGAACTACGTCTACGGCCCCTTCGGCCAGACGCTGGCCGCCAACGGCCGCGGCGGGGAAAGCCCGGCCGCCGTCGACTATGAAGGCGGCAAGGTGGCGGCGATCTGCAACCTGCTCAGCAGCAACGGTGATGAAATGCACCGTCCCGAAGACCTCGACCTCGACATGCTGTTCTGCATGGAACTGGGCGGCGACTCCGGAATCGGCGGTGACGGCAACGCCTCCGCGCTGCGCACGGTGTTCGGCATGGAAGCCATGGACCGCCGCCAGTACGATACTTCTACTACCTCGCCCCTGCCCCCCGGCGGCCTAGCCCTCGTGAACCCGTTCCGCTTCAGCAGTGAGTTCCACGACGACGAACTAGGCCTAGTCTACTACAACTACCGCTACTACAACCCGCAGTTGGGAAGATGGACCAAGCGAGATCCGATTGGGGAAATTGGAAGCGCAAACCTTTACGCCTCAGACAATAATAATATTAACACATATGACTTGCTTGGCTTAATTATCGTTACATATAGAACAAACCTAAGCAGAAATGGAGTTAGTGGCAAATATGGTGGTTTCATAGTAGAGCCAACTCGGCGTCAGACAAGATGTTGCCATGAAGGTTTCTTAGGACAAATCGTCTTAGTGCAATACAAAAAATCAAAAGGGAAATGGGTCCTAGATGGAGCCCCCAACGCTATGCGACGCGGAGAAAATAATTCCTGGTTCACATACGCTTATATAGATTCATCCAATGAGGAAGGTGAGGGAAGGCCATTAGATCCCAGAAATCCTTATAGAGGCTATATTGATGTCCCCGGAATCAGAGGTTTAGGAACTCCCATTCCTGATTATTCGCAAGATTTTCGCGTAGAAAGTTTTTGTCGCTGTGCAGCGGGAGATTTTTACTTAAAGGAAGCAGTTGAGTTTAATTTTTCTCGCCCAGGTACAAGAAATATGAATGGCAGACTCGCTCCTGTTCCGGTAAACAATCGAGATGGTAGTCCAACCGTTTACCCTAACTACAAAAACAATTAACTATAATATGCCTCAATAATGATGTCATATAATCATTATTGAGGCTACAACGGACAATCACTATACTTGTATGGAAAAAACAATTTTAAAAAATCAAATAAAAATAATATTAGTATTATTAATATTTATCTTAGCGACATATTTTCGTTGTGGGAAAGCTAATTGGTTAGGAGGATATCCTACATATAACTTCTATGAGTTATTATTCAATACAATATTTGGTATTACATGTGGTTTTATAATTTTGGGACTAAGATCAACATTCCCTCTTAAAATAAAATCATTAAAAATAAAGTTTCTCGCAATATGTATTAT
>ERZ1034917.393-NODE-393-length-41002-cov-17.003004_pt1 | contig 41002 bp, 30 predicted proteins | sample MGYA00520605_ERZ1034917 | MGnify/ENA primary metagenome ERZ1034917 (study PRJEB33766, sample SAMN09781784) | gut metagenome | biome: gut microbiome | host: Homo sapiens | place: Madagascar | study: EMG produced TPA metagenomics assembly of the PRJNA485056 data... | reverse complement strand
ACTTGTGACCTCTTCCGTGTCAGGGAAGCGCTCTCCCCCTGAGCTAAACGCCCACTTGAGTGTTTTGCTTCTGCGCTTTCGGCGCGTCGGCAAGGAGATATAATACCTGAACCAGAATTCTTGACAACCCCCTTTTTTGAAAAAGTTGGAACTTTTTTGCCAGCCAAGGATTGCAACCACTGTTTTCCCAGATGAAAGACCTACCTTTGAGCAAATCCCCTAGCATCTTTTTCCGAGACGATCATCAGCAAGAGACTGTACGAAGCAATGGAGTTGTCCGAATGACCAGATCACCCGCCACGCATAGCCGAGAGGTTAAACCCGTAGCCACAAATCAACCTGAAATGCTGAGAACTCGATATGGACACTAAACAAGATGCAACGAGCCTGTGAGCTCGATCGCGAAAGAGGCAGTCCCATAAGCACCCGTCTCACTTCCCCGTCGTTCATGAACTCTCGGCCGGAGCGATTCACCCTTAATGCGTTGCATTGGATTGGCAGAAATACCCATACACGAACACATGCAGCCTGCGAAGGACCCGCGGAGGATCGAGTGCAAATCGCACGAGCATATAAGGTTATACAGAGCGCCGCGACGATGCGACACGCAGCATGTCTCCATCATCAGGAACTTGACTGTGCTCTCGAAACGAAACCATGGATAAAGAATCAAGACAACGACCGATAGCCGCATGCCCTATAACGAGAATCCGACAGGCATGGCATCAACGATTCCGTCCTCATGCTCAGGTTGTCTTGCATAGCGGAACGCCGGTTGAACTGGTCGATCGACAGGCTTCTATATCAATAAGGGCAACAAAAAAGCGGCCCAAAGGCCGCTTTCCAAATTCTGGTGTCGGAGGCGGGATTTGAACCCGCACACCCGTTACGGGCACAAGCACCTCAAGCTTGCGTGTCTGCCGTTCCACCACTCCGACGAGTTGTTGCCGAAAAGCAACGATGATTAATATACCCGAACCTTACGTACTTGCCAAGACCCAATTTCAAAAATTTTATCGGGTGGCGATAGTGCCGGACGGATACACGATCATAAGCGCGATAAGCGACAGCAAGAAGACGACCGCGAAGATGATGGTGATGCGATCAAGATTCTTCTCGACAATGCTGGTACCGGTTTGCGAAGAGTACACAGAGCTGGCGATCATATCAGAGATGCCCGTGCCCTTGCCGGAATGCAGGAGAATGAAGATGATGAGACCCAAGCCGGAGATGACCAGCAAGGCGATAAGGATGATCAAAAGCGGATTCACGTGATGCTCTTTCACTCGAAATAACTACGTACGCAAGTAACCAAGTATAACGAAACGCGCCCGCGCAGGCAAGAAACCGGCGACGGGCGCGAACAGGGTCATGAAAAGCACGCATTACGAGAGCAGGCTGTGTCCCGTCATCTCAGCGGGAGCGGAAAGCCCCATAGCATCGAGCAACGTGGGGGCGATATCGCAGAGCGCACCTTCCTTACCGCCGAGCACACGCCCGGTGTCGGCACCGTCCACGAAGATGAACGGCACCTTCGCGGTGGTATGCGCCGTGTGGGGCGTTCCGTCGTCCGCGATCATCTTGTCGCAATTGCCATGATCGGCCGTGATGAACGCGAAACCGCCTTTGCGGCGAACCGCGTCGACGACCTTGCCGACGCCGGAATCCACCGCTTCGACGGCGGCGATGGCGGCGGGTATGACGCCCGTGTGGCCGACCATATCGGGATTCGCGAAATTCACGATGTACACATCGGCCTCGTCGGCATCGATAGCCGCGGCCAAGGTATCGGCGACCTCAGGTTCGCTCATCTGAGGCTGCAGATCGTACGTGGCGACCTTAGGGCTGGGGATGAGACTTCGCCGCTCCCCCTCCTTGGGCTCCTCGCGCCCGCCGTTGAGGAAGAACGTGACGTGCGCATACTTCTCGGTTTCGGCGATATGGTATTGGCGCAGACCGGCGGCGGAGAGCACGTCGGCAAGCACGTTTTCCGGGAACGTCTTGGGGAACGCGATCGGCGCGGGGATATCCGGATCGTACTCGGTCAGGCACACGAACGAGACCCGGGGCCGACGAGCGCGATCGAACCCATCGAAGGCATCATCGACGATGGCGCGCGTGATCTCGCGGGCGCGATCGGGACGGAAGTTGAAGAACATGACGGCATCCCCATCTTCGACGCCGCGGCCATCGAGCGCCACGGGCTCGACGAACTCATCGGTGACATCGGTATCGTACGATGCCTGCATGGCGGCGACGGGATCGCCCGACGCAGCGAGCGGCTTCGCGCATACAACGGCTTCGAACGCCTTGGCGACACGGTCCCAACGCTTGTCGCGGTCCATCGCATAATAGCGGCCCGAGACGCTTGCCACGCGCACGGCGTCTTGGAAGCCGTTCTCGGCGATGAAATCCTGCAGCTGCTGCATATAGCCCTTGCCGCTCGACGGCGGGACGTCGCGACCGTCCATGAACGCGTGCACGCGCACATCGCCGACGCCGCTTTGCACGGCATGCTTGATGAGCGCATACAGGTGCTCGTTGCTGGAATGCACGCCGCCATCGGAGAGCAGGCCCATGAGGTGCAACGCGGCACCCGGCGCCTTAGCAGCCTCGATAGCGTCGTTGATCACGACGTTATCGCAGATGGAGCCGGTGCGGCAAGCCATGTTGATACGCGAGAGCTCCTGATGCACCACGCGGCCGGCGCCGATGTTGAGATGCCCCACCTCGGAGTTGCCCATCTGCCCCTCAGGCAGGCCAACAGCCTCCCCCGAAGCTTCAAGCTTGGTGTGCGAGCAGGTTTCGAACAGCTGATCGAGCACCGGCGTGGATGCCAGCGATACGGCATTGCCCGGACCCGCAGGCGCCAAGCCCAGGCCATCCATGATGATCAAGCATGCCGGGAGAGACAGCTTCCCGCAGGCGTTTTCCGACGCGCTCATTACAGGCACGCTTTCACCAGCTGAACGAACTGATCGGCCTTCAGGCTGGCGCCGCCGACCAGGCCGCCGTCGATATCGGGCTGCGCGAGAAGCTGCTCGACGTTGCCGACGTTCATGGAACCGCCGTACAGGATGCGCATCTGATCGGCGGTCTCGGCGCCGAACATATCGGCAAGCGTGGTGCGGATAGCAGCGCACATATCCTGCGCCTGCTCGGGCGTTGCCGTACGGCCCGTGCCGATGGCCCAGATGGGCTCATATGCCACCACGCACTTGCCGGCCTCCTCGGGCTCCAAGCCCGCGAACGCGGCGCGAACCTGGGCGCAGACGAACTCCTCAGCGCTGCCCTCATCGCGCACCGCCAGCGATTCGCCGACGCATGCGACAGCGTAAAGGCCGCCATCGAGCAAAGCACGGACCTTGCGGTTGACGTCCTCGTTGGTTTCACCGAAGTAGCCACGGCGCTCGGAGTGGCCGACGATGGAGCACGCGCAATGGACATCCTTGAGCATGGGAACCGACACCTCGCCGGTGAACGCGCCCTTCGGCTCCCAGTACACGTTCTGTGCGCCGATTTGGATGGGCTGATGGTCGAACTCGAACACCGTGTTGACCGGCTTCAAGTCGATGGACGGCGGGCATACGAGCACGTCCACGGAGTCGGTCCAGTGCTTGTCGAAGTTATTGGAGATGGTTTGCGCCAGCACCACGGCCTCGGCATAGGTGTTGTTCATCTTCCAGTTACCGGCCATAAGCGGTTTGCGAGCCATATGGCACGCTCCTTTCAAAACGATAAGGGGGACGCATGCGCCCCCCTTGGATTACCTTAGCGCTTCAGAGCCTCCACGCCGGGAAGGGCCTCGCCCTGTACCAGCTCCATGCTGGCACCGCCGCCCGTGGAGATGAACGTCATGCGGTCGGCAAGGTCGAACTTGTTGACCGCCGCCACGGAGTCGCCGCCGCCGATGATGGTGTCGCCCTGCTGGTTTTCAGCCACGGCTTCGGCAACGGCCTTCGTGCCTGCCGCGAACGCCTCCATCTCGAACACGCCCATGGGGCCGTTCCAGAACACGGTGGCAGCCTGCGAGATGGCCTGAGCATACAGCTTGGCCGTTTCAGGTCCGACGTCGAGGCCCATCATATCGGCCGGGATATCGTCGACGGAGACGGTCTTGGTATTGGCATCTTCGGCGAACTTGTCGGCGCATACAACGTCGACAGGGAGCAGCAGCTTCACGCCGCGCTCCTCGGCCTTGCGCAGCATAGCCGCCGCGCGCTCGACCCAGTCTTCCTCTTTGAGCGAGGTGCCCACCTGCTTGCCCTGCGCCAACAGGAACGTGAAGCACATGCCACCACCGATGATAAGGGTGTCGCACTTGTCCATGAGAGCGTCGATGACCTTGATCTTGTCGGAAACCTTCGATCCGCCCAAGATGGCGACGAAGGGGCGACGCGGCTCATCAAGCATGCCGGTGAGGGTTGCGACCTCGTTTTGCATGAGGTAGCCGGCATAGGCGGGCAGAAGCGCAGCGACACCGGCAGTGGAGGCGTGGGCGCGGTGCGCCGTGCCGAAGGCATCGTTGACGTAGGCCTCGCCCAGCTTGGCGAGCTCCTGGCAGAATTCGGGATCGTTCTTCTTCTCACGCTTGTCGAAACGAAGGTTCTCGAGCACCAGCACCTGACCATCCTGAAGGGCCGCAGCCTTGGCCTGGGCATCAGGACCGACGGTGTCGGAGGCGAACGCCACGGGTCGGCCGAGCAGCTCGGAGAGGCGCAGGGCGGCAGGGCGAAGCGTGAACTTCTCCTCGAAGCCCTCACCCGACGGACGGCCGAGATGGCTCATGAGGATGACGCGCGCGCCTTCGTCGATGAGCTTTTCGATGGTGGGCAGCGCAGCGCGGATGCGGGTATCGTCGGAGCAGACGCCGTCCGCCACGGGAACGTTGAAGTCGACGCGGACGAGCACGCGCTTGCCGCGCGCGTCAAGCTGGTCGACGGTGGCGATATCAGCCATGATGACTTCCTTTCGAATCACCGCGGATGCGGTGATGGCCAGCTAAAAGGCCCTGGTCCCGATCGCACCTTGCAAAGCAACCGAGCGTGCTTCGGGCACGAACGGCGCAGCGCGCAAGGGGCAAGGTTCGGTTCCAGGGCCCTTCATAGCGTTAAGCGGTTAAGCCGATTACAGCAGGATCTTGACAAGGTCCTTCACGCGGTTGGAGTAACCCCACTCGTTGTCGTACCAGGACACGACCTTGACCATGTTGGACTTGCCGCCCGTGACCATGGTGAGCTTGCTATCGAAGATGGAGGAGTGGTTGTTGCCCACGATGTCGATGGACACGATGGGATCCTCGGTGTACTCGAGCACGCCGGCCAGCTCGCCTTCGGCGGCTTCCTTCATGGCGGCGTTGATCTCCTCGATGGTGACCTCACGCTCAAGCTCGACCGTCAGGTCGACCATGGAGCCGTCGGGCGTGGGAACGCGCGTGGCGAAGCCGTCGAGCTTGCCTGCCAGCTCGGGAAGGACCAGGGACACGGCGCGAGCGGCGCCCGTGGTGGTCGGGATCATGGACATGGCTGCGGCGCGGGCGCGGCGCAGGTCCTTATGCGGCAGGTCCAAGATCTTCTGATCGTTGGTGTAGGAATGGATGGTGTTCATGTAGCCGCGCTTGATGCCGAACTTCTCAAGCAGCACCTTGGCGACGGGCGCCAGGCAGTTGGTGGTGCAGGAGGCGTTGGAGATGATGTTGTGCTGATCCTTGTCGTACTGCTCGTCGTTGACGCCCATGACGACGGTGATGTCCTCGCCCTTGGCGGGGCAGGTGATGACGACCTTCTTGGCGCCGGCCTTGATGTGCTTGCTGGCAAGCTCGCCGGTCTTGAAGATGCCGGTGGACTCGACGACGACGTCGACGCCCAGCTCGCCCCAAGGCAGGTTCTCGGGGTCGCGCTCGCACAGGACCTTCACGGCATGGCCGTCGGCCACGAAGCCATCCTCGGTGACCTCGACCGTATCGAAGGCGCGGCCGTGGACCGAGTCATACTTCAGCAGGTGAGCCATCGTCGGGATGTCGCCGAGGTCGTTGACGGCCACGACCTGGATCTCCGGGTCCTTGACCATGGCGCGATACGCCAGACGTCCGATGCGGCCGAAACCGTTGATGCCTACTTTGATTGCCATTGCGTATCTCCTTTTCATTCAGATACTCAAGTTATGGGCCATACGAAATGCTAGTGTAGCGGAAAGTCAAACGCTTGCGGCGCGAATTTGGCAGACGGTCGACAAGCGAAGACCAACGCGTCCCGCCTAACGGCAGGACGCCGGTTACAGTCGGTTACCGATTCTGATTCTCCAGCTCAGCGGCCAATTGTTCGATACGGCGCACACGATGGTACACCGCCGATTTCGACAGCGGAGGGTTTGCGAGCTCGCCAAGCTCCTTGAGCGTCGCCTCGGGATGACGCACGCGCAGCTTGATGAAGTCCTGTAACGCCGGAGGGAGGTTCTCCATGCCGTGCGCCTCTACCACCTGTCTGATGGCCCGGATCTGGTCGATCGCCGCGCGCGAAGTTTTGGCCTGGTTGGCGATCTCGGCGTTGGTCTGACGGTTCACATCGTTGCGGACGCTTTTGATGACGCGAGCGTTTTCCATGGCAAGCGCACTTTGATGAGCGCCAGCAAGCGCCAAAAACTCAAGGATGGCGCTGCCGCTTTTCAAATACACCATATAGGAATTGCGTCGCTGCATGATGCGCGCCTTAATGTTCTTGCGAGCCAGAAGATCCACAAGGCCATCGGCCAGCTCCTCGGTTTCGACGATTACCTCGAAATGGAAATCGCCGCGGGGGTCGGACACGAACCCGCTGCCCAGGAAGGCGCCACGCAGATATGCGGCCGCACAGCAATCCTTGGCGACCAACTGCTCAGATACGCCGAGCACCAGCCCGCCTTCAGGAGAGAGCACGCCCATATCCACCAAAGCGGCGGCAAGCTGAGGCTGGGCGGGAACCTCGATAAGGTAGTTCGGGGTTTTGTGCAAGACGCTTCGGCGAACCGTCAGGTTGGTTTTCAGCCGATACAGCTCATGCAACAGCTTGATGACTAAGCGGGCCACCGAAGGCGCATCCGTGGCGATCTCCACACGGTAGCGGTTCTTCCCCGACACGAACAACGTACCCTCGATACGCACGAGCGCCGCCAAAACGGCTTTATCGCAATGGCTGCACGTTGCCGGAACGCGGGAAAGTTCGTCTTTTACCTCTGCCGTGAACGACATAAACGCAACACCCCCGTGAACGCCTCGCGCAGCAAAAACGGATCATGCCAGGTGGGACGCTGCGGGTCGACCAGATTTCGAACGATGACGACCGGACCCTTGCTTTGAATGGCGCGCAGGTCGGGATAATCGATGTGCACGGGGCGCACGCGCCTGCCTTCCTCTTCGCCGGGGGCAACGGTGAATCGGCTATCGCCGACGTTGACGCCCGTGAGCGCGCGGAAGGTGCCCGTCTCGGAAGCATCGGGGCGAACGGGATACGGACTGTGCACGAGCACGTAATCAAGCAACCCACGCATGCCGTGCGCAAGCAACGCCTCGACATGCTCGCGCGCCGTAAGACCCCATGTCTCACCCTGCATGTCCGCCAATGAACAGACGAACAGGGTTGCCCCCCTTGATTGACGGATGGCATCCACCACACCCGGGACCAGCAGGTTCGGGATGATGGACGTGAACAGGCTTCCCGGTCCGAGCACGATCAAGTCGGCATTGCGGATGGCATCGAGCGCCGGCCGGTACGCCTGGATCTTGCCTTGACCGCGCAACTGCACGTGCGCAAGCGCCGTACGAGAATGGCAGGCAACAGCCTGGCCCTCGATATAGCGCCCATCGCGCGTGCGCGCGACCAACGACACGCGATCGAGCGTTGAAGGGTACACATGCCCGCGCGCGTTGAGCAAACGCTCGCAGATCTGAACGGCTTGCGGGAATTCGCCCGTGGCGTCCTCGAGCGCGGAGAGCATAAGATTGCCCAGCGTATGGTTGTCGGCGAACGGAAACCGGTATTTGAATGCGCGCGTAAGCGGGTCCTCGGGGTCGGCAGCCATAGCGCAAATGCACTTACGGATATCGCCCGGAGGAGTGACACCCGCCCGTTCGCGCAGGATGCCCGTCGACCCGCCGTCATCGGCCATCGCGACCACGGCGGAGGTTTCCACGCCCATGGAAAGGAGCGTGCGAATGGAAACGGGCGCACCTGTGCCACCGCCGATGACCACGGCTTTCAAGCTGCTGGTCTCAGGCACCACGGGATCGGCCGCGTACAGCGGCGCGAACGCCTCGGTCATGGACGGGTCATGGGGGAAATGACCGCCCTCCATATGGCTTTCGTGTAGCATCTCGCTCATCCTATCGGCCTTCGACCGGCTTCGCAGATGCGTTGATGAGCTGGCCGTCGGCGCCTTCGGCAAGCTTCAGGTCGCGATGCGCGACGCTGACGCGATAGCCCTTCTGCTTGAGATATTCACCCGTGGACTCGGCGAGCGCCACGCTTCGATGTTGACCGCCGGTGCACCCTACGGCGATGGCGAGCTGCTGCTTGCCCTCCGCTACATACCCGGGCATGACGCAATCGAGCAGCGCGCGCCAGCACTTCTGGAACTCCTCGGTTTCAGATCGGCACAACACGTAGTCGCGCACGGGCTTGTCTAGGCCGGTAAGCGGACGCAGCTCGGGGTCGTAGTACGGATTGGGAAGAAAACGCACGTCCATGACCAGGTCGGCATCCACGGGAGCGCCGTGTTTGAAGCCGAACGAGTACACCGTGACCTGCAGCCCCTGGCGCTCCTCGCCGGGTGCGAACAGCGCGCGGATGGTGCTGCGCAGCTGAGCGGGCATCATGTCGGTGGTATTGATGACATGATGCGCCTGTTTGCGCACATCATAGAGCATCTCGCGCTCACGCTCGATGCCGTTTGCGATGGAGCTCCCATCGGTGCAGAGGGGATGGCGGCGGCGGCTGGATTTGTAGCGCGCGATGAGCTTCTCGTCGTCGGCGTCCAAGAACAGCACCCGATAATCGACGCCGGCGCTTTTGAGCTTCGAAAGCTCTTCCATCAGGCTTTTGAAGAAGCCGCCGCTACGCGCGTCGCACACCACGGCGATGCGTCGATGGTTATCGGGTTGGCCGGGCATGCCGGTTAAGGCCAGCAGGTTCCCGATAAGGGCGCTGGGCAGGTTGTCCACGCAAAAATACCCAAGATCCTCGAACGCATGCATGGCCTCGGTGCGTCCCGCACCGCTCATGCCGCTCACGATAACCAGCTCGGGCATGTTCTCAAGCTCGCTTGCAACCTCGGTCATGTCACGAATCTCCTTCCCCGCCGACGACCATTTCGTTTCTTGTCTGCTCATTATACTGCTGCAGCACCGTATACAGCTCGTTGGCGACCTGGACGGGCACCACCTGGGCATCAAAGATGTCCTGCAAGCTTGCAGCCCTGAGCCGCTTGAAGCTCTTGAAGTGCTTAAGAAGCGCCTTCTTGCGCACCGGGCCCAAACCTTCAACCTCATCCAGGATGCTTGCCGTCATTCCCTTGCCACGCAACTGTCGATGGAATTCGATGGCGAAGCGGTGCGCCTCGTCTCGAACCTGCTTGACCAGATACAAGCTGGCGCTTCCGCCCGGCAGCACAACCGGGCCCGTATCCTGCCACGGCACGAACAGCTCCTCGTCGCGCTTCGCCAAGCCGCACAAGGCAATGTCGTGGATTCCCATGCTGTCGAACTGTTGCATGACGGCGTTGAGTTGTGGCAAACCGCCATCCAAGATGATGAGGTCGGGCTTTTTGCCGAACCGCTCGTCCGCCATGCGCTCAGCGCAATACCTACGGCCCATAACCTCCTGCATGGACAGGAAATCGTTCGCCTCGTCAAGCTGGGCCTTGATCTTGAAGCGTCGATATTGCCCCTTATCAGGCCTCCCATTGGTAAACACCACCATAGAAGCGACGGTGTACGTACCGTGGTTGGTGGAAATGTCGAAGCATTCGATGCGCAATGGCGGCGCATCGAGCGCCAAGGCGCTCTCCAGCTGCAGCAAGGCATCGTTGATGCGCTTATCCTCGTAGTTCGTGCGCACCTTATAGCGCATGAGCGTATGTTTGGCATTCTGTTCAGCCATCGAGACAAGATCGGCTTTCTCCCCGCGTTCGGGGACCGTGAACCGAACCTTCGCACCATGCACGCTTGCAAGCTTATCGGTAAGCCACTGCTCCATGGCTTCGGCGTCCTCGGGCATGACACGCACGACCACCTCGTGCGGGATGGACGTGGTGGCATCGTAGTAGCGCAGCAGGAACATGTGCAGCAGATCCTGGTCGGGGACGTCGTTACCGCGGTTGAACACGAACTCGTTGCTGTTGATGATGCGTCCCTCGCGCACCATGAGCACGTGCACACCCGCAATGGTCTCCTCCCGGAAAAAGCCGATGACGTCAGCATCGAGGTTGCGCGAGCTTACCGCATGCTGCTTATCGCATAAGCTGTTTATGGTGTCGATTCGAGCTTTGATACGACCGGCCCGCTCGAAATCGAGCTCTGAAGCGGCCTCTTGCATTTCACGGGAAAGCTCTTCCACGAACTCCCGATGGTTGCCCGAGAGGAAACGCTCGATCCGGCTGACATTGGCTGCATATTGCTCAGGCGTGACGCGACCGCAGCACGCCCCAGGCCCCAAGCCCACATGCGCATCGAAGCACGGGCGGGCGTCAGCAGCCAGACAAGCGAGCGGATCTTTTTCCAGCTTGCGCTTCAGCGAACGCCAATCAGCACAGCTCGACGAGCACAACGGCACCACCCGCCGCGCGATGTCGACCATGCGGCGAGCGGCGCGGCTATCGGTATAGGGGCCGAAATAGCGCGTGTCGGCGCGATGCTTCTCGCGCGTGTACTTGATGGCAGGGAACACATCGCCTTTCGTGATGGCAATAAACGGGTAGGATTTATCGTCCTTGAAGTCGGCGTTGAACCAGGGGGCGTGCTGGTTGATGAGGTTCTTCTCGAGCACCAAGGACTCGTGCTCGTTGCCGACCACGATGTACTCGAACGTGCAGATCTGCTCGACGAGTAGCGGGATCTTCGCGCGCTCATCCTGGAAGTTGACATATTGGCGCATGCGCGCACGAAGCTGTTTCGCCTTGCCGACGTAGATGACCTGCCCATGCTTGTCTTTCCATAGATACACGCCAGGAAGGGTTGGCACCGCATCAAGCTCGCGCTTGATGCGCGCGAGCTTCTGCTCGAACGTCTCCCCTTCCGGGACGCGAACGCCCTCGTCCCCGGCGATACCCTGCGCCTTTCCCGAACCGCCTTCGGTGAAACCCGAGGTTCGGCTATATCGTTGGAATTCCTCCGGTTTGCTCACACTACCTCCAGCTTGACGCGAAACGAAATGCAACGCGGCGTATCCAAATCATCGAATTCGATGATGTAGGCGCGTTTCTGCTCGTCGATGCCTTGCACAACGCCCTGCCCGAACGCTTTATGGGCAACGCGCGTGCCCGGTTTGATGGAAGCCTGCCCGGCCATGTCGGCGATCCAACGATCGGTCGCCTCATAAGCGCAGCGAGCGTCATCGAGCTGGGAGTCAGCAGGCCTATTTGAAAACTCCAAGGCCGATGGGTCGATATCGAGGAGAAACCGCGAAGGATACCGCGGCGCTCCCTGATGGCCGAAACCCTCGGCCTCGGTAAGGTACAGCCCGTCCTTGGCGCGCGTGAATGCCACGAACGCAAGGCGACGCTCCTCCTCCATGGCCTCGACCGTACGCGTTTTACGCGAGGGCAGCACACCTTCGGACAGCGAGCAAACGAAGACGTGGCTGAACTCCAGGCCCTTGGCAGCATGGATGGTCATAAGGCGCACGTTATCCTTCGACGCATCCGCAATATCGGCATTGGAGAGCAAGGCTACGTGGTGCAGATAGTGGTCGATGGTAACCTCCTCGCCGCATGTTGCCTCGAACTCGTATACCGACTGCTTCAGTTCGGCAAGGTTATCGAGCCGCTCCTGGCTTCCCTCGGTGCGCAGCATCTGCTCGTAGCCGCTCTCGTCGAGCAGCGCCGAGAGCACCTCCGACACCGGGCGGCCCTCAACGGACCTGCGAAAACCATGCACCAATGCTACTAACTGTTTCGCCTTCGTGCGTTTGAAGATGTCACCCTCGTACGTTGCCTCAAGGGCCTGCAGCATGGTGCATCCATGTTCGTCGCAATACTGCTGCAGATACGCCATGCGACGTTGGCCGAGATTGCGCTTGGGCACGTTAGCCACGCGCAAAAATGCCAAGTCATCCCCTACCGCGATGAGACGCAGGTAGCACAGCGCATCCTTGATCTCGCTTCTGCCGAAAAAGGGCACTCCGCTGAACAGCGAATATGGGATATCCGCATCGAGAAACGCCTCCTCGACCGAACGCGATGCGTAATGCGCGCGATACAGCACCGCCATATCGCGATAAGCAACCCCCTTGCCATGCAATGCAGCTACGCCTTCGGCGATCCACGCCGCTTCGGCCTGGGGCGATACGGCATGATGCCAGACCGTTGGGCCGAACGAACGTCGTGCGGCGACAAGGTCCTTCGGGATGCGCATATGGTTTTTCGCGATAAGCGAATTCGCCACCGCAAGCACCTGAGGCACTGAACGGTGGTTCTCAAGCATCATGATGGTGTGCGTACCGGGAAAGCGCTTATCGAAATCAAGCAGCAGCTTCACGTCCGCGCCGCGCCACGTATAGATGGTTTGATCGGGATCGCCGACCACGAACAAGTTCTTGTGATAGCCCTGCAGCACCTCCATGAGCTGATATTGCAGCGCATCGATATCCTGGAACTCGTCGATCATGATGTATTCCAACCGCTGCTGCCATTTGAGGCAGATATCAGGGAACCGCTCGAACATGTAGAGCGTGAATACGATCAAGTCGTTGTAATCGAGACCGAAACACTTCCGTTCCTGATAAAGATACCCATAGAAGACGATGTCCCGCACATCATCGGCCTGTACATACCGTTCACGCAGCTGCGCGATAGGCCATTCGAGCATGTCCAGATAGTAGTTGGGGTGCTCTTTTAGCTTCTGCATCTCGATCATGTCGCGCGCTGCCGAAAACGTCATATCGCGCAACGTAAGGCCTCGTTCTTCATAAATGGTCTGCAGCATGGCATCGATGTCGGCGTTGTCGAGCACCAGAAAGCTTTTCGGATACCGTACGGCATGGGAATCTTCCTGAAGAACTGAAACGCAGAAGCCATGGAACGTATTGATGTAGCCGGTGTCGTGATCGCCGGTAAGACGACGGATACGCCTGCGCATTTCGTTGGCAGCCTTGTTCGTGAAGGTGACGCACAGGATGTTGCCCGGCAGGATGCCCAGCTCGTTGACCAAATATGCGAATCGTTGCGTCAGCGCAGCCGTTTTCCCCGTGCCGGCACCCGCGATGACGCGCACGTAGCCTTCCGTTGCCGTAACGGCCTGCTGCTGGGCCGCATTGAGCTGCGGCTCTTCACCGAGCCTGTCCATTGCGCGATATGTCATCATAGAATCCATAACGAGGAGTATATCAAATAGGGAACGCCTGTTCTATATCGATGCGATGATTTTCGAACAATTGTTCTCAGGTCCTACTTTGAACTCTGGGCTTTCATGTGCTTAATCAGCACGAATGCGCAGTACAACAAAGCGAGGAACGCGATGAAGGCCCCCACGAAACCCACATCGGCAATGGTCCCGAACGTACACACGCCCCCGCCAATGAAGCTGCCGGTGCCGATACCGAGGTTGAAGATGCCGGAGAAGATGGCCATGGCAACCGTCTGCTCTCCATCGCTTGCAAACTCGATGATCTCGGCCTGATAGACGATGGAATACCCCGATCCGGCGATGCCCCATAGCATGCACACGGCGAACACGCCTGCCACTCCGAGGGCGGCAGGACGCAGGAGCGCAAGCGCCAACGCCACACCCGCGACGACCCACACAGCGAAGGCCCAGCGATGGCCGCGATAAAACCGCGAGCATATCGCGCTTCCAACGAGGCCTGCGATGCCGAAAGCCACCAACGCCATGGTGACGACTTGCTCATCCATGCCGCCAACCTGCAGCAAAAACGGCTCGATATAGCTATAACCCGTGTAGTACCCCATGGAATACAAAGCAGTCACGATGAAGATGCCCATGAGCACCTTGTTCCGCAAAATGCTGGGAAGCTGCTTGAGCGTGAAGGGCTTGCTGGCGGGGATCTTCGGAAACACCACCGCCAGGTATGCGAGCACCAGCGCGCTGACGGCGCACACGCAGCCGAAGGTTTGTCGCCAGCCCAGCCAAAGCCCCACCATGCGCCCAAGCGGCAACCCGACCACCATGGCAAGCGCCGAGCCGGTGACCACGGCGCTGACGGCCATGGGAGCGTGCTTCTCATCGACAACCTTCACCGCCACGGGAGCGGCAATGGCCCAGAACACCGAATGCGCGCAGGCGACCACCAGACGAGCGGCCATGAGCAGGCCATAGCCGGGCGCTAGGGCCGAAAGCGCCTGCCCAGCGCAAAACACGCCGATGACCAGGAGCATAAGCGGCCGAAACGCCAAACGGGAACCCAATATCATAAGGGGAAGCGATAGCAGCATGACCGCCCAGGCATACACGGAGATGATGAGCCCCGTCACGCCCTCGCTCGTCCCGAACGAGGCGCCGATGCCGGTCAGAAGGCCTACCGGCATGAACTCCGAAGTGTTGAAAATGAACGCGGAAACGGTAATGCCGATCAGCGGCAACCATTCCCGCAGCGTAAGCTTGTTATCCACGAACCTTGTCATGAACCGAGCGCTTCCTTCCCTTTTCCCTTTGCGCGGATATGGGATTGTAGCCCCAGGACGAATCACAGAGCATGTGGATGGGCGCCTTCAGATAACCCTCATGAACCGCCCATTGCATGCACACCGGCAAAGCGCAATGCCGATTGCGCGACGTTGCAAGCAAACAGCTTACGCTGAGCGCAGGCGACCCGCCGCACGCACATCCGGACCACGTAAAAGCGGGCCCGCCGCCTCGCAAGGCAAGCCGCCCGCGCCGAGCAAACGCCCGTCCGCCGCAGGTCGCCGCCCTTTGTTTCGGCTTCGTTAATATACCGTTTCGAGTGATTTCCGAATCCTATAATGCAACCCGTTAACACAACATTTCATCCGCTAGGAGGTTCACGCAATGACTTACGCTGAGCGCATCATCGAGCAGGTCAAGGCGAAAAACGCCGAGCAGCCCGAGTTCATCCAGGCAGCCACCGAGATTCTGGGCACCCTGCAGCCGGCACTCGACGCCCATCCGGAGTTCGAGGAGGCCGCCCTGCTTGAGCGCATCATCGAACCCGAGCGCATCATCCAGTTCCGCGTCCCGTGGGTCGACGACTCCGGCAAGGTACAGGTCAACCGCGGCTTCCGCGTGGAGTACAACTCCGCCATCGGCCCCTACAAGGGCGGCCTGCGCTTTAACCCCACCGTTACGCTCGGCATGCTGAAGTTCCTGGGCTTCGAGCAGATCTTCAAGAACGCTCTGACAACCCTTCCCATGGGCGGCGGCAAGGGCGGCTCAGACTTCGACCCGAAGGGCAAGTCCAACAACGAGATCATGCGCTTCTGCCAGTCATTCATGAACGAGCTCTCCCGCCACATCGGCCCGAACACCGACGTGCCGGCTGGCGACCTGGGCGTTGGCGGCCGCGAGGTCGGCTACATGTTCGGCCAGTACAAGCGCCTGCGCAACGAGTGGACCGGCGTGCTCACCGGTAAGGGCCTGTCCTTCGGCGGCTCGCTGGCCCGTACCGAGGCCACCGGCTACGGCCTGGTGTACTTCGTCGACGAGTACCTGAAGTCCAACGGCGACTCCTTCGAAGGCAAGAACGTCGTCGTGCACGGCTCCGGCAACGTCGCCATCTACGCCGTTCAGAAGGTTTCCCAGCTTGGCGGCAAAGTTCTGGCTTGCTCCGACACCAAGGGTTGGGTCGAGGACCCCGACGGCATCGACTACCAGGTGCTCGAGCACGTCTACAACAAGAAGCGCTCCGGCCATGACAAGGGCGTGTCCCTGGCCATGTACGTCGACGAGCGTCCGAACGCAACCTGGCACGAGGGCGACGGCCGCGGCGTGTGGCAGCTTCCCTGCGATATCGCCCTGCCCTGCGCACGCGAGAACACGCTGCACCTCGACGACGCCAAGGCCCTGGTTGCCAACGGCTGCAAGGTGGTCGGCGAGGGCGCGAACATGCCCACCACGCTCGACGCCACCGAGTACCTGCAGGAAAACAGCGTGGCCTTCATGCCCGGCAAGGCTGCCAACGCCGGCGGCGTGCTGGTCTCCGGCCTGGAGATGAGCCAGAACGCCGAGCACCTGAGCTGGACCTTCGAAGAGGTCGACGGCAAGCTCGAGCAGCTCATGCGAGGCATGTTCCACAACGTGGACGACACTGCCAAGAAGTACGGCCATGAGGGCAACTTCGTCATGGGCGCCAACATCGCCGGCTTCCTGAAGGTCGCCGACGCCATGATGACCCAGGGCATCGTGTAAGGATCTCAACCCATATCACCGCAAAAAAGAAGCGACCCGATCGGGTCGCTTCTTTTTTGGTTTTCACGAAGAGAAGGATGCGCGAGCCGGGATGAAAGCGCCGTGAAGGCAAAACCCGCGAATCATGCGAACGCGGGCAACGAACACCCTACCGGATTCAGCGCACTATGGCTCGAAAGGGATAGTCGAACAGCGATAGCCGCTCGACCGCAGTCCCTCCCTACAGGTTTACAACACCGAGCCAACGTTGCCCCGCCTACAAGGCATGAATCCTCTCGGCGAACGCTACAGGTTTTCGCGCACCCAATCGATGTTGGCCTGCACAGCAGCGATGAGCTCGGAGATATCGTCGAAGGCGCGCATCGTGCGAAGCCACTTCATGAACTCGACCTTCATGTACTGGCCATAGATATCGCCGTCGAAGTCGAGGATATGGGCCTCGCAGGTTGCCGTGGCCCGATCGGCGAAGGTTGCCGCAACGCCCACGTTCACCGCGGCCTTATAGCGCTTGCCGTCGACGTGCGCATATGCCGCGTACACGCCATCGGAAAGCGGGCGCATCTGGTCGGGAACCTCGAGATTCGCGGTACGGATACCCATATCAGCTCCCTCACCGCGACCGGGGCGCACAATGCCCGTCATGAAATACGGACGCCCAAGCAGATGATTCGCTTCGTCGAGCTTCCCGTCCGCCAACAGCAAACGAATGCGCGTAGCGGTGATGGGGGCGCCATCCTCGCTTTTCAGATCATGGGCATGCACCTGCATGCCGTGGCGATCGGCCCACGTGCGCAGCTCCGGCACCGAGCCGGCGGCTTTCGCCCCGAAATGGAAATCGAAACCCACGTGCAAATGTGCGGGAACGCCGGTGCCGAACGTGCGGACCAGGAATTCCTCGGGCGAGCTGGCCGCAAACTCGCGCGTGAACGGAAGGGCGACCACCGCATCGACGCCGGTTTGCGCGAGCATCTCCAAGCGCTCCTCGTTCGACATGAGCTTACGGAGACGCTGCGCATGGAACATCTCGTCGGGATCGATGTCGAACGTGAGCGCGATGGACTTCCCGCCGTTTTCGCGCGCGGTATCCTGCGCACACGACAAAAGGAACCTATGACCCCGATGCACGCCATCGAACACGCCGAACGCGCACGAGGCGCCTTGGAAATACCCGCGATCGAACGTTTCGTCGGCCTTATAGATCTGCGCCACGAAGCACCCCCGTCTGGAACACGCAGCATGCCTTGAACGATGCACGCCTGCTGTCGTACTGATACAAGGCCACAACCTTGTTCTGGCTGATGACCGCGATAACCTCGCCCTCTTGCGGAGCTTGCGCGCTTTCACGCACGCCGGCGGTGCAAGCACACATCTCGGCCTGGGCCGTGGTGCGCCTGCGCTCGAACAGCTGGCAATCGGCCGCACGGAGCGCATTGCCGTTGCCCACAGCCTGGGCGGCGGCGCCCTCCACGTAAGCGAAGCGGACGCCTAGCAAACGCACCGGGTCCAAGGCGGCACGCAACTTAAGCTCCTCAAGCGCCTCGAGCGGCACGCACTCGTCAAGCGTGAGGCCGCCGACCTCCAGGCGCCTGAGCGCAGCCAGATGAGCAGGACACCCGATCTTATGGCCAAGGTCGCGCGCCAACGCGCGGATATAGGTGCCCTTCGACACGCGGAACTCGACATCCCACTCGGGAAGCTGCTCTCCAACGCCCGGACGAACGGCGATGAGCTCCGCCGAATACACCTCGATATCGCGCGGGGAAAGCTCGATGATATGGCCTTCGCGGGCAGCTTCGTAGGACTTCTTCCCGTTTACCTTGATGGCGGAATACGCCGGAGGCATCTGCTTCTGCGGCCCGAGCATCTGCTCGACCGCTTGCTCCGCAAAGCAACGGTCACCGGCTTCCACCGGCGCTTCACCGGTGCGCGTGACCGTACCCTCGCAGTCGTCGGTATCAGTCCCAACGCCGAACGCGATGGTGGCCCGATATGCTTTGTCGTGCCCGGTCAGATAAGCGCCTAACCTGGTGGCAGGGCCGATGCAGATGGGCAGCACACCGCTTGCCAGCGGATCGAGCGTGCCCGTATGGCCGACGCGCTTCTCACCGAAGATGCGGCGGCAGCGATTGACCACGTCGTGGGACGTCATGCCGCTGGGCTTATCGACGCCGACTACCAGCGACAGCCCGGATTCTCCTCGCTTCACCTGGCGCACACCGCCTCTTGCAGCGCCGCGCGCACCTGATCCACGGCCTCCTGCATGCTGTCATGCATGGTGAAGCCTGCCGCGGCAACGTGCCCGCCGCCACCGAACGCCCGAGCGATAGCGGACACATCGGTATCGTCTTTCGCGCGAAGGCTGCCTCGGATGCAGTCCTCATGCTGGCGAAGCATACAGGCGACGTTGACGCCAGCTATCGAGCGCAGCGCGTTGATGACCGGCTCGGCATCCGATTTCACGGCTCCGAAACGGGCGAAGTCCTCGAGCGTAAGGTAGCTGATGGCGAACCCTTCCCGCTCATGGAACTCCGCGCGCGAGATCGCCTGAGCTTCAAGCTGCATGGAGGCAAGCGTGCGGTTCTGGAACACCGCGCGCGAAATGGATGCCGGATCGGCACCCTCCTCGACCATCTGAGATGCGAGGCGCATGCAACGGGCATCGGTGTTCTGATACTGGAAGCGACCGGTATCGGTGACCAGCCCCGTGTAGCAGCACGTGACCAGATCGCCGGAACGCGAGACGCCGAGCATCCCCGAAAGCTCCCAGATGAGCAAGGTGGTGGAGGCGGCATCGGGGTCGACGTAGGCCATTTCGCACATGCGCTCGTCGACCGCATGGTGATCGATGGTGAACGAGGCCTGCACGCGATCGAGGATGCTGCACGCCGCCTGGCCGATGCGCTCGCGCGTGGGAACATCCACGCCGACGAAGGCTCCGACTGGGCCGTCATATTCGCACGCCGGCACCATATCGACGGCTCCCGGCAGCAGATGCAACAGGTTCTCCTCGATGGGCTCGTCCTTGACCAGCACGCAGGTCACGCGCTTGCCAAGCTGGCGCAACGCGGCGGCAAGACCGAGCTGCGAGCCCAGACAGTCGCCATCGGGGCTGACATGGCCGCAGATGACGAAGTCATCGAGCGGACGCAGTGCATCGGCAAGCTGCTCGAGCGTGCAGTTCGTTTGAGGGGTTACGGTCATAGCGACGCTCCCCCGCTATTCCTGATCGGTTTCTTCAGCCGCCTCGATGGCTTCGCGCTCGGCGGCGATGGCGGCCGATTCGCGATTTCGCTCGGCATCGCGCTCGAGGGCGGATGCGATGCGCTCTGCCTCATCCACGGATTTATCCAAGATAAAGCGCAGCGCAGGCGCCACGCGCCAGGAAAGCTGACGTGCCATGAGCGAGCGGATACGGCCCGAGGCCTTCTCGAAGGCCTCGGCGACCTCCTCGTATTCGCCGCGATCGGCGGTGTAGAAGACGTTGCAGACGCTGCGGTCGTAGCTGACCTCGCAGCCCGTGATGGTGACCAGCGACAGGCGCGGGTCGGAGATCTCGAAGAGCAGGATGGACGCGATGACCTCGCGCGCCTGCTGATTGACTTTACGGTTGGTGGAACCTTGCTTCATAGATACAGCTCCTCTGAAGGATCAGGTTTGGATACATGAAGTATAGGGCACCTCGAAGGTAGCGAGAAGGGCCCCGGCCTCGAATCCGCCCCGTCACCGCAAGACCCGTGCACACGGGAACATGTCTTGCGGCGTCGAGAGCCGGATCGAATGCCGGAGCCCTTTCAAACGCCGAGCGCGTGCCGCCTTTGCAGGCGGCTAACGCTGATTACTCGGTGCGCTCAACTTCCTTGATGGTGTAGCCCTCGATAGTGTCGCCGACCTTGAGGTCTTGATAGCCGGCGATGCCGATGCCGCACTCGTAACCCTGCTTGACGGCCTTCACGTCGTCCTTGAAGCGCTTCAGGGATGCAAGCTCGCCCTCGAAGATGACGGTGCCTTCGCGCACGAGGCGGATCTTATCGTCGCGGTGCAGCTCGCCGTCGGTGATGTAGCAACCGGCGATGGTGCCCACCTTCGGGACCTTGAAGGTCTCGCGAACCTCGGCGGTACCGGTGTCCTCCTCGACGATCTCGGGCTTGAGCAGACCCACGCGAGCCGCATTGATGTCCTCGATAGCCTGGTAGATGACGCGGTACAGGCGGATGTCGACCTTCTCCTTCTCGGCCTGTTGCTTGGACTTGCCGGTCGGGCGCACGTTGAAGCCGATGATGATGGCGTCGGAGGCCGCAGCCAGCGTGACGTCGGTCTCGGTGATGCCGCCGACCGCGGAGTGCACGATGTTGATCTTGACCTCGGACTGATCCATCTTGTTAAACGCGTCGCGCAGCGCCTCGATGGAGCCCTGCACGTCGGCCTTCACGATAAGGTTCAGGTCGGTCTGCTTGCCCTCCTCAATGCGGTTGAACAGGTCATCCAGGTTCATGTGCGACTTGGTCTCCTGCTCGGCCAGGCGTGCGCGCAGAGCGCGCTCCTCGGCCAGCTTGCGGGCATCGCGCTCGTCCTCGAACACGCGGAACTCGTCGCCGGCGACCGGGACGCTGTTCAGGCCCAGGATCTCGACCGGGTAGGAAGGAGCGGCGCCCTCGACGTGCTGACCACGGGGGTCGACCAACGCACGGACGCGTCCGTAGGACGTGCCGGCGACGACGGTGTCGCCCGGATGCAGCGTGCCGCGCTGCACGAGCACGGTGGCCACAGGGCCGCGGCCCTTGTCGAGGTTGGCCTCGATGACGAAGCCGGAGGCAAGCGCATCGGGGTTGGCGCGAAGCTCGAGCACGTCGGCCTGCAGCAGGATGGTCTCGAGCAGGTCGTCGATGTGCAGCTTCTTCTTAGCCGAAACGTTGACGAACATGTTCTGTCCGCCCCAGTCCTCGGGGATGACGCCGTACTCGACGAGCTCCTGGCGCACACGGTCGGGGTTGGCGCCGGGCTTGTCGATCTTGTTGACGGCCACCACGATCGGCACGTTTGCGGCCTTGGCGTGGTTGATGGCCTCGATGGTCTGCGGCATGACGCCGTCGTCGGAGGCGACGACCAGGACGATGACGTCGGTCACCTGGGCACCGCGGGCGCGCATGGCCGTGAAGGCCTCATGGCCGGGCGTGTCGATGAAGGTGATCTGGCGATCGCCGATGCGCACGACCGAGGCGCCGATGTGCTGCGTGATGCCGCCGGCCTCGCCCTCTGCGACGCCGGTGTGGCGGATGGCGTCGAGCAGCGACGTCTTGCCGTGGTCGACGTGGCCCATGACGGTGACGACGGGCGGACGCGGCTTGAGGTCCTCGTCGCTATCGTGGTAGACGATGGCGAACTCCTCTTCGGGGGACACGACGCGAACCTTGCGGCCCATGTCATCGGCGATGAGCTCGACGAGCTCGTCGGACATGGACTGCGTGAGCGTGAGCACCTGGCCGAGCATGAACAGGCGCTTGATGACGTCGTTAGGCTGCACGCCGAGCAGCTCGGCGAACTTGGCCACGGTGGAACCCTGCGGGATCTCGACGACGGAATCGTCGAGCACGAGGCTCGGATCGAGGCCGCGCTCGATGGCCTCCATCTCCATGCGCTCGCGGGCCTCGGCCTCGCGCTTCTGCTTGCGCTTCTTACGACGACCCTCGCCCTCATGGGAGTTGGCGGCGGCGACGGCTGCACGCGCCTCGGCGAGCACCTTGTCGCGCTGCAACTCCTCGGCCTTCACGGCCATCTGGGCGTAGCGGTCCTCGCCCGAAGCCTGCTGCTCGAGCTCGGGCACGTGCTGCTCGACGTGCATGCCCTTCTTGCCGTGCTTGCGGGAGCCGCGCTGCTGCTTGTTGGCATCGGCGCCGCGGGCGGGCTGCTCGGCCTTCTGCTTCTCGATGCGCTGCTTCTCGGACTCGATCTGGGAGAGCAGGCTGTCGAAGCTTGACTTGCGGGCGCCGAGCACCGGTGCCTGGCGCTTGGGCGCCGCGGCTGCGGGCTTATGGGCCGAACCCTTGGAATTGCGGTTGCGCAGCGCCTCCTCGACGGCCTGCTTCTTGGCGACCTCCTTGGCCATGGCGGCGGCGCGGGCGCGGGCCTTGCGCTCGGCGGCCTCGCGGGCCACGCGCTCCTTCTCGGATTCGATCTGGCTTGCCAGGCTCTCGAAGGGATTATTGGTCACCTTCTTGGCCTGCGGCTTGGCGGCAGCAGGCCTGGACGCAGAACCGCCCTCTTCAGCGCGCTTGGCGCGCTCTGCCTCGCGGGCCGCGCGCTCCTGCTCGACGGCCTCGCGGCGGGCGCGCTCTGCCTCGGCCTGCTGGCGCTTGGCCTCGGCGCGCTCCTCGGCGAGCTGCTTGGCCTCTTCGGCCGGAAGCTCGCCCGCGCGCTCCTTGATCTCAGGGGACAGGTTCTGGCGAACCTTCTCCACATCGGACTCAGCCAGCATGCTGGCATGGCTTTTCGCGGTGATCTTCATTTCGTGGAGCTTATCGAGCATGTCCTTGCTGGACATGTTGAACTCCTTCGCCAACTCATGTACTCGCATGCTGGCCATATACCACTCCTCTACATTTCCCTCGCATCGCGCGCGTGCGCGGCGATATCGGCGGCGATCCGGTCGTAATCATCGCTGCCGAGCGTCGCCTTAAGCGCTCGGTCGAGCTTGTTCCTCTTGCACGCGGCTGCGAAGCATTCCGCGGAGCACACATAGGCGCCCCTACCCGGTGCGCGGCCGGTGGCATCGAACGCAACGGCCCCCTCAGGGGTGCGTACGATGCGCAGCAGGCCCGTTTTATCGGCCTGCGCGCCGCAGGCGATGCAGCTGCGTTGTCGTTTGCCCGTGTTGGTTGCCGTTGCCATATGTGACGCCTATTCCTCGTCCAGGCCGTCGTGAATGCCGCAGAAGCAGCTGTCGGGACGGGCATGGTTGCGGCAGCGGACGCCGTTTTCGTCAACGTAAGCGCACAGCTCCTCCTCGTCCTCGAGGTCATCCTCGTCGATGAGCATGTTCTCGGTCTTCGGAAGCGGGGCGCCGGTGAAGCTGGCGGACTTGATGTCGATGTGCCAGCCGGTCAGACGCGCGGCCAGGCGGGCGTTCTGGCCCTCCTTGCCGATGGCCAGCGACAGCTGGTCGTCGGGCACGATGACGGTTGCGTAGTTGTTCTCCTCGTCGACCAGGACGCGATCGACCTTAGCCGGGGAAAGGGCGTTTGCCACATAGCGGGCAGGGTCCTCATCCCACTGGATGACGTCGACGCGCTCGTTGCGCAGCTCCTCGACGACCATGCGCACGCGGCTGCCCTTGGGGCCGACGCAGGCGCCCACGGGATCGAGGTTATGCTCGCGGGAGGTGACGGCGACCTTGGAGCGGGCGCCGGGCTCGCGGGCGATGGACTTGATCTCCACCAGGCCGTCGTAGATCTCGGGAACCTCGATCTCGAACAGGCGGCGGATAAGGTCGGGGTGCGTGCGGGACACGACGATAGCCGGACGGGCCTGCTCGCCGCGCATGCGCGGGGCGTCCGAACCGGGATCGCGGACCTCGATGATGAGCACCTTCAGGCGCTGATTGTGGCGATAGTGCTCGCCGGCGGGGCGCTCGTTGCGCTCGCCGGGGTAGCGTTTCACGTCGTAATGCGGCAGCTCAGCCTCGACGCCGTCGCGGATCTTGATGATGGTGAAATCGGGCGTGCCCTGCAGCACGGTGCCGGTGACCAGGTCGCCGACACGGCCGGCGAACTCCTCGTAGATGGACTGGCGGCCGGCCTCGCGAACGATGGAGCTGATGACGCTCTTGGCGTTCTGCGCGGCGATGCGGCTGACATCGGCCGGGGTGACGTCGCGCTCCTCGAACTCGGAGTACTCGCCAGTCTCCTCGTCGGGCTCGCCAACCGGAACCAGCTCGTAGACGTAGATTTTGCCCGTCTGGCGGTCGATGGTCACTCGAGCGTCCCACTCGAGGTCGAGGATATGCTGATAGCTTTTGGCCAGGGAGGCTTCCAAGCGGTCGATCAGATAGAACTCGTCGATCTTGCGCTCATGGGCCAAGGCCTGCAAAGCCTCGATCAACTCAGAACTTGCCACGTTTTAGCTTCCTTTCTCCAAACAGCCCCGGCTAGGAGCTGAAATCCACGATGCCCTTCAGGTGGGCGCGTTTCATCTGATCGATCGGCAGGACGGCCTGCTGGCCGTCGACGTCCATGACGACGTTGCCATCATCGGCCGAAACGATCGTGCCGGTGAAGTTGCTGCGCCCGTCGATGGGATGGGCGAGCTTCACCACGGCCTGCTGACCGACGTAACGCGCGAAATGCTGCTCCGTGCGCAACGGACGGTCGATGCCCGGCGAGGACACCTCAAGGGTGTAGGCTCCGGGGAACGGGTCGAGCGCATCCATGATGTCGTTGATCCATGCCTGCGCTTTCGCCAGCTCATCGAAGCTCACGCCCTCGGGCGTGTCTATGAACACGCGAATAGTAGGCGCCTTCTTGGCGCCTACGACCTGCACGGTCACGATCTCAACGCCTTCGGACGCCGCACGGGGCTCCAGCGCGTCAAGCAGCTCGGTTTCCTTCTTGCTGAGCACGCTCATAAGCTCCTTTCTGTGCCCTAACATACAAAAAAGCGGGTAAAAACCCACTTTCCGTCTGCGAAAGTATGGTGCGCGCCGTCGCGCGCTTGCTGCAATGCAAAACTTTTATACCATACGCAAGATTGATTTACCAGCACCGGCGTCCTCAGACGCAAGTTCACCATAAAACGCAATATGCGCTCATGCGAAGCGAATCAACCACGCTATATGGTTGCGCACGCATCAGCCAGGTAAAACGATTCACCGTCAGAACACCCCCCATCGCTCAGACTTTCGCCGACAAGCGGCGATATAGACGAGAAAGAAACAGAGGAAAAACCTGCCTCCAAGCACATCCGCTCGAGCGCGGCGCACGAACGCGCTTGGGAAAAGACATCGATCGGGCCCGATTCGCCTACTATGTCCCCTTGCGCGCCAAAGCCATCCTCAGCGAACACGCCTTGCGCAATCCAGAGCCTTCCACCGGGCGTCAACACCCGGGCGAATTCGGCCAACGCGACGGGCAACGACCACGCAAGGTTCACAACGCTGTTGATGTACACCAGGTCGAAAGATCCGTCTTCTATGCAAGCTTGGGAAAGGTTTTCGGGAATCGCAGGAAAGAAACGAAGGTGACGATCCCAAGACGCACCAGCCCAGTGGTTTTTAGGCGCCGCAGCACATGCAGCAGCAACATTGCCCGCATCAGGGTCCACGCCGACGACGAACCCCGAGGTCCCGACGGCATCTGCCAAGGCGAAGGCCCCCTTGCCTTTACGGCAACAGACATCAAGGACCCGCTTGCCCTCGATATCCGCGGGGATGCTCATAGCACAACGACCCTGGAACCCGGCAACAGGTGAGAGCGCAGCATAATAGGACAGGGCGGCCGGAAAAGATGCAGCAAACCGTTCATTCATAGCAACTCTCCCCACCTTCTAGGATTCTGATCCGGATCATTAATAATGAGTTAGAACTCGTAGACCATTAGAGCTACATAATATTGTACTCGTGCAATTATTCGCTGCAAACTGCTTGAAATCGACCTTTAAACCAGAATTCGACGCCACCTAGCATCTGCCATATGTCAAGAGGTGAAAATGATGGTAGTGCAGTAGCAATCAGTCCTCTAGAATCACCGATTTAGACACTTTACTTCAGCTGTCCCATATAACAACATCGGTTGATTCATATATCCAACATATCTTCCCCATCCCCCTTACTCATGCTCACCTGGGATTATATGCGGCATGCATGGGTTACTATGCATCGCTTCTATGATTTGCCCAAGGAACCGCTAGATTTCATGCATTAGACCAAAGCATCGAAAGTGCGCAAAATGAGTGGCGTCAAAGGGATTCGGTTGAAGGAACCGAACCCAAATTCCCAAAGGAGGATTTGATGAGCAAATTGTCCAAGGAGCAGTTCGAGGCCTACCTCGAGCAGATCAAGAACCTGGCCGAGGGCCCGTTCGAGGAGATGCAGCCCGAGATCGAGGTCACGAACGTCTTCCCGGAGAAGTTCTACGAGCTGGCCAAGGAGAACGACCTGTACCGCTTCGCCCTGCCGGCCCAGTACGGCGGCTGGGACCTGTCCGAGCTCGACATCCTGCGCGTGCAGGAGCAGTTCTCCCGCGGCCCGGGCGGCATGCGCATGCACCTGCACTACGCAGCCGACCTGAACTGGCGCATCCTGGACGACTACGGCTCGGATGAGCTGAAGGCCCAGTACATGGACAAGTTCCAGGACAAGACCATCTTCACCTGCTTCGCCCTGACCGAGCAGTCCGGCGGCACCGGCGCCGACATCCACACCACCGCGGTCAAGGACGAGAACGGCGACTACGTCCTCAACGGCGAGAAGTGGCTGATCTCCCACACCGACTGCTGCGAGTTCGCCTACGTCATCGCCGTCACCGACGAGACCAAGTCCGGCGACGAGCGCCTGTCCGCCTTCTTCGTGCCCGTCGACACCCCCGGCTACGAGGTCACCCCGATGCCCCACATGATGGGCGCTCGCGGCGCTGCCCACACCGGCCTGAAGTTCACCGACATGAAGCTGGACAAGAAGTACCTGCTCGGCGAGGAGGGCCAGGGCATGGAGATCGCCATCCACTCCCTGTCCGTCTCCCGCGCCCACATCGCCGCCTCCAACCTGGGCATGTGCCAGCGCATGCTGGAGATCTCCCTGGCCCGCGCCAACGACCGCATCACCTTCGGCAAGCCGATCGCTTCCCGCCAGATGATCAAGCGCGAGATCGCCGAGATGCAGATGTACACCCACGCGCTGCGCTGCATGGTCTACGACTTCGGCCGCGAGTACGACGCCGACCCCAACGGCAAGTACATCGAGGAGAAGGCCGCCATGTGCAAGCTGTTCTCCATCTACTCCACCCGCATCGTCTCCGACGGCATGCTGGAGATCTTCGGCGGCGACGGCTACTTCGAGGACTCCCCCTACGGCCCGACCGAGCGCCTGTACCGCGACGCCCGCGCCATGTGGCTCGAGGAGGGCGCCCCGAACGTCCAGCGCATCACCATTGCCCGCAACTGCCAGAAGTTCGGCGGCAAGGTCGAGTACCAGCTGTAATCACCCTTTGATCGGCGTCGATCGCAGGAACAAATTCACTTCGAGAGGAGGGTCGTCTGCCATTGCGTGGATGGCCCTCTTTTCCTTACCAGCGAAACGCTATCGAGCCGCCAGCGAGCCAGAACGCTGAATCGCTCGAACCCCGGATAACCGGGAACGCATCTAAGCAAGGAGGATTTTAGTATGCAACCTTTGAAGGGTCTGAAGGTCGTCGACCTCACCACGTTCTTGGCAACCCCGACCACCGGCCGTATCCTCGGCGAGTGGGGTGCCGACGTCATCAAGGTCGAGGCGTTCAAGGGCGATCCGTGCCGTACGAACCAGGCAGTCGTGTTCGGCATGCCCTCCAGCGACGAGGAGAACCTCGCATTCGACGTGGCCAACTTCCATAAGCGCTTCGTCGCGCTGAACCTCAAGTCCGAGAAGGGCAGCGAGGTCATGATGAAGCTGCTCGAGGATGCCGACGTCTTCATCACCAACACCCGCACCAAGTCCCTGGCAAAGATGGGCCTGGACTGGGAGAGCCTGCATGCGAAGTTCCCGCGCCTGATCATGGGCCATGGCCTGGGCTACGGCAAGAAGGGTCCTGAGAAGGATGCCGCCGGCTTCGACGTGACCTGCTACATGGGCCGCGGCGGCGTCTTCGGCACCACCGTCAACAAGGGCGACTCCCCCATGATCCCGACCAACGGCTACGGCGATTACCAGTGCTCCGTGTTCCTGGTGGCAGGCATCCTGGCCGCGCTGCAGGGCCGCGAGAAGACCGGCGAGGGCGATTACGTCACCTGCGCGCTGCAGCACGCCGGCATCTACACCCTGGCTACGGGCATGATCTCCGCCCAGTACGGCAACCCCTATCCGAAGAGCCGTCTTGAGGTCAACAACCCGCTGAACAACGTGTTCCGCTCCAAGGACCAGAAGTGGGTCGTCCTGTGCCTCCCCGAGTACGACCGCGATTGGCCGCGCGTCATGCACCTCATCGGCCGCGACGAGCTTGCCGAGCATCCGGACTACAGCTGCTGCCAGACCGTCAACGACAAGGGCCTGGCCCCCGAGGTCGTCAAGATCCTCGACGATGGCTTCGCGCAGTTCACGCGCGAGGAGCTGCTGAAGATGTTCTCCGAGAACGACATGCCCTGCGAACCGGCCCAGACGCCGACCGACATCTATGAGGACCAGAACGCGCTGATCAACGAGTACATCAAGCCGGTTCAGTACCCCGCCGGCCCGCGTTGGTGCCCCACCGCTCCCGTCCAGTTCGAGCTTGGCGAGACCGAGGACCTGATTCCGGGCGGCAAGCTGGGTTCTGCCACCGAGGACGTCATGAAGGAGCTCGGCTACAGCGAGGATGAGATCAAGGCCGCCGAGGCCGAGGGCGCCGTTTGCGGCCCCGTCGACCTGGCAGTGCTTCAGGGCAAGTAATCTATCCTTACCCAAAGGCTTTCTTGCATAGCGACAGAGTTGCTTGGGAAGGGGCGACGCCGATCGCCCCTTCCCCATATCATATGGAGGGGTCCTATGATCACCGACGTCAAAATCAACGAAGCTGAAAAGCGGCGCTTTTACGAAAGCGGCGCCTGGGGAACCGACACCATCGCAGACGTCTGGCAGGACCGCAGCACTCGATTCGCCGATCGCGTTTACGTTCAGGACGACCTTGGTTGTTCGCTCACGTATCGCGAGGTAGACGAGGGAGCAAGCCGAATCGCCGCCTGGCTCACGGAAAAAGGCGTGCGAAACGGCGATGTCGTCTCCTTTCAGGTTCCCAAATGGGCGGAATTCTGCATGATTTACGTGGCGTGCGTCAAAATCGGCGCCGTCATGCATCCCGTTGCAACCGCCATGAACGCCGCAGATTTGGAGTACATCTTCAATCAGGTGGGCACGACGGCATATATCTGCCCCACATTCTCGTATAAGACGGACTACGAGCTGGAATTCCAAAAGTTCAGGGATCGAATCCCCTCGTTGCGCGCATTGCTGCTCTTGGACAAAGTCCAACCTGCGCACGACGAGAACGCCGCAACGCTTTCAAAGGTCTTGGAATCCGTTGCGCCCTTCACCGGCCCTTGCCCGGCGCATTCCGACGATGTTGCCTGCATCTTGTCGACATCGGGCACGACCGGAAAACCGAAAGCCGCCTTGTTCACGCATAACAACCTGTTGTATTCGGAGCGGGTGTTCTCAGGTGACCTCGAGCTGGGTCCGGACGACACCGTATGGATGCCTTCCCCGCTCAACCATGCAACGGGGTTTTTCCATGGCCTGATCTCGCCGATGCTCACGGGCGGACGTTGCGTGCTGCAGCTTCGCTTCAAGGCCGATGAGGCGGTCGAGCTGATTAACCGGGAGAACGTAAGCTGGTCCTGCGGCGCTACGCCGTTCGTGCACGACCTTCTGAAGTACCTCGAGGAATCAGGCAAGGCCATCCCCTCCCTCAAGTACTTCCTATGCGGAGGGGCGCCCGTGCCGGGAAGCCTCATCGAGATGGCGAACCGCCATGGGTTTTTGCTCTGCGAGCTGTACGGCTCAACCGAAAGCTGCCCCCACCTGCGCGTTCCCCGCGAGAAATGCGTTGAGTGGAACGGTCGTTTCTCGGGAGTCCCGTATCCTGGGATCGAAGTGAAGGCCGTCGACGAACACCGTCAAGAGGTGGCGCCGGGCGTCCAGGGAGAGGAAGCAAGCCGCGGGCCGCATATGTTCGTGGGCTACCTGAACGATCCGGAACGCACCGACGAGGCGCTGGACGATGACGGCTGGTTCTACAGCGGCGATCTATGCACAATCGATGAGCAGGGCCGCGTGAAGATCAACGGCCGCAAAAAAGAGATCATCATCCGCGGCGGCGAGAACATCTCGGCTCGCGAGGTCGACGACGACGTCATGGGATGGGATCAGATCGTCGATCATGCGACGATCGGCATGCCCGACGAGCGCCTAGGCGAGAGGATTTGCCTGTTCGCCGTGCCGGCCGACCCGAGTGGAGAAGAGCTGTGCCTGCACGACTTGCTAGAATATATGGATGGCAAGGGGATCGCTAAACGTCTATGGCCCGAACGCCTTGAGGTTATCGACAAAATCCCCCGCACCGCCACCGGCAAGGTGCAGCGCTTCGTGCTGGCCAAGGAAATCAAGAAACGTATGGGTATCGAGGATTAGCAATGATCGAACAGCAATACAGCATCACCCGCACGCGCGCAACCTGGAAACCCCGCGTTGCTGCCGACGACCTTCCCTTCGTGAAGGATGCGGCCGGAAACGTGCTGGTCGCCCTCAACGGCGACGCAGAGGCCTCCTACACGGGCACCGGACGCACGCTGGTGGGCCAGCCGCCCTACACGTGCCTCAACGATGATGCTGGCACCGAAAACGAGCGCATGACGTTCGTGGATGTCGATGAGCTGCCCGAAGGCGTCGTGTTCGACTATCACATCGACGGCGGCTTCAACAACAACGCCGTCATCGTCACGTGGAAGATCCAGGATGCATCGCGTTATCGTATCCGCTGGGTCGCCCTCAAAACGTTCACGGGCATGCAGCTGAAGTACATCATGCCCAAGAAATTCCCTCCCCTGGTGTTCGCGCTGGCGGCTGAAGACGCTTTCGCCTACTGCAACAAGATTCCCTGCGAGGAATGCGCATTCCGCTGCAAGAGCGGTTTCGAGCTCTATGCGCTGATCGAAGGCATCGGCATCGTGAAAAGGTCCATGGACCGCATCTCCATGCTGAACCTGGACAAAATCAAATAGCGTTACGACAACACCTGCCATCTTGCGCACCCGCAGCCTCCGAAAAGGCTGCGGGTGCGCTGTTCTTTTGGTCGACATTTAGCCATTCACCTGGGGATATCGAGTATTTCGGAAGCGATTTCGCCAGCGTATCCGCCATTATTCGTTTTGCAAATGATTTCGCCCGAATCGTTTGGGACGCTGAATTGGATTTCGCGAGAACGGGGTCGCATAATCGATGGTGTCGAAAGCCGATACAGCCTATCGCGACGACGAAGATAGCGACTAGGCGGGCACAGTCAAAGGAGGTTCACATGAATCCCAATGCAAAGATCACCGACGAGCAGTTCGAAGCGTATCTGAAGCAGATCCGCGAGCTTGCCGAAGGTCCGTTCGAGGAGATTCAGAAGGAGGTCGAGGTCACCAACACCTTCCCCGAGGAGTTCTACGAGCTGGCCAAGAAAAACGACCTGTATCGCTTCTACCTGCCCAGCGAGTACGGCGGATGGGATCTCGACGAGCTTGAGATCCTGCGCGTCCAGGAAGAGTTCTCCCGCGGCCCGGGCGGCATGCGCATGCACCTGCATCACGCTGCCGACATGAACTGGCGCATCCTTGACGACTATGGCACCGACGAGGTCAAGGCCGAGCTGATGGACAAGTTCCAGGACAAGACCGTGTACTGCAACTTCGCCATCACCGAGCAGACCGGCGGCACGGGCGCCGACCTGCACACCACCGCCATCAAGAACGCCGACGGCAACTACGTCCTGAACGGCGAGAAGTGGCTGATCAGCCACACCGACTGCTCCGATTACACCTACGTCATCGCCGTGACCAACCCCGATGACGACAAGGACACCCGCCTGTCCGGCTTCCTGGTGCCCAACAACGCTCCGGGCTTCGAGATCGTCCCCATGCCCCACATGATGGGCTGCCGCGGCGCCGGCCATGCGGGCCTGAAATTCACCAACCTGGTGCTCGAGCCGAAGTACCTGCTCGGCAAGGAGGGCCAGGGCATGGAGATCGCCATCCACTCCCTGTCCGTTTCCCGCGTGCACATCGCCATGTCCAACCTTGGTATGGCCCAGCGTATGCTCGAGATCTCCCTCAAGCGCGCTAACGACCGCATCACCTTCGGCAAGCCGATCGCTTCCCGTCAGATGATCAAGGCCAAGATCGCCGACATGCAGAAGATGATCCATGTCCTGCGTTGCGCCATCTACGATTTCGCGCGCGACTTCAACAAGGACCCGCACAACGACTACGTCACCGAGAAGGCCGCTATCTGCAAGCTGTTCTCCATCGACACCGTCAAGCTGGTGTCCGACGAGATGCTCGAAATCTTCGGCGGCGACGGCTACTTCGAGGATTGCCCCTACGGCCCCACCGAGCGTCTGTATCGCGACTGCCGCGCCATGTGGCTTGAGGAAGGCGCTCCCTGCGTGCAGCGCATCACCATTGCCCGCGAGTGCCAGAACCACGGCGGCAAGATCGGGTACACCTTCGACTAAGCCATACCCTCCTGAAACCGGCAACTCCTTTGGGCCGGTTCCAGGTTTCAAGCCTAAGCGCTTGCCTTCAGCTTGTGCGAGAAGCCGTCCTTCGGGGCGGCTTTTCGCTATATGCAGGAAAAGCCGGGGACCTGGCCAACCATCTGCAGAACAAGCGAAATCAGGCATTTCCGTATGAGAACGAGACGATGTCGCTCTCGCACGCTGCGAGCAAACCCCGCATCGCAGCGATTCGACAACGTAGGGCACCCAGATTGCGCTAGAGTGTATACATAAGCTCACACGCGAGCATTACAAGCCGGAGGCGCCTATGAACCTGTCACAGCTGTACTATTTTCGCAAGCTAGCCGAGGTTAAGCACTATACGCATGCGGCCGAAGAGCTGTTCATCTCGCAGCCGACGCTATCGAATTCGATCTCGCAACTGGAAAAAGAGCTTGGCATCCCCCTGTTCAAGCGCGAGGGCCGAACCATCAAGCTGACGCGCTACGGGGCGGAATTCTACGAATACGCGACGGAGGCGCTCAACGCCCTGGAAAAGGGCATCGCCTTGGCGAAAGAGCATGCAGGGTCGCCGACGGGAAGCATCGATATCGGCGCCATCTACACCATCCAGAGCGACTATCTCCCCGCGCTCATCAAAGGCTACCGTGAGGCGTATGGCAGAAGCGCTCAGGTCAACGTCTTCCAAGGGTTAACGCTTCCCTTGATCGAAGACCTGGAGAACGATCGCTACGAACTTGCGTTCACTGCATATGTGCCCGATAAGGCAAACCTCACCTTCATACCCGTGCTCACGCAGCAACTCGTGGCCGTGGTGCATCGAAGCGACAAGCTTGCATGGAGCAAGAACCTCAAGCTTGAGGACCTGCGCGGGCGCGAGGTGATCACCTACCCGCCTAACACGCCCATCGGCGCCGAGGTGGCCCAGCTCATGAAAACCCACGGCATCACGCCCTATCACACAAGCGCCAACGATGAGATCACCTTGGGTTCGATGGTGGACAGCACCACGGGGACCGTGGGTTTGGCCCTCAACACGATCGGACTCTCCCCTTTTCGCGAGCTTATCACCAAGAAGCTGACCCAAATCGATGACGACTTCCACACCGTTTGCCTGACATTTAAAACGGCATCTTACAAAACGCGGGCGGTCGAGAACTTCATCGAGTTCACCCGAAGCTTCGAATGGGATTCCAAACACTGAAAAAGCCGCCCCACACGGGGCGGCTTTTCCTATAGGCAACGGGTTTTGCCGCAGCCTATAACGATTTGAGCGTACGCCGATTACTCGGTCCACTGCTCCTGCAGGCCCTTCATCTTGCCGAAGCAGAAGATGCCGAGCAGCAGGACGACGACCAGAAGCACGATGGCGACGGTGAACAGCATCGGGTAGTTCTTGCCGAACAGGGCCCAGAACGGAGCACCGATAGCGCCGACGATGTTGACGAACATGGACACACGGGAGTAGATCTCGGGGTACTCGCGCTGGCCGAACAGCTGACGGACCAGGATGGGCACGAGCACGACGCAGCTGGCGAAGAAGAAGCCGTAGACGGCGGCGCCGGCGTACAGGACCATGGTGGAACCGGTGCCGAACCACACGAGCAGAACGCCGATGATGCCGGTTGCGCAAGCAGCCAGGAAGCTGACCTTGGAGTTCTTGTCAGCGCACACACCCAGGGCAAGCTTGCAGATAGCCTGGGAAGCCATCATGACGGTTGCCATGGTGACGCCCACGGCCAGCATGGTGCCGGTGCCGTCATCGAGGGACTTGGTGTACTTCGGGAACTGCTGAGCGACGATGGTCAGCAGGTTGATGATGCCGGCCAGCAGGAACACGGCGTAGAAGGCGACGGACTTCATGGCCTTACCGGCATCCAGGCCAGCAGGCTTGCCGGAAGCGGTCTGCGGAGCGCCGTAGGGCAGGCAGCCGCACTCCTCGGGAGTGGAGCGGATGCACAGCAGGGTGAACGGAAGAGAGGTGACCAGAGCAGCGATACCCCAGATCATGTAAATGGTCCAGATGTCCATGCCGGAAGCGTTCAGGGCATTGAACACCTGCAGCCAGATCGCGCCGCCGATGCCGGTGAAGGCCATGCAGGCGCCGATGATGGTGCCGGAGTTCTTGTTGAACCACTTGTTGCACAGCGTCGGGACGGCCAGCCACAGCAGACCAACTTCGCCAAGGCCCATCATAAGACCGGCAACGTAGAAGATCCAAAGGGTCTTCACGATGGAGATCAGGATGAAGCCGAGGCCAACGAGCAGTGCAGAGGCGGACAGCACGATGCGGATGTCGGTCTTAGCAAGCAGCTTGCCGATGAACGGCGCCGAGAAAGCCTCGGCAAGATACAGAACGGTGATGTAGAGCGCCCACGTGGCCGTGTCGACGCCCAACTGCTCAGGCACGACTGCCTGGAATGCGCTCCAAGTCGAGAAGACCAGAGCCGAGCATCCGAACGTGATCATGATGCCCGAGATAACGATGAGAATGTGACGCACGCTCATCTTATCCGTGTACTTAGCGGTTTCGCCCACTTTCTTCCTCCTTAGTTGAAAAGCAAGACGATCGCTCCCGCTTTGAGGGGGCCAGAATTCCCTCAAAGCGGTAAGCGTCTTGGATTAACTCCATAAAACGTTGCCGATCCAAGAACAAATTCGCTAAGTATAATCCGCCGAATCTGCATATAAGGTTACGGTCAGTATTTCGGATTTGTCCATCTACCTATAGATACTGACTATCGGTTGCTGCTTGATGCGGGAAACTTGCATAGGTTTTTCGCCCATTTCTATAGATTACGGGTTGCAATCCATAAAAATGGGAATCAGCGCACACAGCCACGAGCGAGAAGCGTCGGAAAATCGCTATCGAGCAAAATCTGCCGGCGAACGGTTGGGCGCTTACACAAGTAAGGAGCGGGCAAACGCCCGCTCCTTACTGCTAAACATATGTATGGCGCAAACCGTTAACCGTCGATTTCTGAAGCGTATTTCGCCATGATGAGCGGAGCGGCGATGTATACCATGATCTGATCGGTTCCCTCGGCGATCTGAAACCCTCGGCAATCCTGCCAAATCGAGCTGATGCGCTCATGGGTGGTGTACCCTCGCCCACCGAGGATCTGCATCGCATCGCTGGCAACCTCGGTGGCGGCGCGAGGAACATAGCGCTTCATAAGGGCAACGGTCAGGCGCTCGTGGCACCCGTGATCGAATTCCCATGCAGCCTTATATACCATATGGCGCATGTTGGCGAGCTTCACCTCCATATCGGTGAGCATCTCCTGCACCTGCTGGAACTCGGACACGCTCTTCCCGAAGGCCTTGCGCTCCCCTGCCCACTTGACCGCATCATCCATGGCAGCTTGGGCCAAACCCAACGCCGTCGCACAAGCGAAAACGCGGCCATATTCGAAAAAGGCGAGCAACTGAGAGAAACCCCGGGCAGGACCGGACAGCCGCCAGCTTTCATCCAGCCGCACGTTGTCGAATTGAATGTGCGCGAACGGAAGCATCTCCTGGCCGATCTTATCCTCCGGCACTGCCGTGATGCCGGGAGCGGAGCAAGGGATCATCCACATGGACAGCGCCGCATGCCCACCTGTTTTGGGCGCATCTTCATCGATGGCGGCAACGAGCAACGCGGGAGCGTATTCGCCGTTGTTGACGAACAGCTTCTCACCGTTCATAGTCAGCTGGCCGTCAACGGTGCGAACGCGCGTGCTCATGCTCATGGTGTCCGAGCCGGCAGAAGGCTCTGATACCGCGAATGCGAACGCCAAACGCCCCGTATGCTGATACTCCATGCGGATGGGGTCGGTTTGCGCCGGGCTGGCGAACGCTTCGAGGATCTGCAGCTGAAGGAAATCGTTCTGAAACGGCAGCGTGGTGCCGGAGATGCGGGAGAGCTCCTCAAGCACGAGAACCTGAGCGAGCATGTCATAGCGCACATGATCGCGGCGGTGGATGACGCCGAATCCGTTGAAATCAAGGTTCACGAAATCGCGAACCACCTCATCGGGCAAACCCATATCGGAGCGCCACTGCGCAACCGTATCTTGATTGAAATACTTAACGCCGAATTCGCAGACATTCTCGATGAGCACGCGGTCGGCTTCGCTAAGACGGAAATCCATGTAAACCCCCTTACAAAAGTTCCGCCATCTGCATATTGCTAAGACAATGATACCGACCCAGGAACCGCAAACCCAGCCCAAAACCGCAACGCAACACCACAGTATTTCGATTTTGTCCTAATATTTCGCCAAAATCACACTATGCCGGAACAGGGAATCGATTGCGCAAGAAACGAAATCGACCAATGACAAGGCTTGTCAATGCTATTTGCCGAATCGTTCATAGAGGCTGTCTATCGGTTTGCATTACATGCAAGACGCTAGCTATAAGCCGATTACACAGGTCTTGAGTTCTGGGTATTCAAATCGCTTTTAAATAGTCAATTTTGACGAATTGAGCAAAACCAATCCCTTGAACCTACATACCATCTCCCCAGTTTGTTCAGTATGTATAGATAGCGGTTATGAATCAGCCAGTTTTGGGGATATCGATTGCATTAGACGCAACCCGGGGCGCGGCGCAAAATGAAAGCACAAGCTGAGCTGCAGCGAGGAAGCGAAAGCAAACAAACCGCAGTTCAACAAGGTAAGCGCTTAGGTAACCTTAAGGAGGGTTCACATGAGCAAATTGTCCAAGGAGCAGTTCGAGGCCTACCTCGAGCAGATCAAGAACCTGGCCGAGGGCCCGTTCGAGGAGATGCAGCCCGAGATCGAGGTCACGAACGTCTTCCCGGAGAAGTTCTACGAGCTGGCCAAGGAGAACGACCTGTACCGCTTCGCCCTGCCGGCCCAGTACGGCGGCTGGGACCTGTCCGAGCTCGACATCCTGCGCGTGCAGGAGCAGTTCTCCCGCGGCCCGGGCGGCATGCGCATGCACCTGCACTACGCAGCCGACCTGAACTGGCGCATCCTGGACGACTACGGCTCGGATGAGCTGAAGGCCCAGTACATGGACAAGTTCCAGGACAAGACCATCTTCACCTGCTTCGCCCTGACCGAGCAGTCCGGCGGCACCGGCGCCGACATCCACACCACCGCGGTCAAGGACGAGAACGGCGACTACGTCCTCAACGGCGAGAAGTGGCTGATCTCCCACACCGACTGCTGCGAGTTCGCCTACGTCATCGCCGTCACCGACGAGACCAAGTCCGGCGACGAGCGCCTGTCCGCCTTCTTCGTGCCCGTCGACACCCCCGGCTACGAGGTCACCCCGATGCCCCACATGATGGGCGCTCGCGGCGCTGCCCACACCGGCCTGAAGTTCACCGACATGAAGCTGGACAAGAAGTACCTGCTCGGCGAGGAGGGCCAGGGCATGGAGATCGCCATCCACTCCCTGTCCGTCTCCCGCGCCCACATCGCCGCCTCCAACCTGGGCATGTGCCAGCGCATGCTGGAGATCTCCCTGGCCCGCGCCAACGACCGCATCACCTTCGGCAAGCCGATCGCTTCCCGCCAGATGATCAAGCGCGAGATCGCCGAGATGCAGATGTACACCCACGCGCTGCGCTGCATGGTCTACGACTTCGGCCGCGAGTACGACGCCGACCCCAACGGCAAGTACATCGAGGAGAAGGCCGCCATGTGCAAGCTGTTCTCCATCTACTCCACCCGCATCGTCTCCGACGGCATGCTGGAGATCTTCGGCGGCGACGGCTACTTCGAGGACTCCCCCTACGGCCCGACCGAGCGCCTGTACCGCGACGCCCGCGCCATGTGGCTCGAGGAGGGCGCCCCGAACGTCCAGCGCATCACCATTGCCCGCAACTGCCAGAAGTTCGGCGGCAAGGTCGAGTACCAGCTGTAACCCTCCAAAGGGATTTGATCGCAAGAACAAATTCACTTGCAAAAGAACCGCTCTGCTTACAGAGCGGTTCTTTTTTTGCTCTCAAGATGCCGAGAACGTCTTTTAATAGAAGCCCCACAACGCAAAGCGGACGCCCAGCATCGGGCGTCCGCTTTGCGTTGTGGGGCTTCAGGGCAGCTGATTTGAATCAGGCATTGCCCTCTATGGCATCGATGCTGGGAATCGCGGACTTGGGGGGCACCCAATCCTGCGAGAACTGGATGAATCGCTCCGCCGCGCAGCTGCGATACGCATCCCTCTTATAAATAAGGTAGATGGGATGGAAATCTTGCGGCACATCCTCTATGCGGAGGAAACGAAGATGATCGAAAGCCTTCAGGCTAATGGTGAGCGTAGCGAGCGCTACATCGTTGGGCATAGACGAGATGATGCCGCCAAGGGAGACCTCATCTTCGCAATCGTGCTTTGCCGAAAGACTGTACTCTGTGAGCAGATCGTTGACCTCTTCGCCGATAGGCGTACCCAGGCGATACGTATGGAGCTCATGCCCGGAAAGCTCGGGGATGCTGATAGATTCGCGCTGAGCAAGCAGATTATCCTTATTCACCACCAGCACCAGCTCATGCGAAAGCACGTGCTCATAGCAAAGGTTAGGCTTGCGTTCCCCTGCCGCAGCGAACACCACATCGTACTTATCGTTCTCCAGGCCCTCGACAAGGGGAACGCTGAAGCCTTGGAACATGTTGAGCTTGACTTCCTGCCCATAGTTCTCGGAGAAGTCGTGGAACAATGGCGGAAGATAGTCGCCTTGCACGGTGAGCACCGCGCCGACATTGACCGTGCCGCCCAACTTACCGTTGAACTCCTGGGCAAGCTCGACGCCCTTGTCGATCTCGCGAAGACCGCGTTTGACGTACGCGGCGAATTCCTTGCCGAAAGGCGTAAGCCGCATACGACGACCTTCACGCTCGAAGAGTTGCACGCCTAGCTCGGTCTCAAGCGACTTGATTGCATGAGACAAAGAAGGTTGGGTAATGTAGAGTTCTTTAGCGGCTTTAGAGAAATGCTCCAACTCGGAGAGCTTTGAAAAATAATACAGCTGAGACAGGTTCATCGGTAAACTCCGCTCCTTGCGAACAGCTTGTTCCCCATGAGGATCTGCGCCCCACTCCAACATGGCCCTTACGGCCCGACCTCACTTGATTATACGAAAATCGATAGGGCATTTCATTACGTTTACACCGAATTTGATTAACGGAATCAATATATTTGAACACGGCATATGGTGTATCTATTCATAACACGCGTACTCAAATTTGTATTATACCTGATAATCGGGGTGATTTTATACGAAGGCACACCAAGACTGCTGGTACCGAATCACCATACTTCGAATCGGCCCCGTTTTACACAGTTTTAGTATACCGACCATCTTCATAAGTTTTCATGCAGGGTAAGCTTGGTAGTGGAACGCGAATCGTCTAGGAGGAATCGCTATGACAGAACTCACTCCGCAGCTTATCGAAGGCCTGATGAACAATGTACCGCCGCAACCGGATTTCCGCCGAGCGGTAACCATCGTAAGCTCCGATCCCGGCAGCGTCGTCTATCAGATCGAGGTGCCGCAAGACCAAAGCAACTACCATGGCACCATCTTCGGCGGGTTCGTCAACTGCATGCTGGAAGCCGGCGCAGGCATGGCAACCTATGCTTATGGCATGAACAACGTGGCTATCAGCTGCGCCACGAACTTCATCCGCGCCGTCAAACCGCAGCTTCTCACCGTAAGCGCGCACACCACGCACAAGGGCCGCACCACCACGGTGTGCCACGTGGATATCAAAACAACAGGAGGCAAATTAGTGGCCGAAAGCACCTTCACGATGTTCCTTCTGGGGCCGCTAGAGTCCGTCTAAGCGCCCTTTCCCACTGTTGCCGCAAATACCGCGGAAAGCCCACTCACACCACCGGCAACGAAACGCAGCCCCCGAACGCAAAGAGAGGGAGGACCCAAAGGTCCTCCCTCTCTTATGCTCCCCTGTTTCCAGGGGGTATGTCAGGCAAATGCTAGCCGCAGCGGTACTCGATGCCCATCGTCGGGCCGGGGTTGACCCACTTCTTG
>ERZ1034917.391-NODE-391-length-41085-cov-6.852669_pt1 | contig 41085 bp, 29 predicted proteins | sample MGYA00520605_ERZ1034917 | MGnify/ENA primary metagenome ERZ1034917 (study PRJEB33766, sample SAMN09781784) | gut metagenome | biome: gut microbiome | host: Homo sapiens | place: Madagascar | study: EMG produced TPA metagenomics assembly of the PRJNA485056 data set... | reverse complement strand
GCCTGCTGCCCTGCGCAAAGGGATATCGGCTTCCCTCGTTTCTGACACCGATATTCATCGTTCTTGAAGTTACGATGGAAGTTTTTATCCCACTCCTTATGGCGGCAATAGTTGACGGCGGGCTTTACGGCTCGCCTGATTTCACCCTTCGGAAGTATTTTTCGGCAGAGCTTATCGCCGACAAAACCCGATTCGTGATTATTCTCGGCGGCATAATGGTGCTTGCGGCAATGCTGTCGCTTGCATTCGGTATGCTTGCCGCACGTACGGCCGCGGTTGCAAGCATGGGTTTTGCAAAGAACCTGCGCCGAAAAGTTTTTGAAAAGATTCTGTCTTTCTCTTTCAAAAACACGGACAGATTCTCAACACCCTCCCTCGTTATGCGTACAACGGCGGATATCAACAACGTTCAGAATCTTTATCAGCAGATGATACGCATATTTGTGCGCGCTCCGGTCATGATGGTGCTTGCGGCCGTTATGGCTCTGCGCGTAAATGCGGAGCTTTCGGTCATTTTCCTTGTTGCGCTGCCCATTATGTTCTGCACACTCATTTCAATGGGAATGATAGGCAAGCCGCGTTTCCGCATCATGTTAAGAAAATATGACAAGATGAACGCTTCCGTTCAGGAAAATCTTGTCGCCGCACGCGTTGTGAAATCTTTTGCACGCGAAGATTATGAAAAGAAAAAATTTGCCGCTTCCGCCGATGACCTTAAAAAGGCTCAGATTTACGCACAGAAGCTTTTCTCCCTCCTGCCTGCGATTCAAATGGGTATTATGTGGACCTGCGCCGTCATTCTGATGCTGATGGGCGGCAATCAGGTGTTTGCGGGAACGCTTACGAAGGGCGAACTTGTCAGCATGTTGACCTACACCAACCAGGTTGTAGGTTCCGTTTCAATGGTTGCAATGATCATCATGATGCTCACCATGACGCGCGAATCCGTGACGCGCATCAACGAGGTGCTTGACGAAGTTCCCGACATTACGGATAACGGCAGCACGTTCAAAGTTGAAAACGGTGAGATTGAATTCCGCCATGTTGATTTCAGCTATTCCGGAAAAAGCGACAACCTCACGCTTTCTGATATCAACCTGCACATTCGCGCCGGTGAGACCATCGGCGTTGTGGGCGGCACCGGTGACGGAAAATCGACCCTGATGCAGCTCATTCCGCGTTTTTACGATGCACTTTCGGGCGAAGTGCTTGTCGGCGGAAGGAATGTTAAGGATTATTCACTGTACGAACTGCGCGAAAGCGTATCAATGGTGCTTCAAAAGAACATGCTTTTTTCCGGCACGATTCGCGACAATCTCCGTTGGGGAAACAAGGACGCAACGGACGAGCAGATTGAGCATGCCTGTCGCCTTGCATGTGCGCACGATTTCGTTATGAGCTTCCCCGACGGATACGACACGGATCTCGGACAGGGCGGTGTTAATGTTTCCGGCGGACAGAAGCAAAGGCTTTGCATTGCCCGCGCGCTGCTCAAAAATCCGAAGATCCTGATCCTTGACGACTCCACAAGCGCAGTCGATTCACGCACCGATGAAAGCATCCGCGCCGCATTCCGCGAAAGTCTGCCCGGAACAACAAAGCTCATCATTGCCCAGCGCATAGCCTCCATAATGTATTCCGACAGGATAATCGTTATGGATAAGGGACGCATTTCCGATGTCGGCACTCACGATGAGCTTATGCAGCGCAGCGAAATCTACCGCGAAGTTTACTTGTCTCAAAACAAGGAACTTCCGCAGGAAGGCGGAACGGTCTCCGGCGTAAACAGCAGCTCTGACATAAAAGGAAAGGAGGCGGTCACTAATGCCTAAAATGCCCGGAGGAAGAGACAACCCCGCTGCACGTTTTGCAGGCAGCGGCCGCCCCGCAAACCCGCTCAAAACAATGAGCAGGCTGCTTAAGTACTACGGCAAATGCCGCTGGATGTTCACTGTTGCGGTTATTATGATCGCAGTCTATTCCCTTGCAACAATTGCCGCAAGCTACATGATGAAACCCCTTGTTGCCGTGTTGGAAGAGGCAGGCATCACGCCCGATGCGGCACAGGCAAAATACCTTGCTCTGCTTATCGGCATGGCGGGGCTGTATGTGCTCAGTGTTCTCACCAACTATTGTTTAAACTATCTTATGCTCAAATGCTCCGCAACGGTGCTTTGCGACCTGCGCAAGGATATGTTTGACAAGATGCAGAGTCTTCCCATAAGCTATTTTGACACGCATACGCACGGCGAGCTTATGAGTTACTATACAAACGATATTGACGCGATCCGCGAGCTTCTGCACCAGAGCATCACGCAGCTGATAATCTCCTGCATATCCCTCGTCGGCATCGTTGCAATGATGCTCATTCTTTCCGTTTCGCTGTTTGCAATCGTTGTTGTTATGGGGTTTGTTGTGTTTTTTACAGTCAAATTCATCGGCAAAAAGAGCGGAAAGAACTTTGCCCGTCAGCAAAAAGCCGTTGCATCCGTGAACGGATACATTGAAGAGATGATGGCGGGGCAGAAGGTCGTTAAGGCCTTTAACCATGAGGAAGAATCCATGAAGGCATTTGATGTGCTGAATATTGAATTCTGTTCGGCAGCAACAAAGGCAAATACCTATGCCAATATCATGGGGCCGATAATGAACAACCTGTCGCATATTTTCTATTCGATAACGACCACCCTCGGTGTTCTCGGTCTTGTGACTTCCGGCAGCGTGCTTATTGCTTTTTTGCAGTACATACGGCAGTTTGCGGAGCGCATATCGCAGATTTCGCAGCAGTTCAATTTCGTTCTGCTTGCGCTTGCGGGCGCGGAGCGCGTGTTTAAGCTTATGGATGTTCCGCCCGAAATCGATGACGGCGATGTTACCCTCGGCTTGAACGCACACGGTGAAAAAGTCTGGCGCGTTCCCAACGGAACCGAGTCGGGAGCAAACAATTCCGTGACTGAAATTCCGCTTGCGGGCATGGTTGAGCTGCACGATGTTACCTTCAGCTATGACGGCAAGGTGAACGTTTTGAATGATGTTTCCCTCTATGCAAAGCGCGGACAGAAGATCGCGTTTGTCGGCTCCACCGGTGCCGGCAAAACGACGATAACCAACCTTATCAACAGGTTCTATGATGTTAACGAGGGTGAAATCACCTATGACGGAATCGATGTTCGCCGCATCAAAAAACGCGACCTTCGCGGAACACTCGGCATGGTTTTGCAGGATACGCATCTGTTCACCGGCACGGTTATGGAAAACATTCGTTACGGCAAGCTGGATGCAACGGATGAAGAATGTATTCAGGCGGCAAAGATCGCAAATGCGCATTACTTCATCTCTCACCTGCCGAACGGCTATGATACGATGCTCACTTCGGACGGCGCAAACCTGTCACAAGGTCAGCGTCAGCTTATCGCAATTGCACGAGCCGCCGTTACCAATCCCGAGGTGCTCATTCTTGATGAGGCGACAAGCTCGATCGACACAAGAACCGAACTGCTCATCGAACGCGGCATGGACAGCCTTATGGAAGGAAGAACGGTGTTTGTTATTGCACACCGACTCTCCACCGTTCGCAATTCAAATGCCATTATGGTGCTTGAAAAAGGCCGTATCATTGAGCGCGGCGACCATGAAGAGCTGCTCCGCCGCAAGGGCCGATATTACGAGCTGTACACAGGTATGTTTGAATTGAGCTGATTACTGCGTCGAAATTCGAACAGCTCCGTGTATTCAATGTATTTCGATTGATGCATTACACGCACGGAACGCAAATTAAAGGGAACCGTCGAAACAAATCGGCACGGTTCCCTTTTTGATGCTGTGTTGATTCAATTATTCCGAATGCGCATTGAAATTCGATGTATTAAAACCCGGTGCGGGATGATTAATCCATGCGAAGCCGCCGGTCATTCGTCGATTCGCGGTTCGTCCGTCTTCGGCCTTTCCGGTTTCGGGGAAAGATAATGCGGGCGATAGCGATAAAGCGTGCAGGTCATGCCTCCGTTTGAGAGCTTGCGTCTTTTATCCGCTCTTGCGCCGTATATGCGTTCAAAATCCGGATGTGACGCAATGATGTTCACGCTCCAGCCGTCAAGCCGCGAAAAAATGCCGTGCATTTGACGATACAGCTCTTCCGCACTCTGTTTTTCAAGCAATCGCTCACCGTACGGCGGGTTGCAGACGATCACGCCGCCCGTACGCGTTTCACGGAGCTTTTGAACGGGTTCAACGCGCCAATCGAGCATGACCCCCGCTTTTTTTGCATGTTTTTTGCAGAGTTCAATCGAATGCGGGTCTATATCCCTTCCGGATATATCCACTGTGTCACGGCGAACACTGTCCCTCGCCTGCTCCCGCGCCGCAGCGAATGCGTTGTTCTGCAAAAAATGCCAGTCCTCAGCCGCAAACTCCCGATTAATTCCCGGCGCGATATTGTTTGCGATCATTGCGGCTTCAATCGGCATTGTGCCCGAACCGCACATCGGGTCTATGAGCGGACGTGTTTGCCTGTAACCCGAAAGCATCACTATTGCGGCACCGAGCGTTTCCGATATCGGTGCAGGCACATTGTATGTTCTGTATCCCCTTCGGGACAGTCCCGCGCCGCAGCAATCAAGAGCAACGGTGACTTCATCGCGCAGAATCCCGATTTCGATTATTATGCGTCTGCCGTTTTCCGGCAGAATTTTAAGTCCGTATTCACGCGAAAGCGAATCCACAATCGCTTTTTTCGCAATGCTTTGACAGTCGGAAACCGAAAAAAGTCTGCTTTTTGCAGATTTGCCGTTCACATGGATAAAACTTGTGCGCAGCAGGTAATCCTTCCAGCGAATGCGGCGCACGCCCTCGTACAGTTCATCAAAAGTTACGGCGCGGAACGAAGCAAGCTTCATCAGCACGCGTTCCGCAGTTCTGAGCCAAAGACAGGCACGCGCCATTGCAAAATGGTCTCCCGCAAAATCAACTCTTGCATCGCTGACGCGAAGCACCTCAATTCCAAGATCGCGCAATTCGCCCGCAACGACGGACTCAAGCCCGATTTTGCACGTTGCAAAATAAGTATCAGTCATACATATATCTCCGTTTATGTTGCTGCCGTAAACCGCCGGCGCACTGTCATTCCGCATCCGGTGCGCCGCCGTTGTTTTCGGACCCGCTTTCGGATTTGTTCACAGAATCATCTTTTGCTTCTTTATCAGACTTTCTTCCCGAATTTGTCCGTTTTTTTGAAGCGAGATCCGCCTTGTTTGAGCCGGCGTCGGCGTTTTTGCGGGAAGACGGCTTGGTTTTTCCGGCCTTTTTCCGTTCTGCTGCTGCTTTTTCCTCTGCATGAAGCTTTTTGAATGCTTCTTCAAAGCTGTCTTCAAGTTTGCACATTTCTTCCGGCTCGAACATTCCGTATACGCAAAGATCGCTTTGAAGCTTCTCCGCCGCATTTTCCAACCTGCGCAGAGTTATATCATAATCCTTTATAAGTTTTTTTGCATTAACTGCTCTTTTGCTGTTCATAAAGCGGCATGTATAATCAATCGCCGCTGCATATGCAGGAACCTGCGAATTGGATAATGCCAACCCCAAATCATTGTACAGTTCCGCAGCCGCTTCAACAATATTTTCGGCTTCCTGCCTGATTTTTTTGCTGCAATTGCAGAGTTTTTGCTGCAAGAGTGCATTCAGCCGCCCGAACGGTGCCTGCAAATGCGGACAATCATCCTCTTTTTCTTCGTCATCCGTTTTGTCGGGTTGATTTTCGGTTGAGAACAGTTCACCCGTTAAGAGTTTTCCCTTATCAAAAATCGTGAACCTTGTCATATTCTCTTTATCGCGGAAAGTCATGATTGCAAACCTGCGAACGCTGTCGTCACAACTCGGATCCAAAAGAATCTTGTAAAGCTCATGCATCGCCGACCGACGGTCACGCTCGTACAAAAGCATCAATCCGCCGATACGGAAGGGCGGAGGAGTTTTTTCTGCGCAATACCGTACGCACTCTTCAATCTCCTCTTGTGTAAGCTCCGGTTCGCTTTCGGTCAACATCCTGCCTGCATCTTCATTTCCGAGTTCGTTCGAAAGCACGGTCATGCAGCGGAACAGTTCGCCGCTCGGAACATCATAGGGTATGCTGACGTTTCTCAGAATGCCGTCCTCCTGCGTTTTTATGCACAGTTTGCGATAATAAGCAGCAACACTGTCACTCGGATCTATTCGCAGCTGTTTTTCAAAGAGAGTTCTGGCAAGAGCATAATCCCCGCTGAGGTAGGCTGACAGAGCATAGTTATGGATTACCAATTGATCGTACGGGTGCTCCGAATAGACCCTTTTAACGAGAGTCATCGCGGCGGAAGCATTTTGAATCTCCAGCATCACGGCGGATGCCCGCATCAGCTCTTCTTCATCCAACCCTTTCATTTTAAGGATGTTGTCTGCACACTCGGCTGCTTTGCGCGGCCTGTGAGCTCCGCTGTACAAAAGCGCGGCATAGCACCGAATCGTTAATCTCGATTTCCATTTTTCGGGAGCAGCCTCGTATTTTTTGATACCTTTTTTAAAATGCATCACAGCATAGCAGCTCAAAAGATACTTTTCGAACAGTTCATAGGAATCCGGGAATTTTTCAATTGCATCGCTGAGAAGTCCGTATGCCATATCGCCGTTCACGCGATCCTCCTCTGCTTCAATGCGTTTCAGTGTTTCTTCAAGCTCAACCTCACTGCTGTCGCGAACGGCAGGAACGGATTCCCTTGACTCGTTCAAAGCACAATTCGCCTCACATATATCAAGAGCCTCGTAAACAGCAATCAAGTCCTCATCAGTGTAGCTGTCCGGAACGTTTATCAGGAACTGCCTGTACGCTTTGCGCGCCGCAACATATTCACCGAGACCAAGGTAGCTGTAGCCCGCAATCATGAAAGCATCCTGAACATATTCATGACCGGAATTCAGGACACACGAGGAATAAGCAAGCGACTCGGTGAACCTGTTCATCTCGTTGTATGTTCCCGCGATTGCAAGCATAACTTCCTCGTTTTCGGGTTCAATTGTTTCCGCACGCCGCATCAGCGAAAGAGCGCCGATATGATCGCCCGCATCGAGTTTGTCCGCCGCAAGCTTCATAACAAGCTCAACATTGCCGCTGATATCAATAACGTTGTCAGGTTTCTTTTTTGTGCTTCTCATGCTGCATATCCTCCACCCGGTTTTAAGCAGACGCCGAGTTGAAGCCGTTTCATTAAAGTCAAGCCGTTCGGCGAGTTTCCGATTTTTGTTGATTTCGGTTGTATTCCGTTTTTGAGATCACTCATTTCCGCAGTCGTTTATCGCTTCGGCAAGATCTGCGGAAATCTCATCCGAATCGTTTCCGCCCGCCTGTGCCTCTTCAAGCAGAGCGCGGAGTTCATCCTCGTTAAAAACGTATTTCGTTTGGCAGAAAGAACACACAAGCTCCGCTTTGCCGTCGTTTTCAATAATGTCTTTCAGTTCGTTTTCGCCGAGCGACATAATGACGCGCTCAAGCCTTTCCCTGCTGCAATCGCAGCGGTATGCAGGGCAGAGAGTGTCGGTAATTTCAAACTCCATGCCTTCGAAAAGGGCGTTAAGCGCGCTTTCGAGGGTCTCTCCGTCATCCATATGCTGTGACAGCTTTGCAATTTTTCCCGTCAGCTGTTCAAGCCGAATAATATCGCTCTCCGGACAATCGGGCAGCGGTGCAATAATCAGCCCGGCAGCGGAGCGCACGGTCCCCTGCTGCGGCTCAACCCTTACGCCGAGATAAACCAGCGACGGCTGCTGTTCGCTTGTGTAAAAATAGTTTGCGAAATCATCTGCAATTTCGCCGTCAATAAGCTCGCACCTGCCGACATACGACTCCCGCAGCGACAAATCGCGAATAACGCGCAGCTCACCGCTGCCGCCGACAGCACCCGAAACATCCAGCTTTCCGAACTCGTTAAGCGGCAGTTCAACCTCCGGATTGGTGATGCACCCCTTAACGATTCCGCCCATATGCCCGACAACCGTTATGTTGCCCGCAGGCCCTCCGCCCGCAATTGTCGCCGTTATGCTGTCCGTTTCGCTTTTCAGCTGTGCACTCATCATGGAAACGGCGAGCAGCATTCTTCCGAGAGCGGCGGTGCAAACACGGCTTGTTCCGTGAATTTCTCTTGCGGTTTCAACTATTTCGCGTCCCGAAACGGCGATCACGTTCACTGTGCGGTTAAAAAGCAGACCGCGAATGATATTGTCGCGTTCAACGCATGTGTTTTCAATGCGGTCGACAGTTGCATCGCTTTCGGTCATCTTATTTTCAATTTCGTTATTCATAATGTTTTCCTTTCGCTAAAGGTCCTTTGAGCAGGCCGCAAAGGTTATTTGCCGACTCTGCCGGGCTTTCTTGCCGTGAATTGCAGCCGTTCGCTTTCATCACGCGGCGGTTCCGTTGTGAATGCCGAAAAAACCCCGATGTTTTCAAAGCCGATATTATTAAGCCACGAAACAAGCTCCCTTTCGGAATGAGCACGTTGAATATGCTTTTCGGAAAATCGGGAATAGAGCGGTTCGCCGTGCGCGTCGTTTGCCGACTTCACAAAAAACTCCAGCTCCATTTCCACAAGCTTGCTCTCCGCATCATAGCAGTTTTGCCAGAAGTATGCAACGTCCGTTCTGCTGTCGCAATAGCCGTTTTGCCCGAGAATGTGCTGCAATTTATATCTTGACGAAACATCAAACAGCAAAATGCCGCCCGGCCTGAGCCCGTTGAATGCCGTCAGAAGGAATTTTTCAACATCCTCGCGGCTTGTAAGGTAATTCACGCAGTCACATGCCGCAATGATGCAGTCAACGGGACGATGCAATTCAATGCGGCGCATATCCATGCATATAAATTTTGTTTTTTGCCCGCAACGGCGTGATTTTTCAGCGGCAACTTCGAGCATGTCCCTTGAAATATCCGAACCGGTGACATCGTACCCGGCTTTGTTGAGCCGAAGAGTCAATGCGCCTGTTCCGCAGCCGCACTCAAAAATTCTCGCTCCTTTCGGAAAGTCGGTCGGCAGCAGCGATATTATATAATTCGCCCATGCATCATAATCCGTATTGTCCATGAAAATGTCATAGACCTCCGCAAATTTTGCATTATATTGTTCCATTGCCGACACCTCCCGAATTAATCAGCGAACACAAAATAATTATAAACCAATATAGCGGATTTTGCAACATCGCGAAACTGTGGAATGCACCGTTTATCGGTTAAAAGCTGTTTGCCGCAAGACATGTTCCTGCAAAGGGCAAGTATTCGACAGTTCTGAGAAAGCGACAGAAAAAGCTGTTTTCCGCAGGTATAAACCGCAGTCCTCCTTGAGTCCGTTTCGGAATCAAAATTGCAGAATCCGCAGATACTATCATGCAGCAGGCGGCGGAACAGCCGCCGAACCGCTCAAACGCGGTAAAAAACAAGGTACAGAAATACCGCATGATGCAGGAGGAATCCGAAATGACAGAAACAAACACTTCAGGAATAATCACTGCCGCGGCAGACATTATTGCGGGGGCATTCAACGCACTTCCGAAGCGGGTCTGTAATCAGCACAAATTTTCCGACTATGCCGACTATCTGCATGAAAACCTGCCTGCACAAGCGGAGTTGGACTTGCAGCGTGAAAAGCCGCTGAACCCTGCACCGCTCGTTTCCGTTGCAATTGCCTGTTCGGGAGCAAGCCGTGCGGTCGTTCGCTCAACGCTCGAAGCACTCGGCAAACAAACCTATGCAAATTTTGAAGTTTGCGTGGTTTCGGAGCTTGCGCAGGCAGGGCTTACGGATTATGAAGGCATTCCGAAATTCAGGCTTGTGCTTTTTAACGGCACAGCGCACGAACAGCTGAAAGCCGCCGAGAAGATGCTTAACGGTGCATACTTTTTGCAGCTGCTGCCCGGAGATTTGCCCGCACCGGACGCGCTTCACATGCTTGTTCTGCAAACTCATTCAAATCCCGAAGCGGAGGTTGTTTTTGCCGATGAGGACTCCGTGATTGACGGCATTCGGCAAAACCCGATTTTTAAGCCCGACTACGGGCGCGACACGTTGCGCTCCTTCAACAGCATCGGGCGGCCCATGCTTGTTTCCAAACGTGTACATACGGCTGTCGGCGGGTTTCGCGGCAGCACACCGGCCGAGCTTTGGGCATACTGCATTGAATGTGCTTCGGCTGCCAAGCAGGTCATTCACATTGCAAGAATCGGGCTGACCGTTATCCGCGACTGCGACGGCAGCGAAATTCCCTGCACCGATATACTGAAGCGTGAATTCAATTCCCTTTATCCCGGCGACGGTTCGGGAAAGAAAAACCGCACAAACGGATACTGCTTTGAGGGCAGCGTTTTGGGTACACTTCGTATGCGTTACCCGAGAAAACGCGAACCCTCCGTCGGCATTGTTATCGCAGGTGCGGACGGAGTTGAAAACCTTCAGCGATGCATTGACTCGGCGGAGATGCAGTCAACGGTTGATTGCAGACAAATTATCATTGCGGATGACGGCAGCGGGGATGAGCGAATGCGCCGCTATCTTCTGGCACTCAAAAAGAACAGGGCGGCAGAGATCGTTCACGTCAACGCGGAACAGCCGCTGCCTGAAACGCTGAATGCATGTGCATGCAAAGCCGCTGCGGATCTGCTGCTGTTTTTAAACGGAAACATTGAAATTCTCTCCCCTGCATTCCTTCGCGAATTCACCGAACTTGCGCTTCGGCACGGCGCAGGTGCGATTGGCGGAAAAATCGTGAACGAAAGCGGAAACATCCTTTCCGCCGGCACCGTTATCGGCCTTAACGGCTGGGCACAAAGCCCTTATTCCGGCGAAAAGGATGATTTTGAAGACTTTTTAAAATGCAGTTTTCTGCACGTTCAGCGCAATGTAACCGCCGTCAGCGGCGCATTTATGGCAGTCAGCGGCGAAAACTTTTTCAGTTTCGGCATGTTTGACGAAACACTGGCCGGAGTGGGATGGGACACGGAGTTCTGTGTTCGGCTCATGCGAAAAGGTCTTGCAAACTGCTTCACTCCGTTTGCAAAGGCGCGGTTATCGGGCAGACTTCCGAATGATTATGCCAATGCAGGCAAAACCAATCTTTTGCGCTGTTATGACGTATATCGCGAAACACTGCTTTGCGGCGACAGGTATTTCAACCCAAACTTTGATTATGCGAACCCCGTTCCGACTCTCGCCGCGATTCCGTACCCGCCGATAAAGCTGAATCCGCTTTATTCCGGCTGAGCTTCACCCGCAATCGACCGAAAACGCATCAGTTTTCGCCGTCATCCGCATTTATCAAAGCTTCCGCAAGGGTTTTATATTCCCCGGTGGGATCGGTTTCGGGAAGGGTTTCAACCTTTTTGAGGGTTCTGCAAATTTGCCTTGTGCGAACACCCACAAGCGTTTCAAGGTCATTATGCGCCTTTTCAAGCGATTTCTGCGTTGCTCTGAGCACATCGTCAAACTTTCCGAACTCTCTTTTTATCTGAGAGAGCAAATCCCAGACCTCGCTGCTGCGTTTTTGTATTGCAAGTGTTCGGAAACCCATTTGCAGGCTGTTAAGCAGTGCCGCCATGGTTGAAGGACCGGAAAGGTTAACGCGGAAACGCATTTGCAGCTCTTCGATAAGCCCGAGCCGCACCGCTTCGGCATAAAGTCCCTCCGTGGGCAGGAACATGATCGCAAAATCCGTCGTGCGCGGGGGATTTATGTATTTTTCCTTTATATCCTTCGCGCATTTCAGAAGAACTTCACGCAGGTTTTTCTGCGCAGCGGCAACATCCTCGCCGGAATCATACGCATCGCAGAGTTTGGAATAAATATCCGCAGGGAATTTGCTGTCAACGGGAAGGTAAACCGCTTCTCCGCCGTCATTAGGAAGTTTTATTGCAAATTCAACGCGCTCATTATTCTGTTTTCCGGCATCAAAATTACATTCGTACTGTTCCGGCGCAAGAACTTCGCCGAGAATTGCGCCGAGCTGAATTTCGCCGAGCGTGCCGCGTGTTTTGACATTTGAAAGAACCTTTTTAAGATCACCCACTCCGCTTGCAAGCGTCTGCATTTCTCCGAGCCCCTGATAGACCTGTTTAAGACGTTCATCAACAAGCTTGAAGTTTTCGGAGATTTGCTTTGTGAGCGTCTCCTGCAATTTTTCGTCAACAACACCGCGAATTGCATCAAGCTGCTTTTCGTTGCGTTCCGTCATGAGCTTCACGCTCGCATCCATTGCCGCCAGTTTTTCCGTGCAGACCGTTTCAAAATGCTTATTGCGCGTTTCCGCCTGCTCCGCCTGTGTTTTCAGCAGAGTATTCTGAGCAGCAAGTCTGTCCGAAATCTGTTTTTCGAAGGAATCCTGCCCTGCGGCAAGCCTGTCGGAAAGTGACTTCTGTTCGGAAGAAAGCCTTTCGGAAAGCGCGTTTTGTTCGGTATTCAGTTTTTCCGAAAACGCCTTTTGTTCTGCGGAGATTCTTTCCGCCGCCGCTGTCTGTGCCTCCGCAAGGCGGGAAGCGGTTTCACGCATCGAAGAAGCAATGCTTTCATTTAAAGCATTTTTAAATCGTTCATAATCATTCTTTGTTTGTTCGTTGTATCGATAAAGTGCGTCCGAAAGCTCCTTCAGCCTGTCCTGAAGTCTGCGTTCAAGCTCCGCCGATGCATTGCCGACGGAGGAGTTCATTGCGGCACCGACCGTATTTTCCAATTTGCGCTCAAGCTCTGCGCGTTCGCGTTTTTTTGCATTCAGCTGCCCAAATAAAACAACAACCGAAACGATTCCCGCCAACAGGCTGAAAACCGTAATGATGAGCAGGGTAATGAATTGAGTGTTCGGCATACCTTATTCTCCTTTGTTTTCTATCTGTTTTGAATTGTTGTCCGCCGCACGGTTCGGTTCACCGATGCCGCTTATCGGCAAATTATAAAACCCGCAGCTCAACAGGCAACCCGTTCTGAGCCGCCCGCCGGCGCGGGTTATATAAACAGTCACTTGTTTAAGCTGAAGCGGTGCAGTTGAATGAATCGACCGCTCAGCCTTGGTTTTTAATCAGGCTTATCAGTCTTCATCGTCCTCCTGTGCGCGTCTGCGCGGTGCTTTTTTTGCGTTTCCGCCGTTCTTGCGCTTGTAAATTTCAACAGCGGCAAGGGCAATGATCGCGATAAGCGCAACTGCCGCAATAATGATAAGAATACTGTACCATACTTTCAGCGCACTTCCCGTTTTTGTGAGCATTCCGTCCAGCTTGCTGCCGATATTCGGATCGTCAACGACCGTGACCCCGCCCGTTGCCGGCGGTTCGTTCGGAACGGTGCCTTCGGCATCGATATATTTTGCGGTCAGATGCGCCTCAAACATGTGCGTGTTGCCCGAAGCGTCAAGAGCCGTCAGGAAGAACACAAGATCTCTTTCTCCGCCGACGTTAAGATCGATATTGAATGACTGTGCGCCGGAGTTGGGTTCAAGAACGGCAATCTTGTGGATTTCATAATCCAGTTCTTTTTCGGTCAGGACAACATCGGTGTAGGGAGTGCTTCCCGTGTTTGTGACGGTGAAAGTCAGCCCAATGATATTCTCTCGATTGAGTTGAGTGCGAACTTCCGCGCGGAACTCAAGGCCGAGAGTTGTCGGATCGATGTAAGGGCGAACAGTGTAGCTCTTTGTGTTGTCCTTAAACACGATGCCGGACGAATAAACGCCGGTGATGTTGAACACAACATAGCGAACGGCTTCGGGGTTTCTGACGAAATATTTAATGGTTTTCGACTCACCGATTGCAAGGCTGAAACCGCTTTGAACAACGGTTCCGAGATCGTCCGTAACGGTGAGCGAATTCAGGCTCTGGTTGCCGTTGTTGGTCAGATACAGTGTGAATTCAACGCCGTCCGGTGTGGGTGTGCCGATTTCGACCGTTTTGGTGAGCTGCGCATTTATAAGGCCGATGGTAAGCCCCGAAAGCGTTACCGACAGGGCATTTGTTGACCCCTCGGGAACAAACGATACAGTCGGTTTGCTTGTTACGGTTGATGTGCGCATTGTGTATTCATAAGTGAATACGCGGCTCTCTCCCGGGGCAAGGCTGAATGCGGGAAGCATTGCCTGTGTACCGGCAACATTCTTATCAACAAGGATAATGCTGTTGAGCTTTTTAGCGCCCGTGTTTATCATTGTATATGTCAATTTGACAATATCACCCGCCGAAGCAATCGATTTGTCAACGCTGCGCGAAAGCTTAAGATAAGCCGTATCCGCACGGGAAATGACAAGAGTCAACTCACGCGAACCTGCGGTTTGGGTTGCCGTATCGAACCATGCAATTGTAAAGCGCAGTGTTTCGCCGATTTGTTCCTGGGCAACGTTCATCGTGCCGGTAAATGTGCGCGATTCCCCCGCGGGAACATCGGAAGTGTTGAAAGAAACGCCGTATGTGTTGATTATTGAAACATTTGTGTACACACCGCCGCCGGGCTGAGTTGACGGCTCGGGTTCGGATGTCGGTTCGGATGTCGGAGTCGGAGTGGGATCCGACGGTTCCTTTATCAGGGAACCTGTTGCGGTATCATCCAGCCCCTGTCCCGCAGCACCGCCCGGGTTGCGAAGCGTGATGCTTACGGTGACCTGTCCGGGACCGGACAAAAATGCGGGGTTTGCCGAAATGCTTGCCGCGTCCGTTCCGTTTTTTGCGGGCAGAACGGTGATTTCGGCGGAATTGCCATGAACAGTCTGCGCATTTGCGGCGAACCCCGTTGAAACGGGAAGAACAGCCGCAAAAGCGATCAGTGCAGCGAACAAAGCGGTAAATATTGAAAATTTCCTTCGAGTCAATGCTTTCTCCTTATCCCGAACAATGCAGCAGGCACTGTCGGCTCATGCGCTGCGGACACAGAATTCACCCGCCGGCGCATGTACATAAAATATCAATCGTATTATACAGCATTCACCTCGATTTGGGCAAGAGTTTTTATTAAAATTATATTCAACTTGTTTTTGCTGTCTGTTTTTATCGGCTCCGCGATTCGGGCACGAGAAACCGTGATTTTGGCACTGAATGTGTCCCTTCGGCGGAAAAATGTGATTTATTCCCGCACTCATTGGCAAACGGGGCTGAATGCTGTATAATAGACAGCGGAATGGATACTCTCGGCGCACCGCTTGCCGGCGGCAGAATTAATGTGCAGTTTTCGGCAGTTCTTAAGCGTCAGCAGCAAAGCCTCGGTTTTCGCTGCTTCCGATACCGATTAATTCCCGCGAACGCTCTGGATACCCGTTGGTTCGGAGAGTTTCGTTTTCTCAAAATGCAGAACGGAGGAATCACACACTATGACCGCAACAAAAAACAATCGCCGCGCAAGCAGCGGCTCAACCGCAGAAGCCGGCAGGAACTCTTCCGGCAGCGTTCCAAAAATAACTTCAGTCTTCATGCGTACTGTCTGCCTTATTGCAGCAGCAGCTTTTCTGTTCTGCTTCAGCGGATGCAAGAACAATAATAACGACAAAAACGGTGTTCCGAACGACAAGACCGCTGCAGTCGCATCCATCGGGGACGAAACCGTGAGCTACGCCCTCTATACGGCTGCCTTCGACTCATATCTTTCATACATGGAACAAATGGGCTATGATCCCGTCAGCAACGAGGAAGAGCTGCAAAAATTCCGCGATTGGGTGCTTGAATATCTTGTTAAGGATATGGTGGTTCTGTACCGGGCAAAGGAGGAGGGATTTAAACTTTCCGATGAACAGATTGCGGAATCCGATGCACAGGCGGAAACCGAACTTAAAGAGATATATGACGAGTATATGAAAACTGCCGAAGAATCCAATGCCAAAGACGATTCAAAGACTGTTCAGCAGTATTTCGATGCCGCCATTGCGGAGCTTTCCGAATATTACACCGGCAAAACCATGACCTATGATGAATACTGCGAGGAATATAAACTCGAGCTGCGCAACACGGCGCTTATTGAAGCATACAAGGAGTATGTTTGCAAAGATTTTTCTGTGACGGATGCAGACATTGCCGATTGGTACGAAAAGCAGCTGAAATCGGACAAGGAGCTTTATGCCTCCAATCCCGGGCAGTATAAAGATAACGAAGAGTACTTTGAAAAATACTGCGGTATCTACGATGATGCCGCGCCCGCGCTTGTTGTTCCGGAGGGATACTCCCGAATCATGGATATTGTTGTTATTCCCGAAGGCGAACTCGGCGATGACTACAAAAAAAAGAACGAACAGCTTGATTCGCTGCGTGAAGAATGCACATCCCTGCTTTTTACGGATGCCTTAAACGGTGACGGCGCAAATTCCGAGCGAATTGCGCAGCTGATTTCGGACTATAAAACGCTTCAGGCTGAATGCGATGAAATGTATAATAAATTCATTGAGCCTTATCGTGCAAAAATCGACAAGGCCTTTGCCGAGCTTGAAGGCGGAGCGGACTTTGCTCAGGTCATGCTCAAGTATACAGAGAACGAATACGTTGCAGGCAGCGACAGTTACGGGGGCTGCGAAACCTTCCGCACAAAGGGGCAGTTGATTTCAACAAAACACAGCTCCTCAAAGGGTGACTGGAGTTCAACCGTCAAGGAGATTTATTCGCTGCTTAAGCCCGGTGAATACTCGGATGTGTTCACCGACACGGACGGCAGCCTGCATATCATTTACCGCGGTGCGGACGAAACGCCCGGCGAAGTTAAGCTTGCTGATGTGATTGACAAAGTAACGGCGATCGTCAAAGCGACAAGCGATACCGAAGCATGGGACGAGCTGCTTGATACATGGATGGATGACGCCGATATTGTGTACGACAAAGACCTTATCGCATCCGTCGGAAAAACCTATGTTAAAGAATAATTACTAAAGAGGAGCACCTGATGAGACTTGATAAATACCTTAAGGTTTCGCGAATTATCAAACGCAGAACCGTTGCAAACGAAGCCTGTTCCATGGGACGGGTAACGGTGAACGACAAAGTTGCAAAACCTGCAACCGATGTTAACCCCGGGGACGTAATCAGCGTTCGCATGGGCGCAAAACGGCTGACGGCCGAAGTACTTGCCGTGCGCGAAACCGTTCGCAAAGAGGAAGCGGACAGCATGTACAGAATCATTGAAGACAGTCTGAATACCGATGCAGATTGACACCGCAGCCGGAAGAGGCACGAAACAGCATGGATAAAACTACAGTATCCGCAATTCTGCTTGCGGCCGGTTCATCCTCGCGGATGGGCGAAAACAAGATGCTGATGCGTTTTTGCGGCAAAACACCCATTGAGCTTTGCGTTGAAGCTTTTTGCGGAATTGCCGACGAAGCCGTTATTGCCGTTTCGCCCGACACGGAGGAAATTGCACTTACAGCGGCAAATTCCGCGCCCTACCCCGTGAAAATCGTTCGCGGCGGGAAAACGCGGCAGGAGTCCGTATTCAATGCCGTCCGCGCTGCATCGGGCACGATTGCCGCCGTTCACGACTGTGCCCGCTGCCTTGTTGACAGAGAGACGATTAAAGCCAGCTTGCGTGCCGCAGAGCAGCACGGCTGCGGCATTGCTTCCGTGCCCGTTGCGGACACCGTTCGTTTCGGCGATACCGGAGAAACGCTTGACAGAAGCAGGCTTCTTGCGGCACAAACCCCGCAAAGCTTTCGCAGAGATATTCTTTTGAATGCTTACAGCAACGCCGTCGGCAGCTTCACTGATGATGCCGACCTTTGCCGCTCAACGGGAGTACAGCTGCATTTTTCTCCGGGCAGCAAACAGAATCTGAAGCTCACAACGCGGGACGATATTCCGTATTTTGAGTTTTTGCTTTCAAAACGCAGTGAACGGAATCTCCCCTCGGGCAATGTGTCCGCAAGATCCGCTGCGGAGCCGCGTTCGGGAAACAGCCCGGCTTTGTCAGCAACGGAGGTAAGTAATATGTTCAGAATCGGCATCGGCGAAGACACCCACCGCCTTGCAGCCGGGCGAAAGCTCATCCTCGGCGGCGTTGAAATTCCGTTTGAACTCGGACTGCTTGGGCATTCCGATGCGGACGCACTTGCTCATGCCGCGATTGATGCGCTCCTCGGCGCGTGCGCACTCGGCGACATCGGGCAGCATTTTCCCGACAGTGATGAAGCATTTCGCGGCATATCGAGCCTTTTGCTTGCAAAAGAGGCCGCTGCACGCATTCGCGCAGCCGGATTTGAAACTGTGAATATCGATTCCGTGATAACGGCTCAAAAGCCGAAGCTTGCGCCCTTCCGCGAAGCAATGCGTGCAAACCTTGCAGAGGCTCTCGGCGTTCCGCCGGAAAATATCGGCGTCAAGTTTACAACGCCCGAAGGAACCGGTCCGGAGGGTAATCTTGAATGCATCACCGTTCGTGCTGTTGCAGCGGTGCGGAAAGTGCGGATACAGTGCCGATACGGATGCAAACCGACTCAAGCTTACAACATGCAAAATGACTTTTGATTTTTCAAAAAAAGTTTTCGTTTCAACCATTGCGGAGGACTGCGCTGCTGCTGCGCGGGAACACTCGCTGGGACTTGAAATTGCAGAATTCTGCTATGCGCCGAACATGGATACGGACAGTGCGGCGCATTTTCGCCGCGTTTCGCAGCTTACTGCCGAATCGGGCTGCGGTCTGCGGCTGCTGCTTCACGCCCCGTTTGCGGAGCTTTCTCCGTGTGCAATAGATCCGCTTGTTCGCGACGTTGTTCGGCGGCGATTTGACCAAGCACTGTTTGCGGCGGATGTTATCGGAGCAAAACGAATTGTTTTTCACTCGGGATTCATACCTTTTGTTTACTATAAAGAGTATTTCATTGATGAATCCGTTAAGTTTTGGCGTGTTTTTCTGAAAAACGCACCGAGCGATATGAGTTTTTTGCTTGAAAACGTTATGGAACCCGAACCGGAAATCACAGCGGCGGTTGCCGAGGGAGTTAACGATTCGCGCTTCGGGCTTTGCCTTGATATCGGGCATGCAAACAGCCGCGTTTCCGAAACCCCGCTGCCGCATTGGATCGACCGATTCGCACCGAAGCTTATGCATGTTCACCTGCACAACAATTTCGGCGGGGACGATCTTCACAATCCTCTCGGCAGCGGAAATATTCCGATGCGGGAAACGATTGAATATATCATCCGAAAATCTCCGGATGCAACCTTTACGATTGAAAACATGACTGCCGCGCCGTCCGTTGTTTGGCTGGTTGAAAACGGCTTTTTGAGTAAATAATTCATGATATGCAAAATATATACAGTGGATTGAACTTATGAACGAAACCGAACTGAAAGCATTGCTTTCCCGCATTCGCCCCGCCGATTCAGCCGCAAAAGCTGCCGCAAAGGAAAGGCAGAGCAAGCTTGCAAAGCCTCCGGGAAGCCTCGGAGCACTTGAGGAAATCTCCGTCCGACTTGCGGGAATTACAGGGCGCGTGTGCAATCGCATAGAAAAAACACGCATAGTTGTGTTCGCAGCCGATAACGGAATAGTTGCCGAGGGCGTTGCTTCAACTCCGCAGAGCGTGACGCTTGCGCAGGCAATAAATATGACTCGCGGCAAAACCGGCATGTCCGCAATTGCGCGGGACTTCGGCATTGATGTTGAAGTTATCGATGTCGGCATAAATTCCGACAGTGTTCCCGAAACCATTCTTGACCGCAAACTGGGGTTGGGCACCGCAAACTTTTCAAAGCAGCCCGCAATGACGCGCAGTCAGGCTGTCGATGCCCTTGCAATCGGAATCGAGGCAGCCGAGCGTGCGCACAACTCGGGCGCGGATGCACTCGGCATAGGCGAAATGGGTATCGGCAACACAACAACATCCGCCGCTGTGCTTGCCTGCCTGCTGAACCTCCCTGTTGAAAGCGTCACCGGGCGCGGAAGCGGGCTTACGGACGAGGGATTTGCACTGAAAAAACGTGTTATTTCAGATGCGCTCGCGCTGCACAAACCCAACGGAGCGGATGTTTTGGACGTGCTGTCAAAGGTGGGCGGATTTGATATCGCCGCAATGGCAGGTGCGTTCATCGGCTGTGCGCTGTTCGACCTTCCCGCCGTTGCGGACGGACTGATTTCCGTTACTGCTGCACTTGCGGCAGTTCGGCTCTGCAAAACGGTACGCGACTTTGTTTTTCTTTCCCATGCTTCATATGAAATCGGCTATCGTGCCGCGGCGGCGGAACTTGGCATGGAACCATGGCTTAATCTCAACATGCGGCTCGGCGAGGGCAGCGGCTGCCCTGTTGCGTTTCAGGTCATGCGCGCCGCCTGTGCGGCAATGAACGATATGGCAACCTTTGAGGAAGCCAGCATCAACGATAACTACCTTGAAAACATTCGAAACGAATCGGCGTTCTGCGTTAAGACCGTTTGAAAACTCGGGAGCGAAAATGAAAATACTCATAGTCGGCGGAAGCAAAAGCGGAAAAAGCATGGCGGCTCAGCGCATTGCAAGGATGCTTGCGGCGCGCGGCTCCTGCCCTGCGTACTATTGGGCAACGATGGAGCCTTCCGATTCGGAAGACGAAAAGCGCATTGCGCGTCACCTTGAAGCGCGAGCCGGGTGGGGCTTTGAAACCATCGAATGCGGCCGAAATACCTCCGCTTTTTCCGCATCGGTTCGCGGAGGCTGCGTACTTTTTGACAGTGTGACGGCTCTGCTTGCAAACGAAATGTTCCCCCCGCCTGCACAAAATGCCGATTTTTCCGTTGATTTTGCAGCCGGGGAACGTGTTGCGGCCGAACTTTCGGAAATTGCAAACGCAGCAATGCATTTTATATGTGTATGCGATGACATTTTTCGTGACGGAATGCAATATGACGCTGTTACCGAAAGCTACCGCCGAGCATTGGCTTTTGTTTGCAGACAGCTTGCTTCCGAATTCGATATTGTGGTTGAAGCATCATCGGGAATCACGCGAACTATAAAGGGAAATGCGTTGTTTCTTCGAGATGTTCCGACGTTCTGAACGCGCATACAGTGACTGTTTGTTTCTTTTTATTTTATTGTTATGAAGTTGTTTATTTACGGTTTTTTTATGGCATGGGGCATGTTTCTTGCAATCCCCTGTCCCTTCAGGCGCTGGGATGAAGCTGCACGCGGCAGAATGCTCGGCTTTTTGCCGCTCATCGGGCTTATTGTCGGCGCAATTTGGGCTGCGGCCGCTCGCCTTTGCACGGCTCTCAATTTACCCTCTGCCGTTCGCGCATTGATTCTTTGCGCTTTGCCGTGGCTTGTGACCGGCTTTCTGCATCTTGACGGGTTCATGGACGTTTGCGATGCTGTGCTTTCGCGGCGCGATCTTGAAACCCGGCAGCGCATACTGAAGGATTCCCACTGCGGCTCGTTCGCCGTCATATGCATGATTCTGCTCGCCGCCGCGCAATGGAGTCTTTTTTTCTCATTCGAATCTTTCGATTTCAAAGCATTGTTGACGCTTGCGGTTCTGCCCGCCTGCACACGCGCCTGTTCCGGGATTGCGGTTCAAACGCTGAAACCGATGCAAACGAGCCAGTACAGCGGAGCTGTTCGGAGCGCGGCCTCCGTCGTTTCGCTCTTTGTTCAGCTCGCACTCTTTCTTGCACTTCCCCCGCTGCTCTGCGGCAAAGTCGGTTTTGCGCCGATTGCGGCTGTTGCGGTATATTGGACTTGCATTCTGCGCGAAAAAAAGCAGCTCGGCGGCATGAACGGAGATATTTCAGGCTTTTCGCTTACACTTGCGGAGCTTGCGGGCATTGCGGCACTGCTTCTGTTTGGCCGCATGTGAACGGATCAAAGCAATTGAATCGATAAAAAACAACTGAAACAGGTATTTATATGAACTCAAACGAAACATACGAAATTGATAAGTGCGGCGGGCTGACGCTGATTATCGGAGGCGCATATCAGGGCAAGCTGACCTATGCCGTGCAGCGGCTTGGGTTCAATGCCGCCGCCGTCCTCGACCTTGCCGCCGCACAGTGCCCCGAAGCAAATGTTTTCGATTCCGTTATCGGCGGGAACAGCAGTGTTTACATTCATTTTGAGGCATTGACTCAAAAAATTGCCGCCGAATATGCCGACCTTGACGCGGCAGTCAAACGGCTTGACGATGATTTTCTTGCACCGCTGTTCACATTGTCCGAAAAAAAACGGACTGCACTCATTGCGCGCGAAATCGGCTGCGGCGTTGTTCCGCTCTCCGAGAAGGATCGTCTTTGGCGCGAGCTGCACGGCGCCGCCCTTGCAAAGGCTGCGGCAAAAGCAGACAGCGTGATAAGGCTTTTTTGCGGACTTCCCGAAAGGTTAAAATAGCGAAAGGAGTTTTTCAACGATGAAACTGACTCTGATAAGGCACGGCATGACCCGCGGCAACATGCTGCATATTTATTACGGCAGTACCGATTTGCCCATTCTTCCCGAAAGTTATACAGAACTTGAAGCACGTGCAAAAACGGGCTTTTATCCGACCGCCGAACGTTATTACACCAGCGGAATGCTGCGCGCCGAGCAGAGTTTTCGCGCTATCTACGGGGACACTCCGCACAGTGTGCTTTACGGAATGCGTGAAGCGGACTTCGGAGATTTTGAAATGCGGAATTATGCCGAACTGAAGGATGATCCTGCATATATCGAATGGATTTCAGGAAACAATGAGGATAACATTTGTCCAAACGGCGAAAGCGGTGCGCAGGTCACGGCGCGCGCACTTGAGGCACTGAAACCTGTCATTTCCGAAGGGGTTGATGCAGTCGTTGTTGCCCACGGCGGCGTTATCGGCGGCGTGCTTGCACATTTTTTTCCGAATCCGAACGGCAGATTCGCCTTCACGCCGGCACCCGGTGACGGTTATACCGTTGAATTTTGCGGTGAAAAGCCTGTTGCCGTTTACAAGCTTTCGGAACGGCAGTCACGCACATAAAAGTCACGAATGTGAAGCAAAAAGCGCAAAAAAACCGATGCGGGATCCACATTCCGCACCAGTCCGAGCCGCAGCAATTCAATAGTTCAATTTGATTATGCTGTTTTTGATACCGTATCTAAAAGAAAAAATCGCACCCGTTCTTCAGCAGCGAACTGCACACGGCAAGGGAATGAATGCTCCTGCCAGGCGTCCCCGCGGCACATCGTCTTATCCGCTTAATGCTGCTTCCGTCAAGACCTGACATGGTTCACGGCAGAAAATTGCACGGGACCCGGCCGTCAACACACCCACTTTTGCCGTGCGGCAAAACCTCGAACGGGATGCGACTTTTTAATTATACAACATTCCCGTTGGCTTTGCAAGGGGAAAACGAAAGATTTTTTCACTTTTCGAATTATACAAAAAAACAGTTGCAAACCGTCCGGAAAAATGATATGATTTTAATATGTGCGTTATTTTTTTGTGAACAAATGTATTGCGAATACCGAATGCGCGCCGTATTTTCAGTGCAGCACGCAAGGCCGATTTCGCGTTGAGTTCAAATCGTATTTGCGAAAAACAGAATTTAAATCCTTTTCCGCAAAGAGCGATTCGTTCAGTGCGTTTTCGGGTTTGTTTATTAAACAGTTTGTGAATCGGTGTTTGTATGCAGCACGGAGGAACCGATGTATCTTATTGCGAACGGCAGCCTTATCACGAGGGTTCCCGGGGATGAATTTTTCATGAAGGACGGCGGCGTTGTCGTCGTTGGGAGCCGCATTGCCGAAGTCGGCACAACGGCCGAACTTGTGTCAAAATATCCGCGTGCGGAGTTTATCGATGCATGCGGCGGCATAATAATGCCCGGTTTTATTGATGCACACACGCGTTTTTATTCGTCTCTGACCTGCGGATTTGATCTTCCCGTCAGCGAACGGGCAGAATACTATGAATTTTTGCATAACGGCCGCTGGTCCATCGACAGGCATCTCACGCTTGACCTTGTCAAAATGTCCGCATATGCTTCAATTGCCGAACGAATTAAAAACGGAGTTACGACCGTTTTCGACAGTCATGCAAGCTATTTTGAACCGACAGGGAGCCTTGGTTCGATTGCTTCCGCCGTTCGCGACTGCGGCATACGTGCCTGCCTTTGCTATGAAACAAGCGACCGCGACGGGAACGAAAAAAGCGAACTTGCAATTTCGGAAAACCTGAATTTTTATGACAGCATTTCCGCAATGAATATTCCGACAATACGCGCAATGTTCGGGCTGCATTCATCCTTTACGCTGTCGGATGCAACGCTTCGCAAATGCGTTGTACGCAACAAAGGACGCACGGGTTTTCACATCAGTGTTTCCGAAAGCCCGGATGATCTTTATGATTCCACGCAGAAATACGGCTGCCGCCCGGTTCAGCGATTGCAGAACGCCGGTGTGCTCACACCCGATTCGCTGCTTGCACACTGCACATATGTGGATGATGTCGGGCTTGATATTATTCGCCGAAGCGGAAGCAGCATTGTAAACTGTCCCGAATCGGATCTTTTTAACAGCACGGGATGCTGCCCCGTGTTCAAAATACTTGAAAAGGGCATTACTCTCGGCATCGGTTCCGACTCCTATGCAGCCGATATGCTTGAAGTTGCAAAAATGTCGCTGAGTGAACTGAGACACACCGCAGGCCTGCCGAACGCCGGGTTTCCGGAAGTTGCACGCATTCTTTTTGACGGGAACGCCAAGATTGCATCCCGCACGTTCGGAATCCCGATCGGAAGGATTCAAAAAGGTGCGGCTGCGGATATAATCATTATGGATTATATCCCGTACACGCCGCTGAGTGCCGTGAATACGGACAGGCATATTATCTTCGGCATGAGCGGGCATGAGTGCGTTATGACAATGGCTGCCGGAAGAGTCCTTATGCGGAACCGCAGGCTTACTTTCGCCCGTGAAGACATTCTGAGCCGCAAAACAACAGCCGCCGCAGAGGATCTTTGGCAGTCGGTGAACCAAGATGCGCAAAACAGACTGCTTCATGATGAGTAAACTCTTTTAATTTTTTTGATTCGGATTTCAAAAAGGGACTGCTGCAAACCTGACTTGATTTTGCAGCAGTTCTTTAAATGTTTAAGTGTTTATTTCTAATTACGGTTATTCGTTTTTCAGTTCGGGTTCGAACTTTCGGCATCGCCTGCCGGTGCTTTTGCGCGTTTATCGGCGCGTCGGTCATAGTACCTTGGTTTTTTCTTGAATTTTGCAGGTTTCTGCTGCTTTTTAAATCCGCCGCCGGGTCTGTCGGGTCTGTCCCCTTTTTCAACTCCGTCGAACTCGTCCTCGTGTTCAAGCATTTCGGAAGACTTTGAGCGCGGCGTCCATTGTCTTTTGTTTTGCTTTTTGTTAAATTTTCGGCCGCTGTCACCCCCTTGGGAGTGTTTTTGCACCCGATTGCCATTTTGCGCAGACTTTGCGGTTTTCTGAAAGTTCGAAGGTTTGGAGAACTTTACATGTTTTGCAGGCTTTGCGGCAGGCAGTTCTTCGTCACTCTTTTCCGTTTCATCGGAATGAAATTCATCGTCCGAATAAATATCAGCTCGGTCGTATTTAGGTTCATCAATAAACTCTGCTTCTTTTTCGGCTTCGTCTGAGGAGTCGGGTTTTGAAGCTGCCTGCTGCGGCATTCCATCACCCTCGGCATTGCCGCAGCATGAACCGCCGCATTCATCGCAGCCGCAGCAGCGAACCCCGTTTTTGTTGACATAATTCAGCTCATTGAACGGATAGCTCCGAACATCAAGCGTCCCATCGGCAAGCGTTACTTTGACCTTTGTCCTTTCGGTTATGACATTGTTTTCGATAACAACACCGCTTCCGTCAACCGTTACGCATTCGGTGCCGACGGTGGGCATTTGTTTATGCATTATATCGTAGCATTCCTGTTCATATTTCAGGCAGCACATAAGCCTTCCGCAAATGCCGGAGATTTTTGTCGGATTCAGCGAAAGATTCTGGGACTTTGCCATTTTTATTGAAACCGGAATAAACTCCGTTAAAAATGAGCTGCAGCAGACGGGACGCCCGCATGCACCGATGCCTCCGCATTTTTTTGCTTCGTCGCGAACGCCGATCTGACGCAGATCAATGCGTGTTTTAAAAATGCCGGCAAGGTCTTTTACAAGCTCGCGAAAGTCAACTCTGTTGTCCGCCGTGAAATAGAAGCTGAGTTTCGAACCGTTGAATGCGTATTCAACATCAACAAGTTTCATTGCAAGCCCGTGCTCTTCAATCTTGCGCTGACAGGTTTTAAAGGCTTCTTTTTCTTTTGAGAGATAGTATTCATGCTGCTCCCTGTCCTCATCCGTTGCAACGCGGACAACGGGTTTCAGCGGAGCAACGATGCTTTCTTCCGCAATTATCCTCGGCGGCTCGGCAACCTCACCGAAAACAAGTCCTCTTGCGGTTTCAACAATTACATTGCCGCCCTTTTCTATTTCCAACTCCAGCGGATCAAAATAGTAAATTTTGCCGCTATCCTTAAACTTAACTCCGATTACCTTGTTCATTATTTAAACCGTCCCAATTTTTCATCAAATTATTGAATGCATCCGCCGCATGCCCGAAACAGGCAAATCCTGCTCCGACAGATTAATCGGATATTGCCTCGGCAATATCTATTATCAGCCTGTCGAGAATCGGGTTCACGCCCGCATTCGAACTGAGCCGCATTTCCGCCTCTGCGATTTTTATGACTGCGGAATGAATTGCACTGAACGACAATGCGCCGGCGGCATTATTGAGCCTTGTGCCGACTGTGCTGCCGCTCGCAGCTCCTGTTTTTTTGTTTAAAACATCATGACATGCAGCAAGCATGAACCCCAGGCTTTCTTTTGCAGCCTGCCTGTCCCTGCCGATTGATTTTGCCCACTTGAACGGGAGCTTTCCCTCAAAAATATCAAGCAATGCATCAATCGCATTCTGCCTGAGTTTTTGAAAAGCTTCGTCCTGCATGAGCCGCTTCGCACGGGTCAGCGACCCCATGCTCTGCGCCGCAAAACGCTGCGCTTCCGACTTTGCGGCACCCAAGCGAATCAGCTCCGCACCGATTTCCGCCGCAGATGCCGTTCCGAGACGAACGATCTGGCAGCGCGAACGAATCGTCGGAAGAATGCGCTGTTCAATGCCCGTAAGCAGAAAAAACGTGCCTTCCGGCGGCTCCTCGAGCATTTTGAGCATTGCATTCACCGCACTGTCGTTCATCATATGGGCGTCGGTGATTACAACAACGCGGTTGTTTCCTCCGAACGCCTTTTTGCTGAGTTCCTGCCGAATCATGCGCATTTGTTCAACCTTTGCGCCGCCGTTCAGCTCGTAAAAATCCGGAGAGAATTCCAGCATCTCCGTTTTTTCGCTGCCAAAAAGCAGCAGCGCGGCGCACTGACGCAAAAGCTCCGCAGTCGATGACGGTTCACCTTCCGGCACGGTTTCATCACAATCCGCACTTGTGACAAGATAACCGTGCATCGCCCTTCCTGCACGAATCGTATTCTTCAGTTTCTGTACATTTTCGTTAATCATGAAAAATCATGAAAAGATTCCGAAACCGCGCACCGCGTGTTCCGAATCAGCAAAATTCTGCCTGCGGAGCGATCTCGCGCACATGATTCAGAAATTCTTCATCGGGATTGAAAAAAATCCTGTGCAGCGCACCACCCTTTTTGTACACAACGGAGTAAGCTTTTTCCGCTTTTTTGCATGAAACATTCGCGGAGTCGATAACCGACGAAGCATTTTCACCCGAATACCCGCCGCCGGGAGTGCAGACGGCAACTATGTCACCGCCGCAAAGAGTTTCGATTGTTGTGCCTTTTGCACTTACAATGCGTTCGAACACTATTGTTCCGACAGGGTAAGGGTAATCCTCATGCGTAATCATATCGTCAAAACGCGGATCGTAAACGGTCTCCGGCTCTTTATAAAACACAGTGTAGCGAAAGCCGATGATGCGAAGCCTGTAGATCGCATAGATTGCAGCAAGAACAAGCCCGATAAAAACGTAGCGCGGAACATTCGAATCAAAAAGCTTTTCGAGATACATGACCACCGCCCCGACTGCGAAAAAAGCAATAATCAGAACGATGAAAAGAATAAGGTCACTTTTTTGCGATCCGCCGGATCTGTCCACACTCTGTTGATACATGCATAAGCCTCCACGGTTGATTTTGCAGGCAGTGCAGCCTGCCGCTATATTGTATCATTTCGCCGATATGAAGTCAACGGCTCTCGGTCATTGCGGAATGAAAGCCGCTCCTGCCGGGATATTCGCAAATTCTCCGAGTTTATATATCTTCGGATTTGGTATTTTCGTAAAGGGAATTATGCAGCTGTTTTTTCCGCAAAAAGGAAATCAACCTGCGTTTTCCGTGCACAGCAGCAGTGTGTTGACCGCATCCTGTGCAATGCGGAACATTTCTTCACCGGTCTTATGTTTGTTTTTGATGACAAGCGCAATTTTTTCACCGGCTGCAAACGCTGCACCGTCAATTGTTCCGACAGCGGCAAACAGCTTTGCGCCGTCCAACGGAGCATCGGCGCCGAAAGTGAAGCGAACCTCCTCCGGACGAACGGTGAAATTCAGAATGCCGAGCTGAGCTGCGCGGGATTTATACAGTGCAATATCCAGCAGATTTTGTACTGCGCGCGGGATTTCACCGTATCGGTCGATAAGTTCATCCTGAACATCACGGAACGAGTCAATATCGGTAATCGCCGCAATGCGTTTGTACATTGAAATTCTGCCTGTTTCACGCGGAATGTATTTTTTGGGAATATGGGCATCTATCGGTATCTCCATTACGGTGTCGATCTCCGCCTTTACCGTTTCGCCCTTTGCTTCCTTAACGGCAGCATCAATCATTTTGAAGTATAAATCATATCCGACCTGAGCCATATGCCCGTGCTGTTCCGCGCCGAGAATATCCCCCGCACCCCGAATTTCAAGATCGCGCATTGCAATACGGAAGCCCGCACCGAACTGCGTGAACTCTTTTATTGCCGACAGGCGTTTATCGGCAATCTCGCTGAGAACTTTATTTTGACGGAATGTGAGGTAGGCATAACCGAGCCTTGCGCCTCTTCCGACTCTTCCTCGGAGCTGATAAAGCTGTGAAAGACCGAATTTGTCCGCATCATAGACTATCATGGTGTTTGCATTTGAAATATCGAGTCCGCTTTCAATTATCGTGCTGCAAATCAGAACATCGTATTTATAGTCCATGAAATCCATCATGGTGTTTTCCAGCCGGCGTTCGCTCATCTGCCCGTGAGCATAGGCAATACGCGCTTCAGGCACAAGTTTGCTCAGCGACTCGGCAAAGATATCCATTGTTTTGACAATATTGTAAACAATGTAGACCTGTCCGCCCCTTGCAAGCTCTTTCATGATTGCCTCGCGCACAAGAGCATCATTGTATTCAACAACAAAAGTCTGCACGGGATAACGCGCTTCCGGCGGGGTTTCAATAACGCTCATATCGCGTATGCCGCTCATGCTCATGTGCAGAGTGCGCGGAATCGGGGTTGCCGAAAGGGTCAAAACATCTATATTTCGCTTCAGATTTTTTATCTGTTCCTTATGATTGACACCGAACCGCTGTTCCTCATCGATGATCAAGAGCCCCAAATCCTTGAATTTTACATCTTTTGAAAGAATGCTGTGTGTACCGACAAGAATATCTATGGTTCCGTCCGCAGTCTGTTTTTTTATGCGTGCCTGTTCCGCAGGAGTCCTGAATCTGGAAAGCAGCTCAACCTTTATCGGGAAGCCGGAGTAGCGGGAGCAGAGCGTGTTGTAGTGCTGCTGAGCCAGTATCGTTGTCGGAACAAGAAATGCGCATTGTTTGCCGTCCATCGCGCATTTGAATGCAGCACGCAGCGCGACCTCGGTTTTGCCGTAGCCCACATCACCGCAAAGCAGCCTGTCCATGATTTTGTCCGATTCCATATCGGCCTTTATCTCCTGAATGCTTGTCAGCTGATCCGGAGTTTCGCGATAAGGAAAGCTGAGTTCCAGTCTCTGCTGCCAATCCGTATCCTTCGAAAAGCGGAAGCCCTTGCGTCTTGCGCGTTCGCCGTAAAGTTTCACAAGGTCAAATGCAAGTTTGCGCACGCTCGCCCGCGTTCTTGCAACGGTTTTCTGCCACTCGCCGGAGCCGAGTTTTGAAAGCTTTTGCTTTTCCTCCTCTCCGCCGATATATTTTTGCACTCTGTCCATCTGATCCGTCGGAATGAACAGTTTGTCGCCGTCACGGTAGCAAAGCTCGATATAGTCACGGGTTTTTCCGTCAACCGTCAATGTGCTGACGCCCGTGAATCTGCCTATTCCGTGTGCTTCATGCACGACGAGATCGCCGACGCTGAGATCGTACAGCGTCAGTCTGTTATGCGGGTGCTTTGTCGGTTTTGTTTCCGGACGATATTCCGAACCGAAAAGCTCATATTCCGAAACGACCGCAAGCCGAAGCTCCGGATACTCAAACCCGCGCGGAATCGTTTGCCCGGTGATAATTATTTCGCGTTCAACGATGTCCCTGCCGAGTTTTTGAGTGACGGGAGCTTCTATTCCCAAATCGGAAAGAATATCATGCAGCCGTTCCGCATGTCTGCCGGCATAAAGCAAAACGGAGAAGCCTTTTTGCCGCCAAAGGCCGATGTCGTCGCGCAGAGCCGTATCCCCCTGCACATAACGCGAAATCTGCCGTGAATCGAATTTAACAAGAAATTTCGGCTTTATCAGCTGATAACTCCTTGAAAACGCAAAAAGCATTGCGGTTGAGCTTCTGTCCAGCGCCGCCATGGTGACACTCGGAGCATTCAACAGTCCCGCCTGAAGCTCATGCCCCTCCCCGCTGTGCAGAACATCCGCAAGATTATCCGTGAAGCGTGAGAAAGCGAACCTTGCGCTTTCTTCAATGCGGGAGGGTTCGTCAAGAATAATCAAGGCGTCCTCCGGCAGATAATCAAGCAAGGTTATCTCGTTCCGCACAAAAAGCGGAAGCAGTGAGAGAGCGTTCTGCGGAATTCCGCCCGCACGCAAAATCTCTGTTTCCGCCGCATAATGCGCTTTTGAGCGCAAAGCCGCAATGCCCTTTTGCCGCATATCCCGATCCAGCGGCAGTTCCGTTGCGGGCAAAATCTCAACGCAATCCGTATTTTCGGTTGAACGCTGGTTAAGCGGATCAAACTCGCGCATTGTGTCTATTTCATCATCAAAGAATTCAATGCGGACGGGATTTTCCGCCGTTATCGGAAAAATATCGATACAGCCGCCGCGCAGGCAGACCTGCCCCCTTCCCTCGCACATTTCCTCGCGTGAATAACCCGCATCGATAAATTTTTTCAGAAGGGACGCAGGTTCAATTACCATGCCCGTTCGAACCGTCTGAGTGAATGCCGAAATCACGGAGGGCGGTGCCATGCGCTGCATAACGGCCTCGATCGGCGCAACCACCAGGCAGGGTTCACCTTTTATCAGCCGTGCTGCCGTTCGCAGCCGTTTTGACGTCAATTCCTGTGACTGAACATAGCTGTGGGCATTGAGCGGCAGTTCCCTTGCCGGAAAAAGCACCGCATCGGGATAATAGCAGCAAAGTTCCTCGTGCACCCTTGCCGCTGCCTGCTCGGACGGAACAACAACAAGCATCGGCCGCTTTGCTTTTGAAAACAGAGCGGCTTCGATATGGGTTCGCTGTGCTTCGCCCAACCCAAAGACGCCGGCGGGACCCTTGCAGCCGCAAAGACCTTCTTGCAGCCGTCGGAACTCTTCCGATTTATCTAAAATTGAGAACAGCGGGTTGATTTCGGTGTTCAGTCCCTTCGCTTCCGTCTCTCTGTTTGTCATGTTTGAATTAACTGCCGTATTCTCCATGCGTTCACCCCCTTTGGTGCGTTTAATAATATCCGTTTTGAAAATCAGCCGTTCCGATTATCGGAATCAGGAATTGCCTCTCCGACAAGCCGAACGGTGAAAAGCGCACACTGTCCGTTTGCCGTGCAGCGCAGCCTTGCATTCCCGCCTGCGCAAAGTGCGGCATTTCCGCTTTCCAACTCAAAAAGAAGCATTGTTTCGTTCGCGGCGGGTTCAAGATTAAGTTCCGTTCCGCTGTCAACAAACACCAGCTCGCCTTCCGCCGCACCTTTGCGAAGCATAAGGTTCAGATCCCGCGCTTTGCCGACGCAATGGGTTTGAATTCCGCCGTCGAATGCATACACGGTTGAGCGGGGCAGCACAAGCTTTTCTCTGCCGTTTGCTCCGTGTGCCAACCGCATTGTGCCGCTTACCGATGCAATCAACCTGTTGTAATCGGGCAGCGATGTAAAATCCGATTCTTCAAGTTCGACCTCTGCCGTGCTGATGCGAAAAAGAAAATTGCGCTCAGCGTAAAGAGCCCCCTCCGGCGCAATATAAATCTCGGTTGTTCTTCCGCCGCTCCAGAGCGATACGGGCATATCGGATGCCGCAATAATCCTCACGCCGCAGGAATCATACTTCGCATTATCCACGTTTATTTTATCCTTTTTCTGCATATTAAATTTCCCCTTCCGACACAAGTGTACGAGCTGAACAAATATAAACTCAATGCAGCCGAATATGCCCGAGAGTTCGCTGCCCTCGGGTTATTCCGCCGTGATTTGCGATAGGTCGCCGCAGCCGACAACAGCAGCTGCACTACCTTTACTCGCTTTATTCATATTATAGAACATCTTCCCGCTTATTGCAAGCACCAAAGCATTTAAAGGCGTCAGCTTGCAGGCTGAAGCAAGCTTTTGTTTCGGCTTCGGCTGCTGTTGACTTTTTTTCATGCAGTTGTTATACTTTCAGTGCAACAAAAGGGCGGGTTCATTCATCCGCCAGAATTTCGGAGGAGAACAACCAAATGAAGAATTCAACATCCCGCACCGTTTCCGCAAAGGTTCTGCATTCCATCGTTTCTGTTCTGCTTGTTTTTGCGATGATATTCGGTTTTTCCGCATGTCAATCTGACACAGTCGACCCAAACGAAACGGTGAATATCGGCGGCGGTTCCGAAGGAGAGCACAATACACCCGCTCAGACCGCAGATCTTTCCCGTTTGGTTCGCATTTCGCTTACAATCGATGCAACGCGCGCATACAACAACGCGTCTCTGCCGCAGAATATTAAAGACGGCCTTCAAAATGAGGGTATGCTTGTTAAAAACGCAATGCTGACCCTTTCCGAAGGCAAGACCGTTTCCGAAACTTTCTCGCTGCTGCGCACATACGACATCGTGATCGTGTCTGAAAGCGGAGCGGCAGGAACCTTTGTTACAAGCATTCAGGGCCTTGAAAACGGCGCGTGCGGAGCCGCAAGCGGTTGGCTTTTCCGCGTCAACGGCGAATTTCCGAGCGAGGGCATAGACAGCATCGAGCTTCACAACGGAGACAAAGTCGAATGGCTGTTCTCCTGCGACGGCGGAGCGGACGTCGGCATGTCTTTCGCTCAATAACAAAATCAATGCCAATCGCTCCTGTCCGTGCCGCATCAACTGCTGCGGTTTGGTTTTTCTGCTGTGGAAAACGTCGAATTTGCCGCCCTTCCCGAAAAAAATCCCGCACACTTATTCGCTGTGCAGGTCAGTTATTGCGCGGGTTCTGTTTTGTTAACAAAAATGTTACATTTCAAAAGGGCAAAATCCGCATTTGCAGCCCTTTGCAATGTTGAAAAGCGGCAAGCGGTCTGGTATAATAGGGAACATGCGGACAACACTCGGCTTGATTTTCGCCGTGCTTCTCCGCAGAGTAAACGAATGGATTTCAACATTATGAATAAAAATAGTTTCAGATACAAAAACAAACGCCGCACCGGTAAGCTGCGTTCCTTCCTTTCCCCCGCGCTGGCTGCGCTGATGGTTTTTTCATCGCTTGCAGCCTGCACACTGACCGCATGCAAAAAAGATGATTCTCCGAATGTCATTGTTGATATTCTGCCCGTGACAAAGGCGCCGCTGCCCTCGGTTGAACCTGCAACCGCGCCGGCTGCCGAAACTGTTGCACCCACGGCAACACCCGCACCTGCCGACACGAATGCGCCGCTGAACACAAATGCACCCATTGACCAAGCCGTTTTCGACAACTGTGCATTTGTGGGCAATTCCACGTTCGAAGGGTTGTATAAATACGGTGTCATTACCCACGGCAAATTTTTCACCCGCGTCGGGCTGAACATTCTTTCCGTATACACCCAAACAACGACCACGGGCAGTGTGCCTGTTATTGATGAACTGAATACGGGCAGATACGAAGCCGTCATTCTGATGTTCGGCGAAAACGAGCTCGGCTGGCCGAATCTCAACACTTTCATCGAAAAGTATTCCAAATTTCTCGATGACATATGGCAGCGTCAGCCCGGATGCGAAATTTTCATCATGCTGATTCCGCCGGTTTCGGCAAAAGTCAGCAGCACAAGCACAACGGGGGTCACGAATGAGAACATCCAGCTTTACAATGCGCAGCTTGTTGATCTTGCGGCGCGGCGCGGCTGTCATTACGTTTCCGTTCCCGAGGCACTCGTTGACGCAAACGGCTGTCTGCCCGCGGATGCATCCGGCGACGGGATTCATTTAAACATGACCTACTCAAAATACTGGGCGGATCATATCTGCCGCACGGTTGCAGCCGTGCTTCGTCCCTGACGGCAGCAGGCAAGAAGGTTAAACATAAAAAAGAGATAAACAAACGGAGGACTTACAAATGAAAAAGGCAAACATTCTCAAAATTGCATCCGCATTCGTTCTTGTTGCGGCAATGCTCATCTTCTGCGCATGCGGCAAGGATTATTCAAAGCTCAAGCTTGATGTGAACTCAATCGGAGTCAACCTTATCAACAATTGCAGCTTCCAGGTAACACCCGAAGCAGTGCCCAATGCGGACGCAGCGATTTCTCAGCTTAAACTTGACGAAACGAAGCTTGCAAAGAATGCGGACGGAAGCTTCAGACTTTTCTATTCCGTCAGCGCTTCCACTCCGGAAGTTGTTATCGTTATCGAAGCGGTTGATGCCGCAGCAGCCGAGAGCATCAGCAAAGGCGCGGTCAAAGAGTGGATCGATTACAATGCCGAGGCATATGCAAGCTACGGCGCGGATCAGGTTCCCAAACTTGAAAACGCCGTCAATCAGACGAACGGCAATTATGTTTTTGTCATCGTCAGCAATGATGCGCCCGCTGCACAGAGCTTTCTTAATGCGCAGATTGACGCTGCATTAAAAACAGCCTAACGCCGCAAAGCGTAATGCACCGTTACCGCACGAATCGAGTTTGCGGATTCACTCAAAAGGGTCAAATCCACAGCTCGATTCAGTTTTCATTATACGGAACATCAACGAACGAATCCACAACCCGAAATAACTATGAATAAAGACTGCAAAATCAAGGTAAAACGCGGCACACGCAATACGGTCGGCTCTGCAAACAAACTGCTAATCGTTCTGTTTGCGGGGTTTATTTCAGTATTTTTCCTTCTTATTATGTTTTTGCCGAAGCATGAAGGCGAGCTGAGTCCGAACGAACGGCGCGTGCTTGCCTCCGCTCCGAACACAAGCCTCGGCAACATTTTGAGCGGCAAATTCTCGGGCGAAGTTGACACATGGATGGAGGATCATTTTCCCGCAAGGAATGCGTTTGTTTCGATTTATTCGCACATGAACCTTTACTCCGGGCGCAGCATCGTTGAAAAAGTCACTCTGGGCAAGAATAACCGCCTGTTCAGCGCACCCGTTCAAAGAGATGATGAAACGATGAAAACAAACGCCGAAAAGATTTCCGGCTTTATAACAGAAAACGACCTGAACGCCTTCACCTTTATCATTCCTTCCGCAGGCTATATGCTTCCGGAGGAGCTTCCCGCCGTTCACCGTGAATATGCCGACGGACAGATCATCGATGCGCTGAATTCGGTGTACGGACTTCGGAATTGTGCAAAAAGCATTTTTGCCGACAATGTTTTCAACAATGCAGGCAATGTTTCCGAGCTTTATTACCGCACGGATCATCACCTGACGATGAAAGGTTCATACATTGCTTACTGCGCAATTGCAAAGAACCTGGGTTTTGAGCCTTTGGCCGAAAGCGAATTTGAAAAGCATTCCTACAGCTTCTACGGCACGGCATACGGGCAAAGCGGTCTTTGGGAGATTCCCGCAGACGACCTTCAGACATGGATCGGAAGCTATGACAGCGACCTGAGCGTTACCGTTATTGACGGCACGGTTGAAACCGAACATCGCGGTTCTCTTGACACGGATAAACTCTCCGACGATGTTGTTGATAAATATGCCGCATACCTGTACAGCAACCACGGCATTACAAAAATCGTGAATCCGAACGTTGAAAGCGGCACACTGTTTGTGCTTAAGGACAGCTACGGCAATGCGATAGTGCCGTTTTTGGCGGCGCATTACAACACAATCATAATGCTTGATACCCGCACGATGTACTACAGCCCCACGATGCCCGCGCCGAGTGAGCTTGCAAAGGAATACAACGCAAAAGATTTTGTTGTTATTTACGGAGTCGATACCGTTGCTGCCGGCAATATCGATTGGCTGAGATAATTCATATTTCGTTTTTCACACAACATATTAAACAGCGACCTCCCCAAGATCAAAAATCGACGGGGAGGTTTTTTCATGTGCTTTTCGGCAGATCTATCGCCGCACAGCCGATGATAAGTCGATTCTGTATTTCCGCTTTTGAGAGATTTTTATAAATATTTTTCTCTTAACAGTTGATTTTTGGTTTTATCTATGCTATAATAGTAAATGATGGAAGAATGCGTTGGCCACCGCTCTTTCCGTCTGCCGATAAAACGCGGACAAAAACCGCGCCTGCGGCAAATAAACAGAAAGTGACCGCCTCAGCTGACAGAAAGAGCGTACCGATGAAGTCCGCACGCATTGAACGTGCCGACGGAACGGAACGCTCTTATTTGTTTTTTCGGGGAGCAGGGGCGGACGGCTGCCGAATACGAGAGGCTGCCGTGAAACACCGAACGGATTATTTTAAAAAAGAAAGGAAACAGTTTAGTGTCGAAAAAAAGAACATTTAAGGAGCTTTTGCAGCTGCTTCCGCAAAAGGAACAGCCCGAAGACAAAGCCGAAAAGGAAGCAGCGGAACATGCACCCCAAGAAAGCGAAGCCGAAAATGCTGCCGCTGCCGTGCAGCATGAAAGTGCATATGCAAAACTCGGCAAAGCTTTTATAAACAGGCTGCATCTGCCGAACGAACTCATTGCGAATGCGTCGGAAGTCGAAAGCATTGTGAACAGGATAATCTCCGTTTGGGAGAAAGTCGAAGCAAAAACCGCTGATTCTGCCGCTGAAGAAAATGCGGAGGAATCTTTTGAAGACGCTGCGGATGCAAATGCCGAACGTCTGCCGCTTCCTCTCGCAGGCGGCCTTGCACAGGCACCGGAAGCGGATTATGAAACCATGAGCGCGGAGCAGTTCCGTACACTCCGAAAGCAGCTTAAGCGCGCCGCCATGGACGGGCGCAGGATACGACTTTGAGCGCGGATAAAAGCCGAGCAAAACAGATTTATTAAAGAAAGGAAAACAAAATGAACAAAACCACCATCAACACCACCGCAACCGCAGCCGTGAACGCTAAGTTCCCTGCGAAATATTATGACAGGCAGCTTCTCGAAAGCGCAAAGACGCGATTTGTCCATGCGGAATTCGGACAGAAACGCCCCATTCCCCGCAACAGCGGAAAATACGTAAACTTCCGCCGTTGGAACCTTTTCGACCCCGAAACCGCAATATCCGGCCTTGTTGAAGGCGAAACTCCCACGGGACAGACACTTTCACAGACGGATGTTGAGGCGGAAGTTAAGCAATACGGTGCATATGTTGAAGTCAGTGACCTGCTCGACCTTACGGCATATGACGAAGTTATCAATGATTCCGCCGAGCTTCTCGGCGAACAGCTTGGCACGGTTGTGGAGTGGATCACACGCGATGCAATGTGTGCAGGCAGCAACGTTCAATATGCCGGCGGCAGAGCAGGCAGAAACGCCCTGACGAGCGAAGACAGGCTTACGACGACCGAAATTCGAAAAGCGGTGCGAACGCTGAAAAAGAACAAAGCGCGCCCCTTCTGTGAAGGCGGCAGGCAGCCGCATTTCATCTGCATCTGCTCGCCGGAGGCCACATATGACCTTCAGAACGATGAGATGTGGAAAAACGTTTCGACTTACAGCAATTCCGAAGCTATCTACAGCGGAGAAATCGGAAGATTGTTCGGTGTTGTGTTTGTTGAAAGCACTGAGGCTAAAGTATTTTCTCAGAGCGTTCACAATGCCGTTAAAGCGGCTACGACCTCATCAAAAACTTTTGTGCTTAAAAACACGCCCACCGAAGCGGAGAAAGAATATCTCTCCGTCGGCGGCAACACCATTCATATCGGGAGCAATGAATACACGCTGGATTCCGAAACCCCGTATGATGCGGATACAAATACCGTTAAGCTGACCGAAGCCGCCACACTGACCGCAAACAGCGTCGTTTGGAGCGATGATGCGGCAAAGTCCGACAACGGGAACCGTGCGGCTGATGTTCACTGCACACTGGTATTCGGCAAGGACGCTTACGGTGTTGTTGACCTTGAGGGCAGGGGTGCGGTTCAGCTGATCGTAAAACCGCACGGGAGCAGCGGCACTGCGGATCCGCTCGATCAGCGCGCAACAGTCGGTGCAAAGGTTGCCGCATATGCGGCGGTCATTCTGAACGACCTGTGGCTTGTCCGCATTGAGCATACCGTTTCCTGAGGCAAAACAAACGGTATCGACGATATATTTTGATTGTATCAGCCGATACCGCGGGGTTTTCGAACACAAGCCTCAAATATTGCCGGCTCCGTGTTCGGAAATCCCTTTCCACCGTTTTTTACCTTCAATACAGAATTAACAGCAAAAAAGAAAGGAACGAAATAACAGGTATGGTAAATCAATTGACGGGAAAACGCCGCAGAAAAGCATTGAACGATATCGTGCCGATTAACACCGCCGCTTCGACCGCAGTTTTCGGAGATTCGGCACCCGAACCGCGGGGAATGAAGCTTGCAGCCGTTCGACCGCGACAAAAAAGCACTTCAGGTTTGCGCAGAATTGCCGCCGCCAAACCCAATGCCGCAGAAGCAGCTCAGGCGGCAGGCATTTTTCACCCGCAGAAAGGCACGGCAGGTTTGCTTCCTTTGAGCGGCGCAGATACGGGAAATCACCCGAACGGTGCAAACAGCCCGAATTCCGTCGGCATTAATGCCGTCGGCGGAAATGCTGTCGGCAATTCCGAAAATTCAGGCGGATCCGACGAGGGAAACGAAAACAGCGGAACCGGCAGCAGCTCCGGTAGTTTTGAAGACTATTACACGCGCCTGCTTGAAACGCTTCACGGTTACGGGGTTGCACTGACTCTTCCGACGCTTGAAGAGCTTTACTCTCAACTTGAACAATTTCTGCGCCCTGCCGTGGATTCCGCAATCGACAACCGACGGGAACACGGCGAAACGACGCTTGCGGAATTGGATGCGGACGCATACTCTCGCGGGATGGGCGGTTCAACCTACCTTTCCGGAATGAAGCGGCGCGAATACGATGCTGTTGCGGCCGATATTGCAATGCTTGAGGCCAATTATAATGCTCAGCTTGCAAAATATCTTTATGAAGCAACGCAGGAGCTTGCGGGCATTCAGCAGAGTTTTGCCGAAATGCAGCTTCGGCACAGGCAGGACATGCAAAAGCTCCGCGCACAACAGGCAGGAAGAGGTTCCGGAAACGGAAAAAGCGGCGGACAAGGCGGAAACGGGAACGGAAAGGGCAAGAGCGGCAGCTCCGGCGGCGGCAGTTATCCCGAAGGAAGCGGAAAGTACTATAACTATTATTGTGCATATCTTTCCCATCTTTCCGCGCAGAATCTCGATAATGTTTTCTTCAGCAATTCTTCCGAATGGACGGCAATAAGAGAACAGATGCGGCAAAGGCTCGGGAACGAGCTGTACGAGCTGATTATGAACCGCTTTGTTCCGCAAGGCAAATGAGAGGAGGATTCAATGAGCGAAACAAGTTTTATCAAGCGATTTGATATCACTCTTGACCTTAAACAGCCGGGCTGCGGCGGCGATTTCAGTGTTGTGGACGGGGACACGGGCAATGTTGTTTATCTTGCGCTGACCGATGCGGGCATTCCCGTTTCGGTTGAAGGGCGGCGAATAATCGCAGCTTTTTCAAATTCACGCGGCAAATACATGCAGGACAGCGCAGAGAGCGGCGGCGGTATAAGCATATCGGATGACAAAGTTAAGCTTCAGCTCCGCCCGCAGTCATTTGCACCCGGCATTGTGGAATGCGAACTTCAGATCTACAGCGGCGGAACCGAAAATTCCGCAGCGGGAGCAACTGTTTATGACAGTCTTGTTACAACCGCAAAATTCAATTTTTCTTGCCGCAGCGCGATTTACGATGCTTCAACTATCGAAAGCGAGCCCGCCGCACCTCCGCTTTCCGCAGTTCTTTCCGCAATCGGAATTGCAGAGGGGGAACGCGTTAAGAGCGAAACCGCGCGAAATTCCGCCGAAGCCGAACGCGCGGCAGCGGAAAAAAGCAGAGCTGCCTCCGAAAAGGGGCGAATACTGTCAGAAACCTCCAGGGTGAATGCCGAAAACAGCCGAAAAACCGCCGAAGCAGAAAGAGTGCGGGCAGAAACGACCCGCGAAACGACCGAAGCCGCGCGTAAGCAAAATGAAGCCTTGCGCATTTCCGCCGAAAACAACCGAGCCGCCGCCGAAACCAATCGCGCAAAAGCCGAAGCGAAACGCAGCGAGGCGGAGAATAATCGCATTGCAAACGAAAACGCACGGAAAGCAGCGGAACTTGAGCGTTCGGCAGCGGAAACGGAGCGCGCAGCAGCAGAAACGGAACGCAGCAGAATCTTTCGGGGGGAAGTCGAACTTCCGACCGCTGCAACGCCGAACGATGACCCGGTTGATTTTGCGGTTGAAAGCGGCTGGTACTTTTATAAAGGAGGCATACTCGTTGTTTCCGCCGCGCTTTCCGGCAGCGCAGGCAGCGAATACGGAACGATCGATCAGGCCGCACTCTTGACCGACGGCACAATAATTCAC
>ERZ1034917.388-NODE-388-length-41279-cov-12.161750_pt1 | contig 41279 bp, 37 predicted proteins | sample MGYA00520605_ERZ1034917 | MGnify/ENA primary metagenome ERZ1034917 (study PRJEB33766, sample SAMN09781784) | gut metagenome | biome: gut microbiome | host: Homo sapiens | place: Madagascar | study: EMG produced TPA metagenomics assembly of the PRJNA485056 data... | reverse complement strand
AAACACACCTTCATAAGAGAAAAGTGGAGATTCTCCGCTTTCGGGCAAAACGCGAATTGAGCTCAAATTTACCCCCGAAACGAAAAAACCGACCAGAAGACCGGTCGGCGGAGAATTTTGAAATTGGTGGGTATAACTGGACTCGAACCAGTGACCTTCACGATGTCAACGTGACGCTCTAACCAACTGAGCTATACACCCTTGTTTTGTTGATGCGTTTAATATAACAGCTGTCTTCGTTATTTCAAGCTGAAAAAATAAAAAAATGTTATTTTTATATTTGCCGGCGATGGAGATGCATGGCTTCCGAAAGTGTGGAAAGCAAGGTTTTGAAGGATAGAAAAGACTGGAAGACCAAAAATATGAGCACAAGTCGATTCTTTCCGGTTTACTGTATTTGTCTGACGGCTGTATTACTGTGATTTGACAATGTCCCGTTTCCGTCTTATATTGACTCATGACTCAGAAACGAGGGGAGGAAACAACGGATGATAGGTATCATTTCACTGCTTTTAATCATAATATACTTTGCTTTTCATTACCAGAATTGCCGCCATTATTCTGGAATACACGGGACTGTCGCAGGAATCGGCGCGTTTTCAGGCCCGTTCCGCTGTAACCGGATGCGGTTTCACCACGTCGGAATCGGAGGAGATCATGAACAATGCGATTCGCCGGAAAGTGGTCGGGAATCTGATGCTGATCGGGAATGTCGGGCTGGTTGCGTCGCTTTCCTCCATGCTCATGAGTTTCATTCATGTGAATATGGACAACCTGCCTTATGAAGTTGCAATCCGTGGGATTCTGCTGGGCGGCGGACTTCTGATTCTCTGGGGATTGTCAAAGAGCCGTTCGTTTGAACGGCTGGTGATCCGCATTTTTGAGATTGCCGTGCGAACTCCGATGGAACTCAGCACTTACCATTACGGTTCTCTCTGCCATCTTTCAGACGGTTTTCAGGTGAGTGAATTTCTCGTGGAGCATGGAATGCATCTGGCGGGAAAAAGTGTCTCGGAATGTTCTTCATTGTTCGGGAATGTCAAACTGCTGGGCATTCAGCGTTCCCCCTCAGAGTATGTGGGATATCCGGACGGCGCCGCCTTGATTGGGGAAAGTGATCTCCTGATTCTCTATGGAGCTAAGAATGACCTTGTTCTGATGGAAAAGAAAGTGAAAATATCCGCTTGAATTTTTTATGACATCTGTGTAAACGGAAAATGAAAATAATTTTCGTATTTTTTATATTCAGATTCTTGTATTCTGGAAAGATGGTGTTATTATAGCTTGCGGAAGATGTCTGTTTTGCTTTGATGTTGCTGAAGGGAGAGTATTGGAATAATGGCTGACACTGTTTATTATGCTCATACTTTGCCGGACAAAGGACCGGAATCCTGGCAATATTTGAAAGATCATTTGTGTAATGTTGCAAAAATGGCGGCGCAGTTCGCTGCGTCTTTTCATGGAGAGAATTTCGCAAAAGCCGCAGGGTTTGCACATGATTTCGGTAAATTCAGCTCTGAATTTCAGGCGAGGCTGATGGATGCGGAGCTTGATATGAGTTCGCGTGACAAAGATCACTCTTCCGCCGGAGCGCAGATCCTGTATGAGAAATTCCTGATGGCAGGGCATTTATGCGCTTATGCCGTGGCGGGGCATCACAGTGGTTTGCTGGATCACTGTTCCAAAACCGGAAACGGCTGTATGGAGGCGCGGCTCAAAAAGAAATTGCCGCCGTGGAAAACAGCCGAGGCGGAACAAATCCTTGCCGGGATTGATTTGAATTTTGAACGCGATATTCCGCGAACTCTTTTTGCATCGTCTTCAAGGGAGTTTTCCCTGTCGCTTTTCTGCCGCATGATCTATTCTTGTCTTGTGGATGCGGATTTTCTGGATACGGAGGCATTCGTCCTGCCGGAGCAGGCGGCGCAGCGCCCGAAATGGGATTCCGATATTCTTATAAGAATGAACAAACTGCTGGATGAGCATCTGGACGGTTTCAAAAAAGAGAACCGGAAGAAAAAATTCAATGAACGTGAAATGAGAGTCCGCGAGTTGAGAAACGGAATTCTGGAGGATTGCCGGAATGCCGCGGAGCATGAGCCCGGGCTTTTTACGCTGACTGTTCCGACGGGCGGCGGCAAGACGCTTTCCTCGCTCTCTTTTGCTTTGCGGCATGCCGTAAAATATCGGAAAAAGCGGATTGTTTATGTGATTCCGTTCATCTCCATCATTGAACAGACCGCCGGACAGTTTCACGACATCTTCAAGACACTGGAACCGAACCCCGTATTGGAGGTTCACAGCAATATCCCGCTGGAAAATGAATCCGGCGGCGAGGTGGACGAACTTGCTGACGAAAGACGTATGAAGCGTCTTGCCGGCGAGAATTTCGATGCGCCGCTTGTTGTGACGACAGCCGTCCAGTTTTATGAATCCCTGATGGGGAACCGTTCTTCGCAATGCCGCAAGCTTCACAACCTGACCGATGCCGTAATTATTCTTGATGAAGTCCAGAAAATCCCGGTGGAATACATTCACGTGATCCTGACGCTTTTCAAGGAACTGAGTACAACTTACCGGGATACGGTCGTAATGTGCACCGCGACTCAGCCTGCACTGGTCGAGAACCGTTATTTCCCGATCGGACTCAAAGAACCGCCTTATGAAATGATCCGTGACCCGCAAAAACTTTACGAAGCCCTGAAACGGGTCAGGATCGTGAACCTCGGAAAGCAGAGCGATGAAGAACTGCTGCTGCGCTTTGAGGCGGAGGAACAAATGTTGTGTATTGTCAATACGCGCGGTCATGCTTCAAAGCTGTTTCTCGGACTGAAGCGCAGGGAAGGGGATTATCATCTGAGCACGATGATGTGTGCGGTTCACCGTGCCGAAGTTCTGAAAGCGATTCGGGAACGGGTTGCAGCAGGACTTCCCTGCCGCGTGATCAGCACGCAGTTGGTCGAGGCGGGAGTCGATATTGATTTTCCTGTTGTTTTCCGGTCGTCCGCCGGACTTGATTCCATTGCGCAGGCGGCGGGGCGCTGCAACCGGAACGGCGCTCTGGAAATTGGCAATGTCTATGTTTTTGAGTCGGAACATCGCCGTTCCGAGCGTTTTCAGCAGTCGGCGGCGAATATCGGCGCGGAGGTGCTGGATGTATACCGGGAAGACCCTCTGGGTTTGAATGCCGTGGAGCGTTTCTTCGGTCTTTATTATAACCGGGAGAATGCAAAGTGGGACAGCCGGGATCTGTTGAAAAAGCAGTTTTGGGACTTTCCGCCGGCGATTGACGGAAAGCGCATAGAGCTTCAGTTCATGTTTGCGTCGGCGGCAGAAAAGTTCAAACTGATCGAACAGGACACGGTTGCCGTGATCGTGGAATATGACGATAAAAGCATTGCTCTATGCGCGGAACTGCGAGAGAATCCGATTATGAATTATGGGATTCTCCATCGTTTGCAGCGCTATACGGTTCAACTGCACCGGCAGGTGTTTCTGCGCCATGCCGGACGGGAAATCGAGCTGCTTCACGGTGATATTCCCGTATTGATTTCAGCATGGACCAATTACAGTAAAGAGGTCGGATTGACCTTTGATGATTGTGCAAGTGATCTTTTGGAAGCTTAACAGGGAGGTGAAAGGAATGGGATACGGAATCAAACTGCTTGTATGGGGAGACCGGGCGTCGTTTAATCGCCCCGAAATGAAAGTGGAAAGAGTGACTTACGATGTCATGACTCCCAGTGCCGCGCGCGGGATTCTTGAAGCGATTTACTGGAAGCCGCAGATGAAGTGGGTCATCGACCGGATTCATGTGCTGAACCCGATCCGCTTCAGCAATATCCGGCGGAATGAGCTGGGAGGAAAGATTGCGGTGAATATGAAGAATACTTCGGACGGCAGCGAGATGGGGGTTCTGATTGCGGAGAACCGTCAGCAGCGCGCCGGAATTATCCTGCTGAATGTGAAATATGGGATCGAAGCGCATATTGACGTCGTTGAAAAGGACCGGACCAACGAACATTCGGGAGCAAAGCATCTGGAGATGTTCAAACGCCGCGCCTCCAACGGCCAGTACTTCCATCATCCCTATTTCGGGAATCGCGAGTTCCCGGTCAATTTTGAACTTGTGGAGGAATTTCCGAAACCGCATGAGGAGTTGAAGGATACTGACTTCGGTTATATGCTGAATGATATGGTGTTCACACCGGATAAGAAGGGACGGGTTGTTGAAAGCAGTCAGGGGCGCCGTTTAAGTGCGACTCCGGTCTTTTTCCGCGCAAAAATGAAGAATGGCGTGATTGAGGTTCCTCCCGCTGTTGCGGAAACGGAGGCGGCGGTATGATACTTCAATCTCTGGATAAATTATATGACCGTATAAAAAATGAACCGGAATATAATGTCTCCGAACCCGGTTACAGCCTTCAGAAAATCGCTTTTGCCGTGGTGCTCAATCCGGATGGATCTCTGTTCCAGATTGAGGATATCCGCACTTTGAACGGGAAAAAGATGGAACCCCGTCAGCTTCAGGTGCTTGGTGCGAATAAACCCTCCGGAAGCGGATTGAACGCCTCGTTTCTCTGGGATACGGTCGGATATCTGCTCGGTTACAAACCGGAGCCTGCAACTGAAAAAGAACTGAAACGCGCGGCGGACTCTTTCAACGCTTTCCGGGAACTGCACCTCGCGTGTGAAAAAGAGGTCAATGATCCCGCTTTCTCGGCAGTCTGCCGTTTTTTGGAAAAGTGGGAGCCCCGGGAAGCGGCAAACTATCCGTTCCTGGCGGAAGCAACCGGATATGGTGTATTCAGGATCAAGGCGGAACCGGGATATGTGCATGAGCGTCCGGCAATTGTCGATTATTTCAAACGGACCCGGATGAAGACTGCGGATCAGAATGCGGTGACGGGGCAGTGCCTGATCTCGGGGCAGACTGTCCCGATTGCGCGTCTGCAGGCATTGATCAAAGGAATCGGCGCGAAACCTGCCGCACTGGTCGGCTTTAACGACAAAGCTTATGAGTCATATGGCAAGGAGCAGGCGTTCAACGCTCCGGTCGGTGAGGAGCAGGCGTTCCGTTATACGGTCGCGCTGAATGCTCTGACCGATGGCCCGATGAAGCGGCATCACTGCATTTCAATGGGAGACCTGAAAGTGATTTTCTGGGCGGGGAAAAAGAGTCTTGCCGAAGATTTTGTCGGCGGATTTTTTGATACGCGTCATGATTCCGGAGATGATTCGACCCGTAAGAAAATCGCTCTGCTTTTCGAGTGTTTCCGGGAGGGCAGGATTCCGGACCGGATGCCGGATTTTGACCCCGATGTGCCCTTTTATGTGCTGGGTCTGTCTGTCAATGTGACCCGTTGTGTGGTTCGCTTCTTCTATACTTCGACAGTCGGGGTGCTGTTTGAACACTTCAGCCGTCACTTCCGCGATATGGCTTTGGAGCGCTGTTTTGAGACAGATGAGTTCCCGACGGTCCGGCAGATTCTGGATCAGACCTGTGTTCTGAAAGGCAGTTTCCCTGACCGGGACAGCATTCCGAAGAACCTGCCCGGCACACTGTTTGACTCGATTCTGCGCGGGATTGATTACCCGGCGGGTGTTTACAACCGGATACTTCAACGTATCAAGCACGACCAGTATCAGGATTATATCAAGGTATCTTTTCTCAAGGCATTTTTAATACGTAACCATAATAAGGAGTATAGTATGAGTTTGGACAAAAACATTGCGGATCCGCCTTATCTCTGCGGGCGTCTGTTGGCGGTGCTTGACAAAACGCAGCGCGACGCTCTCGGCGATACCAATACAAACATTCGTGAAAGTTTTTATGCCGCAGCTTCAAGCCGTCCCGGCGTCGTTTTCCCGCGGCTTCTCCGGCTTTACTCGCATCATCTCGGCAAACTTCCCACAGGCGCCAGGATTGCCCGCGATTCCCTGATGCAGGAGATCATTGACAAACTGGGACATACCTATCCTATGAATCTGAATCTTGTGGATCAGGGCACTTTTTCGATCGGTTATTATCAGCAGATGCAGGCTTTCTTCCAGAAAGCGGATAAAAAAGAGACCGGCTCCGAAGATGAGAATACAAAAGAAGAAACAAAGTAATGTTCAGATAACACAAAAAAAGAGGAGATAGAGCCATGACACGTTACGATTTCATGTTCGTTTTCGATGCGAAGAATGCAAATCCGAATGGAGATCCCGATGCCGGGAACATGCCGAGAATTGATCCGGAAACAGGAAAAGGCGTAATTACGGATGTCTGCCTGAAACGCAAGATCCGTAATTATGTTCAACTGAAATATCAGGATGGCGTGAATCACCGGATCTACTTCAAGGATGCCGTTGTTTTGAATAACCTGAACAAGGAGGCTTATGATGCCGCCGGATTGTCTCCTGCCAAAGAACTCCCGAAAGAGCTGAAAAAGGCGCGCGAACTGACGACTTTCATGTGCCGGAATTTTTACGATATCCGTACATTTGGCGCAGTCATGACAACGGATGTCAACTGCGGGCAGGTCCGCGGACCGGTTCAGTTGTCCTTTGCGAATTCGCTGGACCCGATTTTTATTGCGGAACATGCCATTACCCGCAGTTCCGTCACGAATGAAAAGGACGTTGCCAAGGTGCGTACGATGGGGCGCAAATATACGATTCCCTATGGCCTGTATGTTGCTTATGGATTCGTGAATCCCCGTCTTGCGGCTGAGACCGGATTCAATGAGGACGATCTGGCTCTGCTGTGGGAGGCGCTGGGAAAGGCATTCGAGTTTGACCAGTCTGCGGCGCGTCCTGCCGGCAGTATGGCAGCACGCAAACTGATTGTGTTCAAGCATGAAAGCGAACTCGGAAATGCGCCGTCCCATAAACTGTTCGAGCTTGTGAGAATTGCACGTGCGAACGACCCGAAAGCACCTCCGAGAGCTTTTGAAGATTATACGGTTGCAATCGACCGGGAACATTGTCCGAAAGGCGTGACGATCGAAGAACTGGTCTGATTGACTGTTTTTTGCTTCATAAGGGGAAGGCGTGTCCGGGTGATGTGTCTTCCCTTTTTTTGCCTGTAGCAGAGGTGTGCCATGTATTCTGAAGATGATTATATCATGATCTCCGCGCTTCAGCATTATCTGTTCTGTCCGCGACAGTGTGCTTTGATTCATCTGGATCAGTATTGGAGTGAAAATCTGCTGACTGCTTCGGGGCGCGTCATGCATGAGCGCGTGGATACTCCCGGCACGCGTCATAACCCGGATTGCAGGATTGAATATTCCGTTCCGCTTTGCTGTCGCCGCCTCGGAATCAACGGGATTGCCGATCTGGTGGAGTACCATAAAAAGGGAAATGGAGTCTTTGAACCGTCCGTTGTAGAGTATAAATTCGGGAGACCGAAGGAAAATCGTTGCGACGAGGTTCAGCTTTGCGCCCAGATGTTCTGCCTGGAGGAGATGATGGACTGTTCCATTGCATCCGGGGTTATTTATTACGGCCGTACAAAGAAACGCCATGATGTGATCTTTGACCCGGAACTGCGTGCATTGACCGAACAGATCGTCGGTGCGGTTCATTCTCTGATTTCTTCGGGGAAGATACCCCCGCCCGCTTACCGGAAACATGCCTGTGAAAGCTGTTCCCTGTTTGAATACTGCCGTCCGCTGGACTCCCTGCAGGTGGAACAATATCTGGAGACGATCGAATGAGAAAATTATTGAATACTCTGTTTGTCACCACGCAGGGAACGTATCTGCGGAAAGAGGGACAGGCGATTGCGGTTAATCGGGACAAGAAAACGATCATGCGTCTGCCGCTGCATAATCTGAGCTCGATTGTCGTTTTCGGGCGGGTTCTGGTCTCTCCTTATCTGATGCATTTCTGTTCCGAAAATAATATCTTTATCGCGTTTCACCGGGAGGACGGACGTTTCCTCGCACGTGTGGAGGGACCTGTTTCCGGTAACGTCCTGCTGCGTCGCGAACAATTCCGTGCGGCTGATTCTCCTGTGCGTTCCGCTGCTGTGGCACGCAATATTCTGCTTGCGAAGCTGGCAAACAGCAAACAGGTGCTCCTGCGTTTCCTGCGCGATCATCCTTCGCCGGAAAATCAGGTGATTGAGGATGCCGCATCTTATTTGAAAGCGCTGATGCGGAAGCTTGCACACGGACACGAATGGGATCTTGAGCTGCTGCGAGGAATGGAGGGCAGTGCGGCGGAACGTTATTTTTCCGTTTTTGACGCTCTCATCAGGAATGAAGAAGCCGGATTCCGGTTTTCCGGGCGCAGCAGACGCCCTCCGATGGACCCTGTCAATGCGCTGTTGTCTTTTGCATATACTTTGCTCGGCAATGAAATGGAATCTGCTCTGGAGTCCGTTGGACTGGACCCTGCGGTCGGTTTTCTGCATCGTGACCGCCCGGGGAGGGCGTCGCTGGCATTGGATCTGCTGGAGGAATTCCGGGCTTTTCTGGGGGATCGCTTGGTGCTCTCCTTGTTGAACCTGAAGCAGTTGAAGCCCGGCGATTTTGAGCATGGCGGCAACGGCGCGGTCAAACTGAAGGATCATGGGCGCAAAACATTTCTGAGCGCTTATCAGGCTCGTAAGAAAGAGTTGATCGTTCATCCCTTTACGGGAGAAAAAGTTGAGATAGGCCTGTTGTTCTTCATTCAGGCGCGTCTGCTTGCCAAACACCTGCGTGGAGAATTGCCGCAGTATCCGCCGTTTGTCTGGAGGTGAACGATGCTGGTTATCGTGAGTTATGATGTTTCGACGCTGACGAAAGAGGGACGCAAACGTCTGCGTCATGTCGCCAAAATCTGCCAGAGTTACGGACAGCGGGTTCAGAATTCCGTTTTTGAGTGCGAACTGGACCATTCTCAGTGGGTGAAAGTGAAAGCGGAACTTCTGAATGAGATCAATTTGCAGGAGGACAGTTTGCGCATCTATTTGCTGGGGAATCACTGGCATGGTCATAAAGAGCATTTCGGCACGAAAAAGACCTTTGATATTGCTGAGGATGTCTTGCTGATCTGAGAAACCGCGGGCTGTCTGGTGAAAAGATGAGTGTCCTTCCAGTCTTTCACTTATGGCTTGAAACTGACCTCCGGGCACGAACAACCGGCAAGCCTGGTCATGAAAGAAAGATTGAAAATGCACTGCCGCGCGGGTGACGCGGCAGTGTTGAGCAGCCTCAAATCCTCGACAGGTGCAGGAGAATGTAATTGGCAGAAGTCAGTAGAGGGAGTAAACTGTGCTTCCGTCCAAAACATCTTTTATAGCCTGTCGTCCCCCCCGATCAATGGGTGAAGGAAGTTGAGGTTACGCATATTATACATTGAAAAAGCAGAATGTCAAGCATGTTTTGTGAATAAAAACACAATTTATTTTTGATATTTTATTTAATTGTGAATAAAATCACAGTTTAACTGCCGAAGAAATAAGATTTTTTGCATTGCCTTTGATGAAATGTTGTATTTGACAGGATTTTCAATATTGAATCTGCTGTCGGCTGTGCCAGTAATCCCGTTTGCCGGGTGAGATGTCGCAGGGCATACCGGAAACGCAAAATGGTTCGACCGGACTTGCGGGGGAATATTCCATTGGTGAAGTTCCCTGTCCGCTGGGGGCGGAAACGGTTCCGTTATATAAGAAATGACCTTATTGCTGCAGATAGCCATAAGGTCATTCTCCAAGCGGAATTTTGCTTCAGTTCTTCTGCCTGGCAAGAAGTTCTTCCACTTCTCTGGCGCCACTTTCATAGAATTTACATTCTTCGGGTTCCAGCTCACGAAGCAGCCGCAGGAATTCGCCGGCGTGGACACGTTCTTCATCGGCGATATCCAGCAGGACGGCTTTGGCTTTTTCGCAGTCGATGGAATCGACAAGTTGCGTGTACAGTCCGACAGCCTCATATTCGGCAGCAATCATGAAACGGATTGCACGGATCAATTCGCTTTTTGTGAGCTTTGCCCCGGCTTTGGACGATGGCAGTGATGAACAGAATTCAGGCATGATATTACCCCCCTTTTTATATCTTTGACATACTCCGGCGGTTCCGGAGCATTTTTATCCCCGTTATTATTATAGCCGTTCTGAATCATTTTGCAAGCTGGAAAATGTGAAAACAGTCATATTTTATTTGAAATCAAAAGATTATGCTGATCTTTATGCGATGCTTTTTTCTTTGCCGCCGATTTGAAAAAAAAGATTGCGCGAGTAAATTAACAGCGTTATGGAAATTTGAAAAACTCAACAGGAAGGAAAACAATATGTTCTTTGAAGAAACATTCAGGTGGTATGGACCGGAAGATCCGGTTTCTCTTGCATACATCCGCCAGGCTGGCGCAACGGGTGTCGTGAACGCGCTGCATTCCCTTGCCCCGGGAATTGTATGGACCGAGGACGCGATCCGCGAACGCTGCCGCATCATTGAGGATGCCGGGCTTACATGGAGCGTGATTGAAAGTCTGCCGGTTCACGAGGACATCAAGACCGGTGCGCCGTCCGCCGCTCAGCTTATTGAGAACTACAAGACCTCCATTCGCAATCTCGGCAAAGTGGAGAACGGCCCCCGCGTCATTACCTACAATTTCATGCCCGTTCTTGACTGGATCCGCACCGATCTTCATCACAAACTGCCGGATGGTTCCGAGACTCTTTATTATGACCAGAAGCAGTTTGCCGCGTTTGAAGTCTTCATTCTTCAGCGTAAAGGCGCAGAGAATGATTATACGCCCGAACTGCTCAGGAAAGCCGAGGAGTATTACAAAGGTCTTTCCAAAGCTGAAATTGATGATCTGACAAGCACATTGATCGATAATTTCCCCGGCTTCAAAGGGGTCAAGCTGGATGATATCCGCGCGATGCTCGGAAAATATGAAGGGTTTACGAGAGAACGTCTTGAGGAGAACCTTCATAACTTCCTCAGTGCGGTTGTGCCTGTCGCGGAAGAAAACGGCTGTTATATGGTGATTCATCCCGATGATCCGCCGCGCTCCATCCTCGGACTGCCGCGCATCTTCAGCAATATCAAGGATGTCCGCAGGTTGCTCAAGGATGTGGACAGCCCTGCGAACGGTGTCTGTTTCTGCTCCGGCAGTTTCAGCGCAAGCAAGGACAACGATGTCGTGGCGATGTTCAAAGAGTGTGCCGACCGCGTTCATTTCATGCATATGCGCAGCACGCAGCATGAGGGTGACGGCAACTTCTTCGAGGCGAATCATCTGGAAGGCAGAGTCGATATGTATGAACTGATGAAGGCTCTCTGCGATGAGCAGGTCCGGCGGAAAAAAGCCGGACGGAAGGATTGGCGCATTCCGGTGCGCCCCGATCACGGGCACCGCATGATGGACGATCTGGAGAAGCCGGATTCCCCGAACCCCGGTTATACCTGTCTCGGACGTATGCGCGGACTTGCCGAGCTTCGCGGCCTGGAGCTTGGCGTCATGCGCGCGTTCCATCCGGAACAGCTTGAAAAGTAAACGGAGTCCGGCACCGTGTCAAGCCGTGTTTCTGCCGTGGAACACGGCTTGCAATGTATCTCGCCGCGGATACCGGATTTCATATTCTTCGCCGGCATTTCCGCAAAGTGATTTGAAAATTACTGATCGGATTGTATATTTCCTCCTGATGTGGAATGAAATTGCAGAGGCGTGAAGAATATGTCGAAACTGGTCAGGCTGAGTCTTTCATTGGAAGACACACTGTTGGATAAATTGTCCGTTCTGGTTCAGGACGGCGGTTATGAGAACCGTTCGGAGTATATCCGGGACCTGATTCGCGACGAAATTGCCCGCAAGCAGTGGAGTTCCGGCGGAGAAGTGATTGGCACATTGACGCTGATCTACAATCATCACCGGCGCGGGTTGACGGAAAAGCTGGTGGATTTGCAGCATCATTGCCGCTGCCGTGTCCTGGCTTCGACGCATGTGCACTTGAGCCATGAGATCTGCGCGGAAATGATTATGATGAAAGGGCGCGGAAGCGAGATTGAAGAACTTGCCAATGCGATGAAGCGCCTGAAGGGAGTGCTCAAGGCTGAGCTTGCGGCGGGAGCTGCGGGAGAATCCATATCCTGAATTATTTTTTTGTCTTTGTGGTATTACGAAAATAAAAAATGTAATAATTTTTTGAAAAACGGTTTGACTTACAGTTACTCTAAGGTATATCTTAGGGGAAAAATGATAGAGCAAAAGGAGTTAACAGGGAACATGAACGGTGAACAGGGAAAAGTTCTAATCCAGAGGAACAGAAATCGGGTGGAAATGAGGGTGTTCACCTTGATAGAGCTCCTCGTCGTGATTGCGATCATCGCGATTCTTGCAGGGATGCTTCTGCCTGCTTTGGGAGCGGCGCGGGAAAAGGCGAGAAGCATTCTCTGCCTGAACAATCTGAAACAGATCGGAATTGCCAATAATATGTATGCCGACGATAACGATGACCACTGCGTCCCCTACACGACGGTTCCCGGCACCGGGCGGCAGAAACTCGGCGACTACTGGTGCGGAGTGCTGACCACCGATGGCTATGACCTGACCGACAGTCCTTTGCTGGGGTCTTATTATGGAAATACGACCGGAGTCATGATCTGTCCCTCATCCTATGAGAAGATCGCCGATATGACAAGGGCGGAAAACGGCGGCGGATACGGATATAATGCCAAATGGTTCGGCGGGTATGACTGGTACCGGGGTGATGACATTCCATATTACAAACGCTCCTCCATGCGGAACATCGGCAATACCATTGTGTTCGGTGACTGTGCGAGTTCCGGGAAATCCAGTTCCGCTTACGACACTGCCCGGTATACGGCATACATGTACGGCAAGGTCATGCCGGACGGCGTCACGCAGTGGTCGAATAAAACCAGTGGGACGGCCCATTTCAGGCATGCCAGGCGCAGTAATGTCACCTGGGGAGACGGACACGCCGGCAGTGAGCCGATCGGAACCTTAAATATGAGCCATCCCTGCGCCATTGCCTCAAAGGTCGGTTTTGTCGGCGCCGCGACGACGGATTTGTATAACCCGATGCGTGCCGGCGATGAATGCGCCGATATGTAATCTGTGGGGAAATTGTCTTCATGCCTGAACTGAAACCTGAAATCATCGGTCTGCTGATCGGATTGAGTTTTTCAATCGCGGTATTTGCATTCAAAACGGCGGTCGGGGAGTTTTACTTCCTGACCGGGAATTTCCGGCGGAAAGAGAAATTTCTTTTCCTTTCCGTGTCCACGCTCATTTACGGAATTCTTTTCGTCGCGGCATTTGCGCTCAATTCCCTGTTGCGGGAGGAATCACTGTTTCTGATTCAGAATCATAATTTCTTTCAGGCGGGGATTGTACTTCACCTGATCGTTGCCGCGGGCTTTTTTCTGTGGGGAGTGCTTTTGCTGACGGCGGAACGAGAGCATCACAGAAGTCGCGGCTGGTGGTTTCTGGTGATTCCGTGTCCGGTTTGCGCCTCCGCGATTTTTCTTGCGTCGGCGTTTGCGGAACTGCTTCTGCCGGAGTCCGGATGGCTGGTCCGCCTGTTTGTGCCCGGCGTGTTTTTTCTGGTCAATTTCTCCGTTCTCGGGATTTTGAGCGCCGCAGTTCGGAAAGGCGGCCTGGAGGCGCGCGGTCTGACGGGGAGGTTGATGTTGTTTGTGGGGCTTTACTTTGCAGGGCTTCTTCTGCTGGTTCCGAATTTCGACCGTGTGGAACAGATGTACCGTGTCGTGGCTGGAAATGAGAGCCGGGGCGATGTAAATTATTGGCTTGTCATTTTTCTCGGAATCCTGCTGCTTGCCGGCTGGCTGTTTCAGGTTTACAGAAATGCAAAACAACAGAGATGCGGCTCTGTCCGCAGAGGAGTGGAATAATGGTGTTTTTCGATCTGCTGAAAACGTTTATCTTTCTGGTGTCAAGCGTGTTGCTTTACCCGGTGCTGATTCTGTTGAGTGCTTCGGCTGTCTATATCATCTGGAGTGCGGGGCGTTTTCTCGGCGAGTGGATGGAGCGCGCGCGGTGCGGCGGGTTCGATCCGGCGAAGGACTCCCCGCAGGAGTTCCGTTTCCCGCTTCCTGTCCGCCGTTACAGGGAAATGTTGAAACACCTGGATCTGCATGACGATGCGGCAGTGGCGTATCTGATGCGGCAGGCTGTTGCCGAGAGGCAGGGGGCGTTGGAAAAATATAAAATTCTGATCCGCCTGGCGCCTGCGCTCGGACTTCTCGGGACTTTGATTCCGATGGGAACGGCGCTGGCAAGTGTCGGAAACGGGGAGATCAATCTGGTCAGCGCGGAACTTGTCGTTGCGTTTACGACAACTGTAGTCGGGCTTGCAGTGGGAAGCATTGCCTTTCTGATTCATTCCGTGAAGCGACGCTGGGCTGCTTCCGATATTCGCCAGATCGAATACATCACGGAGGTCATGACGCGATGAAATTCATGAGGAATACGGAACATGCCGGAGATTCCTTCGATGACGATCCGATGTCGTCGGTCGGCAATCTTTTCGACATTGCGCTGGTATTTATCGTCGCTTTGCTGTTTGCACTGATGGCGACGTTCGGCAAAGAGTTTTTTGAAGGAAAGACTGCGGCAAAAGTGGATTCCTCCGGAAAAATCGAGATCATCACGCGGCAGGGCAGGGAGGTGAAGTCCCTGAAACAGTCGGATGAAAAATCCGAAGGCAGAGGCGTGCGCCTCGGAACTGCATATCGTCTGGAGGACGGCACCACAATTTATGTTCCGGAGGAGTGATGAGAACTCTGCTGGTATTGCTGACGCTGCTTGTTTTTTCTCTCTGCGCCGCGGAAAAGCGTGTCCTATACCTTGCGGGGGAGTCGAATGCCGCCGCGGCGAAACGCGCATTCCGCGATATGAAACTGCCGGAGCCGATTCGTTTTCTTGTGATTCCCGACGCCTCGGACCGCCGGTTGCTTGAAACGGAAATCGCCGGAGCCGACCTGATCATCGCAAACGGGCTCGTTCCCGAATTCCGCGATGCCCTTGCCGCCTCGGCACGTCTCGGCAAAACGAAAATCCATCTGCTGGGAACGGAGCATCTCCGTCCGAGGATTCCGCAGAAACTGCTGGGGCATATCGTTTTCCCGATGGAGAAAGGTGTGGCGGAATACCGCAGTAATCTTTCCCCGCGGAATATGCGGAACCTGATTCTTTACCTGATTCATAAAGAGCTTGATTCCACCGTGGCTTTCGAACCGCCGCAGGTCAGGGCAAAAGCGGGGCTGATCGACCCGTTTACCGGGAAATCTTATTCTTCTTATCGCGCTTACCGGAAAGAGCGTCCCGAAGTGAACAGGAACGGGCGTGCGGTCGTGATGATTTATTCCGCCGGAAATACGCCGGAGGAGACCGCCCTTCTGCGTCCGCTGGCGGATGCGCTGGAAAAACGCGGCATTGAGACGACTTATGCGTTCGGCGACGAAGTGATGCTGATCCGTAATTTCCTGCTGGACGGGAACGGCAAGTCCCGTTTCGATATTGCAATTGCATTTTCCTTCAAGTTCAAAGCCGGGCTCGGCGAGCCGTTGAAGAAAGCGCTTTCCGATCTGGATATTCCCGTCGTCAATGCGCTGAAACTCTACCGCCAGACCTCGGAGGAATGGGAGAGATCCGTGCAGGGAATGAACAATTTTTCCGTGGCTTTCGCCATGATCGCGCCGGAAGTGTCGGGACTCATTGAACCTACGCTTCTTACCGGGCGGAGAATGGAAAACGGAGTGATGAAGGATTTTCCGATGTCCGGCAACATGGAGCGGCTGGCTGACCGCGTGGCAAAATGGGTTTCTCTGCGGAAGAAGGCGAACCGGGAAAAGCGTGTGGCGCTGTTTTTCTATCACCCCGAGGGAGGCAAACAGTCGATCGGTGCAAGCTATCTGAATGTGCCGCGCTCGATTGTCAATATTGTTCGCGCACTCCATCGGAACGGCTATCATTCGGGCGGACTCGAAACATTGGACGAAAAAGCATTGACGGATCGCCTGATCGCCGGAGTCCGCAATGTCGGAAGCTGGGCGCCGGGGGAGCTTGACGAACTGCTGAAAGCCGGAACCTATGCCGAAGTCCCGTTTGAGCAATATCGACGCTGGTTTTCGGAATTACCGCAGGCGTTTCAGGATTCCGTGGTTCAGGAGTGGGGCACGCCGGAAGATTCAACGATCATGACGAAAAACGGCAGGTTCATAATCCCTGTCCTGCTTCGCGGAAATCTGGCTGTCCTGCCGGAACCGATGCGCGGATACCTCGGCGATGTCAATAAGCTTTACCATTCCAGAACACTTGCTCCTCCGCACCAGTATGTGGCGGTTTACCTCTATCTGCGGCATGTGTTCCGCGCCGATGCCGTGATTCATCTCGGACGGCACGGTTCGCAGGAATGGCTTCCCGGAAAACAGCTCGGACTTTCCGAAGCCTGCGCTCCGGCGGTTCTCGGCGGCGACATGGTAAGCCTCTATCCTTATATTTCCGACGGCATCGGGGAGGGCATTCTGGTGAAACGGCGCGGCGCGGGGGTGATCCTTTCCCATTTGACTCCTGTGCTCGGCAGTGCCGGAATGCAGTCGGAACAGCGGAAACTGGCGGCTCTGATTCAGGATTATCAGAGTGTCGATCCCAACAGGAAAAACGCAGTTTTCGCGGAATTGAAAAAAGCCGCGGAATCCGGCGGCTTTCTCCGTGATGCGGGAATTGCGAGGCTGAATACGGAAAACCTTCATCAGTTGCAGCATTATCTGGAAGACCTGCTCCAGTCCGCGCTTCCGTTCGGACTGCACAGTTACGGCGCTTCACCCGACAGGAAAGAGCTGGAACGCATACTGGAGCTTTCCGGGAAGAAGGGAAAAGAGCGGGAGCGTCTGCGCTCTCTGCTGCTGCGCTCCGGTTCCGATGAATTGGATTCCCTGCTTGCCGGTCTCGCAGGGCGTTTCATTCCGCCGGGACTTTCGGGCGATCCGGTCCGTTCTCCTGAATCCCTGCCTGTCGGACGCAACTTTTACGGTTTTGACCCCGATAAATTTCCGACCCGCGCCGCTTTTGCAAATGCGCGGAAAGCAGTGGAAAAGCTGATTGCGGATTACCGTGCGGCACATGACGGGGCTTATCCTGCGAATACGGCGATTGTGCTCTGGGCGGGAGAGAGCGTGCGGACCGGCGGGCTCAACGAGAGCATTTTCCTGCATCTGATCGGCATGGAACCGGAGTGGGATGAGAACGGCAGAATCCGTAATTTCCGTCCGGTTCCCGCAGCTCGATTGAAGCGTCCGCGTCTGGATGTGACCGTCACGACATCGGGCGCTTACCGTGACCAGTTTGCCGGATTGCTGGCGAAGCTGGATGCGGCGCAGAGAGCCGCGGCGAAATTGACGGATGTGGAAAACTTTCTTGCCGCTCATAACCGTGCGTCCGTCCGGGAGCTGGTGCGTCAGGGGGCTGCGGAAGCGGAGGCGGTCCGGCAGGCTTCGCGCAGGATTTATTTCCCTGCTCCGGGGACTTACGGCGTGGGCGTCAACCGGCTGGCTGGAGCTTCCGGCGTGTGGGAGTCGAACACGGAAATTGCACAGGTTTATCTGGAGCGGATGAGCTATGGCGTCAATGCCGATGGGACACTCGGGGAAGCCGGAAACGGATTGAGGGCACAGTTGAAAACCGCTTCGGTTGTTCTGCACTCCCGCAGTTCCACGCTTTACGGCGTGACGGATATCGACGACATGTTCCAGTATCTCGGCGGTCTTTCTCTCGCGGTCCGCACACAGAGCGGCAGGGCGCCGGAGCAGCTGATCCTCGACAACCGGAATGCGTCGTCCGTCCGTCTGACTCCGCTGAAACGCTTTATCGCGGCGGAGCTCCGGACCCGTTCCCTGAATCCCGAGTGGATCGCCGCCCAGCAGAATGAGAATTATGCGGGGGCGCGGATGATTGCGCGAACGGTTGACAATCTCTGGGGCTGGCAGTCGGTGACGCCGGAGAATATCGATCCTTCTCAATGGAACGAGCTGTATGAGGTGTATCAGAAGGACCGTTACCGGCTTGGGCTCCGCAGGTTTTTCCAGCAGGAGAACGCCTGGGCGGAACAGTCGGTTTCCGCGCGGATGCTGGAAGCGGTCCGGAAGGAGTTCTGGAATGCCCCGCGGCAGATCCGGACGGAACTGGCGCGGAACTATGCGCAGAGCGTGATCGACAACGGCGTCGCCTGCTGCGATCACACCTGCAACAATCCGCTTCTGCATCAGATGGTAGTCAACCTGATCTCGGTCCCCGGAGTAATGACGCCGGAAAGTGTCGCGAAGTTCCAGATTGCCGTGGAACGTGCGGCTGCGCGGGAGCTTTCGGAGCAGATACGGGAACGCCGCAGCCGGCAGGCTGGTTTGAAACAGTCACCGCCGCAGCAGGAGAGTGCGCCCCGCCGGAGCCCGGAACTGCATCCGGTCAAAGGGTATAAGATGAAAGAGGCGCATGATGACAAAACGCGGATGAGTTCTTCCGGCATCCGCTGGGCGTCCATTCTGGCATTGCTGGCGCTGACAGGAGTCTTTCTTGCCGGGACACGGCAGGAAAGACAATAATGTTCTTTTTTTGAACGGTCTTATTTGACGGCAAGCATTCTTTCAATCGGCAGGACTGCACGTGCCATCAGTTCCGGCGGCAGTTCGATCACATTGCGCATCTCCGCAAGTGCGTCTGCGACCTCCTGAAGCGTGATTTTCTTCATGTTCGGGCAGAGCATTTCCGGTTTCAGCGGGAAGAATTCCTTTTCCGGATTCTCTTTTGCAAGACGGTGCAGAATCCCGGTTTCCGTGCCGATGATGAACTGCCTGTCCGCCGATTCGCGCACGAAACGGAGAATTCCGCCGGTGCTGAGCGCTTCATCCGCCTCCGCCACGATTTCCGGGCGGCATTCCGGATGCACCAGGACTTTTGCCTCCGGATGCATCCTGCGCGCCTCGCGGATCATTTCCACGGTCACTTTATTGTGCGTCGGGCAGAATCCCTGCCAGAGCTCCATGGGGCGGTTCAGCTTGTTCATCATGTTTGCACCGAGATTGCGGTCCGGCAGGAACATGATTTTTTTGTCCGCGGGAATGGAGCGGATGATTTTTTCCGCATTGCCGGATGTGCAGCAGATATCGACCTGCGCCTTGACTTCGGCGGTGCTGTTCACATACGCCACGAGAACCGTGTCCGGATTCGCCTTTTTGTATGCGGCGACTTCCGACGGGTCCGCCATATCCGCCATCGGACAGCCGGAATAGAGATTGGGCAGGAGAACGGTGGAGTGCGGAGAGAGCAGTTTTGCGGTTTCCGCCATGAAACGGACTCCGCAGAAAACGATGACCCCTGCCTTGAGTTCTTTGGCTTTGATGCTCAGTTCAAGGGAATCGCCCGTGAAATCGGCAATGTCCTGAATATCGCTGGTGACATAATTGTGGGCGAGTATGACGGCATTGCGCTCCTTGCGCAGTGTCGCAATTTCTTCTGCAAGTGTCAACATGGTTCATTCCCCTGCATTGTTTACGGTTTTCCGGTAATATACTCCTTGAAAAGAAAATTAAAAGCTGTATTTTATATTTCACGACTATTTCGGTAATATTTGGAAGGAGGTGCCCCGTGACCGATCATGAACTCGAAAGACTGCTCAGCCTGACTGAGCCCGGCGAGCTTCGCCGTCTTTATGACGACGCCTATCAGATGAAACTGAAATACATCGGGAAGAAAGTAAGCATCCGCGGCCTGATCGAGATCAGCAACATCTGCCGGAAAAACTGTTATTACTGCGGTATCCGCAGCGGAAACCGGAATGTGAAGCGGTTTCAGATTTCCAGAGAGGAAATCATCGAAACCGCATTGTGGGCATACCGTCACCGTTTTGCGTCTCTCGTTCTGCAGTCGGGAGAGATGATGTCGGACGAGTTCACGGAATTTATTGAAAGCATTGTGCGTGAAATCTGCGCAAAGACGGATCATCAGGCGGGAATCACGCTCTCTCTCGGAGAACAGTCTCCCGAGACCTACCGCCGCTGGAGGGAGGCGGGCGCGACGCGTTACCTGCTCCGTATCGAGGCGTCCGATCCGGAACTCTATGCGAAACTGCATCCGGCGGATCACAGTTATGAGGCGCGTGTGGCGTGCCTGCGTTCTTTGCGCGAACTGGATTATCAGGTCGGGACGGGTGTCATGATCGGGCTGCCCGGACAGACCGTGAAGCATCTGGTGAAAGATCTGCGTTTCTTCCAGGAGCATGATATTGACATGATCGGCATGGGACCTTATATCCCGCATGAAGATACGCCCCTCGGCGCCGGAATGACCCTCGCGGATGAATACCGGAAACATCAGTTGGAACTCGGGTTGAAGATGATTGCCTGTGCGAGACTGCTGCTGGAGGATGTGAATATAGCTTCGACGACCGCGCTTCAGGCGCTGGACCCGAAAGGGCGGGAGCTCGGGCTTCTCGCGGGCGGGAACGTCATCATGCCGAATGTCACGGATACTTCATACAGAAAAAGTTACCAGCTTTACGCCGGAAAGCCTGGAATCAATGAAAGTTCGGATCAGAGTATTGCCGCACTGACCCGGAGTATTGACGCCGTCGGGGAAACGATCCTGTGGGATGTCCGGGGGGACTCAAAACACTACTTCCGCAGGCATGGAAGATAGGCGGAGTCAGATGCAGTAATCGAAATACTCGCTTCCTTCGTGTTTCTCCCTGTATTTTTCGATGATGTCCTGAAGTGTGATTTTCGCCATGCTCCGACGGATTTCCTCGTTCAGATTACACCAGATTTCCCGCGCGGCGCACTCCTCTGTGACGTTGCATGATTTCGGGTGGCAGACGCAGTTGACGATGGATACGGGGCCCTCCATGACTTCAAGTATTTCAAGGAGAGTCAGGTTCTTCGGATACCGTGCGATCCGGTATCCCCCTTTTGCGCCGCGAATGGATTTGACCATTCCCGCTTTGCGTAATTTGATGATGAGGCGGCTGATATATTTTTCGGATATCTGCTGCGAGTCCGCGATCTGGTGGATCATGCGCGGTTTTGCACCGGCATTCAGAGCCAGGTCCAGCATAATGCGCAGCCCGTATCTTCCCTTCGTTGAAATTTTCATGAATGCACTCCCCGGTAAATCATGCTTTTCCGGCTGTTAATATGGCTGGAATCCATGATTTTGCAACCGGAATGTGAAATAAAAACAGGAATAAAATCTCTGTGGCGGCACGCGGTTTCCGCTTCCGGTATGGAGCGGGCTCGAAATGCGGCATGAAATCAGCCGGCATTGCCGAGCAGAGCGGCAAACTTGTGACGGTCCTCATCCGGCGCAATGACCGCAAGCAGGTCGCCGTCAAGGAAAATGAATTTTTCATCCGGATTCGGGATCATGTCATTGCCGCGGATCACGCCCACGATATGTATGTTGCCGATCTCTTTGAATTTGCCGGAGAATGTGCGGTTGGCAAGCTCGGAATCCCTGCCGATCTCCATCCACTTGAAATCCACCATGCTGACGAAAGAACTCAGATTGTCGCTCCGCTTTGCATCGCTTTGGCTCAGCATCAGCGGCGTGGAATACTGATCGCGCATCTTCTGAAGATTGTTCTGTATCTGGACCATGGAATAATCGAGTTTGTGAAGCGCAAGACGCGAGAGGTCCAGCCCGAGCTCAAAGACGGGGCGCATGACATCGAATACCTTATATTCATGCATTGCGTCCGCCTCTTCCTGAGAGTAAGCCTGCGAGACGATCTTGATATCGGGATTCAGAAGGCGCGCATTGCGTATGATATCCGTATTGACTTTGAATTCCTGTGCTGCCGCGATAATCATTCTGGCTCGTCCGACCGCCGCCGCTTTCAGGATCACCTCCTCCGATGGAGAGCCGAAAATACATTCAAAGCCGTCTTTGCGCATGTCGTTGAACAGGAAATAATTCGGTTCTATGATGATGTAAGGCAGCTCGAAATGTTCCATCACCTTTGCAACCACACGCTGGACACGCCCGCCTCCGGCGAGTATGATGTGATTCGTCAAAGCCGGTTCCGGCATGTTGAATGTGTTCATGACTGCGGTCGGGAAATGTTTCCGGAGGTATTCATACGCGGGAGTCGTGAGTGAGGAGACCGGCGGACCGAGCACCATGGAGCAGATCACGGTGCAGAGCATCAGCATATAAAGACCCTGCGTAAGAATTCCCGCCGCATAACCGGAGCTGAGGACGATGAATGCGATTTCCGAGGTCGGGAACATGCCGAAGAACATGGCGGCGGGGATTACATTGCGGTATTTGAACAGCCATGCGAGAACCGCAAGGAAAAACGTGCGGCTGAGCCCCGTGAGCACGACCAGCAGCAGGATCACCCAGAAATGTTTCATCAGGAACGGGACATTCATCAACATGCCGATGGAAACGAAAAACAGCATGCTGAACAGGTCACGCACCGGGAGCATCTCGTAAAGCGCTTTCTTGCCGTAATCGGAACCGTTCAGCAGAATTCCCGCCATGAATGCGCCGAAAGAGAATGTCAGGCACATCTTGTCCGCAAGAAAACCGATTCCCAGGCTGATGACCGTCACGCAAAGCAGGAACAGCTCCTGTGAATTCCACGAGGAGACGTGCCGCAGGATTGGCGGAATGATGCGCGGTCCGACCAGAAACAGCACCGTGACGAATGCAGCGCCGATCCCGACCGGTTTCAGGGCGTTCATGAAGCCTTCGTTCAGGTTGTTGGCGTTCATGAGGAGCACCATCAGAGGAATGACGATCAGGTCCTGAACCAGCGAAACACCGATCATGGAGCGTCCGGAGAGTGTCATCATACGGTTGTGCATGGTCAGGCTCTTGAGCACGACTGCGGTACTGGTGGAAACGAATGCGGCGCTGGCGAACAATGCAGGGTAGCCGGCAATACCGAAAAAGCCTTTCAGAATGCCGAAAACACACAGGAGCGTGGCGAAAACCTGAATGATCGAACCCCAGACCGCCAGCTTCCTGACGGGGCGGATGTCGTCAAGCGAGAACTCAAGCCCCATGGAGAAAAGAAGCAGCGCCACGCCGATATCGGAGAGCCCCTGCAACTGATTCTGGTCGATGACGACCCCGTTTGCCCCGCTGTTGATGAGGCTGATCGTGACTCCGGCGAGGATATATCCGAGCAGGAGAGGCTGTCCGAGGCGTTTTGCGATCCCGCCTCCGATCAGCCCTCCGATCAGGATTGCCAGAAGTGCCGTTACGATGCTCATTTGCTATTCTGCCGTTTGCAATAAAACAACGGGGGGAAGCTCATGCTCCTCATCCCACGGCGATTCCGCTGGGGAAATCGCCGCCGTCGATGGTCGCAAGCTTGAGCGTGTCACCGGTTTTTGCCGCGAGAAGCATTCCGAATGACTCGATGCCGCGGATTTTCGCCGGTTTGAGGTTTGCCACGACAATGATGATCTTGCCGACCAGTTCCTCCGGCCTGTAATGTTTCGCAATACCGGAAACGATCTGGCGGGTTTCATTGCCGAGCTCGATTTTGAGCTTGAGAAGCTTGTCCACGCCTTCCACCTTTTCCGCCTCCAGGACTTTTGCCGTCTTCAGCTGCGTCTTGAAGAATTCGTCAATCGTGACCATATTTTCTCCGACGGCAACGGTTTCCGTCCTGACCGCCTCCGGTTTCGGCTTTGCCTTCTTGCCTTCCGCCTTGAGCTGCGCCATCGGATCTTCGATGACGATTCTCGGAAAGAGCGCCTCGATGTCATGCACCTGCGTGCCGAATTCGAGTGTGCCCCACTTTTCGAGACGCCCGCTGAAATCGGATTTTGCCGCGATGTCTTCGGGCAGTCCGAGTTTCATGCGGAACTCTTTCATTTTGCATGGCATGACCGGAAGCAGGAGGCCCGATACAATGCGCAGGGTTTCGGACGCAGTGTAAAGAACCGTCGCCAAACGCTCCATGTTGCCCTGTTTGGCAAGGGTCCACGGAGCGGTTTTCTCCATATAGCGGTTTGCCGCGCGGACTACGTTCATGACGTGTTCAAGCCCGCGGTCGATTTTCATGTTTTCGACCGCGTTGCGCATGAGCCCGATGGAGGCGATCGCCTGATCCTTGAGTTCCAGATCGACGTCCTCAAGATTGCCCGGCCTGGGCACGCGCCCGTCGAAATATTTGATCGTGAGCTTGACTGCGCGGCTCAGCATGTTGCCGAGGTCGTTGGCAAGATCGCTGTTGTAACGCTTGATGAAAGACGCCTGCGTGAACGAGGCGTCGCTTCCGAGCACCATTTCCGCCATGAGGCAGTAACGGAACGCGTCCACGCCGAAAAGATTCATCATGTCCATCGGGTTGACGACGTTGCCGAGCGACTTGCTCATTTTGTCCTGTCCGCTGAGCCACCAGCCGTGTGCGAAAATGGATTTCGGCATCGGGAGTCCCATCGCCTTGAGCATCGTGGGCCAGTAGACGGTATGCGTGGTCAGGATGTCCTTGCCGATCAGGTGATGTGCGCCGGACCACCATTTGCGGAACTTCTCATCGTCCGTGCCGTAGCCGATGGCGGAAATGTAGTTGATCAGCGCATCGAACCAGACGTAGCAGACATAATCCTTGTCGAACGGGAGCTCAATTCCCCAGGACAGACGCGATTTCGGGCGCGAGATGCAGAGGTCTCCCAGCGGTTTGCGGAGAAAGCCGAGGGTCTCGTTGGAACGGTATTCCGGCATGATGAATCCCGGATGCGTCTTGATGTAATCAATAAGCCAGTCCTGATACTGACTCATTCTGAAGAAATAGTTGGATTCTACCAGTTTGGTCGTCGGGCGCCTGCATTCGGGGCAGAGCCCGCCTTCGAGCAGATCCTTTTCCGTGAAATAACGTTCGCAGGGGACACAGTAATGGCCGGTGTATTCCGCCTTGTAGATGAGCCCCTTGTCGAAAAGTTCCTGAAGAATCTTGCAGACGATTTTCTTATGGCGCTCCTGAGTCGTGCGGATGAAGTCGCTGTTATGAATGCCGAGGCGTTTCCAGAGTTCCTGGAAACGGACCACGGTTTCGTCGCAGTGCGCGAGAGGGGCCATGTGGCGCTGTTCCGCTGCTTTCTGTACCTTCTGCCCGTGTTCGTCGGTTCCGGTCAGGAAGAAAGTGTCCTCTCCCATTGCCGCATGGAAACGGGTCAGGACGTCCGCCAGCATGGTTGTGTAGGAGTGTCCTATATGCGGTTTGTCATTGACATAATAGATCGGTGTGGTTACATAATAGTTTTCAGACATGTTGGACTCCTCTCTTTTTTCATTGGGCCATAAGTGTTTAATATACTCCTCTTTTGTGTCAGGGGCAAATGAAAAAGCTTGAAGATTTGGAAACAAACGGTTATATTTCATGAAAATCAATCAGTAATCTAACGAAAGACGGTGAAATAATGGATCATACGGCAAAGTCTCGCAATGAAATCGACCGGAGCATGACATGGGATCTTTCCCGGCTTTATGCTGACGACGCCCAGTGGGAAAAGGATTTTGCGGAAATCGACGACGGAGTGAAGGCGTTCCTGAAGTTCAAGGGGCGTCTTGCCGAAAGCCCGGAGACTCTGCTTGCGGCGTTTCAGGCGGATGACGAACTCGGGCTTGTGCTGGAGCGTCTCTATGTTTATGCGCATCTGAAGGCGGACGAGGATACCGGAAATTCCGCAAACAGGGCGCGTCTCGACCGCATCAGCGCAAAACATGCCGAAATCGGCGGCGAATGCGCCTGGTTCCAGCCGGAGCTGATTGCGATGGACGAAAAAGTCTTTGAACATTACTGCAACTCTCCTGTGCTGGCATTTTACAAACGCACGCTTGACGAAATCGGCAAGGAACGCAAACATACGCTTTCCGCCGCGGAGGAACGTATTCTCAGTATGAGTTCCGACGTGCTCGGCACTCCGTATAAGACGTTCTCCCTGCTGAATGACGCCGATCTCCGTTTCGGTGAAATTACCGGCGAGGACGGCGTGAAAACGGAACTGACTCACGGCAACTACATCAAGTTTCTGGAATCCCCGAAACGCGAAGTCCGCAAGGCGGCTTTTGAAGCGACTTATGATACTTATGCCAGGTTTAAGAATACTTTTTCTTCGCTGCTCGACGCGAACTTCAAGACTTCCGCCCTGAGCGCGGAACTTCACAAGTTCCCGTCTGCTCTGGAGGCTTCGCTGTTTGAAGACAACGTGCCGCTTTCCGTTTACAACGGGCTGATTGACACGGTCCATGAGAATATGGGGTCCATTCATAAGTATTTCCGCCTGCGCGCCGAAAAGCTCGGACTGGAAACGCTGGATATGTATGACATTCATACGCCGCTCCTGCCGGAATGCAAGATGGAGGTCGAATGGAAGGATGCCGTCCGATATGTGAAGGATTCTCTGACGGTGCTCGGAGAGGAGTATCATTCCGCGATCGACAACGCATTTGAACAGCGCTGGATTGACATTCCCGAATGCCGCGGCAAGCGTTCCGGCGCCTATTCCAGCGGTTGTTACGGCAAGCCGCCCTATATCCTGCTGAATTATTCCGGCACACTGGACAGCGTTTTCACGCTTGCGCATGAGCTCGGACACTCCATGCACTCCTACTTTTCCGATCGCAGCCAGGCGTTTCATTACGCATCCTATAAGATTTTCGTCGCAGAAGTCGCGTCAACCACGAATGAACTGCTGCTGCATCATCACCTGATGGAAAACGCGCCGGACGACAGCATCCGCGCATATCTCCTGAACCATCTTGCCGATGAGGTACGCGGGACGGTTTTCCGCCAGACCATGTTCGCGGAATTCGAGCGTGACATGTCCGCACTCTCCGAAGCCGGAACGCCGCTGACCGCCGATCTCCTGTCCGAAAAATATTTTGCCCTGAATGCCCGGTATCACGGCGACGCCGTCCGGCCGGATGACCGGATCCGCTGGGAGTGGGCGCGCATTCCGCATTTCTATTATGATTTCTATGTCTATAAATATGCGACCGGTTTTTCCGCCGCCGTCGCATTGTCGAAAAAGATTCTTGCCGGAGAGATCGAGCCCTACATGGGATTCCTGAAAGCCGGTGATTCCAAAGATGTGCTCGACATCATGAAGGATGCGGGTGTTGATTTTTATACAGGGAAACCGGTTGAGGCGTGTATGCGTTTCTTCGACGGGACAGTCGACCGGCTTGCAGAGATCATGAAATGAAAATTGTGCTTTGCATACTAATAAAGTCGCAGCAGAATCGTCTGAATGAATAGAGGCACTTACAGCGAGGAAGAAATTGAGGCGCTGATCACGGGAACCGAACGCGGGCTGATCCGTTTTGCCATGCGTTACCTGAAAGACCACGCGGGTGCGTGCGATGCCGTGCAGGATGCCTATATCAGGTATGTGAGGTTCCTGCAGGGACCTCCGCCGGGCGTGGTGGAGAATCCCGGCGCATGGCTGTTCCGGACGACACGGAATATCTGTCTTGACATTCTCAAGTCGGCGCGGATGCGTCTGAACGTGAGTCTGGATGCAGAGCCTGATTCCGGGTCCGGAGCCGTGACGCCGGGGGCGGATGCGGCATCGGTCCGCAAGGATGATGTTGCGCTGGCGCGTTCCCTGTTTGAATCGTTGAATGAGCGGGAACGGGAAATTGTCATTCTGAAAATGGAACATGATAAGTCTTATAAGGAGATCGCTGAGATCATGAACCTGACCGTCTCAAACGTCGGTTTCATTCTGCACGGAGCCTTGAAAAAATTGCGGAACGCTTACAGGGAGAAGGAGCTCCTATGAAAGAGTGTGAGAAAATCAGGGAATGGATGACGGCGTATCTTGCCGGAGAACTTTCGCCGGAGGATGCAGCGGTTCTGCGCGTCCATCTGGAGACCTGTCCGGCGTGCCGTGAAGAATGGAAGGAGCTTTCCGCCGCATGGAATCTGACGAAGTCTATGTTGGATTCGACTGCGTATGACGGAACTCTGCCGGACGGAAACCGTGCGGAAATCCGCCGTGCGATGAATCCCCGCAGGGAGTTCCGTATTGCGCCTGCACTCTGGAAGATCGCCGCAATGTTCATGGTTTGCGGGGTGATCCTGGCTGTTGCGGTCTATTCCGGCAGAAAGGATATGCCGCGTGCGAAGATGGACGTGTTCATGAGCGCCGACGAGGTGAGGGAAAATGTCGCAGCGGCAAAGAAAGCGGCTTTGAACAGGGCGGAAGCGTCTGTTCCTGCTCCGCAGGTGAAGCGGGAAACGAAAATAAAAACTGTTTTCAGGAATAAAGCTGAGAAGCCGCTGTCGGAGCCGGAAGCCGCAGCCTGTGAGTCCATACCGGCTGAGCAGGTGCGTTCCGCCGAAAATATGAGACGTTTCAAATCGAAGGCGTTGGTTGCAGGTGTTGCATCGCCGCAGCCGGAAAAGCTGACCTTGTGTTTCAAAGATTTACCGGAGATTGTCCGAAAAGACAAGATCGGCGTGGCGGATTTCTTCAAACGGATGAAGATTGAATTGAATGTGGATGAAATCACCGTGAAAGGGGATTCTTTTGAAATCCGGACAACCCCCGAAACACGCTTGAAGATAGAATCTGTTCTGAAAAAGAAACGGGATAAACTGCGTCAATGACAGCCTGTCCGTCATGAAGAAAATACCCCAAAACCGAATTGAAATCAATCGTTATCCCACCGCAGAATGTAACGCCCGGTGTTATCGTTACATCACCCCACAAAAAAGTAAAATTGAAGAGGCAATATTCCTATTGAAAATATAGAGAGAAAGACAAGGATTTTTCTCTTTTATGCAGTTATATTTATGCAGTTGTATTTTGTGGTAAGAATGTTATATTATAGGCAATAGCAAATAAGGATTACGCGTATGCCGGAAAACTTTGAAGTTTTATCTTCTGCCTCAGTGCAGACATTAAAACGCATAATCTACACCATTCGAGGTTTTCAGGTAATGCTGGACAGTGATTTGGCCGCGTTGTATAAAGTTGAAACAAAAGCTTTCAATCAGGCTGTAAAACGAAATATTGAGCGTTTTCCTGAATCCTTCCGCTTTCAGCTTACAACTGAAGAGTATCAAAACTTGAGGTCACAATTTGTTACCTCAAGTGGAGAAGGGGCTGGAGATGGGCAGCATGGTGGACGCAGATACCTGCCATATGTGTTTACAGAACAAGGTGTTGCAATGCTTTCAAGTGTTCTGCACAGTGAATTTGCTATTCAAACCAGCATCAAAATAATGAATGCTTTTGTGGAAATGCGTCATGTTATTGCTTCAACATCTACATTGTTCTCCCGCCTTGAAACCTTGGAACGGCGGCAAATAGCAGATCAATATGAAAATGATAAAAAGTTTGATCTGATTTTTGAAGCTTTGGACCGCAAACCGGAACCAGCTCACGGAATATTCTTTGACGGACAAATTTACGATGCATATACTTTTGTCAATAATCTAATATCCAAGGCTACATCTGAAATTGTGCTGATTGATGGATATGTAGATCTTTCTGTGTTGGATATGCTTGCAAGAAAAAAATCCAGTGTTGATGTTATGATCGTTACTCATCCTAAAAACAGTTTGACAGTACAGGATATTCAAAAATTCAATGCTCAATACCGACTCTGAAAGTGCTCCGGTCGAACAAATTTCATGATCGTTTCTTTATTATAGACCAACAGGAACTTTATCATATCGGAGCATCTTTGAAAGATCTTGGCATCCGTTGTTTCGGCTTTTCAAAAATGGATACCCAAGCTGACTATACCAGTAAACAAATGTTGTTCTTTACTTCATCTATGGAAAAATCCATTGCTGGCAAGTTCTCTTATGGCAAGAAATTGAGAAGTTCCCAAAGCCTGAACATTGAAATGTATGTCCCTGCAGATGGTGATAATATTGATCTCAACTTTATGGATACCTTGATTTCAGCAATTCAAAAACTGGTCATCAAAGATGTCGTAAAGTACAGCGACAGAAAAATCGCAGCAACAAAACAGTGTTGCAAGAGTAAATATAGATAATTGAATGATTAAAAATTAGGCTATTGAGATGAATACAAAAATATCTAAAAAAGATCCCAGAGATGTCTTCCCTGTTTATTCTCGTAGCAAATATCATTCTACCGCAAAACGTATTAGGCGTGCATTAAATGACAAGCAAAATCCATCAGATGATGATATTGACATCGTAGAAAATTGGCGTGCTTCGCATAGGCATATTTTGAATGTTTGGCAAGTTATTTTGAGAAAGCGAGCAACCGCAGAGCAGAGTTTAATGTCCTGTATGTACAAAAAAACTCCGCACAGAAAAATGCGGAGTTTTACAACAGTCAGACTGTGCGGATTCAGGAAGCGGGAGCTTCGGCTTTCTTTGCAGCGCTGTTGACAAGAGAAGCGAGACGGGATTTCTTTCTGTCCGCTTTGTTCTTGTGGAACGTGCCGGATTTGACTGCTTTGTCAAGAGCCGCATACTGAGTCTTGAGGAGTTCCGCGGCGGAATTTTTGTCTCCGGCTTCGACGGCGGCACGGAGTTTCTTTTCCATTGTGCTGATCGTGTTTCTGCGGGATTTATGTCTGACGCGGGCTTTTTCGCTCTGCTTGTGGGTTTTGACCGCAGACTTTCTCACAAGTACTTTTTTCTTTTCTGCCATTTAAAGATCCTTTCAATTATGATAAGATTGCATTATTGCTATTTCAAAATATATAATATAACTTGCAGTTGCACTGCTTTTCAAGTCGGAAAGACTAAATTTTGCGGAAAAAAAGTTCTGCATTTCCATGAAAAGTATAAAATCCCTCTAAAAGAGCTTGAAGAAAACACGGAAAGGATGTAGATTATAATTGTAATTTTATTGGTTGCCTGTCCCCGCTTGCTGAATACGGGGAGGATCAGGCGGGTTTCGCCAAAAGACCCGCCTTATTTTTTGGCACCGTTTGGGTAAAAATTTTAACAGCCTGGAGGCGGTAATTATGAACAATGAACTTCTGGCAACTCTTGAGTATATCGAACAGGAACGCGGAATCAGTAAAGAGCAGCTCGTGGACGCCGTCGAAAAGGCTATTTTGACAGCGTCGCGCAAAAGCATTCATCCTGCTTCCAATCTGGCTGTGAAGCTGGACCGCCAGACCGGCGAAATCAGAGCCTGGGCGCAACTCGAAGTCGTCGATACTTTCCCGAACAATGACCAGATCACAATCGAAAAGGCGAAGGAGAAGTATCCCGATGTCCAGCTCGGAGACGTGGTGGAATGGGAAGTGACCCCGAAAAACTTCGGGCGCATTGCCGCGCAGACTGCGCGCCAGGCGATTCTCCAGCAGCTCCGCAAAGCGGAAAAAGCCATTGTGAAAGAGGAATATGACGAGAAAGTCGGGGAGATCGTCAACGGCACCGTGAAACGTATCGAAGCCGGCGCGATTATTGTTGACCTTCAGAAATCCGAGGGTATCATTGCCGCGAAGGACAAGGTTCCCGGAGAGCAGTATATGGTCGGGGAGCGCATCAACGCATTGCTGGTCAAAGTGGATACGCTGGTGTCCGGACCGAGTCTGATTCTGTCGCGCTCGAATCCGGGTTTTGTCAAAAAACTGTTTGAACGCGAGGTTTCCGAGATTCACGACGGTGTCGTTGAGATCGCCGGAATCGCCAGAGAAGCCGGAATGCGCACGAAGATCGCGGTCCGGAGCAACGATCCTCGCATCGACCCGGTCGGCGCGTGTGTCGGAATGCGCGGCATGAGGGTCCGCAATATTACAAGCGAGCTCGGCAATGAGCGTGTTGACATCATCCGTTATGAGGATGATATCAAGGTGTATGCCGCGAATGCCCTGCATCCTGCGAAGCTCGAATCAATCAGCGTGGATGAGAACCGCAGAATGCTGACGATCCGCGTCAATTCCGAGAATTCCCGTCTGGCGTTCGGCAAGAAAGCGCAGAATGTGCGTCTTGCGCAGAAACTCATCGGCTGGAACATCAATTTTGTAACGGACGACGCGGTGAAAGAAGACTCTTTCGAGGAGAAGAAGACGCAGTATATTTCGCAGCTTTCCTCCGAACTTTCCATTTCTCCTGCCAAGGCGGAAATACTGGTGAACAACGGTTATCTGACGGTGGAAGGGCTGAGGAGCGTGGGAATTTCCGATATCGCTGCGATCAAGGGAATGGATGAAGAAACCGTGAATGCGATTTCAGAAGGGCTGGCAAAGATCAATCAAACATCGGACGGTGCTTCCGACGGGGAGCAGCAGTAATCGTCTGCCGGACGGATTGCCGCACATTTCGATTTCAGGTTCCGGCAAAAAGTGAATTGTCAAAGGGATTTTCATGGGAACAAAAAGTGTAAAAGTCAAAACTCTTGCGGATAAGTATGGCGTTTCCGTAAAGGAGATCATTAAAGAATTGGAGTCGCAGGGATTCGGGGATGACGTGAAGAGCGCCAGCTCTGTGATTCCGCCTGATGCTGTTGAGCTTGTGAAATCTTATCTTGACGAACTGATGGCGAAAAGAGGCGGGGAGCCCGGACGCGGAGCCGGAAACCGGGACGGTGGAGGAGCGGTTTCCGCCGCATCTGCCGGACAGCAGGAGGTTCATATCAAGGGACCGGTCATTGTCAAGAGCCTTGCCGAAGCCCTTGGAAAGCGCCCGAATGAGGTGATTACCAGTCTCATGATGATGAATGTTCTTGCGAGCATCAACCAGATGCTGGAGCCCGCCGTAGCCGTCGAACTTGCCGCGAAGATGGGATTCACGCTCGTGATTGACAAGCGTGGAAAAGAGGAGCATGTTCAGAAAGATGCCGGCAGCCAGAGTGCCGATGCTCCGGAGGAAATTGAATTTGCGGATAACCCGAAAGATATCATTGCGCGTCAGCCGATCGTGACTTTCATGGGGCATGTCGACCACGGCAAGACCTCATTGCAGGACGCGATCCGCAAAACGCGCGTCGCGGCGGGGGAAGCCGGAGGAATTACACAGCATATCGGCGCGTCGATTGCGCACTGCGGCAATAAGTCGGTTACATTTGTCGATACTCCGGGGCACGAAGCGTTTACCGCGATGCGTGCCCGCGGCGCCAATGTGACGGATATCGTAGTGCTTGTGGTTGCCGCGGATGACGGTTTCATGCCGCAGACCATCGAAGCCATGAATCATGCCAAAGCGGCGAAAGTGCCGATCATTGTGGCTATGAATAAGATCGACCTGCCGAATGCCAATCCGGACAAGGTGCTTTTGAATATGCAGCAGAACGGTTTGATGCCGGAAGACTGGGGCGGAACGATCGGCGTCGTCAAAGTGTCTGCAAAGACAGGGCAGGGGATCGACGATCTTCTTGAGCGCATCCTGCTGGAGGCGGAGATGCTGGAGCTCAAAGGCAATCCGAAGCGTCCAGCCGAGGCGTTTGTTCTGGAATCCCAGCTCGAACAGGGATACGGGCCGACCGCCAGCATCGTGGTCAAGAACGGGACGCTTCATGTGGGCGATCCGATCATCTGCGGTGAATATTACGGCAAAGTCAAGGGGCTGATTGATCATCGCGGACAGCGTATCAAGTCCGCCGGGCCGAGCACTCCGGTGAAGATTGTCGGTCTGAGCGGTGTGCCGGATGCCGGAACGAAGCTTGTTGTCTGCAAGAGCGAGAAGGAAGCCAAAGAGATCGGCGAAGCGAGAAGTGCCAGCAAACGTGTGGAGACGCTCTCCGGCAAAGGCGGCGGCATGACGCTTGACGATCTGTTCTCGCAGATGGAGAACGGCAAACGCAATACGCTCAAAGTGGTGGTGAAGACTGACGTCTGCGGCTCCTCCGAAGCGATTGTGGAGTCTCTCAAGAAACTGCCGTCCGAAAAAATCAGCGTGGAAGTGCTTCATGCCGGTGTCGGGGCGATTACGGAAAGCGATGTCCAGCTTGCGGCTTCTTCCAATGCCATTGTGATCGGATTCCACGTCCGCGTCAATCCCGGCGTGAACGACCTGGCGAAGAAAGAGAATGTCGAAATCCGTCTTTACAGTATCATTTACGAACTGCTGGAAGACATCAAGGACGCCATGGCGGGCCGTCTTGAGCCGGATAAACGCGAGAAAGAACTCGGCGTAGCTCATATCCTGAAGATTTTCGAGCTGTCCAGAGGTCCGAAGATCTGCGGCTGCATGGTGGATAAGGGAGTGGTCAAGGTCGGCAGCAAATCGCGCGTATTCCGGAAAGGCGAGCTGATCTTCAACGGGGAAGTGCGTTCCCTCCGCCGTTTTCAGGACGATGTCAAGGAAGTGCGTCAGGGCATGGAATGCGGCATCAAGCTGGACAACTTCCTCGACTTCGATGTCGGCGATGTGATCCAGTTCTATGAAATCGAGCTGAAAAAAGCGACACTCTGATCTGTTATCATCGAACATTTGCCTGCCGGCGCGACTCTATGAATCTGCCGGCAGGTTGCGAAAAGCCTGTTCCGTAAATCCGGAAAAATCCTTAAGAAGGAGGTGTGCAAATGGCTCAGTCACACGACAGAATTGCCCGTGTCAACGAAATCCTGAAACGGGAAATTGCAGATATCATCGAGAAACGCGGGGTCGGCGGAGGCGATACCCTTGTTTCCGTAACCAAAGTCCATGCGTCGGAATCGCTCCGCAATGCGACGGTGTATGTCAGTGTTTTCGGATCAAAGCCGCCGGAGGAGATTCTCAGGGCTCTGAACAAGCTCCGCCCGGATATCCAGCACAATGTTTCCAGGCATGTGATCCTGAAATATACGCCGGTGCTTCATTTTGTCCACGATATGAACCTTGAGGAAGGCGACAAGGTCCTTTCACTGATTCGGGAACTGGAAGAAAATGAGCAATGACATCACTCTTGCCGAGGTAAAGGACCGTCTTGAACAGCTTCGCGGCAAGGGGCGGATTCTGCTGATGACCCATGAGCGTCCCGACGGCGATGCGGTCGGTTCGCTCTGCGGTATGTATTTCATCCTGCGCGAAAACGGTTTTTTCGTGGATGCGCTGATTCCCGAATCGGTGCCTGACATGTATCAGGATTTTGTCCCGAGCGGGCTGATCACTTCCATTACGACGCTTGGCATTGAATGTTATTCGCTCCTGATCACACTGGATGCTTCGACCAGAATGCGCGTGTCCGCTCCCTGTATCAAGGAGGACGGCATTACAATACCATGCCTGAATATTGATCATCATCCGGACAATGAGCGTTACGGCGACGCGAGTTATGTGGTGCCGACGGCGTGTTCGACTGCCGAGATTGTTCTTTCGATCGCGAAAGCCGCGACTCTGATGATCAGCCCCGTTTCCGCGACTCTGCTGATGCTGGGGATCATTACGGATTCCGGCTGTTTCCGGTTCGACAACACGACGCCGGAGGCTCTGCGTGCCGCGGCGCGGTTGCTGGAGCTTGGCGCGGACCGCCGGCACATCATCAGGAACTGTTTTCTTTCCAAACCGGAAAATATGGCGCGTTTTGAAGCGGACCTGCTTTGCAATCACATGAAGAAAGAGTTCGGCGGAAAGTTCGCGTGGTTCTATCTGGATCCTGATTTATTGAAAAAATATGAGGTGGACCTGCGCAATACGGAGCAGGTCATCGAGTCGCTGCGCGCGATTGACGGCGTTGTTGTCGCGGCGGTGATCCGGAAGGAGAAAGAAGGCTTCAAGGTCTCGCTCCGTTCCAAGGCGAGACAGATATCCGTCGGCAGGATCGCGAGACGGCTGAACGGGGGCGGTCATGAGATGGCTGCGGGCTGTTCTATCTCCGCGCCGACGATTGAAGAAGCTGAAAAGATACTTGCAAACAACGTGGAGATGGAGCTCAATGAGAAATAATCCCGCCCGGCACCGCCTGCCGATTTTCGACCGCAGCGGCGTGCTTCTTGTCAACAAACCGACGGAATGGACGAGTCACGACGTCGTGGCGTTTGTGCGTTCCCGTTTCAATGTCCCGAAAGTGGGGCACTGCGGAACCCTGGACCCTGCCGCGACCGGACTGCTTGTCGTCGTGCTCGGAAAATTTACGAAGCTGAGCCAGAAGTTCAGCGGCGAAGACAAAGTTTACGAAGGAACGATCCTGCTCGGCAAAGAGACCGATTCGCAGGACATGGACGGCAATGTGATCCGTGAAAGCGATCCTTCCGGTGTGACGGAACAGATGCTGCGCGATACTTTCGCAGGATTTGTCGGTGATATCGAACAGATCCCGCCGATGGTGTCCGCGGTGAAAAAAGGCGGAGAGCGTCTTTACGAGCTTGCGCGCAAGGGGCAGGAGATCGAGCGTGAAGCGAAACCGATCACGATTCATTCCATCACGATGGACCGGATTGAACTGCCCTACGCCGATTTTACGGTTTCCTGTTCCAAGGGAACCTATATCCGCACCCTCTGCGCGGATGTCGGCGCGAAGCTCGGATGCGGGGCGTGCCTGTACCGCCTGAACCGGATCAGAAGCGGCGAGTTCGATCTTGAAAACGCCGTGACGGTTGAGGAGATGAAAAACTGGACGCAGGACGATCTGAATGATTATATTTCCGGTTTTCTGCACCGGAAACTGGCGCAGATGAATCATTTTACAAACTTTTGACACAGGAAAGGACGGGGGTGTATGTCAGAGCAGGTCAGTGTAAGTGTGGTTGAGGACGCCGTCGGGAAGTTTCTGAAATCCATGGAGAATGCGGAATCGTTTTCCGTGAACGACGTCGTTGCTTTCGTGAACCAGAACGCGGCTCTGCCTCCCGCCGAACGCAAGGAGCGGGTCGAACGTGATATCGAGTTGATTCTGGAAGGGCGTTCGGATATCTTCTTCAATTCCAACACTCATAATGCCGTCTGCTGGAACCGTGCGCCCTTTTTCAAGGGAACGAAGATCAAAATCCTGCCGTCCAGGCTTGAGATCAAGGATGGCGTCCTGCTTTACGGTGCGCGTTTTGCACCGTTCTGTTCCGACGAGCTTTTCGCGGATGAGTATCTGCTTTCCGTGAAAGGGACAAAGGGGGAACTGCCGGTGGTATCCTATACCGCACAGCTCGGACAGATTGCGCGGACTTTCATGCTGCTCGGACGTTCGGTCATGATCGACTGCATCGTTGCCGAGTCGTCGGAAAATTATGAGGCGTTGAAACGGGCGTCCAGCCCTGAAATGGCGATGGTTTCGGTTTCCGCGTTTGACCTGAGCGCATTCTACAGAGAGAATCATTTTTCCGAAGGAGATGCGGTCATCGCGACGGTTGAGGACTGGCGCAATGGAGTCTTTTCGCTGGAATACTGTTCCAAAGACGATTTGCCGGATAAATTCGCTCTGGACGAGTATCTCGGGTATTTCGAGGAGGCGGTCATTCAGACTTATGAGGATTACGGAGAATATCTGGAGATTCCGGATCAGATCGCGCACGCCTATCTCTGTGCGTTTACCGCAGGGCATGACCTCCGCCGGAAACCTTATCTTTCGCTTGACGAGTATCCTTCCATGATGCGCGATGTGGCGATCCGCCGCGACGATGCCGACTGGGTGCTGGTGCCGCTGGACGATCTTGCCACCGCCGGAGAATCCGTGGAAACGGAGCATCATCATGAGCATGACAGCCATGAGTGCTGCGGGCATCATCATGAACATTCTCATGAGAAGCCGGAGAAAGTCAAGGAACTGCGCCCCGAAGACTTTTCCGCATCCGCCGGAAAGCTGGATTCCGTCGATTCGATTCTGGAGGAAGTGAATGCGCCTCTGAGCCATACCGAAATTTATGCGATGATCGTGGATGATATCGCCAACGGTCAGGACTCTTTCGAGACATTCTATAAAAAGCTTCAGGATATCATGTGCGTGAAGTTTGTCGATGACGCGCAGGAGATCACCTTCCTGAATTTTGTCGAGGACAGTTGGGAGGAGGCGTTTGAACATTTCAATCCTGTTGTCGAGGAGGCGAAAACTCCTCTGCGGTCACGTCTTCTTGAGGTCAATGACCAGCGTATTGAGTTTTCCCGCTCCCTGCTGGAGCGTTATCAGGGCAGAGAGATTCCCGCGCATATTGTTCATAAGATGAAATCTTTCCATGCCCAGATATTGAATACACTGGGGCTTCTGAATGCCGACTCCGAACTGCCGGAGGGTGAGGAATACGACATGCTCGAACTCCGGGTCGGAGACATTGAGGATGCATGGGAGAATTTTGTGGAAGATCAGGAAAAAACACGGGATTAAACAGAGGAGGTTTCCTGTATGGCGGAGTTCCGTGAAATACTTTCGTTCTGTGTTCAGGTGCTGTTTACCGCCGGTGTTTTGTGGTCTGCTCTGAAGATCACGAAAACGCAGGGGGATTTTTCCGGTATGCTGCTGATTGCTTTCATCTGCGGTCTGCTGGGACTGCATCCCGAACCGTGGGGCATGATTGCGTCTCTTGTGGTGATGTTCCTGCTGATTGCGAAATTTACTTCCGCGAAGTTTTTCCCGGAGACAGTCATCATTGTGCTGCTGTCGTGGATTCTGGGATTCATTTCCAAATTCGGGCTTGAGTTCGCCGCAAAAATTCTGGTGAAGCAGTAAAGGCCGGAAGGACGGGAAAGACAATTTTTATGGGTCTGATTGCAAAAAACATGGTGGATAACGGCGGATTGCTGATTTTTCCGAAATTCAGAGATGGATTAATTATCAGCATGAAATAACCGGACGTCCGCGTCGGGAAATTGTAGCTGATCCTGCTCTGATATTAATCGACTGACCAAGTATTTGTTGAATCGTCAGATCATCCGTTTGTGCTATGATTTTGAGCAGAACGGCGGCTTTATAGAAAAACTTTATCAGGAAAGAAAAAAGAGTGGAAGACAGCCTCAGATGTTCTTCCCGTCTTTACCGTTTGCGCTTATCCACGGGTTTGACGTAAGTTTCCTCAAGAGAGATATAATCGTTGTTCTGAGCTGCAATGCGCATACGCTTGGAGTAAATGCACTCTTTGCTGGTATGTTCGCATTCGCCGTTGGCTTTTGACGCTCCGCAGGGACCGTTCGCCATTCCTTTCGGACAGGTTTCGGGACACACGAATGCCGTGGACGGAAGACGGCACTCCGGACAGCCCCGGCAGGAGACCAGCAGTTTTTTCGTCAGGTAACGTTCCGAGGCGGGAAGCCTGTCTGCATTCGCAAAGAGTTTGTGCGCAAGGTTCAGCTTGAACTTTTCCCCGTCTTCCAACGGAGGGATTTCCGCATTCGCCATGCGCGGCATTTCGGACGGATGCGCTTTCGAGAACAGCTCCTCGAATTCATAAAAACGGTAGGGGTAGGGCGCCATGTCAAGGCGCGCATAGTATTCCTGATAGGCTGTCCGCCATTCTTCGAATCCTGCAAACTCGTTCAGAGCCTCCCTGATCCGGTTCAGCATGATATTGATCTGGTCCGGACGCTCCAGGCCTGCAATCTGGATCCCGCTGTAACCGAGAAAACGGGCGCCTGCGGCATGAATCTGGATTCTGCGCCACTGCGCTGCCTCGAACTGTGCCATGGAGTGCATGGTTTCACGGCGGAGCATCGCCTGAAAATCCGGTGAAATATGGACTCCGGGCAGTTTGCCGGAACAGATTTCTTCGGCTTTGTCCGGCGTCAGAACCAGAAAACGTGCGATCGAAGGAATATGGAGCGAACGCCGGAACAGGGACCAGCGCAGTTCCTGGAGTTTCAGCATGTCCCAGCCGAACTGAGTCACCATGAATGACGCCCCGAGGCTGATCTTCTTGAACAGTTTGAAATGTTGCGGGAAACAGGTGCAGGGAGTATACTTGTAAGGATTGACGGCGCATCCGGCAAACAGGTTCTTATTGAATTTCTCACGGATGCTTCTGAGCGTATGGACACTTTCCGTGAACAGGCGTGACTGAACCTGCTTCAGGCTGTCGCCTTTTATGCTTTCTCCGGAAACCGCGATGATATTTTTGAATCCTTCATTGGCTGCGTGCCCGAGTATTTTTTCCAGATCGGAAACCGTGCGGTCGCGTCCGCTGACGCAGATCAGATGCCTGTCACGGTCCGTTTTGCAGAGCGCCGCGGCAAATTGAATGTTGTCGAGCGCCTCGGGGTATGCGTAGCGGTCGGTGAACGTCAGCGCGGCATTGAGCTCCTGTTTTGCCGAGACGAGATATTCAATCTCTGAAAATCTCGTGACGGCGTCGGCGAGTTTCGTTTCCGAGGGAGGAGCGTTGACCTCCACAAGCACCTGAAAGTTGCCGTTGTCGAGTTTTTCCTTGAAACGGTTGCCCATTGCGCCGTCGAAATTCATTTCCAACTGTATGCCGCTGCTGTCCATGCTTCGCCCTGTTATAAATCGTTTTCTTCCAGAAAGTCGCGCATGATCTCATTGATCTTTTCCGGAGCGTCTTCCTGTATATATCTTCCTGCATTCGGAAGCGTGCAGACATCCGCATTCGGCAGGTAGTGTTCCCAGAATTTCAGTGATTTCGGTGTATAAAGCCAGTCGCGCATTGCCCAGATGATACATGCCGGCTTGCTGTTGAACATCCAGAGCCCCGTTTCAATGGCGAGAATGGTCTGCGCGGAATCCGCCTCGGGAGCCACGGGAATATCCTCAATGAAACGGAGCAGGGGAATCCGGCTCTCCTTGCTCAGGAAAGGATAACGGTATGCGTCTGCGATTTCCCGCGGAAGTTTATTGACTCCGAACTGAAGCATTTTCAGGTCGAGAATGATCTTGGAGCCGAGCCACGGAGCGCGGCAGGGGTAGAGACGCCACGGAAGCGGGAAATCGGAAAACGCCATTGAATTGAGAATGACCAGAGCCGTGACCAGGTTCGGGTGCCGGACCGCGAATCCCATTCCGATCGTGCCGCCCCAGCCGTGCATGACCAGCGTGATATTTTTGAGTTCAAGCGCGGCGATCAGGCTTTCCACGAGGTTGATGTGTCCCGTCAGCGTATAATCGAAATCATAGGGTTTGTCGGATAAACCGAAGCCGAGCATGTCGAATGCGATGACGCGGTGATCCGCGGCAAACTCCTGAATCTGCCTGCGGTAGGCGAAAGACCACATCGGACACGCATGAAACATCAGAAGAACATTTCCCGCGCCCTCGTCGATATAGTGAATCCTGTTCTGACCGACCGTGATGTAACGATGTTTGAACGGGAATAATTTTTCTAGTTCCTGATAATTCATCTGTGCCTCTGGATCTCTCTTGCCGGAAATTTTCCGGCAAGAGGTAACTTAGCATGATTCCACTTTTTCATCAAGTCATATTTGCCGAATATCGGAAAGCAATTTAGTTATATTATTAAATTATTTGGTGATAATGATTTTGTTAAAAACACAATAGCAAAAG
>ERZ1034917.387-NODE-387-length-41314-cov-78.917497_pt1 | contig 41314 bp, 72 predicted proteins | sample MGYA00520605_ERZ1034917 | MGnify/ENA primary metagenome ERZ1034917 (study PRJEB33766, sample SAMN09781784) | gut metagenome | biome: gut microbiome | host: Homo sapiens | place: Madagascar | study: EMG produced TPA metagenomics assembly of the PRJNA485056 data... | reverse complement strand
GCTACGACATGGCGGCGCAGGCGTGCGACACGCGCAACACCGTGCAGAACGCGACGCGCGACATCATCGACAACGCCAACAGCAATAGCCGCGCGATCCTGGACTTCCTGACCCAGAGCAAGCTGCAGGATCTTCAGAGCGAGAATCAGGGTTTGAAGCTGGCCGCATCTCAGGCGGCACAGAACAGCTATCTGGTGTCTCAGCTCCGGCCTTCTCCCATTCCGGCCTACACGGTGCAGAACCCATATTGCTGCAACCAGTTTGCCGGTTGCGGCTGCTGACAACTGCATAGCGTAGCTTTTCCCTATGTTGGGAAATGGTCGGCCCCGTGCCGATACTAAACAAAGGCGGCGGGGCAATAGCCCTGCCGCTGTATTTTATGAAAGGACTGAAATTATGGCTGAATATGTAAATCCCGGAATCGTGACCGTCCCTGCTGGCCAGAATGTTCCGATGGTCTCCACGGCGGCTTGCGGCAAGCCCTGCATCGTCCACCGTGAGGGCAGCGGCCTTGTTACCCTGCGCGGGCTGACGCAGCAGTGCAAGGCGCGCTTTAAGGTGAGCTTTGGCGCGAACATCGCCGTCCCAACGGGCGGCACGGTAGGCGCGATCACCACGGCGCTTGCTGTCAACGGCGAAGCACTTAACGGAGCTACGGCGACCGTCACCCCGGCTGCGGTGGAAAACTATTTTAATGTCTACGTCAGCGCCATCGTGGAAGTGCCGCGCGGCTGCTGCGTGACCGTGGCAGCAAAGAACACCAGCGCGGAGGCGGTCAGCTTTGCTAATAGCAATCTGACCATCGACCGTGTGAGCTGAGAAAGGAGAACACAATGGGTATGAAATCTATGTATGAACTGCGGGATATGCTCTGCAAGGAGCTGGACGAACTATCCCGAAAAGGCGAATTGGGTGCGGGTGACCTGGAAATTGCCCACAAACTGACAGCAACCATCAAGAACATAGATAAAATTGACATGATGGAATCAGACGGCTATTCTGGCGTCGGTGATTGGGAAGCGGATATGCGCGGCGCCTATGGCCGGGGCAGTTCCTACGCGCGGCGCGGCTCGCACTATGTGCGCGGACATTACAGCCGCGCGGATGGCGCGGAGCATCTGCGCACCCAGCTAAACGACATGATGCGGGAAACGGATGACGAGCGCGTCAAGGATGCCCTGCGCCGCGCTGTCAGCCTTATGGAGAATTAAAGGGGGATTCCCCATGATCGATGAAACCGAGCTGAAACTATGGATCGCACGGCTGGAAACAGAAGAATCAAGCTGGCCCAATTATGAGAAACTGGCGGCGCTCTACATTATCCGTAACGAGCACGGCGGGGAGCAACTGCAGGCGAAAGCGCCCCCAATGCTGTATTCCGCAGAGCCTGCGCCAGCCAAGACAATAAAACCCTCCGGCAGTGAATTTTTGGAAGCGGTCGGGAATGTGGCGCAGGATAGGGCGTGGGAAGTTATGGACGAGCTTATGGACACCCTAAAAATCGTCAATGAGAAAGCTTATAACAGCGTCCTAAAAAAACTAACCTAAATCGCTACTACTAACACATTACTAACAAAGTTAATCTTGGCAAAAATAAAAAGTCCGGGAACCCTTGAGATTCCTGGACTTTTTGGCGCGCGGTACAGGACTTAAACCTGTAACCCCATGCAAGCCAAGCATCTGTTGTAATCCGGCAAGCTTGTAGTGATAGTAATTTGATAGTAACCCAAACGATACGGCGCGGTATAGCGTAACATTTTCACATGGAAAACACCAATAAATACCGTGTAATACCGTTTTATTGCAACAATATACTGCGTTTTTCGAACTGGCTTACGCCTTTTAAGCAGGGTGTCCGGGGTTCGAATCCCCGACGGGGCACCAAAAAAAGCCTTGAAACACAACGGTTTCAAGGCTTTTCTCTTTTGCTTATTTTTTATTTGTTAGTAACGTGTTAGTAACAGCATCCACAAGTGTCTGCGCGTCGATGTGCGTATATATGTTTGCAGTGGTGGAATAATCGGCGTGTCCGAGTATTTTTTGGAGCATTTCCGGGGGCAATCCCTCTTTTACCGCCCGGGACGCGTATGTGTGGCGGGTGGCGTGCGGGGTCTTGCGCACAATGCCCAGCCGGTCAAGGAGTGGGTAAAAATCTCGCCTGCGGAAATTTGCCGGGACTTTTTGCCCATCGTAGCCGGATAACAGCAGCTCCCCCGTTGCTCGCTTCGCAAAGTAGGCAAAGTATTGTTTCCCCTCCGGTCGAATGGGGATAATTCGGTTTCTGCCGTATTCGGTTTTTTCGCCGCCAATCACATAATCGCCGTGGCAGTCAGCCAGCGGCAAAGAGAACAGTTCCCCGATGCGCATACCCGTTGCCAGCAGCATCAAGACAATTTTTGCCGAATCGCTGTTGTCGGATTCCAATTTACGGATATCTTCCTCCGTGAAGATGTCCTTTTCTTTTTTGACATTCTCCGGCAAGCGCACAAATTTTGCAAAATTTGTCGTGCATATTTCCTCCCGGATTGCCCAGTTCGACATCTGCGTTATGAGCTGCTTGTACTTGTTCACAGTGGAATGGCTCTTGGCCATGTGTGGGTCAAGTACGGCCTGAAAGTCTGCGGTGCGGAGATCGCGAAACTTTTTCCCGTGCAACGGCGTAAATATGCGGTAGGCGTTGTTATATGATTCTATCCCCTGCTTGCCGATCTCCTTGTAATGCTCCTCTTTCCACGCATCAAAGACTTCCGCAAAGGTCATATTATACCGCTCCGTTAAGCTCTTGCCGTTCAACCGTTCCAAAGCGTCCAGAGCGTCCGTTTTGCGCTCATAGCGACCGATAATCACTTTGTTTTTGGCGGCCACCCAAGGCGATTTTCTACGCCCAGCCAGTTTGTATACAGTTCCGGTGCCGTTTGCCCGCTTCAATGCCTTGCGCCGCTCTGTTACCTGTTTTTTGCCACAGATATGGCAATATACGGCGCCCGGGACAAGAGTTGTTCCGCATTTAATGCAGTTGCTCATTTTCTGCTTCCTCGCCTTGTTTGGATTTTTTGTCCGCCGCAAGAGTGGACAATAGCACGGATGTAAGTACGCCGATACCCACCGCCAAAAGTGCAATGACAATCCATGCAATCGTTCCGGATGTCCTGGATCGGATCAGGCCTTCGTCCAGCACACGGTAATCAAGCGCCACATACCATGTAACTATACCCAGCAGGATAGCGGACAGCAGCGATGCGATATACAGCATCGTGCGCTGCCGCCTTGCTTTTTTCTTCTGCTCCTCTGCTGATTTAGACAGCTCATCGTATGCGCCCTCTATCCGTGCAAGGCGCACATCCTCGTCATGGACTTGCTGGAGCTGCTTGATTTGGTCTTGCGCCAAAACAACCTCTACAATGCCAAAGTAACGGTCCATAGACACCCCCAGCACCTTGCAGATGGGGCCAGCCGCATACACGCCCGGTGCTTTAGATGTGGATGCAAAAAAGTTGTTAACGCTGGACAAAGGCACACCGGATTGGTCTGCTATCTCCTGCGCCGTGATGTGCTGTTCCAGTTTTGCGTCCCGGCAAGTGTCCTGCAACGATTTCTCCATGTTTTATTGCCTTCTTCCCCTTTTTCGGGCATAGCCCGCATTATTTTGCAAACCCCAAATTTGGGGATATTGCCTTTTTCGGGATTGCGCCACCCGATTTATTTTTGATATGGTAGAGACGCAAACGATAAACCGTTAGGCGATTCGTGGGCAATACCCTCCCCGTCCGGTGCGGGGATGGGGAGGGTAGAACAAAATTTCTATTTTCTACGATTTTGTTGCCTTGAACTATGCAACAAATGTCGTTTTTTAGGGTAAAGGTGAAAATACTTTACTTGGAGGGCGTACAAATGATGACTTTTCCCCAAAAATGTGGTATACTTAATGAAACACCTGTACGGGAACGGCTGAAAGAGGAAATCGAAACGCTGACAGACCGCCAGGTTGAATATGTTTTAGGGAGGTTGCAAAATGAAAGAGATTGTTGGTCTATTAATAGCAATGCTGGTCAGCTCCAATGTCTGGCTTTGGATCAATCTGTGGAATCTTAAAAATGAACATTTCGAGTTTGCAGAGCGCATGATCGGATGGCTAACAGAATTTTGCCAACAGCCATCCGAGGATGGTTCCGGCAAGTGTTCCGAGCAACCCGCCGACAAAGTATAAATCCGCCTTGCGCTCTGCCCGCTTTCTCAGAAATTCTTCGCGCTGGAGTTTCTCGACATAATGTGGCACCGTTTTCCCAAGCGCAACATCTGGAATTTTGATTTTTTCTCCATTTACTTCAATGTAATCGTTCATAGCACCCTCTTAGCTTCCAGTACAATGCCCAATAGCTTCTCGCATTGCTCATCGGTCAAACCATCAACTGCATCAAGCAACGCTTTCCGTGCTGCGCTCAAGCCCTCGGCATTTATGCCGGGGGCTTTTTTTGCATCCTTTTCCAGCAGACCCTTCACCAGTTCAATATCCGCCGGTTCCGTGAGGATTTCCTCTGGCTCTACGCTAAGTAGGCTGCACATTTTAGAAGCTTCTTCCGGGGATGGTAGGTTGTTGCCGCGCTTTACTTCACTCAACCATCGCTTGTGCTTTCCAACCATTTTAGAAAATGACGCGGCGCTCCAACTATTTGATGCAACCATTTTTAAAATTGCGTCTACGTTTGGCTTAACTGTGTCTCTTTTTGGCATATTTACTCCTGAATAAATCGTAATGCAGCAGCTTGTACGTCATGTTCAAACTTTTCGTTTTCAACGGATATACGTCTATTGCGCTTGTGCTTGTTGTTTTTGATTACGTCAATTTTTCTTTTTTCTATTTCGCGGATTCTCTCTGCGAAATACTTGTTGTTTAATCCGCCGCGGTGAATCGCCTTTTTTAACCAAAAGATGGCGTTGTCAAATTCCCACTCTTGCTCGTATAACTTTGAAAACATATTACATGTAAATGCAAAGCTTAACGATGAAAATTTATCTAACACAGTAAATGGTATTTCTCCGATTGATTCTTCAAACGCTCCGATTGCCGCAAGTCTAAAGTCGGCACCTTTGTTTGCATGCGCATAAGCAACTGCGAATTTATCAAAAGCCGATTCCGAATTTCTATATTTTGTTACGGCAATTTCAAAAAGGACGTATCTGGGCTTGTACGTTATTACATACGCCTCGTTCACAAGCCCGAGGGACTGGTATTCCGCAGGGTACTTTGCTTTAACGGTAAATAGCACTTTTCTAATAACACCCGCTTCATGCTGCGAAAAACGAGTTAAATCATACTTATTGTTCGACGCAATAATGCTTTGCGATGGATCTTGCTCATATTGCTCCGGATAATAGACAAACGGGTTATTTGGCCCCTTAGGCCGCGCAAGAATTAAGTCAATATCTAAAAACATATCTAATCCAAAAAACAAAAGGAATTTTTGTGCAATTCTACAAAACTTACAAAATGGTCGTGTTTTACTTTACAACGGACAAAACGTGCGCTATAATGCACCTGTGAGCAATCATAAAGGCAACAAAAAACCAAGCCCCCATAGAATTTTTTCTTTTGCGGGTTTCATAGCCGATATTTTCTTGGCTGACACTTACATAATAGCGGCGTCGGTTGCGTTTGTCAAGTGAAAACTCACAGGCTGCGGCGGGGATAGAAAAACCGCCTCGTGCGGTAACACGAGGCGGCTGTCCGGTCACTTAGACCGGCGGTTGGACAAGGCAGACGCTGCAATCGTTTTGGTGGTTTTGCTGGTCTTTCCGCTGCTCAAAGCTTTTGACGCCTTGGACGCAACGGTCTTGCTTGTCCGCACAGAGTTTTTGGCCATTGGTTCACCTCCTTTCGTCAAGCCAACAAACGAGCGGAGGTAAACCGGCAATCCCTGCAGAAACATTGTAGCATATGCCCCCGCCGCAGTCAATGAAATCTCACATATAAGGAGGGAATGAAATTTGACATTGAGAGAAATGCGGGATAGAGCAAATCTTTCCTGCACACAGGTCGGCAAGAAACTGTTTGTTGACCAGTCCTGCGTAAGACATTGGGAATACGGAGACTGGGCACCGGCACGGAAGTATTACAAGAAAATGGCAAAGCTGTACGGCGTGTCGGAGGAGGAGATCAAGGCTGCTGCGGAAGCTATCCGAGCGGCGAATAAGGAGGAACGATGATTAAGACGATGACGATGCAAGAGTGCATGGAGCATCTTCGGACGCATGGACTAAGCATTTCGCAAGACACGCTGTCGAACGGGATTGAACAGGGGGTGTATCCTTTTGGCCTGTGCGTTATCGGAGGGAAACGGCGTGTTTTTCAGATTTTTTCCAATCTGCTGGACAAGTGGATTGCGGAGCGGGAGGAGTAAACATGACCAACCAAGAATACAGGGCGCTGGAGGATGCTTTTCTGGCACGGCACGATGCGCTGTGCGAAGATAAGAACCCGCTGGAGTGCGATTGTCCGGCCTGCCCCTGCAAGGGTATGTGCGATGCGCTTTGCGCTGCGGAGGTGAATTGATGGACGGTTACACATTGACGCTGGTCATTATAGGAGCCGCAACGGTGAGTTATTGGTTTGTGCGGCTGGTGGACAAGCTGGATAGACCCGGCAAGTAAATAACAGGAGGAAAAGGCGATGAAAGCATACAAGGGATTTGATAAATACCTGAAATGCAGAGGATTCCAGTACGAGGTAGGTAAGGAGTACGAGGAGGGGAGAGCAGAACTGTGTAAAAAAGGTTTCCACGCCTGTGAAAACCCGCTGGACACATTCCAGTATTATGGGCCGACAGATAGCCGGTACTGCGAGGTTGATGTGGACGACAACGGCGAACGCAACAGCGGTGACAGCAAGGTTTGCGGCAAACATATCAAGATCGGTGCAGAAATCGGGCTGAAAGGCGTTATCAACGCCGGTGTGCGGTTTGTGTTTGACAAGTGCGAGAGCGCAACCGAGGAAACCGCATCGGGTGATAGGGGCACGGCTGCTGTGACCGGCCTGTATGGCAAAGCATCCGCGATTGGCAATCAGTGCGTCGCCGTTGCATGGGGCCAAGATAGCCTTGCAAGAGGCTCTGTGGGAAACTGGCTTGTGGTATCGGAGCGTGACGATGACGGAAACATCATTGATGCCAAAATCGTAAGGGTGGACGGAGAAGCCGTCAAGGAAAATACATGGTACACGCTGCAAAACGGCGGGATTTTGGAGGTGGAGGAATGAAGATGCAAAGACATTACTACGCCATCGTGGCTGACAGGTGCGGCGTCCGGGTAATTATGCGGTCGGAGTGCGATGTGGCCGAGGTGGGCGACCTGGTTTGCGGCAGCAATAAGACAACCGTATATTCCGGGTACAAGGTCATCACAGAGCCACGCTTTGTTTTGTACGGAACCGGTGAGGACGATTTCCTGAACGCCCTGTATTGTGGGGATATCCCCCAGGTTTCCAAGGTCACCCGGGATGTGTGGAAGCTGGAGCCGGAAAAGGAGGATGCATCCGATGTGGACATCTGATCCGGTATGGGACGCGGAGTGCTACGCCGCAGAGCGGGACAGGCAGACCGACCGGCGCCCTGTGTGCGACTGCTGCGGGGGGCCAATCCAGGAGGATTGTGCATTGCATTACAAGGGGGTTTGGCTCTGTGGTGAGTGCGTCAGCAACAATGAGGAGTATATCGAGGAGGCGTGGGAATGAGCGAGGGCGGCGTATCGCGGTACATCAAGACATCCGTGGATATTTACTTTCCGGAGGGGCATATGGCGTGTAACCTCTGCCCTCTGCTGGAAACATATTCCCGCAACCAGTGCAGGAGAACGGGCGAGTATCTGATAGACACAAGAATCATTGGTGCGCACTGCCCGCTGGAAATCATTGACGAGGAGGAAGAATTTTGAACATCTACGAGAAAATCGCTGCGATTATGCAGGATGTCCAGTATCTTGCAAAGGACGATCATGTAGAGTTCGGCAGCACCAAGTATAAAGCCCTGAGTGAGGAAAAAGTCACATCCATCATGCGGGCGGAGCTGCTGAAACACAAACTGGTTGTATACCCCATCGCACAGACGGCCAACCGCACCGGCAACATCACCCATGTGGATGTGATTTACCGTATGGTCAATTTGGAAAAGCCGGAGGAATACATCGAAATTGCGTCCTGCGGCGATGGTGCGGACACGCAGGACAAAGGCAGCGGCAAGGCCATGACATACGCTTTCAAGTATATGTGGTTGCGGACCTTTGCACTGCCCACCGGTGAGGACCCGGACAAGATTTCCTCCGCCGAACTGGACGAGAAAGAGCGGAACGCCGCACCTGTGTGTGAGCGGTGCGGATCGGACATTGTGTCTGTAAGAAAGCGCAACGGCGAAATGTGGACGGTAAAGGATATGGTTAAGTATTCCAAGGGCCGCTACGGAGCGCAGATGTGCGCTGACTGCATGAAGGCAGCAAAGAAGGAGCAGGACAATGCTGCAGGCTGATGTGACAGCCGCCCGGTGGCAGCAGGATAGCGATGGGGCGTGGCTGTGCCTTCGGGTGCAGTCCCCCCGGGCGGCAATGGCCGTGTGCGACGAGCTGCAGCCGGACAAGCAGTATGTGGCGCAAATAAAGCGCAAGGGCAGGAGCCTTGACGCAAATGCTTATGCGTGGGTTTTGCTGGACAAGCTGGCGGCGCACTATGGGATTCCTAGGAATGATGTGTATCGGGAGGAGATCAAGATCATCGGCGGTGTGAGCGATGTTGTGTGCATGGTATCAAAGGCGGCGGACGAGTTCTGCCGCAGATGGGAGGCGAAAGGAACCGGCTGGATGGCAGAGCAAGAACCGAGCAAAATTCCCGGCTGCGTGAATGTGACCGTCTGGTACGGCTCCAGCACCTACGATGTGGAGCAGATGAGCCGCCTTATCGACCAAATTGTTTCCGATTGCAGGGAAGCAAACATCGAGACGCTGACCCCGCAAGAGCTGGATTCCCTGAAATCTCGCTGGGGCGAAGCCCAGCCGCTGGGAGGTGATAAAGGTGATTGACAATAGACGGTGTTTTCTCTGCGGCAGAAATGGCGCAAGTGACCCGCTGGACCTGCACCACATATTCCCCGGTGCATGCCGCAAGAAAAGCGAGAAATACGGCCTTGTGGTGTACCTGTGCCACAGCAGATGCCATATTTTCGCGAAAACCGCCGTACACAACAACGCCTTAAAAATGCGGCAGCTGCAAAGATACGGCCAATTAAGGGCCATGCGGGAGCAGGGCTGGACGGAAGATGACTTCCGGCGAGAATTCGGAAAAAGCTATTTGTAAGGAGGAAAAAGATGGTAAACAGAATGATTTTGCAGGGGAGGCTTTGCTCTGACCCAGAACGCAGAGCCACACAGAACGGGACAACGGTGTGCAGCTTCCGCTTGGCGTGGAGCGAAAAGGTAAAGGACAGAGAAACAAAGCTGTTCCTCCCCTGTGTGGCATGGCAGGGAACGGCAGAGCTGATCTGCACACACTTTACCAAAGGCAAGGAGATCATCGTGGAGGGCAAGCTCTCCAGCCGGGACTATGAGGACAAGGCCGGCAACAAGCGCTCCGTGGTGGAGCTGACCGCTGATAAGGTGCATTTCTGCGGCAGCAAGGACGCTACGCAGAAGCCTACGCAGACCTTCACGGAGATTTCCGAGGACGACGGCGATTTGCCGTTCTAAGGCGGTGCGCCGATGCCGAACAGAATCATACGCGAGAGCATCTGCACCAGCGACAGCATAGATGGGCTTTCGTGGTTCGAGGAGGTCTTGTTCTATCGGCTGATTGTTTCTTGCGATGATTTCGGGCGCTATGACGGACGGGCCGCAATTATCAAAAACAGGCTATTTCCTTTGAAAGAAAATCTTACTCTGAAAACTGTAGAAAACGCTCTTCATGGATTGGCGAGTGCTGGATTGGTTACCCTTTATACTTCACAGGGCAAGCGCTTCCTCTACCTACCAACATGGGGTAAGTATCAGAACCAGAGAGCGAAGGAAAGCAAATATCCTGAGCCTGTAGAGCCTGCGCAAGCATATGAAATCATTTGCAAACAAATGAATGCAGATGTTCCCGTATTCGAGAATCGAGAATCGGGAATCGATATACGAGAATCGAGAAGCGAGAATAATGCGCGCGAGGCGCGCTTCTCTCCGCCTTCTTTGGCCGAAGTTCAGGCTTATATCTCCGAACGGGGGTCTGCGGTTGACGCACAGCAGTTTGTCGATTTCTACGCCAGCAATGGCTGGATGGTGGGCAAAAACCGCATGAAGGACTGGAAGGCCGCCGTCAGAACATGGGAGCAGCGCAGAAAGGAGGGAGCCGGTGAACATCCAACAAAGCAAGAATACCATGTCGGAACATGGCTGTGACATCTGCGGCGGGCTGGGCTACACCGTCCGGCGCACGGAAAGCGGCGAACTGGTGAGCAGCACTTGTAAATGCGAGATCATCCGGCAAAACAGAATTCGCATGGAGCGTTCCGGGCTGGCCGGTCTGCTGGATAACTGTACATTCGAGGCATTCCAAACGCGGGAGTATTGGCAACAGGCCGCAAAGCAAGCGGCGGAGAAGTATTTGACCGATTGGAAAGGCAAGTGGTTTTTCATCGGCGGCTCTCCCGGAACTGGGAAAACCCACCTGTGTACGGCGATTTGCGCCAAGCTGATGGACGGCGGAATCCCTGTCCGGTATGTGCAATGGCGGGGAGATATTCCCGCAATCAAGGCAAAGGTAAACGATGCGGAAGCATACGCCGAAGCCATGCACCCGCTGAAAACCGTCCGTGCGCTGTATATCGACGATTTTCTCAAGGGGAGCGTTACGGATGCCGACAAAAACATCGCCTTTGACCTGCTGAATGCCCGGTATATTGACCCGGATGCAATCACGATCATCTCCACGGAGTTGACCATTGACCGCATTTTGAGCTGGGATGAAGCAATCGGCAGCAGAATCAACCAGCGGGCGAGGGATTATATGCTTAACATCGGCAAAAAGCAGAATTGGAGGCTGAAATGATTGATGGGGGGAACGGAGATGAAGCACCTGGGAGATATTACGAAAATCAACGGCGCAGAAATTGAAATCGTGGATGTTATCACGGGCGGATCGCCGTGCCAAGATCTGAGCATTGCGGGAAAACGCGCCGGATTGTTGACGGCATCGGCGGCTTTCCACTGGTGTTCGAACGGCACAACGGCAAGGGCACGGCACGCTGGGCAAGCGAGATCGAGGAATTTCCTATTGCCGTGACGAAACTGAGATTTGGGGAGGATTGACATTGCGGAACGAAGCTTTGTTTTCCAGCGATAAGAATTTCTGGGAAACGCCGCAAAAGTTGTTTGACGAGCTGGACGCGGAGTTTCATTTCACGCTGGACGCTGCCGCCAGTGACGAAAACCACAAGTGCGCGCGGTATTTCACGCAAAACGATGATGGTTTGCGGCAAAATTGGGAGGGCGAAACGGTGTTTTGTAACCCGCCCTACGGGAACAAGGAAACCGGACTGTGGACGGGAAAATGCTACCGCGAGGGACAGAAGCCGGGGACAACTGTTGTTCTGCTGATTCCTGCACGGACAGACAGAGCCAGCTTTCACGACTATGTTTTGGGTAAGGCGGAAATTCGATTCCTGCGAGGTAGGCTGAGATTCGAGCTGGATGGAAAGCCGATGGGAACGGCGCCGTTTCCCAGCATGATTGCCATTTGGCGAGGAGGAATGACATGACCACATTACGCATGATTCCCGGCATTACATACACCCGGAAAAACCTTGAAGCATTGACCGGGATGCCGGACAGAGCAAACAGGTACATGATCCGAGCCCAGCGGCGGCAGGGGGTGCCCATTGTGGCTCTGCCGGATGGCGGCTACAAACTGGCCGAGACGGACGAGGAGAAGAAGATGCTCCTTGCCATGTACCGCAAGCGGGCTCTGGACGAGCTGGCCACATACAGCATGCTTGCAAAGGCCATGCAGGTGCCGGGACAGATAACCGTGGAGGAACTGCTGGAGAGAGCGAGGGACGTATGACGGTATACATGTGAGTAAGCCGGGACAAGTACGAGCTTCCGGATGCCGTTTCGGAATCTATTATCGAGCTGGCCAACATTTGCGGCGTCAGCTGGCGGACGATCTACCGTGCCGTGTACGGCGGCAAGCGTACCAAAGGACGGCCCAAGTATGTGGCCGTACCGATAGGGGAGGGAGACGATGATTGAGATCACGGTGCCGCTGCCACCCGTCACAAAGAAAAACCATATGCGGATCATGCGTAGCAGCAAAACGGGGAAGCCGTTTATCATGCCGTCCAAGCAGTACCAGGACTACGAGGCGGAAGCTGTATGGCACTGCAAAAAGGCCAGAGTGCAGCGTCCCATTGAGGAGCCTGTGGAGGTCAAATGCCTGTTTTATATGCCTACCCGGCGGCGGGTGGATTTGACCAATCTGCTGGAATCCATCGACGATGTGCTGGTGAGGGCCGGTGTGCTCAAGGACGACCACAGCGGCATTATCGTTAGCCACGATGGGAGTCGGGTGCTGTACGACAAGGATAACCCCCGGACAGTATTGTTTATCCGGGAGATGGAGGACATGGATGCGACAACCCGAGATGCGCGTATGTAAGCGCTGCGGCATGGAAAAGCCAATCACAAGCTACAACAAAAAAGGTGAAAACAAGTGGAGGACAACTTGCAAACAGTGTGATGCAATCGTCAGAAAGATGCGCCGGATAAGCGAAAAGAGGCTCACAAACCAAAACAACACGGAAAGCAGGGGGACGCTCTGTTGGAGATGTAAAAAAGCTGTTGGGCGCTGCTCCTGGACGGGGCTGGATAGCTCCAAAAAGGTACGCTTTGAGCCAGTGCCGGGATGGGTGGCTGTAAAATCGCTCGGCATACCAGGCCGCAAGTCAGATTCTTACTTGGTGCTAAGTTGCCCGGAGTTCGAGGCGGACGAAAGGAGGCCGTGCGAGTGAATGATTTTAATTACGACTACATGCAGAAAAAACGCATAGCGAGGGGCGCATTTGCTCACATCAACAGGAAACGCGGTGGGTGCTCGCTCCCCAGCGATACCCTCACCGAAAAGCAGAGAAAGGAGAAAAACGGAGAAGTGAAAAGCTATAATATCACGCGGCCTATGCCGTGGCATGAATTTAAGGCTATGCCGGATGATCTGAAACGCGAGTTTTTCCGCAACATGCAATCTTTCGGTGGTACGGCCAAATGGCTGGCGGAGGAAATGAACGTTTGTGACGCAACAATACGCCGCGAGGCGGAATTAGTAGGTGCGCCATTCCGGCGCGGTGGCCGGAACGAAAAAATGTGGCAGAGCAAAGTTACAGAGTGGGCTAACGCGGATGCGGTGGACATACATACGGCGGATGCGCAGAGCGAGGGGGGGCACGTCACCGCCGATGTATTGGAAGGCAAAAAGCCACAGGTGGGAGCTAAGCCGCTGCATGCCCGGCTGGAGATGAGCGGTGACAGGGAACCCCTGCTTGCAAACCTACGGGTATTGCTGCCGGGTGAAGGGCAGGTGACGGTGGAATGGTGAAAAGAAGCGTGTTAATCGCGGCGCTGCTTGTAGCAATCTTGGGGGCCTTGGGCATTGCGTCTGTCGACGAGGGCAGTAAAAAGACATCGGAGCCTGTGGTGCTGCCGTCGGTGGTGGTGCTACCCCGCAATGATCCACAGGATGCACGGGAAACTCGGACAGACGTGTTTACCGTCACTGCATACTGCCCGTGCGAAAAATGCTGTGGGGCATACGCAAGTGGCTACACAGCCACCGGCGCAAAAGCCACCCAGGGCGTGACGGTCGCCGCAGACCCCGCTGTGATGCCGATGGGCACGGAAATCGAGTTGGATGGCCATACATACACCGTGCAGGACACCGGCGGCGCCATTGCCGGGAATCGGCTGGATCTGTACTTTGACAGCCACGAGGACGCCCTGCGGTGGGGCGTCCAGGAAAAGATCGTGAGGTGGAGCGCATAGTGGTATATTTGAACGACCCTATATCCGCCGATAGGGCGAAGGCGCTGCTATCTTTACCGCTGGAGGAAAAAGTGATTGTATCCTACGAAAAAATAGATCAGTGGTATATGGCGTGGGGCGGGAAGTGTTATGTGAGTTTTAGCGGTGGAAAAGATTCCACTGTGCTTGCATATCTGGTAGCGAAGTATTTGGCAAGCTATAAAACTCCGCCGTGGCCGCTAAACCTTGTATTTGTAAATACCGGATTAGAATATCCCGAGATACAGAAGTTTGTCAACAAGTACGCCGACTGGCTGCGGAAGGAGTTTCAGCGAATCACCGTAAACCTTGTGCGGCTTCGCCCGAAGATGAATATTCGGCAGGTGGTGACGAAGTACGGGTACAGCGTCATAGGGAAAGACGTAGCGCACAGGATAGAAACCGCGCGGCGTTCGCCAGATAGCCGAAGTATGAAGCTATTGCGAGGGGAAGTCTTACGCGCCGATGGCGAAAAGAGTATGTACAACTGTGAAAAGTGGGGGTATTTGCTTTCGGCTCCATTTCTCATATCAGACAAATGCTGTGGAATTATGAAAAAGTCCCCATCAAAGAGCTATGAGCACCGAGCGGATGTCAAGCCCACGACGGCAACAATGGCGGAGGAAAGTCTGCTGCGTATGCAAAAATGGCGCAAAACCGGCTGCAACGCTTTTGAGGGAAAACGACCGATGGGAAAGCCCATGAGTTTCTGGACGGAGCAGGATGTGTTGTGGTTCATCGTAGGCCACCAGCTTCCATATGCCAGCGTGTACGGCGACATCGTGGCCAGCGACGGCGAAAACGACTACGATGCAACGCTAACGGAATGCCCGCTGCACTGTACGGGATGTCAGCGAACGGGCTGTATGTTCTGTGCATTTGGAGCACACCTGGAAAAAGGCGAGAATCGTTTTGAGAGGATGAAACATACGCACCCGAAGCACTACGAATTTTGCATTGGCGGTGGGGCTTATGACCCTGTGGACGGACTATGGAAACCAACAGAAAAAGGCCTCGGCTATGGCCGTGTGCTGGACTACATAGGAGTGAGATACTGATGGGTGAAAAATTAAAAAGCCCCTGCGTACAGGATTGCCCGGACAGGCTCCCCTGCGGAGCCTGCCGGAAGAGCTGCGAGGCGTTCCGGGCGTATGAAACCAAGCGGCTGGAGGAAAAGCCCTGGGTGGATAGGTCCAACACCGCCGCCCGGGAGCGCTATTTGCGGCAGAGCGCGAGGTTTGCAAAGGCCGGGAAACGACATATGAGATAGGAGGTGGAGTGAGATGGCAATAAAAATTGGTTATATCATGGTGTATGACCTCGAGATGAACCCACATCTTACTGAAAAGTTCGAGTTTCGAGAGGCGACATTTACACGCCGTATTACAAGCAAAGGCGACCGCGTGTATTCTAAGATGCTTCTATTCCCTGTGGATTATGAAGAAATCGTAGACAACGCAAATATCATGAAGAAGAACCCACAGCTTATTTTGACAAGAGAGCCGTTTCTTCTTGACGACGAACTAAAAGAAAGAGTTACTAAATGGGTTGATTGGGCTAACAAGGCAGACCCAAGTGAGTACGACCCATTTGCAAAGCAGGAGGTGGAGTGATGGAACGACTGACGGAAAAGCACTATCTTGGCACCGACCATTACATGAAGTGTTCTGGTAGCTGCAATGTGGACATGGATTGCATAGATTGCCCATCGTTTGACCGCCTGGTTGAACGCCTCGCCGCCTACGAGGACACGGGGCTGGAACCGGAAAGCGTAGAGGCGCTCAAACTGTCCATGATGGGCAAGGCAATTTCGGAGATCACGGAATTTGACGGTTTGCCGATCGATCGCCTGCGAGAGCTGGCCGAGGCCGACAAGGACGGGCGCGTGGTGGTGTTGCCGTGCAAGCCGGACGGCTCAATGCTTAATGCAAGCGATCCAGAGAGACCGGAAATTATGAAACGGGTTCACTTTGCGGTTGCTTATGTGTGCGGCGGAATCGTATTTCATCAGCCGTATAACATGTTTCTCGAAAATGTTGCTGCGGGCTATATTCGACCGCTGAATGAGAAAGCGGAGAAAGCATTGGAGGCGATGAAGTATGAGTAAGGCTGTTATGCTGAGCATCCGCCCGAAGTGGTGCGAGAAGATCGCCAGCGGCAAAAAAACTATTGAGGTGCGAAAGACTCGCCCGAAGCTGGAAACGCCGTTCAAGTGCTATATCTATTGCACTATGGATCACCCTTACATTTCTGTGTCCTGCGGGGAACTGGACAAGCTCAACTATCGCACAAATACCGTTGGTCGGTGTAATGGCAAGGTCATCGGCGAGTTTACCTGTGACCGGATTTACAAGATTGACAAGGATAGTACAGATTTTCTTTTTAAGGCCGGGGGACTATCCGTTTACAAGCAAGCTGCCGAAGAAAAGTGTGGCCTGCGTGTGGCTATGACAGACGATGAGTTGCACGGCTATCTTGGACATTGCCAGGGATACGGCTGGCACATCTCCGGCCTAAAAATCTACGATACGCCGAAGAAACTGAGCGAGATCAAGACGCTATGTAGAGTTGATGCCGATTGCTGTGCCTGCCCTTATTACAATTACACCAAAATGGAATGTTATGGCCGGGTTATCGGTCGCCCGCCCCAGAGCTGGTGCTATGTGGAGGCAATGTGATGGGATGGCTGTGGGATTACTGCGCATTCTGCGGAAAGCGCATCGAAACGGGCGAAAAGTGCTACGGCTTGCCAAACGGAGAGTGCGTATGCACAGATTGCTGTGTTGCAGAAAACGAGGGCGCGGCTGTATCCAACGGGGAGAAAGAACAGGAGGACGACAATGGCTGAATACATCGAGCGCACGGAAGAACTCATGCTTGCCATGAACGCTGGGGCGAGAGCAATTGAGAACACGAAGCGTTATCACGGTGCTGTTTACACCAAGGATGTGTTTTCGGAGAGCCCACAGGAAATCCCATACTTGCAGGCCGCCAAAGTGTTGCGGGAAGCAAGCGATGCTCCCGCCGCCGATGTGGCCCCGGTGGTGTATGGGCGATGGGAGCCTATACGAGAAAGCGAAATGACTGGGTGGCAACCAGAACTTGCTGGGTATGACCCGATTGGCGGATATATCTGCTCTGCTTGTAAAAAGGAAGCTGTATACGACTGCAACGATAATTTTGTGCTGTCAAGCTACTGCCCCAACTGCGGGGCAAAGATGGACGGAGGTGCTGAGGATGCGTTTTAAGGGAGCATTTGTAAGAAACGAGGTTTTTATTACCCCTGCTTTTGGCATTATCAATGAGCGCGGTTATTATGGCTATCCGGTTATCGCTATTTGCTTTGCGTGGCTACGCTGGCGTTGCAAGATTGAAATCGGAGTAAAAACGAGGTAGCGGTAATGGACGGAGGTGACGGCGATGCGGATGATTGACGCTGATCAAATGGCCGTGGACGAATCCGAGGCCTATATGTCTGCACAGGTGCAGATTACAGACGATTTGAAATGGCTTGTAAACTTTGCCGCACACAGCAAAATCCAGAGGCTCATAGCCGATACACCCACCGTAGACGCAGAGGTCGTGGTGCGCTGCAAGGAGCGCGAACACGCCGAACGGTATGAGCGGACAGATGGAACCGCAGGCTATTACTGCGGACACCCGCAAAACACCTTCGTCTATGGTGAGCGCTGGAATCGTGTATTCAAACCGGTAAAAGAGGCGGACGATTTTTGCAGCAGCGGAGAACGGAAGGAAGGAAGGTGCGGAATGTTAATTTGCACTTGCCCTAACGAGATGGGATGTCCCGCATTATTATCAGATGTGGTGTGTTTCCCGTGGTGCGAATATCTGGAGGACGATGAAGGCGATGATTGATGAATGCAAGTGGATGCAAGACGAGGTTTGCGTAAACGCAGATTGCCCGATGTGCGCGGATTATTGCCCTGTGGCTGATAATCCGGGCGTATGCAAATACGAGGAAAGGGGTGATAGCGATGCTCAAAAGGGCAAACGGCAGACCGGTGCCAAATAATCCGGCTAAGGCATACGAGATGGGCCGCCTGGATGGCACCAAGCAGTGTATGGACAATGTTTCCTGTGTGCTGCTGGACAAGCTCGGATTCCATGTGCGGGAGGAGACGACGGACGAGCACGACACCCGTAGCCTAGAATACTTACAGCAGTGCCTTGTGGAGCTGGTGGAGGCCAAAAACAACGGCTATGTAAAGATGGCGGACATCGAAAAGGCCCTGCGGGGCGAATATAAGCTGGTAAACAGCGCGGAGTAAAGGAGGGGAAATGAGCAAAAAGGCGACGCTGCCTTATGATGTGCGGTTGGAGTGCATTGCTTATGTGCGTGGATACCCGCGCCGGGTGCGGGCGTATCGCGAGGCCCGGGCGGAGATCTTGGACGGGACGCATAGCGCTACGGAGGGCATGCCAAAAGGACAAGGCGCCGGCAGACCCGCCGAGAGCAAGGCGGAGCAACTGGCGGCCATTGAGCGCTGGCCGGAAACGCAGAAGATGCTGGCGGTGGAATACGCTATAGACCGCTGCGGCAGAGATATCGGCAGCGATACAATCCGGCGCCAGCTAATATATGGCATTATGCGCAACTGCCAAGGCAAGCACAAATACTCTCGCAACAAGATCGTGATCCCGGGGATCAGCGAGAGGACATTCAGCCGGAGGAAGGAGCAATTTTTGATGGATGTGGCAAAATACAGCGGTCTTTACACAAAAGATGGCACAAATTCCACCTAATGATGTGCTACAATAGGTACAGTGGATGATAGGACATGGTCATTCACGCGATTTCCCAATCATCACTTTTCCTCCCTTCTATGCGCCGCCGGTATTGGGCGCACCTTCTGGCACCGAAAGGTCATACCGGCACAAACAGCCTGTAGGGAAACCTATGGGCTGTTGTTATATGCCGTGCGCTCGTTGCACCCCACGATCCGGGGCGGGAGGTCGCACCTCCCACACGGCACCAACAGGACCCCTCGCACCTCTCAACGATGTGACACAGAGGGGACATACACAGGCGTAGCCAAATGGTAAGGCATGGGACTTTGACTCCCAGATATGCAGGTTCGACCCCTGCCGCTTGTGCCAAAAAGCGGCTCGTTCTCCACAGCCGCAAATAAAACAATAAGGAGACTTTGCAATGCATGAAGATTTGATGATTTTTGAACTGAAAGAGCACGCTGTTGTCAGCAGCCGCACTATCGCGGAAAAATTTAGCAAGCAGCATCAGCATGTAACGCAGGCGGTAGAAAATCTCATCAGCGAAAATCCGCTGGTGAAAAATATGTTTATCAAGAGCCGCTATAATACGGAGCGCGGACGGGTATACAAAGAATACCTCATGACCCGCGACGGGTTTTCTCTGCTCGTTATGGGTTTTACCGGGGCGGAAGCTTTAGAGTGGAAGCTTAAATATATCGCCGCGTTTAACCGCATGGAAGATTTTATTCGGGAGCGCAAATCTTCCGAATGGCTCATGACCCGCAAACAGGGGAAGCTGGTGCGGCGCGCGGAAACGGATACGCTGGCTGATCTTGTAAGCTATGCGGAATCGCAGGGGAGCCGCAATATGCGCAAGCAAGTGTATACTATCTACTCAAAACTGGTTAATGACTTGGTTGGAATTAAGGCCGGCGAGCGTGATTCCGTGCCATTCAAAACAATATCGGTTATTGGATTCCTTGAAGACATGATTTTGCACACAGTTGCGGAAGAAATGCAGAAAGGCACCCATTACAAGGGTATTTACAAGATTTGCAAGGCAAACGGCGAGGCAATCATGCGCTTTGCGTATCTTCCTGCCCGGCCGTGCATATCTGCATAAGACATTGCCCCCTGCGGGCAAACTGTGTAACCCATGTTTGAGAGCTTCCAGAAGGCCGCATGGGAGGGGAAAGACTGTTACTGTAGCCAAGGGGTGGGGGCTGGTAGCAAATAAAGGTGCGAGGTGGTGACAATGGCTGCGCGTCTGACAGACCGGCAGAAAAAGAAAATACTGGCGGACTATGTACAGACGAACAACTATTGCGCCACAGCGAAAATCAACGGCGTGTCCGCAACGACGGTCAAGAACCTTGTGCGGGCAAATGCCGACATTGTGAAAAAGTGCGAGCAAAAAAAAGAAGAGAACACCGCCGATGTGATGGAGTACATGAACGACCACAAAGACCTTGTGTGTTCGTTCATCGGCAAGGGGCTTGAAATGCTCAACGACCCGGAGAAACTGGCGGCGGCAAATCTCAGCCAGATCACAACGGCGATGGGAACGCTGATCGACAAGTGGGCGATGATCGGCGGAAGTCCTGCCGACACGGTAAAGGAAGATGCGCTTAGTCAGAGCCTAAAGGAAATGGCAAAGGAGCTTGAGAGCGATGAATAGGTATATTAGAGTTCGTGACTTCAATGGGAATGAGCAGTTGATAGCTATGAACAGCGTGAGAGCGGTTCACAGAGTTGATAGAGAGGAAAGAGCGGACATTGTTGAGGACTATAACGGGAGAATGTACGAGTGTTTGCACGATCTAATTCAATACCCGTCGGTTAAAGACTGCATTGTAGAGCTATGATTAGCCAAAGGCAAGCAAAAATCCTTGCTTTCCCCTATTCCAAGTATGACGCGCTTATCTGCGACGGTGCTGTGCGTTCCGGCAAGACCTCCATCATGATGTGGGCGTTCGTCCGCTGGGCGATGGAGAATTTCAGCGGTCAGCGCTTCGGTGTGTGCGGCCGCACGGTGGATAGCTGTACCAAGAATATCATCGTGCCGTTCACGGCGATGAGCCTTGCAAAGGAGCGTTATATCATCCGCTGGCGGCGCGGCGACAAGGTAATGGAAGTGCGGCGCGGAGCCGTGACGAATTACTTTGAGGTGTTCGGTGGAAAGGACGAGGCAAGCTATACGCTGATCCAGGGCCGGACGCTGGCGGGGGTACTACTGGACGAAGTGGTGCTGATGCCGCGCTCGTTTGTGGAACAGGCGCTTGCACGTTGTTCCGTTGACGGTGCGCGGTTGTGGTTCTCCTGTAACCCAGGCAGTCCACATCACTGGTTCTATCAGGAGTGGATCAAGCGAAGCCGTGAGCGCAATGCACTGTATCTACACTTTGAAATGACGGACAACCCCGGCCTGAGCAAGCGCACCCTCGAACGGTACGAGAATATGTATGCCGGTATATTTTATGACCGGTATGTGCGCGGCCTGTGGGTAGCGGCAGATGGAATCGTTTATAAGGACTTTGCCAACGATACAGAAAAGTATTTAATCGGAGACCCTTTGGAGTGGGCCAAGCAAAACGGCACCAGCTTTTCAATCATTTCAATTGGCGTTGACTTCGGTGGTACAAAGTCCGCAACGAAATTTCAAGCCACCGGGATCACAAAAGATTTCCGTGTTGTGGCATTGGAAGAAGAATACATCAAAAACGAAGAGATTGACCCAAATGCATTAAACCGGCGTTTTGCTACGTTCTGCCAGCTGATAACGTCAAAGTATGGTTACAGCCAGACACGAGCGGATAGCGCGGAAACGGTGCTAATTCGGGGGTTAGATCATACCGCGCAAAAAATGCACCTCGGGACGCAGGTCAAAAATGCAATGAAACTGCAAATCACAGATAGAATCAGGCTTGTGGTGCTGCTGATGAAACAGGGGCGTTTTAAGGTTTCGCGCAACTGCCCGCATCTGATCGATGCACTGCAAACCGCAATTTATGATCCTGATAAATTTGAGGACGAGCGCTTGGATGACGGCACGTCCGACATCGACAGCTTGGATGCTTTTGAGTACAGCATTGAGCCTTATTACAAAGACCTGGAACGTGCCGGGCACATGATGGGACGGTGAAATAGTGAATATTCGGAGAGCATTAAAGGATCTCGGGTTTGACACGGTCGACAATAAATTCTATTCCCTGATCGACCTGTGGAACGCGTGGTATAAGGGAAACGTTGAAGATTTCCACAGCTATACAGTGTGGAATGGGATTGAAGAGCTGGAGTGCCACCGGTATTCGGTGGGAATGGGAAAGAAAGTCTGCGAGGACTGGGCCAACCTCCTAATGAACGAGCGAGTCAACATCACGCTTGAAGGCAAACAGGAACAGGAATTTATTGATACTGTTTTTGCCGATAACAACTGGGAGGTCAAGGCTAACGAATCGCAGGAGCGCAAAGCGGCAGTAGGAACCGTTGCGTATGTGCCGGTGATGGAAGGCATGGGAATTAACCCAGATACGGCAGAAATCATTGACTCTGGCCGCATTCGCATCAACTACGTCAGCGCCTGGAACATCTACCCGCTTACGTGGGATAACGGCGTTATCCGCGAGTGTGCGTTCGCATCCACTCGTAAGGTCGATGACACAGAATATACTTACATCCAGGTGCACCGGCTGCGCAACGGCGAGTATGACATTGAGAACCATCTGTATGATGCGGAGGAAGTACCGCTGGCCAGCGTGAAAGGGTTTGAGACAATTCCTCCGGTGATTCATACCGGCAGCGACAAGCCGCAGTTTGTGATTGACCGGCTGAACATTGCAAACTCTGACGAAAACAACCCGCTTGGCGTGGCTGCGTTTGCCCACGCCATCGACCAGCTTAAGAGCGTTGACATCACCTATGATAGCTATGTGAACGAATTTGTGTTGGGCAAGAAGCGCATTGTGGTGCAGCCGGAGGCAACCCAGAGCATTGACGGTCGGCCAGTGTTTGATAAGCGTGAGACCGTTTATTATGTACTTCCGGAGGACAGAGGCGGCAACGGCAACATCTTGCAGCAGGTCGATATGTCGCTGCGGACGGCGGAGTTTAACACCGGCATGCAAGATATGTTGAACATCCTGTCCAGCAAGTGCGGTTTTGGTGAGAACCATTACAAATTCAACCAGGGAAGCATCGCAACTGCCACGCAGGTCATCAGCGAGAACAGCACCCTGTTCCGCACGGTCAAAAAACATGAAATTGTGCTTGAACAAGCAATCACAGAGTTGTGCCGGAGCTTGCTCCGCATGGGGAATCGGTACATGGGCGCATCCCTCAATGAGGACGTCCAGATCTCCATTGACTTTGACGATTCCATCATTGAGGACAAGGGCCAGGACTTTAACCGTGACGTGCAGCTTCTTAACGCTGGCATCATGAACGATTGGGAGTTCCGCATGCGGTGGATGAACGAGGACGAGGCGACCGCAAAGGCGGCGCTGCCGAAGGCACAGGACATGGTAACCGAGGAAGAAACGGAGGCCGAGTAATGGGATTTGGAGAAAACACTGGGACTTTTGGGGTTGTGAAAAATGAGCCGGTATCCATTTACCCCGGAACTACTTGATGCGCTCCCAGAGGATCTGGCAGAACTGTTCCGGGCGCTTGAGCTTGTGTTGCTGGATGAAATCTGTTCCCGCTTGAAAGTTGCGGATGAACTGAACGAGGTCTCGGTGCAGGACATCAAGGCGCTGCGGGCGCACGGCATTGACCTTAAAGAGATTAAAAAGGCCATACAAAAAACAACCGGCATCAGTGAGCAGAAATTAAACAAGCTGTTTGATGATGTTGTGGAACGCAATCAGCAGTATTACACCAACGTCATTGACCTTGCGCATATCACTCAGCCGGAAACGCTGGTAAGCATCGAGGACACCTGGGCCATATACCAGCAGACAAAGTGGGACTTGCGCAATATAACCCAATCAATGGGCTTTTTGGTGGACGCAGGGCGTACGATGCTTCCCCCTGCCAAAGCGTACCAATGGGCGCTTGATAATGCGGCGATGCAGGTGCAGAGCGGCGCGATCAACTACAATCAGGCCATCAAGATGGCGGTAAAGCAGCTTGCAGACAGCGGCTTAAAGGTAGTTGACTATGAGAGCGGCCATCATGATTCTATCGATGTAGCGGCCCGCAGGGCGGTAATGACGGGCGTTTCCCAGCTTTGCGCCAAATATACCGAGCAATCAGCGGAATATCTGGATACGCCCTATTTTGAAGTATCGGCCCATGTTGGCGCACGAGATAAGCCGGGACCGTCACCGTGGTCATCGCATAAGGATTGGCAAGGACGTGTTTACAGCGTCCGTGTCGGGGACATTTACCCAAGCATTTATGACGTTTGCGGCCTGGGCGCTGTTGATGGTCTGGAAGGGGCCAACTGCCGCCACAGGCGGTTCTCGTGGGTTGAGGGCGTGTCCGAGCGCACTTACACGGATGAACAGTTGGAGCACATCGATGATGACCACGGATGCACGTTTGATGGCAAGGATTACACGGCATACGAGGCAACCCAGATGCAGCGCCGCATTGAGCGAACGGTTAGAAAGCTAAAGCGCGAAAAAACCGCCTACAAGGCCGCAGGATTGCATGAAGATGAGACTGCGGTAAACATACGGCTACGGCGGTTAAACGCTAAATACAAGGCGTTCAGCGTGAAAGCTGGCCTGCCAGAGCAACCGGAGCGGATGCGCGTCTATTTCACGGATGACGCAACGTTAAAAACGGCAAATGCCATGAAAACGCATCGGGCGGAAGTGGCAGCGGCTAACGCTAAAGACGATAGAGACGCTCTTGAGTTTTTCGGCGCAGACGCAAGAGATAACTTGAATTCTATTGTGAAAAGACGTACAATGAAGCTGGAAAATGGCTTTGCTTGCTTCCCGGACGGTGACCCGCTGAATGAAAATGTTAAAAGGGTAAAACCTCTTAAAACGTATTTTGACGTCGCTATGCACGGAAGCCAGACGGCAGTCGGATTTGGCACAAAAGAACTCAATATGTCACCGCGCTTACTTGCCGCAGTCATTCGGCATAGTAAAGGGTGGAATGGCCAGAAAGTTCGTTTGCTATCTTGCAGCACAGGCGCACGCATGGAAAACGATTATTGCTTTGCAGAAGAGCTGGCAAATGCACTTGGCGTTGAAGTGAAAGCCCCAGACGATGTGCTTTTTATTTCCGGTGCTGGCGTACTGAAAGTAGGAACACATGGGGAAGGAAATATTTTGCCGTTTACCCCAAATCAAAGAGGAAGGAGAAAGTGACATGGATTTCGGGTTTTTTAAAGGATTGCCATACAAGAATTCTATTGAGAATTTTGAAGACTATAAGAAATACAAAAATAGTATCCCAAAAGAAGCGATTTTACGCCACATTTCCTCCCTCGATGCCGGGCTGACATCGCTGCCCAGTTTTGATATGTTTACTGGCGAAGAACTTCAAGCAGGTATGTTTTGGGACGGCAAATTTACCTTCCCGTATGAGTTCCTGCATTACTACAAGAATTATGACATTGGAGTCCCATATGAGTATGAAGCATATTTGAAAGAAATCGGGGTAGGCTAATGGATGATAAACTGATGCAGACCATCGAGGCTATTATCCGGCGCGGAAATGACGCGGAGATCCGGCGCAAGGGTGACGGATACATTGTGTTAGAGGTCAAGAAAACAATCAAATATTCAACTCCCGCGTAATTGGGCGTGGGAAAGGGCAATAGGAGCCAACTGCTGAGGAATTCTCGGTGGTTGGCTCTTTTGTTTTAAGTAAAACCCGCAAAGCACAGCGGTTTTTATAAAAACTATCGTCTGCGAAGAAACGCGGCCAAAGAAAAGGAGATAGTGTCATGGCACTTACACGAAAACTTTTGAAGGGTATGGGTCTCACCGATGAGCAGGTAGATACCATCATCGAAGCGCATACCGACACTGTGGACGGCCTAAAGGCGGATGTGACCCGCTACAAGGCCGATGCGGAGAAGCTGCCCGGCGTTCAGAAGCAGTTGGACGACCTCAAGGCGGCAGGTGACGGCGGTTATAAGGAGAAGTACGAGAAGGAACACTCGGCCTTTGAAGCCTTTAAGACCGACATCACGGCAAAGGAGAGCAAGGCGGCAAAGGAAAAAGCCGTCCGGGCTTACTTTGAGAGCAAAAACATCATCGGCGCAAATCTCGACCTTGCCATGCGCGGATGCGGCGAGGAAATGTCTGCCTTGGAGCTGGACGGCGAGAAGATCAAGGACACCAAGAGCCTTGACGCTCTCGTAGACGGCACTTATAAGAGCCTTGTTTCTAAGCCTGCTGTCCGGCTGGACATGGGCGCACGGCTCAACGAGGGCGGCAAGCCTATGACAAAGGACGAGATTATGAAAATCACCGACAGAACGGAGCGGCGCGCTGCAATCGCCGCAAATATGGATTTGTTTAGAAAGGAAGAATAAAAATGGCTGTTGATCCTAAGCTGATTAAGAAGGAAGATCTTGCCCGTGTTCGCGAGATCGAGTTTACCGAAATGTTCGGCTATTCCATCAAGAAGTTGATGGAGGCTCTGGGCGTTACCCGAAAGATCGCCAAGCAGGCCGGCACTGTGCTCAAGAGCTACAAGGCTACCGGCACTCTGGAAGACGGTGCTGTGGCCGAGGGCGAGACCATCCCTCTGAGCAAGTACAAGACCGAGGCTGTGAACTACAAGGAGATCACCTTGAAGAAGTGGCGTAAGGCCACTTCTGCCGAGGCAATCACTGATCGCGGCTACGATCAGGCCGTCGAAATGACCACCGATGAAATGCTGAAGGACGTGCAGAAAGGTATCCGCAAGGATTTCTTCGGCTTCCTCGCAACCGGTACTGGCACGGCCAGCGGTGCTACCTTCCAGGCGACCTTGGCTCAGGCATGGGGCCAGCTGCAGGTGCTGTTCGAGGATGACGAGATCGGCGCAGTGTATTTCATGAACCCGCTGGACGTTGCGGACTATCTCGCAACTGCCAACATCACCTTGCAGACCGCTTTCGGCATGACCTATGTCGAGAACTTTCTCGGCCTGGGCACTGTGATTCTGAACTCCAGCGTCCCCAAGGGCAAGATTTACGCCACCGCCAAGGACAACATCGTCCTGTACTACATCCCTGTGAACGGCGCAGATCTGGGCGAGGTGTTCAACTTCACCACCGACGCCACCGGTTATATCGGTATCCATGAGGAACCCGATTACACCAACATGACCGCATCCGATACCGTTATCAACGGCATGGTGCTGTTTGCCGAGCGCATTGACGGCGTGGTTGTCGGCTCCATCACTCCGGCAGTGGGGGGCTAAGCGAACTGCTGAGTGAGCCTGACCCTGAAACTTCTTCTTTCTCCAACATGACAAAAGCCCAACTGCTTGATTATGCCAGGGGAAACGGGGTGGATGGGGTCAGCAGTTCAATGCGCAAGGCTGACATAATCGCAGTATTGGAAGGGAGCTGACCCATATGACATACGCTGATTATACATACTACGCCGGAATCTATATGGGTTCTGTGAGCGAGGAAGTTTTTCCGCGTCTGGCTGTTCGGGCCAGCTCCTTCCTCGATTACTACACCCAAAACCGGGCGAAAGACAACGCTGATATGGACGCTGTAAAGATGTGTTGCTGCGCATTGGTGGACAAGTATCAGTTGATTGAGACCGCGCAGCAACTTGCCGCAACCAGGCTGACGGCGGCGCTTACCGGCGGTGACGTGAAAAGTGAAACGGTAGGCGGGTATTCTCGCACACTGGCCAGCAACGGAGAAAGCGCCGCTGCTGCATTGAGTGCCACGGACGGCGCAAGAAAATTGCTGGCGGAAACGTGCAACAAATACCTTGCCCATACAGGGCTGCTGTATCGCGGAAGGGGGTGCGGCGCATGTACACTCCCCACACTGTAACGGTTTACAACGCCGTGCGTGAAACGGACCCTGCCACGCTAAAAGATGTCACAAACCTATATGTAACCGTGCTTGACGGCGTATTCTGCGAGGCGTCAAAGGGCGTTAACGTGCGCAAAAGCGGGCTGGAAGGCGCCGACGCAGTAAACCTGTATATCCCGTTTACGGTAAAAGCTGTGGATGGATTTAGCGGAAAGCCCAAGACATATACAGAGCCGCAAGCATTTTTTGCCTCAAGCGACAGGACGGGCCTATGGACGCTATCCACCACCGGCAACGGTGGCGATACATTTTTCGTCAAAGGCGAATTTGTAACGGACAACGAGGGCGTGGCATTGGCACACGATAATTGCTGGAATGTGACTAAGGTTGACGCAAAAGACTTTGGCAGCGCGGATATGCAGCATTGGGAAGTGGGTGGAAAATAAGTGGGCGTTACCTTTTCGACGCATTTTGGCGGTATGGAGGCCATCAAGGACAAACTGGCTGAGAGCTGCACCCGGGCGGAAAGCATTGTGGGGCAGCAGGTCATAAAAGACACCGCGCCGTTTGTCCCTGCGCTTACAGGATCATTAACAATACGCACGAGGTTAGACGGCAACAAAATTATTTACCCCGGGCCTTATGCGCGGTTTTTGTACTACGGCAAAGTCATGGTTGATCCGCAAACCGGCAGCACCTTTGCGCCAAAGGGCGGGACGAAGGTTTTGACAAACCGAGACCTTGTATTTTCCAAGGCGATGCACCCGCAAGCACAGAGCCATTGGTTTGAGGCTTCCAAAGCGCAGAACCTGGATAAATGGATACGCATTGCAGAAAAGGCGGTGGAAAAATTTGGACAAAGTTAAAAAAACCGTATCGGCAGCGGAGGAGGACAAGGTATCTCGCAAGCTGCTGGTTTGGCTGAACACATATCCGGATTTGCCGGTGGATTTGATCCGATTTGAGTTCCTGCCCGCCGACACCTCTGCAATGGCCATTTCGACCATCCAGGCGGCCTATATCGTTAGACGATATGTTTTAGGGGGCTACCAAGCGGAATACCAATTCAAAATCATTTACCGGGTTAAGCCGGGAAAGAGCGTAAACAAACGGCTGTCAGCGGATGAAACGTTAAACGCTATCGGAGATTGGGCAACCGGCAAGCGCCCCGACATTGGTACCGGAAAACGCGTTGTAAGCCTGGAGCCCACTACACGATCCTCTTTGTTCGCCGTGTATGAAAACGGCGACGAAGATCATCAAATCTTAATGAAAATGAATTACGAGGTGAATACATAATGCCAGATTTGACTTTTACAACACCGGAAGGTCAGACCATTGACCGCGAACTTCTGATTGCATACCTGAATACAGGGACATCCGAAACCCCTGTCTGGAGCGCCATTGGCAAGCGGGTGGAGGACACCAACGAGGAAATGGATTGGGGCCAGGAGAGCAAGCAGGATGTGCTGGGGAACACATTCACAACCATGAAAAAGCCCGTTATTACACAGACCTTTGACCCCATCCCCTTGGATGCTGGTGATGCAGCAGCCGTGAAGATGTGGAATTTGGCCGTAAAAGACCACGATGCGCAGGCGCTGGCCAACCAGGACATGATGATCGGCCACTTCTACGCCACCAGCGGCGACGCAAAGTTTGCCGAGCGGTATGATTCTTGCGCCATTGCCGTGACCTCCATCGGCGGCGAGGGCGGCGGCACACTAAACATCGCCAGTGAGATTACCTACGGCGGGACCCGCACTTTGGGGACCGTGGCGAAGGGCACTTCCGGCAAGATCGAGTTTACTGCCGCACAGTAAAAAATAGGGGCGGGGTTTCCCGCCCCATTATCACGCAATATACAAATAAATCGGAGGACACCATGAGCGAAAATATCATCAAAATTGATACCGGCGTAGTCACTAAAACTTTTGTGACTACCGACGGGAAAGAATGCGAATTTGCGTTTAACCCGTTGGATATGGGCCTGTCTCGTCGGCTTTTTTCCGCGTTTGAAAAACTCGACAAAATGAACGAGGGTTATAAGAACGAAGTGCAAAAAAACGCCGATAAAAAGGAAATTTTTGACATTGGCCAAAAGATGGACCGGGAAATGCGGGAGATCATCAACGGAGAAGTATTCGGATTTGATATCTGCACCCCGCTTTTTGGTGAGCTGAATCTTTACGCGCTGGCCAACGGATTCCCTATTTGGGCAAATTTGCTTTTTGCGCTGGTGGACGAAATGGATACTGCGTATGCCCGGGAGCAGAAGCTTACCAACCCGCGCATTAGCAAGTACACCAAAAAGTACCACAAATGAGATACAGCCTGCCAAAATCCGTAGAGCTGGGCGGGAAGGAATACGCCATTCGGTCTGATTACCGGGACATTTTGGACATTTTGGAAATGCTTTCCGATCCGGAGCTGGACAGCGCCGATAAGGCAGAGGCAGTGATGGAAATGTTTTACCCGGATTACGAAAATATCCCATACATGGAATACGAGAATGCGGTGCGGCAATGCATATCCTTTATAAATTGCGGCGAGGAAGAATGCCGGGATGAAAAGCGACCTAAGCTTATGGATTGGCAGCAGGATTTTTCGATAATTGCAAGCCCCATAAATCGCGTGCTTGGCACGGAAATCCGCTCCCTTGAATATCTGCACTGGTGGACATTTATAGCCGCATACCAAGAAATAGGCGATTGCACATTTGCCCAAGTGGTAAGCATCCGCAAAAAGAAATCCAAAAATCAAAAGCTGGATAAATCAGACCAGGAATTTTACAAGCAAAATAAGCATCTTGTGGATTTCAAGCGGCAATACACGGATAGCGACGAAAAAGTTATCAATCAATGGATATAAAAAACCGCCCTCCTGTGAGAGCGGTTTTTGCGGGTTGGTTATAGGTCGATTTTTACGGTGTCTTTGTTCTTCAGATAGGAGAACTGCTTCACAAGCCTTTTTGCCTGCGGCGTTTTTTTCGTCACATCAAAAAGGATATATTTCGTTTGGACATCGGATAGGTATGTGAAAATTAGATACTTTGTGTTCGTTTTTATGCTGCGTTTACTGGCACTTCCCCCAAGAATTGCACCGATGGGCCCGAGCAGCATTGCCCCCGCCACGGCGCCTCCGGCACTGGATACATACTGCTTCTGTATTTCTGTGTTGGTCATGATCGACACATCAATCAGTTTATCAGTTTGCAGATTAAACTCCTGACCGTTTGCCTGCATGATAATGCGAGAGCGCAAACAGGTTAGCTTGCACATGACATTCTGCGGCAGGTCCAAACCTCCTATAAACTGGAACTTGTCGACAAGAAGCAACTCGCCGTCACCGTACCGCTTTTTTAATTTGGCATTATTCGCTGAAACAAAAGCCAGTCTGCAAATAGCAACAATAATAATTACCAAGAACAGGTACTTGGTATCCATAAAACTCCCTCCCTTAAATTTTAATATCAATATTATACCGTATTGAAAATTCAAAAGCAAGTAGGTGATTTAATGGCAGATGGGTCCGTCGTTATTGAAACAAAGATCGATGATAAAAAAGCGCAAGAAAAATTAACTAAGCTGAACCAAAAAATAGAAAGAATAAAATCCAACTTGGCAGAAAGCGAATCGAATAAGAACGTAATCGAATCGCAACTAAACGAGTCAAAAAAAGCGGCGCTTAGTGCGGAAAAATCAATTGAAAAATATACAGAATATTTAAAGGAATCTACAGCCGCAACGGGCGGAAACGACCCGTTCTCTGCCCAATGGGCGCGCAGGCTGAAAGAGTCCAAAAAAGAACTTGCCGAGCAAGATAAAATAACACAAAAATTAGATGCAAAATATTCCTCCATCGTGGATAAAGTTGCTATACAAAAAGCGGAATTGAATGCGGCAAAAGAAAAAGCCGCAGATTTACAAAAACAAGTTGCAGGGGCGCAAAAATCCGCCCAGGCGCTTGCCCCGACAACAAAGGCGTTATCTCCTGCAGCTGAAAAAGCAGAAAAAAGTTTCAACAAACTGGTCGGGCGCATTAAGGGCCTTGCTAAGCGGGTATTTATATTCACAATTATTACCGCCGCGCTGCGTAAAATTAAGCAATATATGTGGTCTGCCATACAAACGAATGATGATGCTATGAATGCGGTTGCTCGACTAAAAGGCGAGTTGCGCACCCTGGCGCAACCGATTGTCAATATAGCAATACCCGCCTTTACGGCTTTGGCAAAAATCATCACATATACACTGACCGGCGCGTCTCGTCTGTTATCCTTGCTTTTTGGCTCAACTTATAGCGCCTCGAAAAAGGCGGCAAAAAGCCTAAACGATCAACAAAACGCCATCGAGGGTGTAGGGAGCGCAGCGAAAAAAGCAAGCAAGTATTTGGCACCGTTTGACGAGCTTAACACAATAAGCGGCGACGATGCAGGAAGCGGGAGCGAAAGCGGCGGTAATGCAGTTGACTTTGATAGTGATATTGGGAGCGGCGTAAATGCCGTAATGGCCCTAATGACAGGCATTGCGCTGATTGCAATTGGAGCCATTCTTGCTTTTTCCGGCCATGTCGGGGTAGGCATTGCGATGATGGTTGCGGGCGCGTTGACAGTATACGGTGTTTATGCATCCGACGGCGGAGAAGCAGCAAAGACGCTTGTGGAAACCGGTCTTTCAAAGATTCTGATTGCTATCGGCCCGATGATTGCGATTCTCGGCGTGGTGCTTATGTTGACCGGCAATATACCGTGGGGCCTTGGACTACTGATTGCGGGAATTGCTTTGTTTGCTGTCGGCGAAGTGGCGGAAAACTGGGATCTGCTTAGCACAAACCTTGTGGGAGCCCTTGCAAATATGCTAATCGACATTTCCCCTTACATTGCGCTGTTTGGTGCTGTTCTACTGTTTGTCCCCGGGCAGCAGGCTCTTGGTATTGGCTTGATTATCGCAGGTATTACGTTGTTTGCTGTGGGGCAAGTGGCGGCGAACTGGGAGCTGCTTGGACAAAATTTAACGGGAGCGCTTGTCAAAATATTCGGCAAAATCTCTCCGTATATTGCTGTTTTTGGCCTCTTACTGGCAATGGTGCCCGGTATGATGGCTGTGGGCATTGGCATGATCGTTGCCGGAATCGCCATGTTTGCGTTTTCCGTAATTGCGCCCAATTGGGATAGCATTACACAGGCGCTTCGGGGCCCTCTTGGCAAAACGCTTGCTATGATCGGCGGTTTTCTTGTTGTCCTCGGGCTTATGCTTATTTTTTCTGGCGTAGGAATACCCTTGGGCATTGGGATGTTGCTTGCCGGTGGCGTTAGTTTGGCGGCGGCAATCGCGCCCAATTGGAATTTCATCATAGGCAAAATCAAGTACGTTTGGCAAAAAATCAAAGAATTTTGGAATTCTTATATCGCCCCTGTATTCACTGCGGCCTGGTGGCAGAACCTCGGGAAAAACATTATGAACGGCTTGATATATGGTATTGAACGGGGCATCAACTGGGTGCTGGGCGGCGTAAGCGATATGGTGAATGGCATCACGGGTATCTTGAACAAGATCCCCGGCGTGGACATTGGACGGGTCAATTTGGGAAATGTCCACATTCCTCGCCTGGCCCAGGGCGCGGTGATCCCAGCAAACCGGGAATTTTTGGCCGTTTTGGGCGACCAGAAGCACGGCACGAACATCGAGGCACCGGCTGATTTGATTCGACAGATCGTCCGGGAGGAAGTCAAAAACAGCGGCGGCGGAGGAAATCATATCACAATCGTGCTGGACAGCGTTAACGGCAAGAAACTATTTGACACTGTTGTGAAGGAAAACAACGCCGTGGTACGTGCCACCGGCGCAAGCCCGCTGGTGGTGTAAGGAGCAGTAATGGACGTGTTAAAAGTTACCAAGAATGACGGGACGGTCGTTGATCTGCCTGCTCCCGCCGAGATAAAATGGAGCATTTCTGACCTGGACGGAGACGGCAGCGGGAGGAACCAAAACGGAGACCTGTTCCGGGACCGCGTGGCGGTAAAGCGAAAGATCGAGTGCTCCTGGCTCCCAATGAGTGCCGCAAAAATGGCAACGCTTTTGTCAGCCGTCAGCGATCCGTTTTTCAAGCTTACATACCCAGATGCGCTTACGGGGACAAATAGAACGATCACCTGCTATGTTGGTGATCGTTCTGCGCCCATTTTGCGCCCGGAGGCGGATGGAACGTGGTTATGGGGCGAAATGTCCATGAACTTCATCGAGAGGTGACATATGTACTCTGTAACAGACGCATTTAACGCCGCTTGTGCAGCGCCCGGGCGGGAGATCACAAGCAAGATACTGTTTAACGGCACGAAAGAACTGGCCGCCTCCGAGGTGCAGGAAATCAGCATAACAGAGCAGTTTGGCTCCTCAGACGGTGTGACCATCGGCGCGGCGTTCTCCAGCCAGTGCAAGGTGGTCATTTACAAGCAAACACCTGCTTTGCCGCTCTCCGGCGGAAACTTTACCCCCTATGCCGGGATTATGGTGGACGGCGCGGCGCAGTTTGTGCCGAAGGGCAAGTTTTACATCCCATCAGACGGCGTGGAAAAGACGGGGGATTTATGGCTGACCATCACGGGTTATGACCGCATGGCAGGGCTGACAACGGAGTATGTGCCTACCATCCAATTCCCGGCCACGCCGACGCAGATGCTGGTAGACGTTTGCACCCAGGCCCATGTGACCGCGCCCAGTGTGACTATGCCGGATATACAGATCGCCGCACTTTATACTGGGTCTCTGCGGCAGCAGCTGGGGTGGCTGGCCGGGCTGATCGGCTGCAATGCAAAGTTTGACGCCACAGGCAACCTTGTGTTTTGCTGGTACGCCGACAACGGTCTGACGCTCGGATGGGACGTCCAGTATATGGACGTCCTGGAGCTAACCGCCGACGGTGCATTTACCATCAACAGCCTACTGACCGGCACTGAAGAAAACCCCTTCAGCGTCGGAACAGGGCTGGGCATCACATCCACCAATCCCTATATGACCGCCGAGCAGGCGGCAGTGGTGCTTGCGCAAATTTCCGGCAAGTCTCTTATGCCCTGCAAGCTCAAGTGGCGCGGCAATCCCGCCGTGGAGGCCGGGGACAGTGTGACCGTGACCGGGCGAGACGGCAAGGCGCTAACGGTCTACGTTATGGAGCAGCGCATGACCATCAAGGGCGGCATGTCAGCGGACATCACTTGCTACGGACCCGAGGACGCGGAGTACGCCGTGGAATCGCCCACTCAAAAAAAGGTGCAGCGGCAATACGATGACGTGCGCAAAGCGTTTCAGGACGCCACATCACGGATCATCGGGGCCAAAGGCGGGTATTTTGAGATAACCTATGACGATGACGGGTTCCCCACCGGATGGGTTATACGGAACACACCATCGGTGGAAGATGATACTAAGATGTGGATTATGTCCGCTGGTGGTCTCGGATATTCTTCTGACGGCGGCAAAACCGTCACAGATATTGCATTAACGGACGATGGGAAAATACTCGGCTCTGCGCTGATAATAAAGCAGGATGATGTTGATGGGCTTTCTGCGGCATTGTCCGCTATCAACGGGGAACTGACCTCTAAAATTACTCGCGCTGAGGCTGAAAGTGAGATAAAGCAAACGGCAGACGCACTGATCGTCCGTATTACGGGGCTGGATGATGACTTGCAGCTCATTACCAAATCGTTCCATGTTGGAGACGATGGCCTGGTAATTGGAGAGACAGACAATCCAATAAAGCTAAGGCTGGATAACGACACACTCCAATTTCTCCGGGACAATGTGGCGGAACTGGAAATCACAGCGGATGGTGTAGTAGCTAAGCGCCTTACGGTGTCCACTATTATGATCGGCAAGGTACTCATCCAAGCGGACGATGACGGCGATGTGATTATAGCATAAGGGGGGTTGTTACGATGAGCGTAAATCAAAGTTTAACATTGGAGCAAGTTGGCCAGTCTATAGCCAACAACACCTCCAAAGTCCGCATTAAATGGACATCACAACAGACCGGCTCCAGCTATAACAACGCCCCCGGTGATAAGGCGTATTACTACATCACCATTAATGGCGGCACAGAGACAGAGCACACAGTAGCGTTTACGCTGCCGCAAAATACCACCAAGACCATCTTGGACACCACCCTCACCGTCAGCCACAAGGCTGATGGCACTGGGAGCATTAAGGTGCGGACGTGGATGGACACGGAGATCAGCGCGGGCGTAATCACGCAGACCAAGACGCTGACGCTGGACACCATCCCACGCGCATCTGCTGTATCAGCACCCAAAACCGGCACCCTTGGCACCGCCCTTAAAATCACAATTGACCGCAAAAGCGCAAGCTTTACCGACAAACTATATTACAAAGTCGGCAGCAAAAATGCGGTTAAAATTACAGGTTACGATGGCAAGACGACTTATAACTGGACGCCACCTATCGATTTGGCCACCAACGCGCCCAATAGCGCAAATCTGGCGGCAACGATCATCTGTGAGACTTACAACGGCACCGCCTATGTGGGACGCTCGGAGTGTACGGTGACGCTGGCAATCCCGTCAAGCGTGGTGCCAACACTGTCAGTGTCCGTAACTGACCCAACGGGCAACAAATCAAAATATACTGGGTACTTCCTACAGCTGCGCAGTAAAATCAAAGTTGCAATCACTGGCACGGGCGCGCAGGGCAGCACCATTAAATCCTATAGCATTAAGGTGGGCTGGTCGGCTGGCTCCGGCACACTGTATACCGCATCTGCGGCGAGCGGGACAACAGGGCTTTTGCCTTACTACGGCACGGTGTATATCACATGCGCTGTAACGGATAGCCGTGGGCGCACGGCTACAAAATCGCTAAGCTATACGGTATCCAAATACAGCGTCCCCACTATCTCGTCCATCTCCGCCACCCGTTGCACGCAAAACGGCGCAGCGAGCCGCACGGGAGAGTACGGTAAAGTTACCTTTACCGCCGCCATTACCCCGCTATCTAACAAAAACACGGCAGCTTACAAGGTGCAGTATCGAGAATATGGTGGCACGGGATTATGGACGGACGTAACGCCGACGATACCGGAGGACGATAAGTATGAGCCCAAAAACATCACCACCATTTTCCCAGCCGATACAAATAAGCGCTACACAGTGCGCGTGGTGGCAACGGATGCTTTTAGCACCAGCAATTCCAGCATGCGGGACATTTCGGCGTCCTTTGTGCTGCAGCACTTAGCAAAATCAAAATCATCCGTTGGGATTGGCCGTCTGTGCGATGACGATAAAACCAAGGCATTCCAGGTGGGGCTGGATGCCTACTTTGACAAATCGATCTATGCGGATCGGTTTGTCTACATGGGCGGATACAAAAAATCAGACACGGAAAAAGATGTCTATTTTCAGACCACGGACGGAGCCGCAAATCCGCACAATGTGGGCGTATACGGCGGCAACGGGGAATCCACAGCAGCTTGGGGCGTCTACGACGCCCAAAACAGCCGCAGCGTGATTCGTTACGACGATGTGGCGGGGACCCTGACTCTGCTGGGCCTTGGGCCTACCAATCTGACGATTGGCGCATCCGGATCAAACTTGAAGGGCTTTAGCGGTATGGCAAAATACTCCGCTATGATGGGCCTCGGAATCCTGAGGGTGTCTGGAGAGACCAATGTTACGCTAACGGCGGATACGACATACGACATTGCCAGTATTACCGACCACAATCCAACGGCCACTTACCCTCTGAGCGTGTACTGCCAAAAGTCATTAGATGCGAGGCTGACCACCTCCGGCATCATACAGATACGCCCCAAAGAGGCTATAGCCGTCGGGTACTACATCTACATCGCCGGAATATGGATCGCAAGCTGAGCGAGGAGGTGCGCTGTATGGATCCCTTGTGGCTGCTATTAATTGTCCCTGCATCATCGTGTATAGGGTTTATGTTTGCCGCTCTGCTGGCGGCAGGAAAGGATGACAAATGACCGAAGCAATCATCGTGGCGCTGATTACCGGCGGCCTGTCGCTGTTGGGGGTACTTATCACCAGCAGCAAAACCACCCGAGACGTGGCAGCCAAGCTGGACAAGCAGCAGGCTGTCACCGATACCAAGCTGTCGGAGCTGACACGGGAAGTCCGGGAGCACAACAATTTCGCGCGGCGCGTCCCGGTGCTGGAGGAGCAGATCAAGGTCGCCAACCACCGCATCGCGGATTTGGAAAACAATCATTAATTTTTGTGGTGCCCGAATCGGGCACAGAAAGGAGCAAACCATGAAAATCCCTGACAAGCTGTATGACATTCTCAAGTGGGTGGTCATCATCGTCCTGCCGGCCATTGCCACGCTGTATGCGGCCCTGTCCGCCGTGTGGGCCTGGCCCTACTCGGAGGAGATCGTCACCACCATCACCGCCGTGGATACCTTCTTCGGCGCGGTGCTGTGTATCTCTACGGCCACCTACAACAAGGGGGGAAACGAAAATGGCTAAAGTATATCTGTCCCCCAGCAATCAGACCGACAACCGCTATGCCTACGGGAACACCACCGAGGCCGTCCAGTGCGGCAAGATTGCCGACGCCTGCCGCGCCGCCCTGGAGCGCAGCGGCGTGACCGTGAAGGTAGGGCATATGCCCTCCATGCAGGATAAGTGCACGGAATCCAACGCCTTCGGCGCAGACCTCCATGTGCCCATCCACACCAACGCCTTTAACGGCACGGTTAGCGGCACCCGCATGTTCTGCTTTAACAGCAGCGGTGAGGGCATGAAAGCCTGCAAGGCTATTTTTAATCGGCTGGCCCCGGTGACCCCCGGCACCAGCGAGAATATCCGGGTGGATGCCTCCCTGTACGAGGTGCGGGTGCCCAGCGCCCCCACGGCCTATATCGAGTGCGAGTTCCACGACAACGCCGCCACCGCCAAGTGGATCGTGGAGCACACGGTTGACATCGGCGAGGCCATCGCCCGGGGTATTTGCGACTACTTCGGCGTGACCCTCAAGGAGAAGGAGCAGCCCAAGCCGGCCGCCGCCACCGATAAGCTCTACCGGGTGCAGGTGGGTGCGTTTGCCGTCCGCGCCAACGCGGAGAAGATGCTCCGACGGCTGAAGGATGCCGGATTTGAGGGGTATATCCGGTAATGGTAAACACCTGGAGGGCGCAGAGGACATCGCTACGCCGGCCTCCCGCCCGTGCATAAACATCCGCACCTCCACGGCACACCGTGGGAAATGGTAGATCAGCACAAAAGGATCCGCAAAAAGCTGTCCACTATGGCACCCCGCCGCGCCGCAGAAACGATCCGCGCTGTAGGGCTGCCGGAAGACGAGGAAACCTGTGTAATTGACGTGGACGTTTTTGGCCGCACCTGCGTACAGACGGCGGCAAAACTCCATATCAGCGTAGATGGATTTTACAAGTTGCGCCGCCGTGCATATCAAAAACTGGCGGATGCATTCAATTCCTAAAAGTAGCCGTGCCCTTTTTTGGGTACGGCTATTTTTGTTTTTGCACAAAAAAATAATAAAAATTTGTGTATTTTTCCGCTTGCTTTGTGTGCACAAATGGTGTACACTGTAATCACAGTAAAGATAACGGACAGGCCAAAAGGCCGGAAAAGGAGAATGCAAAATGTTGATCAAGACCGAAACCAGAGTGTTGGAAATTGGGCTCTCCATTTGGAACGGATTCCCTGGGGTGGATTGCTTTGACGATTTAGGCGGCCCGGATGCACGCGATGGTCACGATGCATTTGAGCTCGATGATACTGGTTGCTCTACCGCCTACATCTATACCGACGAGGATGCTGATAAACTGATCTCTTGGTGGGAGTCCGAATGTGAAAGCGCCAACCGTGGCGAAGACGGCGACGGGCTCCAGGGCCTCACCGAGGACGAGATTGCCAGCGGCGACTCGTGGGTCCTCAGCGTTGAGGACGTGACCACCGAATGGGGTTTTGGTGAGGACTTGACGGGCGACAGCAGCATCCCGACGGGCCGCGACGCGAGCGCCGCGTATGAGCAATACGTTGATTCCCTGGCGCTGAAATACAATGTTTCGCCGGTCAATGTCCAGTATGTCGTCTACCGCCACCCAGAGGATCTTGATCAGTTCAAATCTATCTGTCTCATGTATGATAAGGCGCGGATCAAGGATCTCCAGCTGGATCGGAAGTCCAGAGGCGCCGATGAATAACTGCGGAGGTGGGCGCTCAGATGACAAAAACAGACCGTCTCGTAATCCGGATCACGCCGGAGCTCAAATCCCAGCTGCAGGCCGCCGCCGAAGCGGATGGGCGCAGCGTCTCGAACTACATCGAGAAACTAATTAAAGAGGCAATAAAAAAAGAAGATTAATCATTGCAGAATCCAGGCAGAATCCGGGCAGTTTATCTGCCCGGATTTTTTTTATTATAGAGGCAAGGAGGCTGGAATATGTACGAGCGATTAATCAAATGCGGGTTTACCGCGCAAATGGCGCAGGATATTTGCATTCTGTACGCAGACGATCCCCGGGGGCTTTTAGCGTATGTGGAAATCGCTGAAAGCCTATATAGGGATTGCAATCATGTATAAATATTTTAATCCAAATCCCTGCGGGAAAAACGTGTCAGATTGCACTGTCCGCGCAATCTGTAAGGCCACGGGAAAGAATTGGGGCGAGGTTTACCTCCGGCTGTGCATGCAGGGCTACTTGGACGGAGATTTGCCAAACGCTAACGCCTGTTGGGGGGCCTACTTGCGCAGTATCGGATACCGGCGGCATATTATCCCGGACACATGCCCCGATTGCTACACGGTAGCGCGGTTTGCGGAGGATCACCCAAACGGAACTTATATCCTTGCTCTATCCGGGCATGTGGTCTGCGTACAGGATGGCGTAATTTTTGATTCCTGGAATTCGGGCGGCGAAGTGCCCTTATATTACTGGACAACGGAAAGGATGGAATAATTATGGCTTTTACCCCTTACGGCTACCAAAACCCTTATTACCCGCAGCCTATGCCGGACACACTCATGCAAATGCGGCAGCAGCAAATGCCTATGATGCAGACGCCACAGGCCCCGCAAAATCCAATCGCACAGGGCGGGGTGCAATGGGTAAGCGGCGAGCAGGAGGCCCGGAATTGGATGATAGCGCCTAACGCGGCGGTTGCCTTATGGGACAGTACCGCGCCTACCGTCTATCTCAAGCAGGCAGATGCAAGTGGCAGGCCGACACTCAAGATTTACGACCTTGTAGAGCGCGCAGAAACGCCCCGTACAGCTCCACAGGAAAAGGGCGTGGAATTTGTCACTCGCAAGGAGTTTGACGCGCTGGCGGCTCTTGTGGGCGAAATAAAGGGCAAGAAGAAGCGCAAGGTAGAGGAGGACGAGGACGATGACTAATCCGTTCATGGCCGCACTGGGCGGCGGGCAGATGCCGATGGGCAATTTTCCACAGATGGTGCAGCAGTTCAACCAGTTCAAAGCAAATTTCAAGGGCGACCCCAAAGCCGAGGTTGAAAAGCTCTTGCAGAGTGGTAGGCTAAACCAGCAGCAGCTCAATCAGCTACAGC
>ERZ1034917.386-NODE-386-length-41324-cov-16.052873_pt1 | contig 41324 bp, 31 predicted proteins | sample MGYA00520605_ERZ1034917 | MGnify/ENA primary metagenome ERZ1034917 (study PRJEB33766, sample SAMN09781784) | gut metagenome | biome: gut microbiome | host: Homo sapiens | place: Madagascar | study: EMG produced TPA metagenomics assembly of the PRJNA485056 data... | reverse complement strand
CGTATTACCTGCTCAAGATGGGCGTGTGCACCCACGGTTCGTTCGGCGGTTTCGACATCAACACCGACTTCCAGGTGAAGAACGAACAGGGCGAGGTCATCCCCGGTCTGTACTCGGCCGGTGAGGTGTGCTGTGGCACCTTCATCTACGACGATTACCCGGCGGGTGGCTGCGGCCTGAACTTCGCCTACACGTCCGGTCGCTTTGCGGGCGCGAATGCGGCAAAGGAGGCGCTTGGCGTGTAGGGCCGTTGCAATGGGAGCGCGTGCGCCGCGCCGTGTTTGGCTGCGGGCTGGCGTGTGCCGCTGCGGTTCCATTCACGCATGCAGCGGCGAACGTAACCATGCGGTTGCATATGCGGTTGACGCGGCTGTTGCGATGAGCTTGCGAAATAGCGAGGCGATAAGGCGCCGCGGTTCGAGATCGAACTGTGGCGCCTTTGTCGTGCTCGGCGATGTGCCGAAAAGGTATACTGCCGGAAATAAGGAAGAAGTCCGGGAGAGGGCTCAGTGGGAAGCGATTTTGAGAACATACGAGAAGTCCGCAAGGCCGATGTCGGCGGATTGCGCGCCGTCGGGAGGGCGACCGCGTGCATGGCGATGCGTCGGGCGCTCAGTGGCTGCACGCTTGCTTTTTTCGGTCTTGCGGTGGTGCGTATCTGGATTCAGTGCAACCTGTACGGCAATTACGTACTGTCCGATGCCGGGCTGGTCAGCGTCGTCATCAACTTCGTGCGCATTGCGTTCACCGTTTTGCTGGTAGCGTTCGCCTTGCGCGGTTTGATGGGGCGTCGGTCCGCGAAGGCGCTCGAATGGTTCTCCGTTACGGCCATGACGCTGGGCAGTGTGTTGTTCTTTCTGAACGGCACGCTTGATTCCGATGCGATGTTGTACGCGGCGTGCACGTGCGCGGGGTTGGGCATCGTGTGGGGCGGCGGCATGTGGATGGCGTTCTACCTGCGCTTACGTCCGCGAACGGCTTTGCTGTGCGCATTGGGGTCGCTGGCGTTGGGGTCGTTGGGCGGCTTCGTCATGGGTGCGTTGCCGCGTTCGACGTGCTATCTGGTGGGCGTGTTCCTCCCTACCGTTTCATATGTGTGCTTCGGCCGGTCGATGCGCGTGGCCGATGAGCGCGGGTGGTCGCAGGCGCCAGGCGGCTTCTCGTCGTCGCGCGAGTGCCCCGCCTTCGCGATCGCCGAGAAGGCGTATGGTGCGGGGTCGCGCGTCGATTTCTTGCGTTTGTTGGCCGGATTGGCATTGTTCATGCTGGTCATGGGCGTGTCGCGAGGTTTCCCGTTCGGCGAATCCATCGCGTTGCCGCTGGGGATGCAACTGTTGCACCAAGGCGGCGTGATCGTACTGTGCATGGCGTGGGCCTGGGCTGCGCTGGGCCGTGGCCGTGCGGTTTCGTCGGCGACGCTGTGGCGTTTCGAGGTGGTTGCGGCGTCGGCGGGCGTGGTGCTGATGGCCACGCTGGAATGGTGGGGTCTTGCCGGCGGTGCGGCGCTCGTGTCCATCGCCAACACCATGACGCTCGGCATTCTGTGGGTCATCTGCTACGACGTCGCGCGCCATTCTTCGTGGAACCCGTACGCGGTGCTCGGCGTGTGCTGGGCGGTGTTTCTGCTCGCACGCGAAGTCGGGCGCTGGGGCATCTTGGTTTTCGCGCCGCAAAGCTCGTTGATGACGCTGCTGGCCGCGTTGATGGTGTGCGTGCTGTCCGTTTCCATCGCGGTGCTGCTTGGCGATAACGTTCCGCGCAGCCGAGCGTTGCTGGCGGGCTTTCCCGGTGAAGAAGCTGATGAAGGCGATGCGAGGCCTGTGGGCCGTGTTGCGGAGGGCGCGGTCGCTGGTCGCGCGGGCGTTGCCGTTGAGGTTGCCGGCGGCGAAGGCGATGCCGTCGAGCTGCCGATTGCCGGGCGTCGCGAAGCGCAGACGGAAAGCGGTGTCGGGTCGAGTTTTGCGGGCGATGTTGCCGAATCGGGATCAGAGCCCGAGGCGGTCTTGCATGCGGCCGACGATGGGGGCATTGCGCGGTTGATCGCGGGATTCGGGCTGACGCGCCGTGAGGCCGAAGTGGCGCTTATGCTCGCGGAGGGCAAAAGCAAGGCGGCGATTGCCGAGCTGCTGGTGCTTTCGGAGAACACCGTGCGCGGCTACGCGAAAAACGCCTACGCGAAGATGGACGTGCATAGCAAACGGGAACTTCAGCAAGCCGTTCGCGAAATGCGTTAGCGAGTTCCGTGTGCCTGACGCTTCGGGGACGTATCCCTAAGTGTCTGGGTTCGCGTCGGGTTTGCGCCTAACGCGCACTGACGTTTTCGGACACTTAATGCTACGTCCCCGAAGCGTCACCGAGCTTCGAGTAACGTGCGCGGCCATGCGAAGGCGGGGCTGTGAGCGTCCCAAAACGCCTGGTCTTTGGGGAGTGGGGGACAAAATGGCGGGCCCCCGGCAATTTTGGGACTCCTCTTTGCCGCCGGCGATTGCGCGCGTAGTATGGGTGCATCGTTTGTGCTGCCGATCGTTTGGAGGGGAAGCGGATGAAGAAGTTCCTGAACGAATTCAAGGAGTTCATCAACCGCGGCAACGTGATGGACCTGGCAGTCGGCGTCATCATCGGCGGCGCGTTCACGTCCATCGTCACCGCGTTGACCACCAGCATCATCAACCCGCTCATCTCGGTGGTGGCCGGCGGCGGTGCGGACACCATTTCCGGGCTGGTCGTGCCGGGCACCGACATCGACTTCGGCGCGTTCATCAGCGCCTGCATTAACTTCCTTATCGTCGCGCTCGTGGTATTCCTGCTGGTGAAGGCCGTGAACAAGGCGCAGAACCTGGGCGAGAAGCTCACGGGCAAGGAAGAGGAGGCACCCGCGGCCGTTCCCACGTGCCCGTTCTGCTTGGAAGAGGTCAAGGAAGGCGCCACGCGCTGCCCGCACTGCACCGGCCAGTTCGACGCCCCCATCAAGGCGGAATAGCGGAATCGGGCTCGAGCAGCGACGCTTTGGGCGCACCGGTCCACCGGCGCGTCGGGCTCGTCAGGTTCGTCAGACACTTCGGGGACGTAGCGCTAAGTGTCCGAACACAGTGAGGCATGCAGGTCCAGCCGCGGAAACGTGCGCGAGCCCCGTCGCGAATCCTGACACTTGATTCTACGTCCCCGAAGTGTCATACGTGGGAAATCGGATTCGAGCTGGAAACAATCGCGCGAAAAGCGTCTGGGTGACCGGGCGCTTTTTTGGTTGTCGTGCCGGTGCTTGCTTCAATCAGCGAACAGGTGTACGATGTTTTTGCCGTGATGTTGCTGCGGGGCGGGCGAACCTTGTGGTAACTTGCGGTAGACACACACCACAAGGGGAATACGAGAAGCGAAAGAACGGTATGGCAAAAAGCACGGTCAATTACGGTAACGACAGCATCCGCCAGTTGAAGGATGAGGAACGAGTACGCCTTCGTCCGGCGGTCATTTTCGGCTCCGACGGCCTTGACGGCTGCGCTCATGCCGCGTTCGAGATTCTGTCGAACTCGGTCGACGAGGCGCGCCAGGGCTACGGCAACCTGATCACCCTCACCGCCTTCGCCGACGGCTCCATCCAGGTGGAGGACAATGGTCGCGGCTGCCCGCTGGACTGGAACCCCACCGAGAAGCGCTTCAACTGGGAGCTGGTGTTCTGCGAGCTGTACGCGGGCGGCAAATACGATAACAACCAGGGGGGCGACTACGACTTCTCGCTGGGTACCAACGGCCTGGGCTCGTGCGCCACGCAGTACGCCTCCGAGTACATGGACGTCACCGTTTGGCGCGACGGCAATAAGTATCAGCTGCACTTCAAGAAGGGCAAGGTGGTCGGCGCCAAGAAGAAGGCGCTGCAAGTCGAGCCCACCGACGAGGCGCGCACCGGCACCACCATCAAATGGCGCCCTGACCTGGAGGTCTTCACCGCTATCGACATCCCCGACGACTGGTATCGCGAAACCATGCGCCGTCAGGCGGTGGTCAACGCCAACGTCACGTTCCGCCTGCGCATCGAGGGGGAGGAAGGCGTCTTCTCCGAAGAGGAGTTCTGCTACCCTAAGGGCATCGAGGACTACGTGATGGAGAAGGTAGGCCATGACTACCTGACCGAGCCTTTCTTCATCCAGGCCGACCGCCGCGGCCGTGACCGCGACGACTTGCCCGACTACAACGTGAAGATCACCGCGTGCCTGTGCTTCTCGCGCACGTTCCAGATGCAGGAGTACTACCACAACTCGTCGTGGCTGGAAAACGGCGGCTCGCCGGAGAAGGCTGCGCGCAGCGCTCTGACCAGCGCAATCGACGCCTACATCAAGCAGCAGGGCAAATACAACAAAAACGAGAGCGCCATTAAATGGCAGGACGTTCAGGATTGTCTGGTGCTTGTGACCAACTGCTTCTCCACGCAGACGTCCTACGAGAACCAGACGAAGAAGGCCATCAACAACCGCTTCATCCAGCAGGCTATGACGGCGTTCTTCAAGGAGCGCCTGGGTACGTACCTGATCGAGAATAAAGAGTCCGCCGACAAGATTATGGAGCAGGTGCTCATCAACAAGCGCTCCCGCGAGAATGCGGAGAAGACGCGCCAGAGCATCAAGACCAACCTGCAGCAGAAGACCGACATGGCCAACCGCGTGCAGAAGTTCATCGACTGCCGCTCGAAGGACAAGGGCCGCCGCGAGGTCTACATCGTAGAGGGCGACTCGGCAGCAGGTGCCATCCGCACGTCGCGCGACGCCGAGTTCCAGGGCGTCATGCCGGTGCGCGGTAAGATCCTCAACTGCCTGAAGGAGGATTACCCGCGCATCTTCAAGTCCGAGATCATCATGGACCTGCTGCGCGTGCTCGGCTGCGGCGTGGAGGTCAACGACCGCCGCATGAAGAACCTGGGCACCTTCGATCTGGACAACCTGAACTGGAGCAAGGTCATCATCTGCACCGACGCCGACGTCGACGGCTACCATATCCGCACGCTCATCTTGGCTATGCTTTATCGCCTGGTGCCCACGCTCATTCGTGAGGGATTCGTCTATATCGCCGAATCGCCGCTGTACGAGATCAACTGCAAGGAGAAGACCTACTTCGCCTACACCGATCTTGAGAAGAACAACATCCTGAAGGAAATCGACGGGCAGAAGTGCTCCATCAACCGCTCCAAGGGTCTTGGTGAGAACGATCCCGACATGATGTGGCTCACCACCATGAACCCCGAAACGCGTCGCCTGATCAAGGTGGAGCCCGAGGATGTCGAGCGTATGGAAACCATGTTCAACCTGCTGCTGGGCAACGACGACGAGGGTCGCAAGCGTCACATAGCCGAGCATGGCAGGGAATACCTCGACCAGCTTGACCTGCAATAAGGCGCCTTTTGCAAGGCTGTTGAAGATCTAAACCGGCGGGCGCGCGCAAGACGGCGCCCGCCCATTCGCATCAAGGGGAGACCGTGGCAAGAAAGACCAAAGCACAACCGAAGAAGAAGCATGTGGACAACCCCAACGTGATCGGCCTGCACTCCGAGGTTTTGGAGCAGCCCATCACGCAAACCCTCGAAGTGAACTACATGCCATACGCCATGAGCACCAACGTGTCCCGCGCGTTCCCGGAGATCGACGGGTTCAAGCCGTCGCACCGCAAGCTGCTGTACACCATGTACAAGATGGGCCTGCTCAACGGCGCGCGCCAGAAGAGCGCCAACATCGTCGGCCAGACCATGAAGCTCAACCCCCACGGCGACTCCGCCATTTACGAGACCATGGTGCGCCTTGCCACAGGCAACGAGGCCCTGCTCACGCCCTTCGTGGAATCCAAGGGCAACTTCGGCAAGTATTACTCCGGCGACCTGAGCTACGCCGCCTCGCGCTACACCGAGGCGAAGCTTTCCCCCATTTGCGCCGAGATCTTTAAGGACATCGACAAGGACCCGGTCGACTTCATGGACAGCTACGACGGCGCCATGAAGGAGCCGCGCCTGCTGCCCACCACGTTCCCCAACATCCTGGTGTCGGCGAACAAGGGCATCGGCGTTGCCATGGCCTCGGACATCTGCGGCTTCAACCTGAACGAAGTGTGCGAAGCCACTATGCACTTCCTTGAGGACCCTGACTGCAACCTGCAGAAATACATGCCCGCGCCCGATTTCTCCACCGGCGGCGAGATCATCTATCGCCGCGAGGAGATGGATCGCATCTACAACACGGGCCTGGGCAGCTTCCAAATCCGCTCGCGTTGGCGCTACCTGCCCGACGAGCGCATCATCGAGGTGTACGAGATTCCCTACACCACGAAAACCGACATCATCATCGAACGCATCGTCAAGCTGGCGAAAGAGGGCAAGGTCCGCGAGATCGCCGATATCCGCGACGAGACTGACCTTTCCGGCTTGCGCATCGCCATCGACCTGAAGCGCGGCGTCGACCCCGAGCTGCTCATGGCGAAGCTGTTCCGCTCCACCACGCTGCAGGATTCGTTCTCCTGCAACTTCAACGTGCTGGTGGACGGGTATCCGCGCGTCATGGGCGTGCGCCAGATCTTGCAGGAATGGGTTGCGTGGCGTGTGGATTCCACGCGCCGTCGCATGAACTTCGACCTGGGGAAGAAGAGCGACCGACTGCACCTGCTGCACGGCCTTGAGGCCATTTTGCTGGACATCGACAAGGCTATCGCCATCATCCGCAACACCAAGCTGGAGGCCGAGGTCGTGCCGAACCTGATGAAGGGCTTCGGCATCGACGAGGTGCAGGCCGAGTTCGTGGCCGAGTTGAAGCTGCGCAACATCAATGAGGAGTACATCCTCAACCGCACGAAGGACATCGCGAAGCTGGAAGGCGATATCGTCGAGCTGAAGGAGGTCCTGGCCAGCGAGCAGAAGATCAAGCAGGTTATCAGCGACGAGCTTGCCGCGGTGAACAAGAAACACGTCACACCGCGCAAAACGGGCCTGGTCGAGCCGGGCGACATCGTGGAGGTCAGTCTGGAGCCCGAGGTGGAGGAATATCCCGTCACCATGATGCTCTCGCGCGACGGCTACCTGAAGAAGATGACCGAGCGCGTGCTGCGCAAGGCCACCACGCTGAAGTACAAGGACGGCGACGAGCCCTTCATCGAGTTCCCGTCGTCGAACACCCACGAGTTGCTGGTGTTCACCGATCAGCGCCAGGTGTACAAGTGCAAGGTGGCGCAGTTCGAGGACACCAAGTCGGCGCAGCTGGGCTCGTACCTGCCCACCGACCTGGGGATGGACCCCGACGAGAGCGTGACCTGGGTGATCGACCCCGAGGACTACAAGGCCGATGTGCTGTTCGTGTTCGAGAACGGCCGCGTGGCGCGCGTGGCCTTGGCGGGCTACGTCACGAAGACCAACCGCAAGCGCCTGAAGAACGCCATCTACGGCGGTAGCAAGCTGCTGTTCGCGTGCGTGCTGAAGGAAGACCGCGACCTGGCCCTGGTGTCAAGCGACCAGCGCCTGATCAACTTCAACACCTCGCTGCTGAAGACCAAGACCACCAACAGCACGCAGGGCGTTCTGGCATTCACCGCGAAGAACGGCCGCATCGTGACCATGGTGGGCACGGCCGAGGAGTTCCTGGGCGGCACTGCCAGCGTGGAGAAGTTCCGCGCGGCAAGCCTGCCCTCCTCCGGCTCGCCTATGAAGGAAACGGACATGAAGAGCCTGTTCGACTTGGAAGAGTAACAACCGGCGAAGCGGGGCGATACGCTTCACGCCTGCCGCTTGATTTGACCGCTGTTCCGTTTTATTCGCTGCCGTTTTGTCGCGCCTCGGCTTGCGTTAGCGCTGTTGTTGACTGCGAGCTAATGGGTCGGTGCGGATGTCTCGAGGGCCGATCCGGGTATTGCTGTCGAATCGGTTAGGAGGCCTGCGGGGCGCTTTCGTAAGGTTTGACATACTGAGAGCGGGCATGCCTGCAAGGTCTATGCAAGGCGGGCGCCTCATACTCAAGGTGATTCGATACTTGAGACCTGAGCGAGGCGGTTCTATAATGCAAGACAAAAGTAGTGCCTTATGAACGAGGTATTCGTGCACGAGCATGCGCTCGTGCACGGGTTGTCCGAGGAGCAGGTGTTGCACGCGTGGCGAAATGCCGTATCGGTTGCTCGACGCGGTTGCGAAAGCGGCGAGGTCGATTTCGTGGCCATTGGATTCGATCAGCATGGCAGGGCCATTGAGATGACGGGACGGAAAAAACCGTTCGGTGTGCTGATATTCCATGCAAACACGCCGCCGACGACGCGTGCGCTCAAGGAATTGGGGTTGGGAGGGGACGATTATGGCCGTGGTCACCGATAAGGACCTGCGCTCTCGATTCTCGTTTTCGGAAAACGAGATAGCGCAGTTGCATGCAGATGCTGAAAAGTACGAAAGCGGCGAATGGCCGGAGGGCGAGACCGTGCTTATCGGTAGGCCGTGCGTGTACGGCGAACGTATGAAATCCATAACGTATCGCGACACCGAAGCAGAGGTTCGCCGCATGGATGAGCGTGCGAAAAGCCTGTCCATGAGCCGTTCCGACTACCTGCGCTATCTAGTGCGCAAAGACTTAGAAGGTTGATTCTGCTCGCGGGGCCGTTGTTTTCTTGTTGAAGATGCGGCAATGGCTCCGGGCAAGCAGTGTCGCTGGATGCCCGGTGATGAGATGTTCGCAGATGCGCGCATTCGCCAGGTTAATGGCGATGCGATAACCGCTGTGCGCGATTAGTTGTTGACGCGACCGCGAAAATGCCGTTGCTGTCCCGTGCATAGTACAGCTATTGGAAATCCTTGTGGGATGATGGTACATGGTCTGAGTTGTGCGCGGAGCAGGCCCCGTGATGCGGCTTTCGACGAAAGGGGTGGCGGTATGAAGGTGCTGCATGTTTCCGATTTGCATATCGGGAAGCGCGTTAACGGCATGTCGATGCTGGACGATCAGCGCTATATTCTGCGGCAGATACTGGATATTGCGGAGAAGCACCAGGTCGGTGTGCTGCTGATTGCCGGCGACATCTACGACAAAGCATCGCCTAGCGCCGAAGCGGTCACCGTGTTCGACGCGTTTTTGACCGATGCGGTGGCGGCGGGTTTGCGCGTGCTGGCCATTCCCGGCAACCACGATTCCGCCGAGCGCATCGCGTACGCGCAGGGACTGTTGGAGAAGCAGGGCGTGTGCCTGCCTCCGGTGTATGAGGGCGAAGTCGAGTGGGTTGAGCTTGAGGATGAGCACGGGCCGGTGAAGTTCTGGCTGCTGCCGTTTTTGAAGCCCGGCGACGTGCGTAGGTTCTTCCCCGATGAGGAAATCGGCGACGACTATTCGGCCGCGTTGCGTGCGGTGTTGGGCGCATGCGACATCGACCAGGGGAAACGCAACGTTGTGCTGTCGCACCAGCTGGTGACGGCGTACGGCACGGCGCTCGATCGCGCCGACGACGAGATCAAGCTGGGCGGCATGGACAACGTGGACGTGTCGGTGTACGACGCGTTCGACTACGTGGCGCTTGGGCATGTGCATCGCCCGCAGCGTGTGGGACGCGATACCGTACGTTATTCGGGGTCACCGCTGAAGTATTCGTTTAGTGAAGCGCGGTATGGCAAGAGCGTGGCGCTGGTTGAGCTGGGGGAGAAGAAACCGGGCGATGACGTGGGCGAATGCGTGTCGTTCAAGTTGATTCCGCTCGTGCCGCTGCATGACGTGCGCGAGGTGCGCGGCACGTTGGCCGATGTTCTGGCGATGGGGACGGAGAGTGACTACCTGCACATCACGCTCTCCGATGAGCATCCGCAGTTGGATGCCATGGCGAAGATCCACGAGGTGTTCCCTAACGCCATGATGCTGGACTATGACAACGTGACGGTGCTGATCGATCGCCCGCAAACCCCGCTTACGGCCGACCCCGACAGCATGGACACGTTGGAGATGTTCGGCGCCTTCTATGAAAGCCAGGTGGGCAATCCCCTGGATGATGAGCAGCAAGATTTCGCGCGCAAGCTGATCGCGAAGGTTGAGGACTCGGCCGCAAAAGGCCCCGATGGGCAGGAAGAGGGTGCGCAATGAAGCCGCTGAAGCTGACCATGTCCGCGTTCGGACCGTATTCTGGCGAGACGGAAATCGACTTTCGGACGCTTGGCTGCTCGGGTGTGTACCTGGTGTGCGGCGACACGGGCGCGGGCAAAACCATGATCTTCGACGCCATCTGCTTCGCGTTGTTCGGCGAGGCAAGCGGCGACAGCCGAAACGGTGCCCGGTCTTCCGCAAGTTTGCGCAGCGATTTCGCCGATCCGGCAAGCAAAACGTTCGTTGAGCTGGAGTTCTCCTATCGCGGGCAGACCTATCGCGTAAAGCGCAATCCCGATTACGAGCGTGCTAAGAAGCGCGGCGAAGGCACCACGAAAGAGCCTGCGAACGCGGAGATCGAGCTCCCTGACGGGCGTTGCATCAGCGGCGTGCGCAAGGTGAACATGCAGGTGGAAGAGCTGCTGGGCATCGATGCGAACCAGTTCAAGCAGATCGTCATGCTGGCGCAGGGCGAGTTTCGTAAGCTGCTCACGGCCGACACGGCAACGCGCGAGGGCATCTTCCGCAAGCTGTTCGCCACGCAAAAGTACGAGATGCTGCAAGATCGCCTGGGCGAGGAGTGCCGCAAACTCGAGCGCGAGAACGAGAAGCTGAAAAGCGAGGTTTTGCGGTGCGCGCAAACCGTCCGTTTTGCGGCAGAGGATGCGCGCGAGGAGGAGCTCGACGAGCGCCGTCGCAGCGGAGCGCCTATGGGCGCGTGGCTGGTCGAGCTGCTTGAGGGGCTTTTGACGCGCGATAAGGCAGAGTCTGCGCAGCTCAGCGAGCAGGTCGAGGAGTTGCGTCGAAAATGGGCGGATGCTAATGCGCTGGTGAAGCAGGTGAAGAACCGTCCGCGTTACGAGCAGGAACGTGCGGCGCTTGCCGAAGAGGTCGCCCAGCACGAGGGGCGGACGGAAGGTTTGCAGGCGGCGCTGCAGCAGGAGTGCGCGCACGATGCCGAGCGCCTGGAGGCAACCGAGCGCGCAGCGGTGATCGAGGGGACGTTTGCGAAATATCAGGCACTGCAGCGTGCTGATCAGGGGATTTCGGCTGCGAAGGAAGCGTTGTCGCGTGCTGAGCAGGCTTCCGAGGCTGCGCAGGCAGCTGCCGACAACGCGGAAGAGCAGCGGGCGCAGGCGGCGCAGGCCGTGGAGAAGCTTGTGGGCTCGGACGTTCGCCAGGCGCAGGCGAAGGCTGCGTTTGATGCAGCGCAGCTGCGCGTGAACGCCGCGGGCGAGGCGCTCACGGGCGCAAAAGACCTTGCTGCCAAGGTTGCGGCGGCACAAAAGGCGCAAAAGCAGGTGCAAACCTTGCTGGAGCAGGAAGAGACGCTGGTTGCGGCCGAGCGCAAAGCGCAGGATACGGTTGCGCAAGCGAAGGCGGCAAGCGACTCGTTCGCCGGTGCGGACGTTGCGCTGAGCGAAGCAGGCGCCGCGCTTGATCGCGCGTTGCGTGCGGAACAGGATGCTTCCCAGGCGGTACAGCGTCGCGGCGAATTGCAGCAGGCGGTGCAGGCTGCGGCCGAGCCGCACCTTCGTGCCGTCGAGCGGCTCAAAGCTGCGGAAGTCGTTCATGATAAGGACTTGGCGCAGGTGCAGCAGCTGCAAAAGGCCCAGCGTGCGGGCCGTGCGGGTCTGCTTGCGGCAGATTTGCAGGATGGTTTGCCTTGTCCGGTGTGCGGTTCGGTGCATCATCCCATGCCGGCGCAGGCGGCGGGCAGCATCCCGAGCGATGATCAGATCGACAAGGCAACGGCCATTGAGGCTGCATCGAAGGCGGCGGTCGATCAGGCGGCGCGCGAAGCCGAGGGTGCAAAGACTCGTCGCGAGACCGCGCAGCTTGCGCTTGATGAGTTCGACAAGGAGCATGGCGACGAGCAGAGCGTCGCGCAAGTTCTTGAGCAGGCGCGCAATGGCGTTGCGGCCGCGAAGCATGCGAAGGCAGATGCGCAGCTGCGTTGCGACGAGGCGACGCGCGCTGCGAAGGCGCTTGCCGACGCTGAGGCGGCGCATGAGCGTTCTGCAACGGCGTTGTCGCAGGTCAAGGACGCCCGCCAGGCTGCGGAGCGCGATCACGCGTCGGTCGAGGCCGAAGCGCGCGCCCTTAAGGAGCGCCTGGCGGGCGTTTCCGTGGACGAAGCCCAGCGCGCGTTCGAGAACGCGCAGCATGATGCAAGCGTCGCGCAAACCGAGCTGAACAACGCCGAACGCGCGGTCTCTGCGTTCGCCGCCGCGCAACGCGGCCAACGAGCTGCAGAAGAGGCTGCGAAACAGGCGGCCGAGCAGGCGCGCAAGGCCGGGGAGGCGCTGCAAAGCCAAACGCAGGCGCAACAGCTTGCCGAGCAGGAGGCGAAGCATCTGCGCGCCGACCTGGACTTCCCCTCGCTCGAGGCGGCTCAAACCGAGGCCGCGCGGCTGCGTCAGCAGGCGGACGGCCTGAAGCGCAGGCGCGATGCGGCCCAGCAGGCGGTCGAGCAAAATGCGCAGCAACTTGCAACCAAACGCGAGCTGCTGGCCGCGAAGGACAAGCAACTGGCAGAGCTGCCTGCCGGCGACGCTGCCACAGCGGCAAAGGAACGCAGCGACTACGAGGAGCAGGGCAAACTGGCCAACGAGCGCCTTGGCGCCGTGAACCTGCGCGTTTCCGCGAACGGGGAGTGCCTTGAGCATCTGCGCAAAACGCTGAAGCGCGCGGGCGATATCGAGGAGCGCTACGGCCGGATCAAGCTGATGGCCGATGCCGCGAACGGCAACCTGACCGGGCGCGCAAAAGTCCGCTTCGAGGCGTACGTTCAGGGCATGTACTTCGACAAGGTCATCGCAGCGGCAAACCAGCGCCTGCGCGTGCTGACGGCGGGCCAATTCGAGCTGGTGCGCTGGTCGGAATCCGCGGGCAACTCGAAGGCCGGCTTGGGGTTGTACGTCATCGACAGCTTCACGGGGCGCGCCAGGGATGCGTCGTCGCTTTCGGGCGGCGAATCGTTCCAAGCGTCGCTATGCCTGGCGCTGGGCCTTTCCGACATCGTGCAGGCGCACGCCGGCGGCATCGAGTTCGACACCATGTTCGTGGACGAGGGCTTCGGCTCGCTCGATCAGGGCGCGCTGGGCAACGCCATCAGCCTGCTGTCCGACCTGTCGGGCGGCAACAAGCTGGTGGGCATCATCAGCCACGTGGAGGACCTGAAGGCGAACATCCCCAAGCGCATCACCGTAACCAAAACCCAATCCGGCTCCACCGCAAAAGTGGAAGCCTAAGGGTTTCCGAACGAATCGACGGCCTTTGCGCTAGGCGGCAACGCCCGGCGCAAAGGCCGTCGCGTTTTATTAAGGCCGATAACGCATGTCGTAAGGGGCGTCGGGGTTTAGGGCGGATAACACATGCCCCAATGGCTGCCAGTTTCAGGCTGGCGATGCCGGCCGCCGCACAGCCGATGGTCAAAACTTGCACCCGCTGCAAGTTTTGACCATGCCATCGACGAAACTTGCAAACCCGACAAGCTTCGTCGATGCGTGAGAGCGTCTGTAGCGCGCTTTCGTTTCAGATAATTCGTTAATAGCGGAAGCGAATAGCAGTTCGCTTCCGCTAATGCGCATCTTACGGAAGCGAAACTCATTTCGCTTCCGTAAAGCCTTACCTAACGGAAGTGAAACGCGATTCGCTTCCGTTATCCTTTGCTTAATGGAAGCGAATCGCGATTTCCTTCCGTTGGCTCATACTTCAAGGAAGCAAACCTCCATCAATTTCCTTAGTTGAGGCCGTGGGGGAATCAATGTGGGCACGTTTGCGTGTCGGATACGTTGGCTGGACACATAGCGCTATGCCCCCCCCAAGTGTCCAGCGGGGGTTGGCGATGGCGGGACTCGGTGAGTCGGCGAAGTTGGCGGGTCCCGTTAACTTCACGAGGCGGCGAACGCGGTGGGCTTGGCGCTCTGGCGGTCCGTCGGGAAACAGGCATGTTCGCGCGCCGAACACTTTGGGGACGTAGCGCTAAGTGTCCGACGGAGTTGGTGGGCTCCATGGTCTCGTTGGCCTTGCGGTTCGGCACGCCCTCAGCGTCCGTGCGTTTCCGCCCTCCCTGCGCCCTGCTTGCGTCAATACCCGAAAGCGGGTGATTCCTTTCACCTGCTGTTTTACCGTATGATAGGCGAAACGAAGGGGGGATCATGATCGATGAGTTGAAAGCGAACGCCCGCTGCCTGGGATGGGGATTCCTGCTTGCTTGGGTGTTTTGCGCGTTTTATTCCGGGTCCATGGACGGGTTGTCCATGGTGGTCGACGCGATGGGAGGCGGCGCTGCCCGGCGCCTGGCGTTGAGTGTGCTGCCGGTCGGTTCCGCGGTGGTGTCGCTGGTCGTCATCGTTGCAGCGGAGCGCCGGCTCGGACCGCCGACGAACTGCCGTGCGCTCATCGTTGCCGCGCCTTTGGCGGTTACCGTCACCACGCCGATGCTGTTCCTTCCGGCGTACGGCTTCGCCGCAACGCCGTTTTTGTTCGCCGTATCGGCCGTGCTCACGGGCGCCGGCAGCGCGCTCATGTGGGTGATGTGGGGTCAGCTGTACGCGCGCTTGCCGCAAGACGCCGTCGAATCGTGCGCGCCGGCGTCCGCGTTCGTGGCGGCGCTGCTGTCGATTGCCGCCATGGCTGCGCCGCAAGGTGCGTCGATCGTGCTTGTCTCGGCATTTCCGCTGGTCAGCGGCGCGCTGCTTTGGCGTGCCTGGTCTGAAACCAGCGCCTCGGCCTCGGCCGACCACGCGTCCCTGCCGGCCGCCCCGCTTCCGTTGCGCGAGGCGTTCGGCTCCATGGGCCGCGGAGGCTTCGGTATCCTGGCCGCGTGCATGTTCGTGAGCATCGAGGGCTCGTTTTGGGCTTCGTCCTCGGCCGACGCGTCCCATGCCGTGATCATCTTCGTGGTAAGCGCCCTGTTCATGGCGGTGGTCAGCGTGTCTGCAACCGCCGGGCCGCGCCGCGTGTCGCTGTCGTTCGCGTATCGATGGATGTGCCCGCTCATGGTCGCCGGATTCGCCGCGATCATCGTGCTTGGCACGAAAACGGGGGCTTTTGCGGCGGCGGGCGTGGGCATCGCGTCTCGTTTCGCGTTCTGCGTCATCACGCAAATGTACTTCGCGTCCTACGCCGCCCGCGGTGCGGCCACTCCGGTGCAGTCGTACGCTGTGGGATGGCTGTTCGTGCATGTGGGCGATTTGCTCGGCCTGCTGGTGTCGTTTCCCCTGCAGGGCGCGATAGGTGCCGGCGTGCTTGCGCCGTCTGGGGTGGCGGCGGTGTTGATCGTCGCGCTGGTGGCCGCGGTCATGCTGGCGCTCAACGACGAAACCAGGTTTTTGTCCTGGGAAACGCCCCAGTTTTGTACGGGTGCGGAAGGCGAAGGCGGTTCGACTTCCGGCGTATCGGTTTCTGATGCGCCGGTGAATGAGGCCGAAGGCGGCGAAAGCGCGGCTGGAGAAACGGGCGCGAGCGCATCGGCCGCCGCCGGCGCCAGCGCAGGCCCTGCGGCTGCTCCCTCCTCGCAAAACCCTCAGCCTGTGGACTTCATCGAGCAGCGGGTGGCGCTGTTGGCTCGCGAGCATAAGTTGACGCCGCGCGAAACCGAGGTGTTCGGCCTTTTGGCGCATGGGCGCTCCATCCCGTATGTCCGCGATGCGCTCATCGTCAGCCGCGACACGGCCGCCACGCATGCGAAGCATATCTACGCGAAGCTCGACGTGCACTCGCGCCAAGAGCTCATCGACCTAGTCATGAGCGACGAGCTGTAATCCCGAGTCGCAACCCCGCAAACCTATCCCAAAATGAAAAGCGCTCGGCATGCTAAATGCTTGTCGTGCGCAAAACGCACGGGACAAAACCCCGCTTGCATGCGCGGCTGGCGCGTCGGCGGTGCGGCGCGCTCCCGTCCCAAAACCCAAAAAGGGCGCCCCGAAGGACGCCCCCTGCAAGCGGTTCCCACCTCGTGCTCCCGCGCTTGCCGCGCGCAAGCGCACGGGGCAAACCCAAATCCGGCATCGCTCAATCCTGCTATGCCCCGTGGGTCCCGGCCCCGCGCGCCTCGCGAGCGCCCGCGCTCCGCGCGCTCGCTTCCTTACTCCACGCCGCAGACGTGCTTGGCGGCGATGCGGGCGAACGTGGCCGTGCGGCCGGCGTTGATGCCCGTGAAGTTGCTCGGGTAGTTGTGCGGATAGAATCCGCCCTGGTCGTTGCCGCACACGTACAGGCCCTCGATGACGCTGCCGTCCTCGCGCAGCGGCTGGCTGTTCGTGTCGGTGATCACGCCGTGGAGAGTCACGAGCATGGTGCCGGCGATGCGCGCCGCGTAGAACGGCGGCTGCGTCACGGAGCTCATGCGGTACATCGGCTTGCCGAAGTCCACGTCCTCGCCCTGCTCGTACAGCTTGTTGTAGCGCTCGACCGTTGCCAGGAACGTCTTCTTCTCATTGCCGGTGAAGCCCATGACGTCGGCCAGCTCCTCAAGCGTGTCGGCCTTCTTCAGCACGCCCTTCTCCAGCGCCGGGCCGATCCAGAAGTTGTCGAGGTTATCCTTGCCGACCGCCTCAAGGCTGTACACGTCGGCGTTGAACGCGGTTCCCGACGGCGCCGGCACGATGCGCGAGCAGCCGCAGGTGTCGAAGCGCTCGGCGTCCTCGTAGTACTTGCCGTCGAACACCTCCCAGCTGTAGTGGCCGGGCTGGTTGCAGCCCATGGCGTAGCTCATGGGATAGCACTGGTCCTCGTTCATGAAGCGCTCGCCGCGCGTGTTCACGTGCAGGTAGGGCTGGCTTCCCATGATGAACAGCTCGCCGTTGTAGGGCTTGCCGAACGTGGTGTCGTCGGTCATGCCGCCGCGGTTCCAGATCATCGAGCCGCCGCCGGCCTCAAGCTGGCCGCCGGCCCACAGGGCCATCTTGATGCCCTGGCCCTTCTCGCACGTGGCGCTGCCGGTGACGCACCAGTCGGTCACGCCGGGCTGCAGGGCCTCGAGCATCTCGTCGTTGGCGCCGTAACCGCCGGTGCACAGGATGACGCCCTTCGCCACGTTGATCTTGATGTAGCTGCCGTCGGCCTGCGTGGCATACACGCCGGTCACGCGGCCGTCGGCGTCCTGGATCAGCTGCTCGGCGGGCGTGAGGAACTTGATTTCGCCGCCCAGGCCCTCGAACACCTGCTGCAGCATTTTAACGTGCATGTAGGCGGTGTAGTTCGGGCCGTCGGGGTTGTACTCGCCCAGGCAGGGGTTGTAGCACATGGCCGGGTAGTAGGCATGCTCGTCGTCAGGCTTGTGCCATTCGAACGGGAACACCATTCCCAGCGGCGCCAACGTCTCGGCCATCCACTCGATCATCTCGCCGGACTTCTCGGCCCAGGTGCGGTACAGCGGCGGGTTGATGTCGCCGGATTCGACCTGGCTGGCATAGTTGATGAGCTTCGCCACGTCCTCGGTGTGCTCGCCGGCCAGCTTGGAGTTCAGCGCGCCGATGGCCTCGCGTGCGCATGCCAGGCCGTTGGACGCCTCCAGAACGATGACCTTCGCGCCCGCCTGCGCCGCGGTGGTGGCGGCCACCATGCCGCCGTTGCCGGCGCCGACCACGACCACGTCGGCGTCGAAGGTTTCGGCGACCTTCTGCGGGACGGCCGGCTTCTCGCACCAATCGGCTTTTTCGGCGGCTTCCTGGCGCTCCAGGTCCTCCTTTGTGGTCACGGCGGGGGCGCCGCAACCCGTCAGCGCGCCGGCGGCAGCCAGGGCGCCTGCTGCGCCGAAGCCGGTGAGGAAGCTTCGGCGGCTTAACGTCTTATTGCTCATATGGTTGCTCCTGTTTCGCGTTAGGCCTGGTTGGGAAGCAGTTTCGCTTCTTGGGCGGAAATCCAGCCCTCGGGGACCTGCATGTCGGCGTGGCACTGCGTGCAGGTGAGCACGCTGGCGCGGTGCGTCTTATGGCAATCGGTGCAGGCCTGCTGGCCGTGCTGCCAGGAGTGCGGGTTGCGGATCCTGATGGCGGGGTTGTCGGTTTTGACCTCGGTCATGGCGGTCAGGTCCTCGCGCGTCATGTTGTGGCAGTCCTTGTTCAGGCAGAACTGGTCGCCCTGGACGCCGCGCGCCTCGGTCAGCTGGTCGGTGCTGCGCTCGGTCAACACGCCGTCGGGGTTGCCGTCGGTGGCCACCAGCGTGTAGTTGCCGCCGATCCATTCCATGCCCTCGTTGATCTGCTCGCTCATGACGGGTTGATGGCAGGTCAGGCAGTCGGCATTGCTGCTGTTGGTGCGGTGCACGGCGGACAGCATGCCGGACGCGTCGGCCACGGGGTTGCCCCACTTGTCGGTTGCGGGTTGCCCGGGCGTCGCCTCGTAGGTTTCCAGATAGCCGTCCATCGGCGTGTGGCAGATGGCGTTGCAGAAGCTGGGCTGCTCGTGCCAGACGAACGCCCCGATCGCGGCCACCACCACGACGACCGCGACCACGCCGCCCACGATGGCCCCACGCCGCGCGCGCTTCGGCGCAGGCGCATTCTCGTTCTCGCTCACATGTTCTCCTCTCCTTGAGTTCCTTTTCACTTGCTACGTGCGAGCAGGGAAAAGAATAGGGAAAACACCAGGGCGAAAGAATCGCATGGAGTAGGGTATATCAGCGTTTCCGCAGGTGAGAAAGGTGGCGAAGGGGGTTACCTCACGCGATACTTCGCCAGCGTGGCCTTCAGCTTCTCGATCTCGATCGGCTTGGACAGGTGGTCGTTCATGCCTGATTCCTTGGCGCGGGCCACGTCCTCGATGAAGGCGTTGGCGGTCATGGCGATGATGGGCACGTCGACGGCGTCGGGCTTGTCGCATAGGCGGATGGCGCGCGTGGCCTCGTAACCGTTCATCTCGGGCATCATGACGTCCATGAGGATGGCATCGAACGCGCCGGCGGGCTTGGCTTGGAACAGCTCGAGCGCTTCCTTGCCGTTGGCGGCGGTGGTGACCAGCGCGCCGTCATGTTCCAGGAGCGTCTGGGCGATCTCGGTGTTCAGCTCGTTGTCCTCGACCAGCAGGATGCTCATGCCGCAAATGTCGCATTCTTCGGCATCGGTCGACGCTTCCAGGGCCTTCTCCGGCGTGCGGTTGATCGTAAAAGGCAGGTCCACGGTGAACGTGGTGCCCCGGCCCAGCTCGCTTTTCACGGAAATGGTGCCGCCCATGTTCTTCACGAGCGCCTTCACGATGGGCATGCCCATGCCCGTGCCCTGGTAGTTGCTGCGTGCGTCGTCGTTGGCCTGCGCGAACGGCTCGAACAGGTGCTTGAGGAACTCCGGCGACATGCCGATGCCCGTGTCGCTGATGATGAAGCGGTAGACGACCCTGTCCCCGACCAGGTCCATTTGCTCGGCCGAGCAGTGCACGGAGCCGCCGGGCTTGTTGTACTTGATGCAGTTCTCCACCAGGTTCAGGAGCACGCGGCGTACGTGCAGGGGGCTGCCGTACACATCGGGGTAGGCGAAGGAGTCCGGGCCGCTGGTGGTCAGCGCGACGTCGCGGCTGCTGGCGCGGATCTGCCCCAGCACGAAGATGTCGCGGCACAGATCCGTCAGGTTGAACGGCAGGTTCTCAAGCTCAACGGCGTGGTCCTCGATCTTGCTCATCTCCAGGATGTCGTTGATCAGCGTGAGCAGATGATTGGCCGCTACCTTGGCCTTCTCGCGGTTCTGGCTGTTCGCCTCCGCGTCGTCGGGATGCTGCCCGTTGAGCTCCAAAAGCCCCAAGATGCCGTTGAGCGGCGTGCGGATGTCGTGGCTCATGCGGGAAAGGAACGCGGTTTTCGCGGCACTGGCCTCCTGCGCCCTGCGTTGCGCCTCGCGCGCGCTGTGCAGCGCCCACGCCAGGATGGCGATGGCGCCCACAAACAACGCGCCGATGCCCGTGAGGATGGCCACGCGGTTGTGCTCGACGAACTGGGCGAACTTGGATTGCCCGTCGGAATAGGAATAATGCGAATACGCGCTTGCCGCGATGTCGTCGGCGGCGCTGACGATGCCCTTGTTCACGATGCTGAGCAGCTGCGCGTCGCCTTGCCGCATCCAGCAAGCCAGCCCGATGCTCCTGGGTATCTCGGCGGTGACTAGACTGCCCAGATCGACCTCGTCGCGCAGCGTGTCAAGCCCGGTGACGGTCATGATCATGCACGTTGCCTTGCCCGCCTTGATGGCGTCGACGCATGCACGCGCCGTGGGGTATTGCGTGATGGTGGCTTCGGGGTAGCGTACGCGCAGGTCGCTGCTGTCCAGCAGCGAACGGTCGTGGAACGCGATGTTCTTCAGCGCGTCGTCAAGGTTGCCGCCCGTGTAGATGGCCACAAGCGAGGTGGTGGTTACTGCCGACGACTGGATGAACCCCGCCTGCTCGGCAAGCCAGTAGTCCATGTTGACGGGCATGGCCACGTCCACGGTGCCGTCGCGCAGCGCGTCGGTGAGGTCCTTGTTCGACTCGAACGGCACGGCGTTCACCGTGATGCCGTATTGTTCCTCCAACGTGCTGACCAGGGCGGAAAGCGAGCCTTCGATCTGCCCGTCCTCCCCTTGGTTGGAGAACGGCAGCAGGTTGTCCAAGTACCCGAAGGTGATAGTGTTGCCGTGGTCGGCAAGCCAAGCGCTCTCGGGGCCGTTCAGCGCCGACGAGCCGCTGTTGCGCGCGGAATAGCGGGTTTTGACCTCGTCGTTGTAGCGCGGGTTGGTGCTTCTGAGCATGGCCATGGCCGTGTTGATGTCGTCCATAAGGTCCTGGCGCGATTTGGGCACGGCGAAGAAGTAGTTGCTCTCGCCCACGGAGAACACGGGCATGGCGTCGGCCGACGAGATGGTGTCGTTCATGATGATGGCGTCCACCTCGCCGGAAGAAAGCGCGTCGAACAGCGCATTGCCGCTGCTGTAATAGCGGTAGTCGCAGCTGATGCCCTGGTTCTCGATCCACTGCTTGCCCACCTCGGTTTGCACGACGTCGGGGTTGACGCCGATGGTCAAGCCGTTGAGCGCGGCCGGGTCGCCCGCCCCCAGCGCATCGTTGGTGGGTTTCGCGTAGATGTAATAGTGCTCCATGCCCTGAGGGTTCGACGAGAACAGCAGCTTCTCGGCGCGCTCGGCGGTGTAGGAGATGTTGGGCATGAGGTCGATCTCGCCGTCCTTGAGCTTCTGTATCAGCTCGGGGAAGGTGCCGGGGACGTACTCGTATTTCCAGCCGGGGGTGTAGTAGGACAGCGTTTGCAGGTACTCGTAGCCCCAGCCGGACATGTACTCGCCGGGCATGCCGTTTTGGAAGCCCTGGTTGCTGAGCAGCCAGCCCACGCGCACGGTCTTGATCTCGGGGGCGTCGGATTGCGAAGCGGTGTCGGGGGACTGCTCCTGGGCGGAAGCCAGGCCAAGCGGCGCCAGCGAGATGCAGGTGGCGGCCAGTACCGCGCTCAGCGCAAGCGCGACGGCGCGTCGGCCAACGGCGCGGAGCGTGTACGAGTGTTTCAAGACGGTCTCCCCCAAAATGATAAGCACAGAAGCAATGTAGAAGCGATTCTAGCAGATGAACCGGCGAACGCGAGGAGAGCGGCTCCGGCGAAGACTGCGGAAAGAGCAAGCCACATGCCGGGGCCGCCCCAAGCAGGCTGTGGGCGAATGCGCGCTCGCGTCATCAGGCGGAACGCGGCGGTGCCAGCAGGAGAAACCGTGCCGACGGCTTTGGGCGGAACCGGGCGGGTGGCAGCTGGCGAATCGCGGCAGCGTTACCGGGTGGAGCGCAAGAACGTCACCGGGGGTAGGTTAACGCGTCTGTACCATCAAGTGAATGCGCGCTCGCGCCATCAGGTGAAACGCCAACAACGTCGGCGGGGGTAAGCGAAAACGCCGCCACCTGGTCGCACCCGGGAGCGTCCCCGCGTCCGATGAGGAACGACCCTCACAAAGACCCACATAAAACCGCGCTTATTGCAGAAACACGTGCTCTCGGAACATTGCATGCGAAGATGTAGGGGGCATAACAGTATTTTTACAACAAGGTATTCGTTCCCGTGTATTATTGCGAGATGGAAAACAAGCCGATAGCACGTTTTCCGCATCATGTCGGGGCCACCGCATCGCAAAAGATGTCGTGCCACCGACATAGCGGCGAAACCCCATCAGCGCGTTTTCCGTAGGCCGGCACGCCCTAGGCGTGGCGGCCTGCACCATACCAGGGTGCCCTGAACAGCATCGCGTTCGATGCTCGTTGGCGCCAGGGGAATGAATGCGTTTTCCAACAGCCACCTGCTGCACCATGGCGGGCTGGCGAAGCCATCCCAAAATTCAGGAAGCCAAGCGGAAAGGGGCGGCCCGTGTGGTACGTCGTGCAAGTTGAGACCGGCCGCGAGAAGACGGCATGCGACGACATCAAGCAGGCAGCCGACGACGTGCTGGACGAATGCTTCGTCCCACAGTACCTGACCGGCAAAAGGCGACCCGATGGCACTTGGATACCTTCGAAGGAGCGTTTGTTCCCCGGCTACCTGATCTGCGTGACGTCGCAGGTAGACGAGCTGGCCGACAAGCTGCGCCGCGTAAGAAGCCTCACCAAGATCCTGGGAAACGACAACGCATTCATACCCCTGACCGAAGACGAACGAGCGTGGGTGCAAAAGGTCACCCAAAAAGACCAGCGAACCGTTGGAGAATCCGTGGGCTACATGGAAGACGGCAAGCTGGTGATCGTGGAGGGCCCGCTGAGGGGCAGGGAAGACTGGGTGCGCAAGGTGAACCATCGCAAGCGCCTAGCGTATCTGGAAATGCCGATGGGCGGCCGCACCGTGCGAGCCCAAGCAGGCCTGCAAATGGTCAGCAAAACCCAAGGCAAGCTTTTGGATAGGGAAAAGTGAGCAAGGAAAACAGCGAGACAACCGAATACGTGAAGCACTCGGGTGCTTGCGCCGCCGTGGCGGCTGTTTCTGGTTCTCAGCATGCCGAAATGGAGTTCCCGGCGCCTGTTGAGAATCCGATGCCGGCTGCTCACTATGTAGCAACCGGTACCTATAAAGCACCTGCGCCGGATGCTTCTGCTGCTGCCCCCAAGAAAGGCGGAGCGGGCTATCTCGCAGCGAAGCGTGCGTTCGACATCGTGTTCTCCGCTGGCGTATGCATTGTTCTTGCCATCCCCGTTGCCGTTGCCTGTGTGGCAATCGTTGCCGACACCCCCGGTAAGCCCTTTTTCCGCCAGGAACGCATCGGCCAAGGCGGCAAGAAGATTTACATCTTCAAGCTGCGTACGATGGTCTCCGATGCCCACGAGCGCCCCGAGAAGTACATGACCGCAGAGCAGCTTGCCCGATGGGAGCGCGAGCAGAAGGTCGACGACGACCCTCGCGTTACGCGCGTGGGGCGTTTCCTGCGACACACCTCGCTCGATGAGCTTCCTCAATTCCTGAACGTCCTAACGGGCGACCTCTCCGTTATCGGGCCGCGCCCTGTGACGCTCGAGGAGACCTACGAGTACGGGGACGCTCGTGATGAGGTGCTCGCCTGCAAGCCCGGTATCACCGGCTGGTGGGCGGCTACTGATCGCAACGACTCCACATGGGAGAGCGGCCAGCGACAGGCGCGTGAGCTGTTTTATGTGCGCCATCAGAGCTTGGGCTTAGATGCCCGCGTGTTCGTGAAGACCTTGAAAGCCATGTTTGTTGACAGGACGGGGAAATAGGCATGAAGGTATCTATCGTGATGCCCCTCTTCAACGCTGAGCCGTTCCTCGCTGAGACGATGGATTCGGTGTGCTCCCAGACTTTCGGGGATTGGGAGCTTATTGTGATCGAGGATCGTTCGACCGATTGCTCCTTGCGGCTTGCCCGCGAGTACGAGGAGCGTGATCGCCGTATACGGGTCTATCCCAACGAGCGCAACCTAGGTGCGGCGAAGTCCCGCAACGCGGGTCTTGAACATGTGACCGGTGACTTCGTCGCGTTTATGGACGCCGACGACGTGTGGACGCCTGAGAAGCTGGAGCGTCAGCTCGACTATATGCTTACCTCGGGGTTGGGTATGTGCTTCACCTCGTACGAGACTATCGAGTCTGACGGCTCGCACCGCAACTACGTACATGTGCCCAAGGCTATCAACTACGACGGCTTCCTTAAGAACACCATCACCTGCAGCCACACCATCGCATTCGACCTTTCCAAGGTCTCTTTGGGTCTGCTGGCATGCCCTGATTTTGGCGGCACGTTCGACTTTCCAGAGGACCTGGTCGTTTGGTTACAGGTCCTCAAGAGTGGAGTCTCTGCGGGTGGGCTCGACGAGATCCTGGCGAAGAACAGAAAGCACGGGGGGTCGAGATCGGCAAACAAACTGCGAGCGGTTGAACGCACATGGAACGCTTATCGGAAGGTAGAGAAAATCAATCCCATCTACTCCGCATATTGTCTATTCTGGCAGCTGACGCATGCGGTGTTGAAGAGAATTTAGGGTATGAACGAATGAGGATACTGTTTCTTTCGAACCTCGAATATGAGGGCTTTGCCGGCCCGACCTACTGCGTCCCGGCCCTTATCTCTGCCTTGTCCAAGTCCGACGAGGTCGTCTGGTACAACATGCGGCCCGTCGAGCGTGAGGAGTGGAGGAGCCTACCCTTCTACAGGAACTCGAACGACTTCGCTTTCGGGATGAAGGATTTCTGCAGGCGCTTTTGGCGGCCTGATCTCGTTGTGTTTGAGGGGTTCTACGCCTTTCATCCGAAGCCGACCCTGCTGCGCGTCCTCTCATCAGGCGTGCCGTACGTTATCGAGCCGCACTGCGCCCTCACGGCTGGCGACCAGGGGAAGAAGGCTCTCAAGAAGTGGGTGTGCAACGCCCTTTTCTACCGTCGTTTCGCGCGCGGCGCGGCGGCAATACACTACCTCACCGAGAAAGAACGCAACGAGTCCGGCATGAAGTGGAACCAGAATAGTCTCATCGAACCGAACGGCATCGATGCGCCCGAGACTCGTCCGGACCGCGCATCCTGGCATGACAGTGTGCCCGAAATCGTCTACATTGGCAGGATCGAGCCCTACCAAAAGGGGCTGGACGTGCTCCTAGATGCTCTGACCTTGTTGGTAGGGCGCCCCGACGTCCCGCGTTTTCATCTTTCAATTTACGGCAATTCCGTAAACGGATCTTCCGAGTCGATGGAGAAGAGGCTAGAGGCAGAAGGGTTGACCGGTGTCGTTGCCCTTCGCGGCCCCATCTACGGGAACGAGAAGGACCTTGTCCTGCGCTCCGCCGATTTCTTCATACTTACCTCGCGTTACGAGGGCATGCCCATGGGCCTGCTCGAGGCTTGTGCGTATGGCCTGCCGAGCATCGTCACGCTCGGCACGAATATGGCCGAGACCATTCGCGGAGAAGGCGCCGGGTGGATATGCGACCTCGCGCCTGAGTCCGTCGGCGACGCTATTCTTGCCGCTGCGCATGCGGCGGATTGCTATGCCAATATGGCCTCCGCTGCATACCGCGTGGCCCAGAAATACACGTGGCCATCCATCGCTGAATCGATTCGTGCTGACTACTCTAAGGTGATTGGGGCCCAATGACTGTTTATCTAGCGCAGATGATGATAATCGGCGTCCTCGGCGGAATCACGGGGGCGACGAAGAATAGGGTAGGGCGGAAGCGCTTCGTAGTTCTTGCATGCCTGCTTTTGATCGTCGTATCGGGATTGCGCAGTTATTCTGTTGGGGTGGATACGCTTCAATACTGGGGGGCGTATCAGACTGCATGGGTGGACAACTCTTGGTATGAGGGCGGCTTTGTTGCGCTTCTTCGCATATTGAACGGGGTCAGTCCAGAACCTCAGTTTCTTTTATTTTTCACCAGCGTCTTCATGACTGCATGCGTTGGCTACGCGGTCTATAGGCTTGAGTGCAACCCGGTGCTTGCCATCTTCCTGTATGTTTCCCTGCTGACATACGCGACGTTCATGAATCTCATGCGGCAGGGGCTTGCTGCCGCCATTATCATCGCGGCCGTGCCGTTGCTTGTCTCCGGGAAGCGCTTGCGTTTCGCCGCCGCGGTTCTTATCGCATCCTTGTTTCATTCTACGGCGATTGCGATGCTTGCGCTCATCCCGCTTACGATGCTTAGACCGTCTAAGAAAGTTATCATGGGCTATTGCGTTGTTAGCGTCGCCCTCGCCCTCTCGCCCGATGCCGTTTGGGGTTTCATCGGCGACAACTTTGATAAATACTCGACATACAGCGTGTCGGCGTGGTCGGGCGGCAACGCGCTCGCAGCGCCGATTATGACTGTAATGGATATTCTTCTGCTATTTGTCTCCCATCGGTTTGGCGCCTGCCCGGCAGGTAAGGATGACGAGGAGAGAATTCTCTTTCACGGCTCGATGCTTCAGGTGGCTTTTCAGTTTCTCGCCTGTTTCATAAACATCTTCCAGAGGTTGACCACATTCACGTCATTCTTCCTAGCGCTGTATGTCGCCTTGCGATTCACAAAGGTGGACACCAGGCTCAAATTCCTGTTAGCTTACTCCATTTACGTGTTCACGGCCGTGTTCTTCGTTGTGATTATGGTCTACCGGCCGCAGTGGCACGGCATTGTTCCCTTCTCTTTTTTCTGGCAATGAGATTAGGGGTTTTCGATATGGGGTTGGTTCTGGACAAGCTGGGCGGGATGCCGACTCGCTCATTTGCTGTGAACAGGTTAGTTTGCAGTGCGCGAAAAGCCCGCATTCGGCGCGGAAGATGCCAAGAGATTCTTTCTGGCAACGACAAGGCTCGATGCCGCCTACTCGTGCTCAGGCCGTCGCTTGAAATTACCTTGTCCGCTCCTCATGATGAGTGGCCCGATAAGCCCGCTGTCAACATGATTGTTATTGCCCCGTGGTACAACGTCGATTGCTCTGTTTGCAAGCTCCGTTGCTCAGCGTTTGACCAGGAGTACGACGCCTCGTTCGCGATCGTCGCCGTTGACGACGGCTCGACGGATGACAACAGGAGTGTTCTCAATACGATGGTCAACAACAACTGTAGGCTGCGCGTCCTTGGCAAGCGTAACAAGGGATTTAGCGGGGTGAGGGGCGTTGGCTTAAAGGTAGCGAACAGCGTCATGATTGCGTTCGTGGGCTCTGACGACTATCTTGCGTCAGGCGCCCTTCAGACGCTTTATGCGGAGCAGAGTCGCTCCAGGTCCGACTACGGACGAAGGTGTGTCGCTATGTCGACGAAAAAGGTCGTGTCATCCCGGTCGACGACAAAGAGCAGAGCGGCGTGGCCTGGGGTTCATCTCCAATCGCGAGGTGTGGCGCTGTCTCGAGTATCCCAAGGGCGTGTTGTATTAGGGCACCGTGCATGCCTGCATGATTGCCGCAGTTCAAGGAATTGACCGTCGGCGACGTGGACTATTCGTATCGCAAGCAGTTCGGGTTGATAACTGCGACCCGCCTCTCCGACAAGCGATTCGTCGACGCCAACTTCGTGACGGAGGTCGTGCTCGGTTGGAGGAGCGTCGTGGGAAGACCCCTCGCCCAAAGGATGTATGGCGAGACGCTCTATCAAATTAGGCGGTTGCTGCTGAACCATACGGTTGGGTTCGGCCAAGACGCGTCAATGTATCTTTGGCTTTGGTGTTTGACCTCTTGAAATCTAATGATCGGGGGAGTACGAGCTATGCTTCAGAAAAATGGCTCGATTTCGAGTGAGTGCTCTTGGAGGTCGACTACTGCCCTTGGTGTGTGGTTTCTGCCTCTTCCTAGCGGCCGTAGCGTCTACTTGGCAGTAATGAATGCAGTGAACAACCGAGTACAACCGAATACATTACTTAGTCAGCTTGATAATAATACTTGTTAAGGACGAACTAATATGAGGATGGGTTTTCAGATTAATGATATTCGCGATTTGGATTGTGAAGTTCTAGTTGTTTGTTCGACGTACAATCATGAGAAATATCTATCGGATGCACTAGATGGGTTTGTATCACAAAAAACGTCTTTCCCTTTCTTGGTTTTAGTGCATGATGACGCCTCTACAGATAGGACAGCGGACGTGATTAGGGATTATGAGTCGCGCTTCCCTAATATCATCAAAGGTATATATGAGGAAGATAACCAATATCAGCAGGGGCTGTTTTTCTGGTATCTCGAATATTTAAGAAACAGTAAAGCTAGGTACATAGCTTTGTGCGAAGGCGATGATTACTGGGCTTCACCTGATAAGCTTGAGATGCAATATGAGGCGCTCGAAAAAGATGGATTTTTGTCCTATTGCTTTACTAATGCAGTCAAAATGGATGCAAATACCAGGAAAACCTTAGGCAAGATGCTTCCTGCATTCCCTTCAGAGGAGAGAATACTTAGCAAAAGGGTTTTGGGTGCCGAAGATTTGCTAAGGCTTGCCTTTATTCCCACTGCATCATTCTTCTCCAGGAAAGATGCGTGGCTCTCCCAGCCTGTGCTGCCAAAAGAGGCCTTCCAGGGCGATAGAGCCCATCAAATTTATCTTTCCCTGAGCGGTGATGCGCTCTATCTTGATGAAGTCACCAGCGTTTACAGGGTGAACAATGGAGGGTCACTGGTAGGTTCGTGGGTGAGTTCGAATCAGAAATACCTTGAAATTTTGAATTCTTACATTGAGCTCTACAAGTGTTTTGATAGAGATTCGAATGGAGCATTTCACGATGAAGTCCAAGACGCAATTGACGTTGTTGTTTACGATGAAATGCTCATAAGCGGCGACAAGACTGCCCTGCCTCCGAGGAAAGCCATGGCTGTGGCAAACAGGCGAGGTTTGGGCGAAAAGTGCAAATATCTTTTGTTCCGTGTTTCTCCGAAACTGTACCTGAGTGTGCGAAAATGGGGCAAACGGTTCCTGGGTAAGGTTTCGGCTAATGGCTGAGCCTTCGCTGAAGCGGGCGACTATCACGTCACTCTTCTGGAAGGTTTTCGAGAAGGGCGGGCGTGCCGTCGTCGAGCTCGTCGTCCAGATTGTCATGGCGCGTATCCTCGCCCCCGAGGAGTTCGGCGCATTGGCCATTATGCTGGTGTTCGTGAACGTCGGCAACGTGATTGTGACTTCGGGGCTCAACACTGCGCTGGTGCAGGCTGAGGAGATTGACGAGGTTGACCTGTCTACCGTCTTCTGGCTGAGCTTCGGGGTGTCGGCGGTTCTGTTCGCGGCAGTATTCGTTGCAGCCCCCGCAATCGTCTCCTTCTACGCCATGCCCCACATCGTGTGGCCGCTGCGCGCGTTCGGCTTCCTGCTGCTGGTGACCGCCTTCAACTCGGTGCAGGTTGCCATCGTGCAGCGCAGGCTGCAGCTGCGCAAGGTGTTCAACGCGACCATCGTCGCTGTGGTCATTTCCGGCGTCGTCGGCATTGCCGCGGCTCTCGCAGGCGCGGGGTTGTGGGCGCTTGTTCTGCAGCAGCTTGTCTACCAGATTGGAAATTGTCTTGTTCTCGGGCTACAAGTGAGATGGCTCCCACATCTCGTCTTCGACGGAGCGAAGGCGCGAAAGCACTTCGGCTACGGCTGGAAGCTGCTGGCGTCAGGCTTGCTCGACCAAGGGTACCAGTCTCTATCTGACCTCATCATTGGCAAGCAGTTTAGCGCGTCGAGCCTGGGACTAGTGTCGCAGGGCAAGAAGTACCCGCAGGCGGTGGGCAGTATGCTCGACGGCGCGATACAGCCCGTGATGCTGTCTGCCGTCTCGCGTGTGCAGTCGGACGTTACGCAGGTGAAGCGTTTGGTGCGCCGGGCTCTCAAGACCTCGACGTTTCTCATCGTGCCCAGCATGACTATGTTCGCCGTGGCGGCCGAGCCCATCGTGGGGCTTCTGTTGGGGGAGAAGTGGCTGCCCTGCGTTCCGTTTTTGCAGATGTACTGCTTCATCTACGCGCTGCTGCCCATACATACCACGAACCTGCAGGCGCTCAACGGCATGGGACGCAGCGACCTGTTTCTTAAGCTCGAGCTCATTAAGAAGGCCTACGGCATCTGCTCTATTCTTTTTGCGGCCTTCGTGCTGAGGGATGTCTATTTGATGGTGGCCATGTACATGATCACGGGCGTCATCTCCACCTTCGTGAACGCATTCCCCAACAAGCGTGTTATCGGGTACTCCTACGGCGAGCAGCTGCGCGACATCGCGCCGGCCTTTGCGCTTTCCGTCGTAGCCGGCGGGCTGGCGCTGCTGTGCGGATTATTCGTTTCCAACGATGTGCTGCGGATTCTCGTGGACGTCGCTGTCGTGGCTGTCGCCTACCTGGGGCTGGCGAAGTTGCTCCACCTTGAGTCGCTCGAGTACCTGCTGGTGACCTTTAAGGAGATGCTCGAATCCCGCAAGGGGCGGATTGCTTAGGAATCTTTTTTGAACCACCGCACTTTGATAATCGATAACTCGGATAGAAGGGAAGGCAACATGTCCGACCGCATATTGGTTACGCGCTCGTCGATGCCGACATTGGAGGAGTATGTCGAGGAGATTGCCCCGCTTTGGGAGAGCCACTGGCTCACCAATATGGGAGCGGAGCACAAGAAGCTGGAGGCCGCGCTGAGGAAGCGCCTGGGCATTGAGAACCTGGCCCTGTTCACCAACGGCCACAACGCCTTGGAGTGCATCTTGGAGGCTATGGCACTTCCGGCCGGCGGCGAGGTGATAACCACGCCGTTCACCTTCGCCTCGACTACGCACGCCATCGTGCGCAAGGGGCTGACGCCGGTGTTCGCGGACGTGGCGCCGGGCAACCTTACTCTGGACCCGGAATCGATAGAGAAGATGATTACCCCGCGCACCTGCGCAATCGTGCCGGTGCACGTGTACGGCAACCTGTGCGATGTGGACGCGATCGACGGAATCGCCGAGAGACATAGCCTGAAGGTCATCTACGACGCGGCTCACGCGTTCGGCGTCGAGCGCGAATGCGACGGCTCCTGGAAGAGCGCGGCGGCCTTCGGCGATGCGGCCATGTTCAGCTTCCACGCCACCAAGGTGTTCAACACCATCGAGGGCGGGGCGGTCTGCTTCAAGGACGAGGCCCTCTACCCGCTGCTGAACCAGTGGAAGAACTTCGGCATCACGGGCCCGGAGGACGTTGAGTACGTGGGCGGCAACGCCAAAATGAACGAATTCTGCGCCGCCATGGGCGTGTGCAACCTGAGGCATCTGGACGCAGAGATAGCCAAGCGAAGGGCCGTGGCCGAGCGCTACTGGGAGCGCCTGGAGGGGATGCCGGGCGTGGCGGTGTTCAGGCCGGGCAATGGAATCAAGCACAACTACGCGTACCTTCCCGTCCTCATTGACCCGCAGGTCTTTGGAGCCACACGCGACGATGTGTTCGAGGCGCTGGACGCCGTGAACGTGGGCGCCCGCAAGTACTTCTACCCGCTGGTGAGCGACTTCGCGTGCTACCGCAGCGTCTATTCCAGCAACCGCACGCCTGTGGCGAAGAAGGCGGCGAGTCAGGTGCTGACCCTGCCCATGTACGCCGACCTGGCGCTTACCGACGTTGACCGCATCTGCGACGTCGTCCTCGCGACCGGAAAGGAAAACCGATGAGCAAGACCCTCCTCTTACTCGGCGGAGCGCGCTACGCGCTGCCCGCCATCGACGCGGCCCACGAGCTGGGCGCCAAGGTGGTCACCTGTGACTACCTGCCGCACAACTACGCCCACGCGTTCTCGGACCAGTACATAAACGCGAGCATCATCGACAACGAGGCTGTGCTTGCCGCGGCGAAGGAATGCAAGGCCGACGGCATTATGTCGTTTGCGGCCGATCCCGGCGTGGTGGCCGCCTCCTACGCGGCGGAAAAGCTGGGATTGCCCTTCCAGGGCAGCTATGAGGCCGTGTCCATCCTCCAGGACAAGGAGCGCTACCGCGCCTTTCTGAGTGACAACGGGTTCAACTGCCCGGAGCTGCACATCTTCCGCTCGACCGATGAGGCGATGGCTGAGGCCGATTCCATCGCCTATCCCGTGATAGCCAAGCCCGTTGACGCTGCCGGCTCCAAGGGCTGCTCGCGCGTGGATGGCCCCGAGGGGCTTCGCAAGGCCGTCGAGTACGCCCTCGAGTTCTCGCGCGGCAGGCGCTGCATCGTTGAGCAGTTCCTTGAGAAGCAGGGCGACTCCTCCGATGCCGACGGGTTCGTGACGGGTGGGAAGTTCACGTGCGTGAGCTTCACCTCGCAGCTGTTCGACCCCTCCGTGCCGAACCCCTACACTCCGGCGGCCTACACCATGCCGGCCAGTTTGCCCGAATGGGCTCAAAAAGAGCTTGTAAGCGAGCTGCAGCGTCTGGCCGACCTGCTGGGGCTTCGCGACGGCGTGTTCAACATCGAGACGCGCGTGGCCACCGACGGGAAGGCCTACATCATGGAGAGCTCGCCGCGCGGCGGCGGCAACCGCCTGTGCGAGATGCTCAAGCACGCCACGGCCGGCAAGACCGACCTAGTGATGGCTGCGGTGAAGGCTGCGCTGGGCGAGCCGGTGGGCGAGCTGCCCATGCCGGAATACGACGGCTACTGGTATCAGCAGATGCTGCACTCAGACCATGACGGCACGTTCGCCGTCATGGAGTACGCGCCCGGCTTCAAGGATGCGCACGTGGCTGAGGAGCAGCTGTGGGTGGAGCCCGGCGACAAGGTGGAGGCCTTCAGCGCCGCTAACCATGCGTTCGGGTCGGTGTTCATGAGGTTTGACACGCAAGAAGAGCTCGACAGGTTCCGCGCGAGCGCGGGCGAGTACATGAGGGCGAGGGTGATCTAGGCATGAAAAAGAAGGTGGTGGTCATAGGCGCCACGGGCAACACTGGTGCATACCTGACCGAGGATTTTGTCAACAACCTGCCAGTCGACGAGTACGAGGTGTTCGCTGCGGGCCATCGAAAGACGGACTTCTTCGACCGCTACGGTATCGGCTACGCGAGCGTGGACATGTCAGACGCCGCGACGCTTGCGGCGCTGCCGCAGGAGGGCGTCTACGCCGTTGTCCTGCTGGCGGGCGTGCTGCCGGCCTACATGAGCGGCTACGAGCCCGCGCGCTATATCGATGTGAACTCCCGCGGAGCGATTAACGTGCTGGAGTACTGCCGCAGGGTGGGGGCCGATCGCATTCTGTACGCGCAGACCATATCCGACGTGCTGGGCTCGGTCACTCCGGAGGACCCCGTCATCCACCCCTACGACCCGCGCAGCGTAATCATGACAGGCGACCACACGGTTTACGCCCTGTCGAAGTGCTTGGCTGTCGATCTGATCAAGCACTATCAGGCCCAGCACGGCCTGAAGGGCTTCGTGTTCAGACTGCCCACCGTGTACGCCTACACCCCCGACGAGACCTACAACGTGGACGGCGTTCGACGCAAGCTGGGCTACCGGCTGCTGATAGACCGCGCTATGGCGGGCGAGCCGCTGGAGATCTGGGGCGATCCGATCCGGGCCAAGGACGTGGTGAACGTGAGGGACTTCTGTCAGCTGCTACGTAAGGCAGTGCTGGCCGAGGGCGTGGACGGCGGCTTCTTCAATGTGGGCACGGGTGTGGGCACTACGAACGAGGACTGGGTGCGTGGCATCGCGAAAGTGTTCAACCCCGAGGGCGTCGAGTCCGAGATAACGTACCGTCCCGATATGCCGAGCGGGCCTTCGTACATTATGGACATAGACAACTGCTGCGGGCTTCTGGGCTACGAGCCCGAGTACGGCTTCATCGATTTTCTTGAGGATTTCAAGGCCGAGATGAAGCTGAACAGGTTTGCTGATCTTAGAAATGCTGCGGGGGGGGGTGCTTCGATGAGCGCTTCCGCGTAGTCTCCGGGCGCCGTGCCCCGCTTCTGCTCGGGAGGGCCGCGTAAATGGCCGCCCTCGAGATTGGCGGCTATTTGGGGCTAGAGGACTTCGGCGGCAGGCCCTACCACGAGGGCACGATTGCCCTGGACAGCGCGCGCAGCTGCCTGGCCTACCTCATCGAGTTGCGCGGCATACGCTCCATCGCGCTGCCCGACCTGATGTGTTCGGCGGTGCCGGCTGCGTGCGACCGGGCGGGCTGCGCGCATCGGGCGTATCGCGTGGGTGCGGATTTCCTGCCAGTCTACGACTTCGAGCTGGCAGAGGGTGAGTGGCTTTACCTGGCCGACTACTACGGGACGCTGACCGTGGAGGCCGTGGACGCCGCGGTTGGGTTCGCGGGCGGACGTGTGGTGGTGGATGAGGTGCAGGGCTTCTTCGGGGAGCCTTGGGCGGGCGCCGACACGATTTACACGTGCCGAAAGTTCTTCGGGGTGCCCGACGGGGCGTACCTGGCCACGCGCGATGGCGCGAGACTTTCCCGTGAGCTGTCTGCGTGCCGATCGGCGGCGCGCATGGCCCACGTGCTGGGGCGCGTCGAAGACGGGGGCTCCGCCCACTATGCCGAGTACTCCGCCGCCGAGGAGGGCATAGGGGAAAGCGGCCCCGAGGCTATGTCCGAGGTGACGCGAAGGCTGATGTCGGGCATGGACTACGCGCGGGTGAAGGAAACTCGCGAGCGCAATTTCGCTGCGCTGGCTGAGCTGCTGGGGCAGAGAAATTTGCTGAATCCAGGCTCACCGGAGGGGCCGTACATGTACCCCTTCCTGGTAAAGGGCGCAGGCGACGCCCGCAAGCGGCTCGCCTCGCGCGGGATGTATGTGCCCACGCTGTGGCCGAACGTGCTTTCCGAGTGCGCCGAGGGCTCCGTCGCCCGGCGGTACGCGGAGGACATCCTGCCGCTGCCGGTAGACCAGCGCTACGGCGTCGACGACATGCGGGTACTGGCGGGCGCCGTGCTCGCTGAGACCGGACTTTCAAGAGGCTAGAAAGGAAGCTAAGTATGAAGAAGATCGTGATTTTCGGGGCCACGGGCAACGTGGGCTCCTACCTGACCAAGTACGCCAGCGAGTTCTTCGACAGGAGCGAGTACGAGGTGGTGGCCGTGGGCCGCAGGCCCAAGGCAGAGGTGTTTGCGAAGATGGGCGTGCCGTACTACTCGGTGGACGTGACCAAGCCCGGTGACTTTGACAAGCTGCCGACCGAGGGCGTGCATGCCGTGATGCTTCTGGCCGCGCAGATCCCCTCGTACATGGAGGACTACAACGGCGGGCTGTACCTGAGCTCGATCACCATGGGCGCGTACAACGTGCTGGAGTGGTGCCGCAAGGTGGGCGCCGACCGCGTGATTTACACGCAGACCGTTTTCGACATATCGCTGGCCGCCGCTCCCGGCAAGGTACTGGCCCCCGACACGCCGCCGGCGTTCAGCTACACGGGCGACCATGCCATGTATGTCATCTCCAAGAACGCGGCGCTGGAGATCATGGAGCATTATTGGCAGGAGTACGGCATCAAGAAGTTCGTGTTCCGCCTGCCCACCATCTACAGTTACAGCCCCTACCACTACTACTTCCCCAACGGCGTGAAGACCAAGCGCCCGGTGTACACGATGATCGAGCGCGCCATGGCCGGCGAGACCTTGGAGGTGTGGGGCGACCCCGAGTACTCCAAGGACATGGTGTACGTGGACGACTTCAGCCAGGAGCTGTGTCTGGCCGCGCTGGCAGAGCGCAACGGGGGCTTCTACAACATCGGTACCGGCATCCCGGTAACGCTACGCGAACAGGTGGAGACCATAGCTGACGTGTTCGCGCCGGCCTCGGGCCGCTCCGAGGTGGTCTACCGCCCCGATAAGCCCTGTGGCGGCGGCTTCCTGATGGACGTGCGCAACGCCGAGGATGAACTGGGATACAAGCCCAAGTTCGGCTGCCGTGAGCTGTTCGAGGCGTACAAGGCGGAGATGACGGTGGACCGTTTTGCCGAGCTGAGGATGAAGTAGGAGGGCTGTCTTCGGCGACGGGGATGAAAGGAGTTTTGAGATGAAGGGCATAATCCTCGCGGGCGGGTCGGGCACCCGCCTGCACCCCATAACCAAGGCGGTGAGCAAACAGCTGCTGCCGATATATGATAAGCCGCTGGTGTACTACCCGTTGAGCGTGCTGATGCTTGCGGGCATCCGCGAGGTGCTTGTCATCTCGACGCCGCGCGACCTGCCCGCTTTCAGGGAGCTCTTGGGCGATGGTGCCGAGCTTGGCATGCGGCTGGAGTACGCCGAGCAGGCGGAGCCGCGTGGGCTTGCCGAGGCGTTCACCATCGGGCGGGAGTTCCTGGCAGGCGAGCCGTGCGCACTGGTACTCGGCGACAATATGTTCCATGGTCAGGATCTGACGCGTGTGCTCAATCGTGCAAAAGATAAGGTCGAGGAAAAAGGCGGCGCCGTCGTGTTCGGCTACCCCGTGGCCGATGCTCGCGCCTTCGGCGTGGTGGAGTTTGATGAGAACCACAGGGTCGTCGGCATCGAGGAGAAGCCCGAGGTCCCCAAGAGCAACTACGCCGTGCCGGGGCTGTACTTCTACGATGGACAGGTCTCCGACATCGCGGCGAACGTGCAACCTAGCGCGCGCGGCGAGCTGGAGATCACGAGTGTGAACAATGCCTACTTGGAACGCGGCCAGCTTTCCGTGGAGCTGATGGGCCGCGGCATGGCATGGCTCGACACGGGCACGCCGGAGGGCCTTTTGAAGGCCGCCGAGTATGTTGAGGCCGTGCAGAGCCGCCAAGGCTACTATATCGCCTGCCTTGAGGAGATTGCGTACCGCCGTGGATTCATCGACGAGGTTGAGCTTCGTAAACTTGGCGAGGACCTGAAAAAGACCGCCTACGGCAAGTACCTGCTAAGCGTGGCTGATGAGGGTCGTTGCTCGTGAGCTACTCAACCGAGAATAGGAAACTCTCAGATATTTTCAGCAGAGGCGCTCGTTATATAGTTCCCCGGTATCAGAGAGATTATGTTTGGGTGAAGACTAACTGGCGGGAGTTTTATAACGACATATCATTCACCCTCGAAAACGAGGATGCGATCAAATGGTCTCACTTTCTTGGAACTATCGTGCTCAATCGAGTCGTTTCACCTTCGACGCTGCCGGGCATTGAGGACTACGAGATAATAGACGGACAGCAAAGGCTTACCACGGCGTTCATCCTTACATGTGCCATATACAAAAGGCTTTTGGAAATAGGTACCGACGAGGCGATTAATAGATCGAATTATGTTCTGAACCGCTTTCTTACTTCTGTTGATGCAAGCAACGGGAGAACTAACAAGATCTCGAATCCGGACCACGAGCACGAGATAGCCAGCCTCCTCCAGTGTTGTCGCGAGGTGGGCAAACTGGATGATTCGAATGTCTTCTCACCGGCATTTGTCTACTTTCAGACGGAACTTAAGGACAAAAATCTGAAAGAAATCGACGGCTTCCTGAACAAGATGATGGACGCAACGGTAATCGAAATCATTTCAACTGACGACGAAGAGATTTACAACATCTTCGAAGTGCTGAATGCGCGTGGCCGTCAGCTGAAGCAAATAGAGTTGCTTAAGAATCATGTGTTGAAGTATCTTCAGCCGAGGACAGACGACTTTATGGACAAAGCTAAGGAGGATTGGCAGATTGTCATGGAATCTGTCTCCCCTTATTCCGACCCTGATGATTTTATCAACCATTTTGCTAAAGCATATCTCAAGAAAAACGCAGTAAACGCTGGAGAGGTATATCGTCTTATCAAGGAAGAGGTTAGGATAACCGACTTGCGTCAATTTCTTGATGACTTGAAAGAGTTTTCCTTGTGCTATAGCGATATGCTCAGCAGCGAGTCTTCCGAAATCGCCTACTTCAAAATTAAGCACAACAAGCAGATACGCCCGCTTCTTGCTTCGATTATCCTTCAGCAAAGAAGAGGGCTGATTGATGATGGTTTGGCGCAAAAAGCGTTGGCGGCGTTAAGAAACTTTTTCTTTATCTTTAATGCGCTAGATTTAACAAGCAATCGAACAGACCGTCCTGTGACATTAGCGGCTTATGGCGTATATCATGCGCGCACGGCAACTGAATTTCGCATTGTTCTCACAGACTTGTTAGCCAAGCTTGCGACGCATGTCGATATGCAAGCGTTTGCTGGGCATTTGCTCACCAACAACTCTTTACATTATTCGACAAAGACACAGATTCTGAAAAAGAACTCAAAGCTCGTTCGCTATGTGCTTGCGGCTTACTGCAATGCTTTCCAAGTTGATTTGGACGTTAGCCCGGATGCGTTGACGATAGAACATCTGGTTCCCGATGATGGCATGTCTCAAACAACTGCGTTAGCGAACCTCACGTTAACGAGTGCTTCGGTCAATCAGAAGAAGCTTGGGGCAAGACCGATTGGGGAGAAACTGCAAATTTTGAGCGAAGTGTCCAATCTTGAGGTCAACAAGAGGCTTGGAAGATTTGTTTTGGATGACGGGTCGTTTGATCTTTCAACGAGGAACGAAGAAATAGCGAAAGACCTTATTGAGATAGTGTTCCCATTCAATCCTTATTGCTTTGGTGTTGACGAAGAGCAGCTGGGTGAATACCACAGACTGGAAAAATTGCTTGCTAGTGATGATGAATTGCTTGAGTTGTTGCACGAAACGGGAATCGGTTTCAAAGCTAGGTTGGAGAATGATCAATCGCTTTGTGAGGCATTGGATAGGTATAAATCCCTGGAGAAAAAAGCGGGAGGCGAATAGGCATAATGGCCATTAATTTCGAGCCCAAGAACATCATCGTCACGGGCGGCTGCGGCTTCATCGGCAGCAACTTCGTGCATCATGTGGTGCGGGAGCACCCCGATGTGCACGTGACCGTGCTCGACAAGCTGACCTACGCCGGCAACCGCGAGAACATCGCGGGCCTTCCCGCCGACCGCGTGGAGCTCGTGGTCGGCGACATCTGCGACGCCGAGCTGCTGGACAGGATTGTCCCCGGCCACGACGCCATCGTGCACTACGCCGCCGAGTCCCACAACGACAACTCCATCGCGGACCCCGAGCCCTTCCTTCGCACCAACGTCGAGGGCACCTTCCGGCTGCTCGAGGCCGTGCGCAAGCACGGGATCCGCTACCACCACGTCTCGACCGACGAGGTCTACGGCGACCTGGCGTTAGACGACCCGGCGCGCTTCACCGAGTCCACGCCCTACAAGCCCAGCTCCCCTTACAGTTCCACCAAGGCGGCCTCCGACATGCTCGTGCGCGCCTGGACCCGCACCTACGGCCTGCGCACCACGATCTCGAACTGCTCGAACAACTACGGCCCCTACCAGCACGTCGAGAAGTTCATCCCGCGCCAGATCACCAACATCATCGACGGCGTGCGCCCCAAGCTCTACGGCAAGGGCGAGAACGTGCGCGACTGGATCCACACCGAGGACCACTCGAGCGCCGTGTGGACCATCCTCACGAAGGGCCGCATGGGCGAGACCTATCTGATCGGCGCCGACGGCGAGAGGAACAACATCACGGTCCTGCGCATGATCCTGGAGATGATGGGCAAGGACCCCGACGACTTCGACTGGGTCCGCGACCGCCCCGGCCACGACCGCCGCTACGCCATCGATTCCACGAAGCTGCAGACCGAGCTCGGCTGGCGACCGGCGCACAACGACTTCGCCGAGGGCCTCAGGCAGACCATCGAGTGGTACCGCGACAACGAGTCCTGGTGGCGCCCGGCCAAGGCGGCCACCGAGGCAAGGTATAAGGCGCAGGGGCAATAGTGCCGTTTGCTCCGAGATGGCGCTAGCGAGGTGAGGCGTTGTGCGTGAGCATAGGTTTGAAGCAGCGGTTGCGCTCCCAAAAGAAGATTATTCGTTAGGTTCGCCAGTACGTGTTAACAACCAATGGATTCGCAAAAAAGATGATGACTCCAAGGGGTTGTTTGTAAGATCTTCATGGGTAAAGATATCGACCGAAGAAGGCTCTGTTTATCGTCAAGTTAGAGGTGGCAGCCAAAAGGGTCTTACGGCTAAATCAATCGCTTTAGACTATGATGCGCGTGAGATTCTTGGTCTAAAAAAGTGCAATCGAGTCGAAGGGTGTGACTACAATACATATTCGCCAAAAGGAGGGGCTATTGCTGTAAAGGCGGTCAGTGGCCCTGTGGTTTTGATTGCATTGTGGAATCACCATGACTATGCGTATAGAATTGCAACCCGCATTTCGCTTGTGGCTATGGCGGTGTCGCTTATTGGGCTAGTAATCAGCGTAATAGGGTGCTTTGCAGGGTAGCTATCGTGTTGTTAGACATGGTTAGGCTTAAGCCGCCGATTGATATAGCTGATACGAATGTTAAAGCATCAGCGTAGGTTAGTTAATTGCCTCTCGGGTTTTCTGCTTCGTCAGAGAAAGCCTTGGGAGGCAATTGCCATTTGTGGTTGTTGAGGGCACGTATCAATGCTTTTGCGCAAATTCCGCCAGCCATCGGCTGGCTACTCCTCGAGCAGAGTCGCGGTCGGTTAACGCCGGAAGCATCATTCGCTGTCGGTGACGCATTTCAAACGGGCGGCAACCAGCAATCAGTGAGGATTTCCCGTCGGGGAACGTGCCGACGACGCGGGTGCGCCGCCTGATCTCCCCGTTGAGCCGCTCGATGGCGTTGTTCGTGCGTATGCGCAACCAATGCTCGCGGGGCACCTCGCAGTACGTCAGCGTCTCGGCGAAGCCTTCGCGCACGACCTTGGCGGCCTCTTTCAGCTTCATCGACTCGAGCTTGGCGGCCACTGACCCCGCCTTGGCCGATGCCGCCTTGCGCGACTCCATGGCGTGGATGGCCTTGAGCATGGCCGCGACCTGCGAACGCTTCGATTTGGGGACCTTGGCCAGCGCGTTGCGGTAGAAGCGCGCCGTGCAGCGCTGGTATTTGGCCTCGGGGAACACCTCGGCGATCGAGCCCACCATGCCGGCGGCCTTGTCGCCGGTGAACATGCGCACGCCGCGAAGGCCGCGCGGCTTCAGCTACGACGGGAAGCCGCGCCAGCACTCCTTTGAATCCGTGAAGCCCTCGGCGCAGCCGATGACCTCGCGGTAGCCGTCCTCGTTCACGCAGATTACCACCATGACCGCGACGTTCTCGCAGGAGCCGCCCCAGCTTCGCTTCAGGTAGATGTCGTCGATGTAGACGTACGGGTATTCGCAGGCCAGAGGCCGGCATCTCCATTCGTCCACGGCCTTGAACGCTTTGTCGTTGAGGTTGGAGACCGTGCCGGCGGAAACGCCCGCGCCCCAGAGGATCTCGCTGACGTCCTCGATGCGCCGCGTCGACACGCCGGCCAGGCGCATCTCGATGATGGCCTCCTCGACCGACGTCTCGCGCCTTTTGTAGCGCTCGATGACGGCGGTGGCGAACCTCATCCCCTTGA
>ERZ1034917.385-NODE-385-length-41351-cov-6.424351_pt1 | contig 41351 bp, 34 predicted proteins | sample MGYA00520605_ERZ1034917 | MGnify/ENA primary metagenome ERZ1034917 (study PRJEB33766, sample SAMN09781784) | gut metagenome | biome: gut microbiome | host: Homo sapiens | place: Madagascar | study: EMG produced TPA metagenomics assembly of the PRJNA485056 data set... | reverse complement strand
TCGGTGGGCTTATTCACCAGCAGCTCGCTGTATTCCAGCACGACGGGCCTGCTCGGCGCGGCAGCCTCGTTCAGCGTGAGGATGAGCTTCTCATTTTCCCCAGCCCGGAACTTCAGGGTGAAGCGGTACGTGCCGTCGTTCTTCTTACCGAAACCGTAGGTCGTGGCATCGATCTTCTCAGGTGAGAGCTTTTCGTCATTAGCGGTGAGGCTGATCTTGGCGGGGTCGTTGACGAAGTCGAAGTCAGCGCCAATGAAGTCCTCAACGGTCGAGCCGGCAGCAATCTTGTCCACGAGCTTGGCTTTAATCTCGGCAAAGTTGGTGTCGAGCTCGCCTTTGTTCGTGTTCCTGGCAAGATACTTCAGGAAGTTCGAACCATCGAAGTCGGCCTTGTTCTTGAAGTAAACGTTCATATCGTAGCCAGCATTTGCCATCGCCTGGAACGTATCGTCCGCGCTGATGTAGGCAACATCGCTGTTGCACGGCGCGTTCGCGTCAAGCGGGATGGGGTTCGTGGTGCCGTTGTTGGCCGCCTCGACGGTGTACTCGTAGTCGTATTGCGCCCAGTTCTTGTCGGAGTTTTCGTACTGATCGCGATAATAAGCGAGGTACTCGCTAAGCTTCTGCGGGCTTGTCATAGCCTGCGAGAAGATGAAGTTGGAGCTGTCGGAGAACTTCTTCCAGGCGTTATTGAGATTGTACTCGCGAGACTGCCACTCCCAGATACCGCCCATTTTGTTCGATCCATATGGGTATGCAGCGCCGGTCTCTGGATTCGTCTGCTTGGTTGGATCGCCAAACGACCTCGTATAGGGTTTGGTGTAATCGCCATTCTTGCAGTAAAGGTAGGTTGCGCCGTCGCTAATCAGGATGACGTGCTTGTTCTCGGGCTTAGCGGCAGTGTCTGCGTCGAGGATGCTCTTTGCGGCAAGAAGGCCGGCGTCCATGTTGGTGCCGTGTTCCACCTGCGAGTTCATTGCGTTCAGGATGTCATCATAGCCCGTGACGACGTCGGTCAGCGGCTGCTGGATGTTACCGACCTTGTTGAAGAGGACGACGCCGACCTTGATGTTGAGGCCGTCGGCCTTCGCCTTCTGGTTGATTTCCTCAAGGAATGCCTTGGCCTGCTTGTAGATGTCCATCTGCGCAGAGGCGCCGGACTTGTCCAGCACGAACACGACGTCAGCAGGCTCAGCCTCACGTTGTCCAGGGAACGAAAGGGCGACCTTCGTTCCCAGGTTCTTGTCGAGCTCTGTTGCGGTCTTAACGTTTTGCGTTAGCGCTGTGGGCTGATCCGTTGCCCCCGGAATATCCTCAGCAGTGGCTTGGGGGGGGGGTAATCACTGATACCCCAAACGTCAAGGCTGCGACTGTGCAAACTGCAGCAGCGCGTTTTAAGCCATTAAATAGCTTTCTAGGATATGGCATGGTACCTGCCTCCTTTTCTCCCCCAATAGAGACAAGATTGCAAAGTGCAGTCGCGTTTATTGGGATCTTAGATTGAGATGATTTGCGGTTGTTTTAGTATAGCTCGCGGGAGGCGTAAGCTATAAGATGTTGTGCAAAAAATGTGTGAATGGTAGCAGTATCATTAAAAATTTTCGGTGAATATGTTCTACGGGTTCGTGCTTATCGATGAAACTGGGTTTACGGCGCATCATCGTGCGACGATCTGCAGAGGGATTTCGGTAACTTTCCGAAAAATATGACTTAATATATCGAAATAAAGAAAGTCCTCCGAAGAGGGCTTTTGGCAAGTCAATGAGTCCCCTACGGGACGCCCGCTGGAAAGCGGGCATTTATGGCAAAGCCGTATTTTGACTCGCAGTGTCGATCCGACTGGTAATCGGAGACGACGCCACTGTACCACAACCGAAAGGGGAATGGCGTGAACTTACGTAATTTCAAGGGTGAGTACAATATCGGTCTCGATATGGGAACGGGATCGGTTGGTTGGGCGGTAACCGACGAAAACGGTCAGCTTCTTCATTTCAAGAAGCAGCCAACGTGGGGAAGCCGCTTGTTCGACAGCGCGCAGACCGCGGCCGCCGCACGTACCCCTCGCGGTCAACGCAGGCGCTACGTACGTCGTCGGTGGCGTCTCGATCTTTTGCAGAGATTGATGCAGGAGGAAGTCGAGCGCGTAGACCCCGATTTCTTTATGCGCCTTCGCCAATCGCGTCTTGTAAATGAAGATCCGAACAAGACAACGTCGAATTACCGTTGGCCCCTTTTCAACGGAGATGATTTCAACGAGATCGAATACTACGATCGTTTTCCGACCATCTACCATCTGCGAAAGTGGTTGATGGAAACGGACGAACAGGCTGATATCCGCCTTATCTACTTGGCATTTCACAACATCGTGAAATGCAGGGGAAACTTCTTGCGCGAGGGTCAGAAACTATCGGCTAAGAACGCAAAGCCCGATACCGCCGTTGCGGATTTTTGCGAGGCTCTGAAAAACTGGTGCGAGAGCAAAGAAGGGGAGTGCGGGTCGCTCGACAAGACCGGCATCCTTGAAGTGCTTACCGCAAGCGGAATGCGCCCGTCCGATCGTTCGTCTGCGCTTGTGGGATTGCTGCCCGTTTCGTTTGGCGATGGCGACAAAACTGCTGATAAGAAGCTGAAAAACGCTCTTGCGAAAGCGATGGTCGGACTGAAGGTCGAGTTCAAGGATATCTTCGGTGACATCGCTGCCGACAATACTAAAGCGTCGCTTTCTCAGGATGAGGAAATAGAGGCTTTGCTTGAAGCATGCCCCGATGATGGCAAGGAGCTATTCGGGGCACTTCAGAAGGTGTACTCGGCGTTCGTGCTTCAAGGTTTGTTGTCGTATGCTCCCGGAGAAACTATCTCTTCGAATATGGTTGCTAAGTACAACCAGTACGCCAGCGATCTTAAAACGCTTAAGGACTTGGTGCGCGATTATGCCCATGATTCTTATAGCGACTTCTTTAGAGGCCCTACATACGAGGATGGAAGTGGATACGACCAGTTCAAAGCGGAAGGTTATACACGTTACAACCTGGGTAAAACTTCGTATGACGATTTTGCAAAAGAGGTAAAAATCCTTTTTGCTGGCTCTGCTGCCGAAACGGACGGGCGATATGCGACCATGATGGAGTCCTTCGAGACTCAACATTTTCTCCGTCGCCTGAAAACCAGCGACAATGGCAGCATTTGCTATCAGCTGCATCTTGAGGAAATGGAAGCGATTATCGAGAACCAAGCGCGGTTCTACTCGATGCTTGCCAACGAAAAAGAGAAGCTGCTGTCGCTCGTCGAGTTCCACATTCCTTATTATGTTGGACCCCTTACGCAGCGCAATGCTCGCATGGATGCGCACGGAAAACCTCGTTTTGCATGGTCGGAGCGCAAACCTGGTACCGATGGGGTTGCGATTACGCCGTGGAACTGGGAGAACGTTATCGACAAGAATCTTAGCGCCGAAAAGTTCATTAAGCGCATGACGGGAATCTGCACGTATCTTCAAGGCGAAGACGTGCTGCCGAAGTCGTCGCTTCTTTATGAGGAGTTTTGTTTCCTGAACGAGCTAAACGGGATGAAATACTCGCTTGATGGCGACAAGGAGTATCGCTTCGATGCCGCTCAACGACGGGAAATGGTAGAAGAGTTTCGTAAGAAACCGGGTCGAGTGACCAATGTAAAGATCCAGTCTTGGCTTGCCTCTAACGGCTACGGCTCATCGGCAAGGGTGAAGGGTGGACAAAACGAATCTGGAATGGAGTCCAAGTTTGCCTCGTACTCTTTCTTCGCGAATGAGATTTTTGGGACTGGCGAGATTGCTGAGGGTGATCGCGCTATGGTCGAGGAGGTCATTCTTTGGAGCACCCTGTTCGAAGACCGCTCCATTTTGAAGGAGAAGCTCGAAGAGAAATACGGCGATAGGGGCGAAGCTCGCTTAAATGCCGATCAGATAAAAAAGATCTGCAAGAAACGTTTTGCTGGTTGGGGACGTTTGTCGGAAATGTTTTTGACTGGCATTAAGGTTGATACCCAGCTTGGGAAGACGTTCATTATGGATGTTCTGCGTGAAGGCGATCCGAATGCAGACTCGAGGCGTGGCCGCTCCATGGTATTGCTGGACATGCGCCTGCGAATATTTTCATTGAGGTTACGCGAGATGAGGAGCCTGGTAAAAAGGGTCGCCGCACTAAACGCCGTTATGGCCAGCTGAAAGAGGCGCTTTCGGCATTTAAGAAGGATGATCCCCAAATTTGGAAAGAAATACAGGCGGTTGGCGCGGGTGATTTGGACGAGCGGCTCACCCTGTATTTTATGCAGAGGGGTAAATGCTTGTACTCGGGAACGCCCATCGACATCAATCAGCTTTTCAATACGGGGTTGTATGAGGTTGATCACATCCTCCCGCGTTCCTACATCAAAGATGACAGCCTTGAGAACAAAGCGCTTGTATTACGTGAGTTCAATCAGCGCAAAACCGACTCGATGTTGCTTGACGATGGCATTCGTGCGAAGATGGCCGGCTTCTGGAAAACGCTTCTTGATGCGAAACTGATTGGCGAGAAGAAGTACAACAACCTTATGCGCTCCGCTGTAAGCGAGAATGCAATGCGTGGATTCATTGCGCGCCAGTTGGTCGAGACGAGCCAGATGGTGAAGTTGACGCAGTCATTGCTTTCCGCGAAGTACCCCGACACTAAAATCACTCCTGTGAAAGCCAGCATGTCTCACAGCTTGCGTGAAGCGGCTGGGTTGGTGAAGTGCCGTGAAGCGAATGACTTTCATCACGCTCACGACGCATTCTTGGCTTACAGGGTTGGTTTGTTCGTACGTCAGTGGTATCCGGATATGTACGATCAGCCCATTCGTTACACGCGCGCTATGAAGAAATATGTAAAGGAGCAAGCGGAGGAGTTTGCGAAGAGTCGTCTTATGCCTGGCTCGAGCGGTTTCGTTGTTGGCCGCTTTATGAGTTCTTTCGTTGATGCGGATACCGGTGAGCTTTGGGAAGGATCCGAAGAGGTCGAGGGTATTCGCCGCGCGTTGAATTATCGTCAGTGTTATATCTCTCGTATGCCTACGGAAGACTCGGGCGCGTTTTGGAGGGGGACTGTCTATTCGCCGCGAGATCCTAGCAAGGGAGAAAAGTTGTCGTTGCCTTTAAAGGACGACCTTAACCCACATGTGTACGGGGGTTATTCTGAGCTAAAGTTTGCATATTTTTTCATTTACGAGGCGACTGACAAAAAGGGTCGCGTAGTGTTTCGTTTCTCTCAGGTACCAGTTTGGCTCGCGTCGCGCGTCACCGACAATGACGCTCTGGAGAGCTATGCACGGGAGCTTGCGGTAGTTGAGAACCTTTCGTTTGTCGCCGTTCGACGCTCGAAAATCCTTAAAAAACAGTTGGTGGAGATAGACGGAGAGAGGTTGTTTATAACGGGTTCTGAAGAGGTGCGTAATGCGTGTCAATTCGCTTTCGATAGCGATGAGACATCACTTGTATGCAGGATGATTCGGGACACTGGCGGGGATGAGGACTCTGCGGCTTCTTTATCCCATGAGTGCGATATGTTACTTGTCTGTTTGGCTGAGCGTGGTAAGAAGATTGCAAAGGGGTTGATGGAAAAACTATCCCTCGAAGCGCGTTATGAGGCATTCTCTCGCTTGGATTACAAAGATAAAAGAGTCCTCCTTCTGCAGTTGATCGCAATAGTGAATGCGGCTGATAGGCAGATTGACCTTTCGAAAGTTGGAGGGGCCAAGACGGCTGGGCAGTACAAAGTTGCCTTCAATAAGAAACTGAATGATCCCAATATCGATTTCTATATTATTGATCAGTCGGTAACGGGCATGTTTGAGCGGAGGACGCGAGTTGGCTTTTAGAAGCGTCGTTATCGCGAGTCCTTGCAAGCTTTCCTACAAGGGAGGCTATTTGGTGGTGCGTAAGGAAGATGATACGACGAAGGTTCACCTATCAGAGGTTTCGTCTATCGTCCTTCAGACGAACCAGGTGTATATAAGCGCCTATTTGCTTTCCGAACTCGCCAAAGAGAAGATATCGTTTGTTGTAGCCGACGAGAAATGCAGTCCTATTGGCCATTATTTACCGTTGTATGGCTCTCATAACACAAGCAAAAGAATCGCGGAGCAGCTTGAGTGGGGCGAGCCGATCAAGAAGCGGGTTTGGCAGCGTGTGGTGAAGGACAAAATCGCCCATCAAGGCATGATTCTCAATGCCAGGGCACGTGAAACCGAAGGAGAAGTGCTTCTTGGTCTCGTTTCTGAGGTTCGGTCTGGTGACACTACGAACCGCGAAGCAAGCGCTGCTCGTATATATTTTCAAGCTTTGTTTGGTCCGGGATTTTCGCGCGATGATGATACGCCAGTGAATGCTGCCTTGAATTACGGTTACAGCATTTTGCTTTCCGCAGTAAGCCGCGAAATCGTGTCTCGTGGCTATTTGACCCAATGCGGAATTTGCCACCGAAACGAATACAACCAGTTCAACTTAAGCTGCGATTTGATGGAGCCATTCAGGCCTATTGTTGATAGGCTGGTCTTCGACAATATTGGGGATTCGTTTGAAAAAGAAGATAGATATCTTCTTGTGGATATGCTTAACCAGTCCGTTTCCTATCGCGGCGGCATGTATCGGATCGGATCGGTTATCGGACTTTACGTTCAAGATTGTTTTGCTGCCCTAAACAGAAGGCTGTCAATTGACGAGATCGAACCCTTCGATGTCTTATGAGTGAGTCAAGGAGGGTTCGGTATATGAGATTAGTGCTGTTCTTTGATCTTCCAGTTGATACGGCTAAAAACCGGCGGGATTATCGTCTGTTTAGAAAGTTTCTGCTTAAGGACGGGTATCTTCCCCTCCAGGAGTCGGTTTATTCAAAGCTTGTTGTTAACGATGCTGCAGCAGGTGGGGCTATAGCTCGCGTGAGGAAGAACAGGCCGCCTGCGGGACTCGTTCAGATTCTCAAGGTTACGGAAAGCCAATTTGCAACGATGGAGTACATTACCGGGACCCGAGTGGAACATGATGAGGTTGATAGCATAGAAGAATTGCTGGTGCTATGAGATTAGCGTTTGATGGACTCGAGGGCGCTGTTAATTTCGCGCCTGGCTACGTTTCGGTTTTGCAGATTGAGAATGGCTCACTATTTGCAAGAATCGCTAGGTCACTCGATTCGCTCGAGGGACGTTTTGCAATGGAACCATACACTTTTTGGGATGGCGATCGAGAAGAAAAAACCCTCCTCGGCGCTTCTGATGGTTTCCGATCCATTGCATTTGCCTTGGGACGATCGCTCTCTTATCGGAGAAGTTTTCAAGAGAATCGAACGCGAGTTTCTTGAAGATGAAGAGCTTCGACACGTGGTCGAGAAGCTCGATTCTTCATTGGCCGAGAGGTTGATGGAACTCGGGCTTGGAATGAATTCAGACTACGGGTTCGGATTAGAATGGGATCTAAAGCGTTATTTGAAGTTTCGCGGCTTCGGCGTTGGTGAAAGATCCGACGCGTTGTTCCTTGATAATTTAATCAATTTCTTATCTTTAGCTCTTGACGCAGGTTGTGATAAGGTCATTGTATTCGTGAACCTTAAATCTTTTTTGACGAAAGACGAGGTCAAAAAGCTATACGACTACGTTTTTTATTCAAAGTTGAAAGTGATGCTGCTCGAAAACGCGTCGGATGCCAACAAGTATGAATACGAGCGTAAAACAGTAGTTGACCTGCTATTTCTTGAGCATTGATTCGTTATGCGGTCAGATCGGCTGTCCTACTCGCAGTGGGGATTTTGCTTCAATGGTTTTGGAGCGGTGTCGATCTGACTGGTAATCAAACCGACAATTAAGTACTAAGGAATCAAGTACGTTTTGGAGCGGTGTCGATCTGACTGGTAATCAAACGGCATTTCAGGAAACTTGCATAAGACCGTCAGTTTTGGAGCGGTGTCGATCTGACTGGTAATCAAACCATGGTGAATTTTTGCAAACACCTGATAAGTTTTGGAGCGGTGTCGATCTGACTGGTAATCAAACGGCATTTCAGGAAACTTGCATAAGACCGTCAGTTTTGGAGCGGTGTCGATCTGACTGGTAATCAAACTGTCCTTGTCATACTCAGACAATGCGTTCTGTTTTGGAGCGGTGTCGATCTGACTGGTAATCAAACCTAGCAGCTGCCGCCTTGGTCTGCTTCCCCGTTTTGGAGCGGTGTCGATCTGACTGGTAATCAAACCATGCGGTAATCCACAGCGTCCGTCGCTCGTTTTGGAGCGGTGTCGATCTGACTGGTAATCAAACCGGCAACGCGTCCCTGTGCTTCCCGTGCAGTTTTGGGGCGCAGTTCAACATGGATTGAGCTTTTGCTATTGCTTCTTGAGAAGCTCGATGATTACCGCAATCGGAGTGATCAGAATCAAGAAGATAGTATACAGAAAAGTCATGATCCTTCCTTGCCCCGAACCGTTCGTTCATTCATTTCTTAAAGAGCGCGGATGGATAACCTTAGCTTAAATGTGGCGTGATTGCTTATTGGGCATTTTATCTGCTCTCCTATAAATAAGTGTCTATGCGGTGGGACAGATATTGCAAGGTTGACCGTCGTTTATGTTTACGGTTTTTCTCACGACGTATCAACCTATGGCAACGTTTTGTAAGCAAGGGACGTCAAGACTGATCTTCAGAGACGCACGCGGTCCCTGCTAGAATTTCAGCAGGGTTCTTAGTCCATCGATGGGAGGGTGACATGCCGTCGTCACAAAGCGAGCTCGCGAAAGCAATTGCGCACGCTGCTCACGAAGGCCAGCTTGATAAAGCGGGGAAGCCCTACATTGAGCATCCTCGCACTGTTGCAGATGCAGTCGAAGGCGATACGGCAAAGGCGGTTGCATGGCTTCACGACGTGGTAGAAGACAGCTCGATGACTTTCGAAGACCTAAAGGCCGAAGGGATAACGCCCGAGATCATTAACCATGTTCGCCTGCTTACCCACGACAAGTCTGTGCCATACTTGGACTACATCGCGGCAATAAAGGGCGATCCGGTGGCGCGCGAGGTGAAGCTAGCCGATTTGCGTCATAACTCCGATTTGAGCCGCTTGAATACGATTACCGATAAAGATCGCGAACGTCTTGCCAAATACCAACAGGCTATGGAGTTGCTGCTTTCGTAGCGGTGCTTACAGTGAGTCCTTGTGGGTGCGCTCATAATGATCGAGTCGATCGAGCGCGATCTGTTCCGAAAGCTCGCGCACCTTGGTCTGCAGCTCCGAAACCGTGCGGCTTGAGTGATAGCTTTTCACAAACAGCACGAAAATGAAGAACAGAAAGATGAAGTTCTGCGTAGACTGGATGCCCGTGATGTTGGCCAGGAAGTCGCCGATCTGGGGAAACAGCGCCAACAGCACGATGATCAGCGTTAGGAACGCCCAGGAAATGGTGTCCTCGATGCGCATTTTCGATTTCTTGATGCTGCGCAGCATGAATGCAGCCATAGCAAAAGCGGCGGCGATAAGGAGGATTCGAAGGGCGATGGACATCTTGAGACCTATCTATCTGCAGGTTTGGTTAATCGGGGACGGTTCACTGATTGAAGAGAACCTAGGGTTGTGTGTGCCTAGGCGTTGTCAGCCGTGTTGTCTTAGCGGAAGAACTGGATGAACAGCACTGAAAGAGCCATGCGCGTCATGTATGCAACGGATGAACGCAGGTTCAAGTAGCTTTCTCCGGCAATGCGTTCGGCCATTTCCACCTGCACTTCCGAGACCTCAAGGCCGTGCTTGCGCATAAGCCAAGCGACGGTATCGGGCTCGGGGCCAAGATTCGGGCCCGAGCTGAGGATTTTCAGCGCTTTGCGGTTGTAGCAGCGCATGCCCGAGGTGGGGTCTTTGATGGTCTTTCTCGTAGTGAGCTTGATCATGAACTGGATAAGGTTGCTGCCGAACATGCGCATGGTATTTGGCTTGGTTTCGGTAACGAAACGCGAGCCGATGACGATGTCGCTGTGCTCAAGCTCGGCAACGAGAGAGTCAAGGTATTTTGGAAGGTGCTGGCCGTCTGCGTCGAACTGGATCGCGCAATCGTAGCCATGAGAGACGGCGTATTTGGTGCCAGCTTGGAATGCGCCGGCAAGACCCAAGTTAATGGGCAGGTCCAAGAAGCGGTATCCGTGTTCGCGGCAGATATCGGCGGTGCCGTCGCGTGAGCCGTCGTTAACTATGACGTAGTCGTAGTTCGGGTAATTCTGAATGAGGTCGTCTACGACGCGCTCAATGTTCTCGGCCTCGTTGTAGGCCGGGATGATCAGCAGTGCACGCATGCTTGCCTTCCGATGGTTCGTTGTCGAAGCAATGGGTTCGCGAACTTCGGCCAGATGCGCGAAGTTGCAGTTGAGTACAGCATTCCCTGAAGGCAGAGTATACAATACGAACGCATGCGCTGCATGTTTCGCGCGCGTTTACACATCGAGTGAACTAATGCAACGGGGGATTTCCTTGCTTAAACGTATTTCAATCTGGTCGGCTTTGTACTTACCCCACACCGGCGGGGTCGAGAATTTCACGGTCCACGTCTCGTCTGTGCTTGCAAAGCGAGGGTTTCAAGTGCAGATCGTCACATCGCGCATCGATGATTCCCCTGAACATGAAGTAACAGACGAGGGGGTGGATGTTTGGCGTCTGCCGTGCCGCCCCCTGATGAATGGTCGTTTGCCCATCCCAAGTAGGAACGCACGTTACCGTGAGCTTGTGGCAAAGGTCGAGGCGTTCGCCCCCGACGCAGTGTTGGTGAACACGCGTTTTTACGGGCATTCGCTTGAGGCGTTGCGCTTCGCGCGCAAGATGAATGCGAAAGCCGCTGTGCTTGACCATGGCTCCGCTCATCTTGTTTTGGGAAACCCCGCCGCTGATGCCGTGCTGGCGGCGTACGAGCACGCTATCACGGCGAGGGCGAAATCATTCAACCCCGATTTCTACGGCATTTCTCAGAAGAGCAGCGAGTGGCTGACCCATTTCGGCATCAGTGCGAAGGGCATTATTCAGAACGCTATCGATGCGCCGACGTTTCGCGATGGGGCATCCTCGCGCGACTTTCGTTCGGAGCTTGGCTTTGCTCCCGATGACGTGGTAGTTGTATTTTGCGGCAGGCTTGTTCCCGAGAAAGGTGCCGATGCCCTTGTTCGTGCGGGCGAGTTTCTTGCAGGGGAGGGTGCGACCGGCGGTTGTGTTCGTCTTGTTTTCGCGGGCGATGGCCCCATGCGCACGCAGCTAGAATCCGAAATTGCGGCGAAGCTTCCCCCTAGCGGTCCTGTGACGGCGCATCTTCTGGGAAATACCGCCCCGATAGATTTGGCCGCTCTGTTTCTGCAGAGTAATCTGTTCTGCCTTCCTACGCGTTCCGAGGGGTTTTGCACCTCGCTTTTGGAAGCTTCGGCATGCGCCTTGCCGTCGGTCATTCCCGACGTTGGCGGTGCTCGCGAGCTCATTCCTTCTGCCGAGTACGGCTTCATCATGCCTGGCAGAGCTGCCGAGGTCACCGCGCAGGCTTTGAGGGAGGCCATTTCGCTTGGTGCAGATCAGCTTGGTGCGATGGGCTTGCGAGCCCGCGACAGGGTGGAGGCGGTGGCTTCATGGAACGACACCGCCGACGCTGTTCTTGCGGCTTTTGCGTGAGCGGTTCATAGAATGTAAGCCTGTGGTAAAATTGAACACTGCCTTCTTCAAGTGGGCTTACATGTTCAATTTTGCGCTGAGCTGCAGCTAGCTTCGCGCTTTGCGAGACACAGGTGCATCTATGCTATCTAAACAAGAGTTTCTGATTCTTACGTCGCTGCTCAAGCAGCCTGAAAGCACCCAGCGCGAAATCGCTGAGGCTGTAGGGATTTCGCTTGGTACCGTGAATGCTGCCGTCAAAACGCTGCGCGAGAACGGATGCCTTGACAACTACAACGTTACCGAGGCGGGCCTGAAAGCGCTCGAGCCTTACAGGGTGGAAAACGCCATCATCATGGCTGCGGGCATGTCCTCCCGTTTCGCTCCTATTTCGTATGAGCGCCCGAAGGGCGTCCTTACTGTTCGCGGCGAGGTTCTGATCGAGCGTCAGATCCGCCAGCTCAAAGAGGCGGGCATCAACGACATCACGGTTGTCGTCGGCTATTGCAAGGAGCAGTTCTTTTATCTGGAGGACGAGTTCGGCGTGACCATTCGCGTGAACGAGCATTACGCTACGCGCAATAACAACTCCACGCTTATGCTTGTTAAGGAAAAGTTGGGCAATACATACGTGTGCTCCTCGGATGACTATTTTACCGAGAATGTGTTCGAGCCCTATGTTTACGAGGCCTATTATGCGGCTGAGTTCTTCGAGGGCGAAACCAACGAATACTGCATCACCACGGGTGCTCATGACGTTATCACCAAGGTTGAGGTTGGCGGCTGCGATTCGTACGCCATGCTCGGCCATGTTTATTTCGATCGCGCGTTCTCGAAGAAATTCACTTCGATTTTGGTTGACGAGTATGACCTTCCCAGTACGGCTGGCAAGCTGTGGGAAGACATCTACATCGCGCATATCGACGAGCTGCGCATGGTCATGCGCCCGTACCCTAAGGGCGTTCTGAATGAGTTCGACTCTCTTGAAGAGCTGAACGGCTTCGATCCGTCCTTCTTGGACAATGTCGATTCTTCCATTTTGGACAACATTTGCCGCATCATGGAGTGCAAACGCATCGATATCACGGGAATCAAGCCCATCAAGCGGGGACTTACCAATCTTTCGTTCCATTTCGTGGTGCGCGGGAAAGAGTACGTGTACCGTCACCCGGGCGCCGGCACTGAGGAAATCATCAACCGTGAAAGTGAGGCGTATTCGCAAGACGTTGCCCGCGATCTTGGTCTGGACGACACGTTCGTATACGAAGACGGGCATGAGGGCTGGAAGATCTCGCGTTACGTTACCGATTGTGAATTGCTTGATTATCACAACGAAGAGCAGGTTGCTGCAGCAATGCGCATGGCAAGGACCCTTCATTCCTGCGGCAAGGTGTCGAAATGGACCGTCAACGTGCACGAGAATACGCGAGCTCTTATCGAGAAGCTTGATGCCAGCCATCGCTCGTCGTTCCGCGATTTCAAGACGCTCTTCGAGCTTATCGATGGCTTGAATGCCGCGGTGAAGGCCGACGATGTGAAGCCGTGCCTGTGCCACAACGACTTTTACAACCCTAACATCTTGTTTGCAGACGGCAGGGGCTACCTTATCGATTGGGAATACTCAGGTATGTCGGATTACGCCAGCGACCTGGGGACCTTCATTTGCTGCAGCGACTACACCTACGATGAGGCTGTTCGTGTGCTGCATGAATATTTCCAGCGCGAGCCAACCAAGGACGAATTGTTTCATTGCGTGGCATATATCGCCATTTGCAGCTACTACTGGTTCATATGGGCGTTGTACAAGGATGCGTGCGGTGCGCCGGTGGGTGAGTGGCTGTACCTGTGGTACAAGAACGCCAAGGCTTTTGGCAAGAAGGCGAACGAGTTGAAGAGCGCTTAGCCACGCTGAAAAATGCGCGTATGGCGCAGCAGGAAATACGAGTTGCTTACGCAAAGCAAAACTCCTCGGTTGATGTGGTCAGCCGAGGAGTTGTTTATTTTGAGCAGCGAATGCCCTAAGCGCCGCAGTGCGCCGATGGTTGCTAAGAGGGATGGTGGCTAGCGCCCGATGAAGCCTTTGAATGTTTCCATCGTCATGCCAAGGCCGGTGTTCTTCAGGTTGTAAAGGCCCTCGCGAGCCACAACGCCGAAATACGCTGCCTTGCTTTGCGTACGCGGTTGGATTCCTTTGACGGTGGCATAAATGCGCTTCATGCCGGGAGCGATTCTGCCGTCGTCGAACACCAGCCGGTCGTCCATGCGGTCGAACGTCTTCTTAAGCATGGGTTCAAGGCCGGGAGCGTCCATGCCGACATGGTCAAGAACGCCGCCAAGATACGTGAAGGCGCGCTCGTTGAGCGCTTCCAGAATGTCGGGGTCCGACTCGCCCAAGCGATCGACGACATCCTTGATGTCGTTCCAACGCTCAAATGGGACAAGAGTGTTCTTGGTCGCGAACGCCTCGGATTTCTCGGGTGTTTCCTCGCGATAGCAGTAGTAGGGCTGATCGAGGTACGCGATCGTTTTTGCTTGCAGCAGCGTTTCGTATAGGAAGGGATTGTCGGCCCAGCCTGCGCCGGGAATGGGCAGGAAGCAAATGCCGCGTTCCTTTAAGAAATCGGCGCGGTAGATCGCCGACCAGATGGACGGATGATGAGTGAGCAGATGCGTGACGCCCGGATCATGGATGGTGAAGGGCTGCATAGCGGGCTTGATGCGGCTGCGATAGCTGCAGTTGACCTTCCTTTGTTCGGGGGTGTCGGGCATCCAGATGCGCCAGTAAGGCGTCTTCACGATATCGATGTCCTGATCGAACGAGTCTGCATGCGCGATCATGTCGGCAAGCATGTTCGACTCGATCCAATCGTCGGGTTCGAGGATGGCGATGTAGCGACCGTGTGCCTCGGAGATGCCGCGGTTGCAGCTAGCGCCGTAGCCTTCGTTTTGCTTGTCGATGATGCGGATGCGGCTATCTTGGGCGGCGTGAACTTGCATGATCTCAAGCGAGCCGTCGGTTGAGCCGTCGTTGACGCAGATGATCTCGATGGAGCGAAGCGACTGATCGCTTACGCTGTCAAGTGCTTGGTCAAGATAACGCTCGGTATTGAAAATGGGCAGGATCACGCTGACATCGGGTGTCTGGGTATTCTCGGATGCTGCGATGTCGGCAGCTGCATCGTTGGGCGCTTTGCCGTCGTTGTACGTGTAGTATGCGCGATCCATATGGCCTCTATTCGTGGTCGAGCTGACGGTAGGCTTCGCAGACGTCTTTGACGTCGCCGACCATGCGCATGTGACCCTTTTCGATCCATACTGCCTTGCGGCAAACGCGTTCGACCTGATCGATGCTGTGCGAAACGAAAAGGAGCGTGGTGTTGTAGGTGTTGACCAGTTCGTTGATGCGTCGCTCGCACTTTTCTTGGAACAGGAAGTCGCCAACCGACAGCGCCTCGTCAACGACAAGGATGTCGGGAATAGTTGCCGTTGCGACCGAGAACGCTACACGAGCGACCATGCCTGAGGAATAGTTCTTCATGGGCATGTCCAAAAAGTCGCGGACTTCAGCGAAGTCGACGATCTCGTCAAAGCGCTCGTTGATGAACTTCTTGCTGTAACCAAGAAGCGCGCCGTTCAGATAGATGTTCTCGCGGGCGGTGAGCTCCATGTCGAAGCCGGCGCCAAGCTCGATAAGCGGGGCGATGGTGCCACCGATGCTGACGGAGCCCTGAGAGGGTTCAAGAACGCCGGCGATGAGCTTGAGAAGGGTGGATTTGCCCGAGCCGTTCGTGCCGACGATGCCATACACATCGCCTCGGTTGATGGTGAGGTTGATGTCCTCGAGTGCGTGGAACTCCTTGAAGAACAGCTCATGCTTCATCAGCTTGATGAAGTACTCTTTCAACGAGTTCAGCTGCTCGCTTGCGATGTTGAACGTCATGGTGACGTCGCCGACCACAATGATGGGCTCGCCGAGTTTTTCTCCAAAGGCGGTGAAGGATTGTGCCATGGTGCTACCTCGTTGCTAGATGTAGAGGATGAACTTGTTTTCGTTTTTGCGGAAGACCACGAAGCCGATGGCGAAGGTGACGACTGCCATTACGACGCCAAGAGCGAGTTCTCCAAGGCCGGGGACCGTGTTCCACATCATGAAGTCGCGGAACATGGTGACGTAGTGGTATATGGGGTTCCACTCCATGAGCATACGCATCGTGCCGGACAGCAGGTCGACGGGGTAAAACAGCGGGGTTGCGTAGGTCCAGGCCGTCAGTACGACGCCCCACAGATGCATGACGTCGCGGAAGAACACCGACAAAGCCGAAATCAGAAGGCCAAGGCCAGCGCTGAAGATGAATACGAGCAGGGTGATAAGCGGCACGCCCCACAGTGCATGGATGCTGGGAACGACGCGGAAATACACCATAACGCATGCAACGGCAACCAGGGAGATGGCGAAATTGACCAGCTCGAACATGGTTTTCTCAAGCGGGAAGACCATCTTTTCGATGCGCACTTTCTTGATGAGCGATTGCGCTTCGATGATGGAGCTCATGGCTTGCGAGGTGGAGCGGTTCATGAAGTCGAACAGGATCTGACCCAAAATAAGGTACAGCGGAAAGTTCTCGATGCTGAATCGGAACATGTATGAGAACACGGCAGCGAGAACACACATCATAAGAAGCGGGTTCAGAACGCTCCACAGAATGCCAAGCACGCTGCGACGATACTTCAATTTGAAGTCTTTGGTGACCAGCGACTCCAGAACGAACATGTTGTGTTGGAATTCCGTTGGACGCTTAGTGCGCTGAACAGCGGTTTGATTGTCGGCCATGCAGCTTCCCCTTGTCACGCCGCATATGGCATGCGGCCCCATGTGTATAACCTTGCATATTATATCGGCAATCGTAGCCATGTTTCCTATCTAACGAAAATCTACCGTTCTGCGGTGGCTTGCCGTTTTGGGCGGCGTGTTTCGGCCTGTGTTTTGAGATGAACGTAAAACCGCAGGTCGTATATTGTTTTTGCGCTCCAACTGGGGTGCGGGCCCTTTCTTCTGCATGCCCTAGACGGCGTGGATGCCGGCCCCCTTTGCGTGGTCGTTTTGGGACAAAATAGTGTGCATTGCTTGCGTTTACCCTGCCCTTAAAGACGTCTTACATTCGCTTTACAAAGCCTTTCTAGACTCGAATCCCGTAATGGCAAGGAATCTTTTGGGAAGGAGCCTTGCCGGGCCCGGTAAGGGCGAAAGAGGTGTCGCGCAAACAAAGCGCACATGTGAAGGGAGAATAAAAGCAAATGGATCCAACAACCATGATCGTGGTGTGCCTGGTGATCGCGACGGCGCTCATCTTCGACTTCACGAACGGGTTTCATGACACGGCGAATGCAATGGCGACCTCTATCGCCACCGGAGCTCTTAAGCCGAAGACCGCCGTTATGGCGGCGGGAACGCTGAACCTGATCGGTGCGTTCCTTTCCACCGAGGTTGCCAAAACCATCTCGGGCGGCATCATTAACGAGCAAGTTGTGACCATCGCGCCCGCATTTATTCTTGCTGGTTTGATTGGCGCCATTCTTTGGAACCTTATCACGTGGCTTGTTGGCCTTCCTTCCTCTAGCTCGCATGCGCTGTTCGGTGGCCTGGTTGGTGCCGTCATCATCGGCGCTGGAGTTGAGGGTGTTAATTTCGGTGCGGTATTGACCAAGGTTTTGATTCCCGCCCTGGTTTCACCGGTTGTCGCGGGCCTGGCGGCATTTGTCGCTGTGAAGCTTATCTACCGCATCGTGAAGGGCATGAGCGAATCGCAGGTTGATAACGGCTTCCGTCATGGTCAGACCATCACGGCTTGCCTGGTTGCCTTGTCTCACGGCACCAACGACGCTCAGAAGACTATGGGCATCATCACGCTTACCCTTATCGCCACCGGTTTCCAGCCTTCCGGTACCGGCCCCGAGCTTTGGGTTGTTGCCATCTGCGGCCTCTCCATTGCTTTGGGCACCTACATGGGCGGTTGGCGCGTTATCCGCACGTTGGGTAAGGGTCTGACCGAGATCAGCACCCCGCAGGGCTTCGCAGCTGAGGCTGCATCCGCTACCACCATTCTTGTTTCATCGCACTTGGGCTTCGCTCTTTCCACCACGCAGGTTTGCTCGGGCTCGATCATCGGTACCGGTCTGGGCAAGAAAGGCAACGAAGTTAACTGGGGTGTTGCTGCCCGCATGCTGGTTGCGTGGCTGGTCACTTTCCCCTGCGCCGGCATGATGGGTGCGGTTGCCTGCGCTTTGGCCAAGACTGGCATTTGGGGTACCGCGGCTGTAGTCGTGATTGCCTGCGTTGCCGCCGCCGTCATCTTCGCGCTGTCCAAGCGTAATCCCGTGAACAGCAAGAACGTCAATGAAGCTAAGACCGTGAAGGTAACCGCCATTCCTTCCCCGAGCATGGCTCAGGCCGCGTAAAGGAGAACCGCGATGATCATCAAGGAAGTCGCCTCATTCGTAACCGTCCTTGTCGTTGCCGTGGGCATTGCAAGCGCGATTGGCACGCTGTACGCTTCTGGCCTGCGCCTTTGGGCGTCGGGCGAAACCGACACGCAGGGCGAGCATCTGTCTCGTCGTGTTATGTCCGCCGTGTGCTTCGCTGCATGTGTCGCCATCGTGCTGTTCGCCTTGTGGCTTATGATCCCGGTCTTCCATTAACGTTTCGAGGGTCGTTAGTCACCAAACGCATAGAGAACAACGTGAGCCCCGGGCCGCTATTGCGACTCGGGGCTCACTGTTCGGCGATGCGCTTACCAGTGCAGGTGGAAATGTGGAACGGACGGGAGAATATAGGTTATGCCCCCAGCGCACCGCCGCAGTACTCGCAGCGACCACTTGCATCGGGGATGGTGGTGGCGCCGCAGAAGGGGCACGTAACCGCAGTCTTGGGTGCGGCTGCAGCTGCCGCTTGCTCGCGAACTTCCTCACGGACGTGAGTCAGGGCCTCGCGGATCTCCCTTGCTTGGCGTTCGGCTTCGTTGTACTCCGCTGAGAACTGCTCTTCGATGCGCGAATCGTTCACCTTGAACGTGATCTCGTCGAAGTAGGGCGTGTTCACGTGGATGGTGAGGTAGATGTCGTAATCGATGTCGTAGCGCGGTGGGTCGTAGCTTTGCGACTTGCCTTCCTTATCCTTCCAGTGAAGCTCGGTCCTGCTTTCGCGAACTTCGGTGTCGCAACCGGTGACCTGCGAGAAGTCAAGCACATCGGGGTTCGCGTCGCGCCAGCGTGAGTTCCTGGTCACCATGAAGCGTGCCGCGTCCTCGTCCAGCAGCACCTTCACGTCGTTGCCTAAGGTTCTGGTTACGTTGAAGGCCGCTACGCGATCCTTGTTGGCCTCGCGCCAATCAAGCTGGTTGCGGATCTCCTCAACGGTTGAGCTTCTGCGATCGCTGAAATACGGGGAGAGCTTGCTTGCGCATTCCTTGCAGAGGTTGCCGTCTTCAAGCTTGCGGTTGCCCAGAAGGCCAATCTCGCCGCCGCAGATGTCACAGTTTTTCTTTTCGAACATCTTGCCGAAGAATCCCATCGCAATCGCTCCTTCCATTGACGATTGAATGATTTAGTCGTTGATAAAATCATGATGGGAAGGGCGTCGATTGCGAAGTTCCTTACGGCTCAGCAAACCCGATTTCGGAACACCGAATGGCTTATTCTTTTGCGGCATCGCGGCTGTCGTCCATATTGGGCACGATAAGACCGCTCGAAACGGCGTGGACTGCCAGGCGAAGAATATTGTCGTAGCCGGTTTTGGCCAAGATCTCGGAAATATGGCGCTTGACCGTTCCCTCGCTTAGGTAAAGCTCGGCGGCGATCTCCTTGCGCGTTTTGGTTTCGCAGACCAAACGAAGGATGTCGATTTCGACGTCGGTGAGCGAGGCGGTTCCCGAGAAAACGCTTTGCTTTTGGGTGGGGTAGGTGGAGTAGCCCTCCATGGTTGAGCGGACGATGCTTAAAAGGTCAGAGGTTCCCACGTTCTTGTAGACGAAGCTGTCAGCCTTTGCGTCGCGAGCTTGCTCGATGAAGGTGATTTCGGGCATGCCGGTCATGATGATGACCCGTGTCTCGGGGTGCGCTTCTTTGATCTTGCGTGCTGCGACGATGCCGCTCGAATCGTTTTCGGTGCAAACATCCATAAGGACGCAATCAGCTTGCGTTTTCGCTACGGCGTCGATCGAGTCGGCCGCATCGGAAAGGGCGGCGACAACCGTCATGTCGTCTTGGTCGTTCAGGGTGTGCTCAAGCGATTCGCGCAGCATTGCTTGATCTTCGACGAGAATGATGCTGATCATGACGTCTCCTTGCGATGGCGCGTTCATTTATTACCAGTTTACCTGTTTATTGAAATTTTTGCTTTACCACGATGGTGAATGGACCGTACGAGGTCACCGCAAGGGTGCCCCCAAAGCTCTTAGCTGTTTCGTTCATTCCCGGAAGGCCTGTTCCGAAGCGGATTCCTTCGGAAGCTGCAACGCCGTCGTTCGAGATACTGAGCGTGCGCTCCTTGGGAGTTTCGCGGATATCGACGGAAACCCTTTTTGCGTGGCCGTGTTTGACCGCGTTGGTTGATGCTTCTCGGATGATCCGCGTGTAGCCTGCGGCAACAGCAGGATCTTCGGGGAGTAAGCCCGACACCACGATATCGATCCCGATGAGTGAGAACGCGTTGCGAATCGAATCAAGCTCGGCCTGGGTGGTTGGCATTGCATGCGAGTCAAGGTCGGCGGTGATGTCGTGCAGCAGGCTAACCACCTGCTCGAGCTTTTCAGGATCGGAGTCGTTTGATTCCAAGTACCGATGCAGGATGGAAAGACGCTGCCCGATGGTGTCGTGCACGCGCGCCTGCATGTCGACGAGTGCCTTGTTTTGAGCTACTTCCTGAAGTTGGACAAGCGAGGCGTTGAGCTCTCTGTTCTTCACCGTAAGCTCTTCGTTGACTTGTTCGATCTTCTCGTTCAGGCGTTCTTCTTCGGTGACGTCGATGGCGTAGATGCGCCTGCAGGTGGTTTTGCGAATCACCGTTGAATCGCGCACGAACAGCCTTGTTTCGTTTTCATCGATGTGAATTCGGATGCCTTCGGGAAGCACCGCGTCCTTTCGTTCGCAGTTGTTAAGCGCGGTCCACTCCAGCTTTCCCCACAGGTCCGTGGTGTCGGACAGGTCAGTGGCGAAACCCAGCTTCATCAGGCACGAGCGCATGGCGTCGTTCATGTACAGCATCTGGTAGTCGGCCGTTGTCCAGGCGATTCCTTCGGGCAGCTTGTCAAGCGCTTCGACAAGCGACAACAAGGTTGGCTCAGACGAGCGAAGCTTCAGATCTATCCCCAGGTTCAACAAGGTGCGAAACGTGAAATACGACGCGCAAATGATGAGCAGGTACCCGGTGAACCCGCCGACCTTGGCAATGACTGGCGGTGTAGACAAAACCAGCGTGATGAACTCGGGCGTATGGGCAAGGAAGCCCTTTTTGCGATACGCGCACATGCCTACGATCGCAATGGCGAAGTTCAGCCACAAGAAAGGCTCAAGGAGTATGGCGTACGGTTTGAACCGCAGGAATACCTGACCGTGCCCCTGAAGTGCCGACATGGCCGCGCTGCAAGCAATGAACAGATAGAACGCGAGAAGGAATTCGTACAAGATGACGAGTCGCGAGCTTTTCTGGGTTGTTTTGGCGGTAAGGAACAAGCTGTGTAGTAGCTGCAGGATCGTGATTCCCAGAAGAACGATAATAAGAAGATTCAGGACCGTTGCCTTCAAGGCGAAAAGGTGGTTCATGAGTTCGCCTCCTGCTCTGTTGTGATGGCAGGAACCGTGGAGTCGGCGATCACGGACAGGCTTGCGCTGCTGGATGAGGTCGAGATGGAGAAGGGGACGTTCCTTTCGCTCAGCGACGCTTTAAGGTCGTCGGCAAGGCTTTCGAAGTCGGCATTCGGGGCCACAGTGGTTTCCAGAAGCGCTTTCATTTGGACGTGCGCCGCATCAAGTTCGTGAACGAACAACATGAGCACGGCGTCGTTGGTGAGGTGGGCGGCAAGCGCGAAGTCGTATAGGCAGTCGTACAGAAGGCTGACGCATGCCGCGGGAAGCTTCTCATGCGTCTCGACAAGCGCTGCACACTCGACGCCGATTGATCGAAGGTCGGATGCGGTTTCGCTGAACACCAGCTGCAGTTGTTCGCGACTGAATTCCGGATCGCGTTTTTCGGACAGAACCAGTCCGGCTTTGCGCTTGCAATAGGCAACAAGAAGCTTGACGCGGGCAAGGATACGTTTGCTCTCTATCTGACACTGGGCGTCGGTGCAGGTGGGAAGGGATTCAAGAAGGGATTCGATCTCTTGCGTCTTGCCCTTCAAGGCGCGTTCAATCTCGTCGATGAGGGCTCGTTCGCTTTCAAGTCGGACAAGTTCGTTTTTGATTTTCGACTCGCGCTCAAGCAGTTCGTTGCTTTCCCTAAGCGATTCCCGTCTCCTGATGAGTGCCTCGCGACGTTCTTCGATGGTGGAGGCATCCTCGGTCAGTAAGGCGGTTCCGCCGTGCACAGGGTACGTTTTGAAGACGGTTGCGGGAATCGACCCGATGCGGAATGCAGCGCAATGTGCTGTTTCTTGGTGCATGTCGATTGCGTTGGCGACAGCCGGCGAGACGGGGAGGGCTTCGTTGCTTTGGAAAGCAACGTCGTTATTTCGATCAAGAACCTTCAGATCGAGGGGGAATATTGCGAAGGCGTCGCGATACCATCTATATGACGGAAGGATTCCCAGATCAAGTGCCATCTCTAGGACAACGAGAAGAACCACGCAGTATACAAGCGAGAAGTTCGTGCCGATTGAGACGGTGCCGCGAAGGATGTACAAGATGAAGTAAACGCCGCTTGCGCCAATGACCATGATGATGGGGACGAAAGCGCTGCGAAGTTGCTTACGGGCAGCTGCGAAAGAGACGGAAAGAAAGGAGATGAACAAAACGAGATACCAGGCCAAGACCGCCCAGTAGCCCAAACCATATGTGTAGTTGCCTGACCAATCGGGGTCGGCGAAATCGAACTTGAACACGAAATGATGGAAATTGTTGGTGAGCACGGTGAGGATTGCCATTGCTGAGATGGCGACGACGATAGCCTTTATGACCCTTGCAACGGGTTTCGTGTCAAGCGCCGCTGAGCGAAGCGCGCTGAAGAAGCAAAGCATGGGAATGACGGTCATTGGCACGTAGTAGAAGTACCACATATATGACCTAATCAGGAACAGGGGGTCGGGCAGGGGGTACTTAAGCAGCACGTCGAGCATCCATAAGACGATCAACGTCGCTATGACCATCAGATAATTGCGAATCGTTTCGTCGGAGCATCTGATGTAGACCGAATAACCCCAACCGGTTGCTACCAAGCAAAGCAAGATCATGTATCCGCTGGTACCGGAGGATCCCATGGAAAGGCGACTGATTTGCGGTGGAAGGGAGCCACCCAGAATCTGCGCGTGAAGAAGGATGCCAAGCACCGCGAGGGCTGCGACGGCGGCAAGCGCGAGGATTTTGCGGTTCGATATGTCCTTTGGCGGTTCCATGGGCATAGTATACCCGTCGGCGAAGGGTTAGCTGACTTGTTTCGACGACAAGATTGCTAATCGAGATTGTCGTCACGAAGGGCAATCGGTGTTTGTTTTCCCAGTAAAAGACCCCAGCGACGACGTGTCGCTGGGGTCATGCGCAAGAATCGACGATCGTTCTTGTTAGGGAAGCTCGATGGGCTCCCAATCGTCATGGCCGCAGATCCAAGCCTGAGGCTGCTCGACGCTGAAGAAAACCAGAGTGGGGTCGGTCGGGCCGTCGTAGGTTTCGCCCAGCATGGTGAGGTGATCGTAACCCGCCTTGCGGATCTCGTCGTTCACCAGGTCATTCATGCCGACAACGCCGCGAAGGATCAGCCAGCCGTGGCCGGGCCACCACGAGGTTGCCTCAAAGCGGGGGTTCGCCAAAAGTTCTTCCCAGACGTCCTTAGTGGTTGCGGTGCAGAACCAGATTTTGCCGTCCTGCTCGGCGGCAAAGCTGAACGGGCGAACATGAGGCTGGTCGTCGACGCTGGTGGCCAAATACCATGCGGGCACGGCGGTGAGGTACTGAAGGACGGTTTCGTTTCCGGTCATGATGATCCTTTTGCTAAGAGGGTCGTGATTTCGCTGATCGTTCGTTTATATCACGATGATTTTGGATGGGTCGGTGGAATCGTTGAGATAATCGCTCATAGGTGTCGCAATGATGGCAGGATCCTCGTATGTCGAGTAATAGTAGGTCTGCGTGCGTGCCGAATAGCAGCCGGTGTACAGGGTGACTTCGAACGTTCCGTCGGCCATTTGAGAGCTGCCGTCGATCATGGCAACTGCTGAAAGGGTATGGAATGCGCGCGAGACATTTTCGGCTTCGTTGTCCTTCTGGGGGTAGTTGACATGGGTGAACGCCTCTTTAACGAAGCGCGAGGTGGTGTACGAGTCGCCCGGAATACCGCGAGCACCGGAGCCTGCACCGAACGGCACAAGTTCCATCTTTCCCCAAACGGGGTTTTCGGGCATGGTGTTCGTGGCGGTGATGTACGTGCGCAGGTTGGTAAGGTGCCAGGGGAATTCGGGCTGGTTGGTAAGCACGTCGACGGGATCGTCATATACGTGAAGGCCATCGGCGGTCTGTTCGACGACGATGCTGCGCTTTCCATCGCCGATGATCCAGTGCAGCAGCGCCACGGCACCGCCGGGTTGGAACGGCGAGCCGTTGATCACGACGTTCCTGAGGGCTTCCTCAACCGCATCGACTGAGTCGAAGGTTGCGACAACCCATAGCGGGAATTCGTAGGCGGTGACGTTGTCTTTGCCCTCGACCGGCTCTTCGGGGAACGAGGCGAAGCCTGGGAAGTTCAGTCCCGCAACAGCAAGCCCTGCGTCGTTTCCGCAGTCGAAGTACATGGGGAAGTTACCGGCGGCAACAGCCATGCCGATGATGTTGTGCTGGGATTTTGCGGGCTCGATGAATCGATAGGGGATATCGAAGCCCTTCGGGGTGATAACCACGCGCTCGCCGTAGCGGGTGTTCCAGTCAAGGTTGCGTGCGAAGTACAGGTTGCCTTCTGGGTCGTTGAATCGGATTCCGGTGCACATGTCTGCTCCTTAGGTTTGGAAGATCCAATAGAGCTGATGCTAGCACTGCGAACGCCTGCTCGGCAAAAATGTAACGCCAGCGTGAACTGATCGCGCTGGCGTTACTGATGGTGTTTATGGGTTTGCGTTCGTTGGGCTTAGCAATGATGCGTTGGACGTTCGTGTTGAAGGGTTGGATCCAAGCAGAAGTCAGGCAACTGGGTGATGGCGTTATGCACGCACGCCCTCGGCCGTGCGGCTTTCGTCTTTCTTGCCCTCGGCCGTGCGAGCAAGGATATTCGCGTACACGGCACCCGAGATGTTGTGCCAGACGCTGAACACGGTACCGGGAACGGCCGCCATGGGCATAGCGGCGAAGTGCATGGTGGCAAGTGAAGTGGCCAGGCCGGAATTCTGCATGCCAACTTCGATGGACAACGTGCGCATTTGCTCTTTGGTCAGGCCAAGCAGGCGACCGACCAGGTAGCCAAGAGCATAGCCGCATACGTTATGGAGCATGACGACGGCAACGACAAGCGCGCCGGTGGTCATGAGCTTTGCCGCGTTAGCGGAGACAACGGCCATGATGATCAGGCAGATGGCGACAACGGAAATAAGCGGCAGAGCCTTGCTGAACGCCTGGGCGAACTTGCTGAAGAAGTAGTTGATCACAAAACCAAGCGCGATGGGTACGAGCACCACCTGAACGATGGAGACAAGCATGCTGACGTAGCTGACGTCGACGGTTTGGCCGGCAAGCAGAAGAACCAATGCCGGGGTTACGAACGGGGCCATGATGGTGGTGCATGCGGTCATGCCAACCGACAGGGCGACGTCGCCTTTGGCGAGATAGGTCATGACATTGGAGCTAGTGCCGCCGGGGCAAGCTCCAACGAGGATGACGCCAACTGCAAGCTCGGTGGGGAGCTGGAACAGCGTCACCAAAAGGAATGCCAAAACGGGCATGATGATGAACTGCGAGAGGATACCGCAGATGACAGCCTTGGGTTTCGTGAAGACAACCTTGAAGTCGCTGAGCTTGAGCGTCATGCCCATGCCGAACATGACGATGCCGAGAAGCGTGTTGACCCAGGAAGTGGGGATTGCAGCATGAATGGGTTGCGGAAAGATCAGGGCGATAATCGCAACGAGTAGCGCGATGATTGCCATGTACTTTCCCGCGAAGCCGCTTACTTTTTCAAGTGTTCTCATATTCCTACCTCCTAAAAAAGAAATGAGCCGTAGCTTTGTCGCTCACGGCTCGAAAACGATTCGGAGTATAGGACACTGAAATAAAGTTGTTAACTAGAAACTAAATTACTTTGCCTTAACTGCACATTTCCTTCTCATAATCTGTAAGTGGCGCAAGAAACCCCAGATCAGACAGTGATATTTCAATTTCGTTAAGTATCTCGTTTGAGTCTGCGCTGACGTGATGGAAGTGGTAACCATCAGTCAAAGCAGACAGAGGCCGAGATACCCCCTTGTCCAGATCTTCGATGAACCGACTGACATCACGGCGGCTTTTGACATCAAGCGGGGCGCTGATGAAACCGTAGGTGCGGTGGTTGACTGCAACGTCGATGACGCATCCGCCCAAGTCGACGATGGCATCCATTTCGGTGCGCATCTGGTCGGCATTGTGCTTCACCTTGAACATGCGGATGGCTTGAGCTTTGCCGCCCATGATGTACCCGCGATTGGTGGAAGCGATGGGGTGCCCCGCGCTGCGCAGGAGCGCGATGTCTTGTACTATTACCTGGCGGCTGACGTTCAGCTCGTGCCCAAGCGTGTGCCCGGGCACGGGTTCATCGGAGTTCTCCAGAATGCCGGTTATCTTCTTCCTGCGTTCTTCGCCGTTCATTGTTTCCCGCTTTCGGTTGCGTTCGATCGGGCGCTGAACCGATTAAGCCTCGGAGTTGGCGCGGGCGATATCGTCTGCGCTTTCAAGCTTAAGGTCGCCTTCTTTGATCCATCCCATTTTACGCAACAGGTTGCCGAAAACGATGGAAAGAATAGCAGGAAGGACGATGCAGATCAGAAGCATGCCAAGCCAGTCGAAGGCGGTGATGGCGGGCATGATGCCAGCCTCGATGTTGGCAAGCCAGCCGGTGTACACGCCGATGGGGCCGACCAGGCCGCAGGTGCCCATGCCGCTGGAGATTGCGGCGCCGTCCATGGTCATGCCGAAGATGCACGTGGCGATAGGACCAGTGATTGCAGAAGCAAGTGTGGGCGGAATCCAGATGCGTGGGTTGCGCACGATGTTGCCCATCTGAAGCATCGAGGTGCCAAGGCCTTGGCTGATCAGGCCGCCAACACCGTTTTCCTTGAAGCTCATTGCGGCAAAGCCGACCATTTGCGCACAGCAGCCGGCAACTGCGGCGCCGCCTGCAAGACCAGTCAGGCCGAGTGCGGCGCAGATGGCCGCCGAAGAGATGGGCAGGGTGAGTGCGACGCCAACGATGACCGATACGGCGATGCCCATAAGGAAGGGCTGGAGGTCGGTAGCCCACATGATGAGGGTGCCGAACGAGCTGGCTGCAGCGCCGATGCCAGGGGCGATGGCGTACGAGAGCAGGCTGCCCACCATGATGGTGACGAACGGCGTGACCAGAATGTCGATCTTGGTGGCACCTGAAACCAGTTTGCCGCACTCGGTTGCGACTATTGCAACCACCAGAACGGCAAGAGGCCCGCCCGCGCCACCCAGGCTGTTAGCGGCGGCGCCTACAGCTACCAGGCTGAACAGCACCAGCGAAGGCGACTTCAGCGCGTATCCGATGGCGACCGCCATGGCGGGGCCGGCTGCAGCTTTGGCGAATGCGCCGGCATCGCTGAATGCCTGCACGTCCAGCTGCGTGCCAAGGGTGGAAAGAATGGTTCCCATAAGAAGGGAGGCGAACAGGCCTTGAGCCATGGCTCCCAGGGCGTCGATGAGGTAGCGTTGCGCGGAGATCTCGATCCCTTTGCGCTTGAGCAGTTCTTTCATATCGTGCGCGCGTCCTTTCGTTTGCGTGTTGAAATGCTGACTGAGTATATACCTAACCTTACAGGTGACAAGACAGAAATCGCATGAATTGCATGAGGGGCGGATCTGTTCAGTTTTATGGGTTCTTGATAAACTATTTAGTTGCAAATCGGGCGGTTCGTTGGGGCTGCCTTCATCTATTCAGATAGGTGCTGTTATGGGGGACCAGGCAAATCAAGAGGAATTCGTTACTGACGACAGGCTTCGTCAGCTTCATCGCGTCATGCTCATGATGCTCAAGGACTTTTCGAAGATCTGCGAAGAAAACAACATCACTTGGTTCGTTGCATATGGTGCCGCCATTGGTGCTTTGCGTCATAAGGGCTTTATCCCGTGGGATGACGACATCGACATTTGCATGCCGCGCCCCGACTTGGACAAACTCACCGAAATCGTCCAACGCGATCATTTCGATAAGTATGAAATGCTCAGCTCGCAGATTGATCCGCGCTATCCCATGGCAACGTTTCGCATGATGCTGAAGGGAACCGAGTTTCGCGATTCGGCGCTTGCCACCATGGATTGTCCCTCGGGCATTTTCTTGGATCTGTTCGCCATGGACAACCTGGCTGACGACGAGAAGGCGTACAAAAGCCAGGCTTGGGATGCGTGGTTCAACAACAAGCTCGCTATTGTGAAGGGCATCGAGAACCCCTACATTGCCGGCAACGACGCTCGTGCGAAAATCCTTCGCACGGGAACGAACGTCATGCGCGGCGTACTGAAGCTCCCTGGCCTGCGCAACATCGATTTCAACAAGCGCGCGCTTGATGCCATGACTCGTTACAAGGATGATTTCTCTACCAAGCGTGTTGGCTACGTGTGTGATACCAACCGTTTCTCCTGCACGTATTTGCGCGACGATCTATATCCTGTGCGCATGGTTCCGTTTGAGGACACCATGATCCCCATTGCCAAGAACACCGAAAAGCTGCTGTATGAGTTCTACGGTGACTTCATGCAGCTTCCGCCGGCAGACAAGCGCAAGGAGCATTATCCCGACGTGCTTGACTTTGGCGAATACGCGAACATCTAGCTTGGTAACCGTGCTGGCTTCGCAGTGTTCAAGAGGCTATGTAAGGCGTGTGTGAAGAGGTTGTTCGGAAACTTACGCTCCCTTTACAATACTGAACACGCCGCATAAAATCCTGTCTAACGAAATCGGTGAGTTTTTATGTCTGTTGGGGGACCTCGCTGATTGATTTAATTTCTTTTACTGGTTGGGGGGGGCATGGTCGGTAACGACTCATGTGAAACTGCGCCTTCTATTAAAGAGGGTTTTAACGCGGAAGAATGCGTTTTGCCTTCTGTTGCATATGATCACATTCGGTCAATCCTTGGTGCCACGCGCGAAGAGGTCACTGATATTTGGCCCATGAAGCAGGGCCTTACCAACGAGTCTTGGCATTTCGCCACGCCGAAGGGCGAGTTCGTGTACCGTATGCCCGGCATCGGTACCGAGGATCTTATCAATCGAAAGGCTGAGGTGGACGCCCAGCGCGTTGCGCTCAAGCTTGGCCTTGATGGCACGTTCGTGTTCGAGGATGAGCGTACTGGTTGGAAGATCTCGCGTTTCATCACGAACTGTCGCGAGCTTGACGCCCACAACCCCGAGCAGGTTGCCGTGGCGATGAAAATGATCCACGACCTGCATCAGTCGGATGCAACCCTGAAGCGCACGTTCGACTTTTACGTGGAAAGCCGCCGTTACGAGCGCTTGCTTCTGCGCAAAGGCCCTATCACCGACGAGGCGTTCAATCGCTTGCGTATGAAGGCGGCTGTCGTTGCTGCCTATTCGAACGCCGATTGTGCCCCGGTGTGTCTGACGCATAACGATTTCTTCACGATGAACATTCTCGTGGACGAAAACGATGGCATGCATCTTATCGACTGGGAATATGCGGGCATGTCCGACTACGCGCACGACTTCGGTACTTTCACTGTGTGTTGCCAGCTTTCCGAGCAGGAAGCCTCTGATGCGCTTGATGCATATTTCGGTCGTCCCGCCACGTTGGCCGAGCGCTGCCATAACTTTGCCTACGTTGCGTTGGCTGGTTGGTGCTGGTATCTGTGGTCGTTGGTGAAAGAGGCGTCGGGTGGAAGCGCCGGTGAATGGCGTGACATTTACTTGTCGTACGCGGAAACCTACTTCGACAAAGTCATTGACGGCTACGAGCGCCTGCAGATGGAAAGGGCCATTGCATAAGGCTTCGACCGCTGTTTTCGGTGCAGCTTTCAACTGAAGGAGCCTTTCTTATGGAAACAATCGAGGTAGCGGGGCAGCGCGTAAGTATTTGCGTGCTTGGTGATCGCGGTGAAGACGGCGCGCTTCCTGTGCTGTACCTTCATGTGGCACCGAACGAAGCGCAAGAAATTGCATCTCAATGCGAAAAACTCGGCGTCTCGGGCGTTGTCTTGGTGTTCATCGAGGGTTTTGCTTGGAATGACGACATGACGCCGTGGGCGTCCGAAGGGCTGTTCGGCGACGATGCTCCTTTTGCGGGAAAAGCCGCCGTTCAGTTGGCTTTGCTCGAGCAGGAGATCATTCCCCGCGTCGAAGTTGTTCTTGGGGAAGCTAAGATCGTTCGTGCGATAGCCGGGTACTCGCTTGCGGGACTGTTCGCGGTGTGGGCCTCGTTTGAAAGCAAGCTGTTCTCTGCCGTGGCAAGCGTGTCGGGCTCGCTTTGGTATCCCGGATTTCGGGAGTACGTTTTCAATCACGTGGTTGATGAGGTCGTTCCGTTCTCGTATTTTTCGCTTGGCGGCAAGGAAGCTCGCACGCCGAACAGGTTGCTTCGAACCGTTGAGGATGACACGCGACAGATCCAGCGCATTTTTGCCGATCGCGGTTCGATTAGCGCATTTGAAATGAATCCCGGCAATCACTTCAAAGATCCCGCCTTGCGTGTTGCGAAGGGCGTTCGCTGGCTTAGCGAACGGCTTTGTTAACACGCTTGTCGCATTTCTCGACTACAATGCAGTGCGCTAAAGGTAACTTTTTGGAATAGTGGCGGGAGATCGAGGATGCCGGGTGTGAAGATCATTGCTTTTGAGGTTCGTGACGATGAAAGGGCGGCTTTCCAGGCTCAGATGAAGCGTTGGGGTGTCGAAGTAAAGATCACCAGCGAGATCCCTTCGCTTGAAAACGTCGAGATGGTTTCTGGCTTCAAGGGCGTTACCATGCTGGGACAGGGGCGCATCGACCGCCCGTTGCTTGAGGAATGGGCGAAGCGTGGTGTTGAGTTCATTTCGACGCGCACCATCGGTTACGATCATATTGACCTTGAAGCTGCTCGCGAACTGGGGATTCGCGTTTGCAATGCAAGTTACGCACCGAACGGCGTTGCGGAATTCACCATCATGATGATCCTTATCTGCATGCGAAAGTACAAGCAGGCATCGTGGCGCGCTCGTGTGAACGATTTCTCGCTCGAAGGGCTTCAGGGCCGCGAGCTGAAAGATCTGACGGTGGGCGTTATGGGAACCGGCCGTATTGGCGGTAAGGTTATCGAGCTGCTCTCGGGTTTTGGCTGCCGTATCTTGGCATACGACCACCGCGAGAAGGAATCGGTTAAGAAATACGCCACCTATGTCTCATTGGATGAACTGCTGCGCGAGAGCGACGTCATCACGTTGCATCTGCCTGGTTTGCCCGAGACGCGCCATATCATCAATGCTGAAACCATTGCCAAGATGAAAGACGACGCGATTCTGGTGAACTGCTCGCGCGGCGACCTTATGGACGCCGCCGCTTTGGTTGAGGGCATCGAAAGCCAGAAGATCGGCGCCATCGGCATGGACACCATCGAGGGTGAAAAAGGCATGGTGCATCAAGATCATCGCACCGAGACGCTGGCAAATCGCGATCTGTTCTACCTGATGCAGTTCGGCAACGTCGTGATCACGCAGCATATGGCGTTCTACACGGATGCGGCAGTAAGCAGCATGGTAGAGTGCGGCGTGGGCGGAATCGTCCGCATGGCGGCGGGGGATCCCTGCGAAACCGAGATAACGAACCGATAGATTGCTTACATGCGCTTTCAGCGATCAGCGGACTAAGCGGAGGCGGACTACCCGGTGCGGAGGGTCCGCCTCCGCTTTTCGTTTACCTTTTTGCTTACAAGTACTGGGCGAACGTGTTCACGAACAGCGAGACCAGCTGACGCATGTCCTTCGACATCTCCTTGTTGATTGCGATGTACGTGGTGAGCGTCGCGCGCTTGTCGCTGACGGGGATATGACGGAAATCGTCGAAGACGTTGTACTTGGTGTAGGGCGGGAAGCTGTACATGACGGCGTGGTCGCGATTCAAGACGTTCTCGCAGATTCGCGGGTTGCTGGTGGACAGGCATACGTCGATGTCGTCGGACAGTTTCGACAGCGCATGCACGCCCACGGCTCCGCCGACTTCGAACACGACGATCGGATACTGCGTAAGCGTGTTAATCGAGATCGACTTCTGGCTGGCCAGGGGGTGGCGCGGGGACATCGCTATGTAGATGGGGTAGGTCTTAAGCTCGATGAACTCGACGTTTTTGGGGATCTCGGCGAAGAACTCGTCGATAAGCTTCGAGACAAGCAAGATGCCGCAGGTGTCCTTGTCGTGAGCGACTTGGCCGATGATTTCCTCGCGGTATTTCTCGGACGTGAAGATGGACACATTGGGGTAGTGCGAACGGAATTCCGTGAACGCATAGGGCAAGATCGAGATGTTCAGCATTGGGGAAAGACAGAGCGTGATCTTTCCGCGAATGCGTGTGTTCGCATCTTCGACGTCAGCAAGATCCGCCTTGAGTATTTCAAGGCGGCAAAGGATCTCCTGTGCTGCTATGAGGACCTTTTCGCCTTGTTCAGTAAGACGCACGCCTCGCTTGCTGCTTTCGATGATCGGGCAACCAAATTCTTGCTCGAGGCTTTGAATGGAATTCGTCAGCGCTTGGCGAGAGGTATGTGTGTTCTTCGCCGCAACGCTCATCGAACTGCATTTCGCGATCTCGACAAGGTCGGCAAGTTGCTTCGTCCTCATGGCTCCCCTTCGTTTAATTGCCTTTTGTTAATAATAGCCTGTTCAGCCGCAGGTTAATCAAACCTTAACGGCATCGGTTGGGGCCTGCGTTATTTATAAGCTGCAAGTTTTAATTGCAGATGATACCCAGATGCAACCATAAAGGGTAGCTATAGCGAAATTAAGAACACCTATATGAATAAACTGTGAATCGGAGTTCATGCATGCTGAACGTTGTTGGACGCAACAACACGAAAGGGATGCCTGGTCAAGCGAATGGAAGGCGCAAGTCCGGGCTCTTAATCCATCTCGCCATGATCGCTTCTTCTTGAAGCTGATCGGTTCTATCGCGACGTGTCATGCCCTCATCTTTTTCAGGGCGGAAATCGCGGGAGAGCTGATCGTCATGGGAAAGGGAGTGAACTGATGGGTACTAAAAGCATTACTCGCAGGAACTTTTTGAAGTCGTGTGCTGCGGTGGGTGCGGCGGCTATGTTCGCCACCACGGCAACTGGATGCGGCGTCGCGGCTTCAGACAAGGTGAAGGTCCTTCGCCTTGCTAACCCGATGGCAACCGGCGACAACATCACGCTTGGTTACGACAAACTTGCCGAGCTCGTTGCCGAGAAGTCAGGCGGTGCAATGCGAATCGACCATTACGCAAACGCCGTTCTGGGATCTGACCGCGTGACCACGGAAGCGGTGCAGGAGAGCACGCTTGATATGGCAAGCTGCTCGAGTCCGAACTTCTCGGGATTCATCCCCGAGTTCGGCGCATTCGACTTGCCCTACGTTACCGACAAGCAATACCAGCAAAACCTCTACGATGCCATCGACTACGGTGAACTTGGCAAGTATTTCGACGAGGTCACCAGCCAGCGTGGCTTGAAGCTGTTGATGTACACCGAGTACGGCTACCGTAACTTCGCCATGGCGAAGAAGCAGATCAAGTCGGTTGCCGACATGGACGGTACCAAGATCCGCACCACCGACTCGAAGGTCGAGGTTGGCGTTGTGCGTGCCCTTAACGCGCAGGCTATGCCTGTTGCTTGGGGCCAGACCTTCACGGCATTGACTCAGGGCACGGTTGACGGCGAGGGCAACACCTGGTCGCTTCTGCTTTCGGCAAAGCACAACGAGGCGCTGAAATACGGCATCGAATCGCGTCACAACTACTCGATGCATATCCTGACCATGGGCACCGGCACCTGGAACAAACTTACCGACAACGAGAAGCAAATTCTTACCGACGCCTGCCACGAAGCGCTTGTTTGGCAGCGTGCCATTTGCTTCGAGAACGAGGCTAAGAACAAGCAGAAGATGATCGACGCCGGCACGAACATTTACGATCCGACCGAGGCCGAGCTTCAGGAGTTCAAGGACATCACGCGTCCTGTTTGGGACAGCTTCGTTGGCAAGTCGATCCCGCAAGAGTGCGTTGACATGATTCGCGCTACCCAATCTGACGACTATCAGCTTCTTGGTGCTTCTAAGGAGGCGAGCAAGTAATGAGTGCGAAAGAAACTAAAACGCCCAGCACCAACCCCGATATCATGGGCCTGACCGACCAAGAGCACTGCACGCTGTGCCTAGAGGATCAGATCCTCGCAGTGAATCAGGGCGATTCCCACGACCTGAAACCCGCGAAGACCGTGTTCCAGTGGCTTGACTTCAACCTCGAGAAGGTCTTGTGCTCGATCTTGATGATGGCCTTGATCTTGCTTCTGTCCTACGAGTCCATCGGACGATATATCGCCGTTTCGATCATGCATCTGAACCCTGACCTTTCCTGGACTGAGGAACTTGCACGAGCGGTCTTCATTTGGCTTACGTACCTGGCCGTTCCTTTAAGCATTCGCAATCGCGACCTCATCCGCGTTGACGCTGCCGTAGGCAAGCTCCCGCAGATTTGGCAAAAGCGCGTGTGGGCTGCATCCGACTTGTTCTTCTTCATCCTGGGCGCCGCCATCTTCTTCTACGGCACCAAGCACATCAACACGTTGATGATGTTCCCGCAGATGACGCCGGCTATGGGCATCTCGTACGCTACGTTCTACCTGATTCTCCCCATTGGCTTTGCGCTCATTCTGATCAGGCTTGCGCAAGACTTGAAGGCCCTGGCTCAGGAGACCTCCATCAAGGACATCTTCATCGGCTTTGCTCTGGGTTTGGTCATTCTGCTTCCCGCATTGCTTAAGATCCAGCTTGGTTCCATCGTGTACCTGTTCGGTTACTTCGTCATCACCCTGGTGATGGGCGTGCCGATCGCCATTTGCCTTGGCTTTTCGGCGTTGGTCACGATGTACGCCTCCGCGACGCTCCCCATTTCCTACATCGCGACGCAGGCGTACACCGCGATCGACAGCGTTACCATCATCTGCATCCCCCTGTTCGTTGCCGCCGGCGTGTTCATGGGCGAGGGCGGTCTGTCCAAGCGACTGCTTACCATGTGCGACGCAATGCTCGGGCGTCTTCCCGGCGGCTTCGGCATGGCAACGGTTCTGTGCTGCATGTTGTTCGCGGCTATGTCCGGTTCCGGCCCTGCAACCGTTGCTGCAATCGGTACGCTTACCATCCCTGCAATGATCGAGCGCGGTTACGACAAGCACTTCTCGGTGGCTTTGGTTGCCGCAGCAGGCACCATCGGCGTTCTGATCCCGCCTTCGAACCCGTTCGTTGTATACGGCGTTTCCTCTTCGACCTCTATCACCAAGTTGTTCGAGGCTGGCATCACTTCGGGTCTTCTGGTTGGCCTGGTGCTTATGCTCTTCACGTTCTACATGGCCAAGAAACACGGTTGGCGTGGTGAGAGCCACGAGAACCATTGGCAGTTGGTTGGCAAGACCACGTGGCAGGCAAAATGGGCGTTGATCGTCATCGTCATCATTCTTGGCGGCATCTATTCCGGTCTGTGCACCCCGACCGAGGCTGCTGCTATCGCCGCTTTGTACAGTTTGCTGGTTGGCGTCTTCGGTTATAAAGGCATCACCAAGAAGAACATCGTCCCCGTTCTGGTTGACTCGTCCAACAGCTCATGCATCATCATCCTGCTGATGGCCATGGCCACCATCTTCGGCAACATCATGACTCTCGAGAACATCCCGAACATGGTCGCGCAGGCTATCCTGGGCATCAGCTCCAATGTGTACGTCATCCTGCTTGTCATCAACGTCATGCTCTTGATGGTTGGCATGTTCATGGAAGCTTTGGCAGCCATCGTCATCCTTACCCCGCTGCTTCTTCCGATCGTCACGTCATTGGGCGTCGACCCGGTTCACTTCGGCGTCATCATCGTCCTGAACCTTGCAATCGGCATGATCACCCCGCCCGTTGGCATCAACCTCTTCGTTGGCAGCAGTGTTTCCAAGCTCAGGCTTGAGGATATCGTCAAGGCTGTGTTGCCGATGCTTGCTCTGACGATTGCCGTCTTGCTGCTGGTCACGTACATTCCGACGCTGTCCATGTGGCTGCCGAACCTGTTGAGCTGACGAATCGTAACCGCAGATCAGTCGCTTAAAGTAGTGTGTTTTGATCTTGCAGCCCGTCACGATTTCCGCGACATGCAAACAAAACTTGCATCATCGGGCGGGCTGCAACGACATAGGCTCACGTGATGACAACATCAATGCGGCCTATGGCTATAGTTAAGTCACCGGCTTGAACGTGAAGGAAAACACGGCAAGCTGAAAGCGTTAAACCCGAGGCAAGGGAACCGCGGCCCGAGCTTCGCTCCGAATCCCAAGAAACCATTCTTCAGAAAGGGTGGAAACCATGGCAGAGATCAACATCACCGAGTGCTGCAGGGAACTATCGCCCCAGGAGCAACACCTTGTCGATGTCCAGAACGGCGACATGAGCTACAAGAACGGCAGGGAGCGCGTTTTCAAGATCCTCGATCGTGTGCAGAACCTGAAACCCGTTATCGACGCTGAGCGCGGCAAGTACTTCACTGAGTCGATGATGCAGACCGAGGGCGAGCATCTGACGCTGCGCTGGGCCAAGGCTTTGAAGAACATCGCCGAGCACATCACGGTTTACGTCGAGGAAGACAGCCTGATCTGCGGTCGCGTTGGTTGCCCGGGCCGTTACGGCATCCTGTACCCCGAGCTTGACGGCGACATCTACGAGGAGGCCATCCGCCTTCTTCCGACGCGCACCACGTCCCCGTTCGATATGACCGAGGAAACCAAGCAGACCATCCTGAACGACATCGCCCCGTACTGGGACGGCAGGAACGGCACCGGCAAGACCTTCTTCAACGATCTGTACGACGCGTTGCCTGAAGATACTCTGAAGGTCACCTACGAGCCCACCGAGAAGTCCACTTCCCGCTACATCGTCAACGAGACCGCCTCGTTCCGCTCCTCGAACCAGTGGGTTATCGACTACGAGAAGCTCCTGAAGCGCGGTTTCTCGGGCATCAAGGCCGAGGCTCAGGAGAAGCTTGACGCTCTTGATCCGTTCGATCCGCTGGACAACGTGAACAAGAAGCCTTTCTACGAGGCCATCATCATGACCTGCGACGCCATTGTTCTTTGGGCGAATCGCTACGCAGATCTGTACGAGGCCGAGGCTGCCAAGTGCACCGATCCTGCTCGTAAACAGGAGATGGAAGAGATCGCAGCGCGTTGCCGCCGTGTCCCCGAGTTCCCGGCTGAGAACTTCCGCGATGCAATCCAGTCGCAGTGGTTTATCCAGATGTTCAGCCGCCTCGAGCAGAAGACTGGCACCATCATCTCCAACGGCCGCATGGACCAGTACCTGTATCCGTACTTCAAGGCCGACAAGGAAGCCGGTATCCTCACCGACGAGCAGGCTATGGAGTACCTGGAGTGCATGTGGGTTGGCATGTCCCAGTTCATCGACCTGTACATGTCCACCACGGGCGGCGCCTTCAACGAGGGCTATGCTCATTGGGAGGCAGTCACCATCGGCGGTCAGACCCCTGACGGAGAAGATGCGACCAACGAGCTTACCTACTTGTTCCTGCGTTCCAAGCGCGAGTTCCCGATGCATTATCCCGACCTGGCAGCTCGTGTCCATGCGCTTTCCCCGCGTCGTTACCTCGAAGAGGTTGCCGATACCATCAAGGAAGGCAGCGGCTTCCCCAAGCTTTTGAACGACGAGGAGATCGTGCTTCAGCTGGTGTCGAACGGCGCCACGATCGAAGAGGCTTACGACTATGCCGTTTCCGGCTGCGCCGAGGCCCGTATGGTCAACCGCGACACGTTCACTTCGGGCGGTGTTTACATCAACTTCGCATCCGCTATCGAGATGCTGATGTACAACGGCCGCACGCTTAAGACCGGCGACGAGCTTCTTGGCGTCGAGACCGGCAACGTCGAGGACTTCAAGACCTTCGACGATGTTTGGAACGCCTACGTTATCCAAGCTAAGAACCTTCTGCGTCACGCCTTCATTCAGCAGAAGAACATCGACCGCCTGCGTGAGCGCCACTTCGCAGCACCGCTTCTGTCCTGCGCACACGACTTATGCATGAAGGAAGGCCTTGACCTGCACACCGAGTTCATCCCGGGCGGCGTTGACATCGGATACTTCGAGTCCATGGGCTTCGGCACCGTCGTCGACTCCCTGGCTGCCATCAAGAAGTGCGTCTTCGAGGACAAGGTGACCACGCTGGCCGAGATCCGCGATGCCATGCGCGCCGACTTCAAGGGTTACGAGGTTCTGCAGCAGATCCTGAAGAAGGCCCCGAAGTACGGCAACGACGATCCGTACGCCGACGAGATCGGCAAGGCTTGCGACCTGGTTTGCTCTGAGTTCACTCACAAGTACTCCAAGTCGCTGGGCATCAACTACTGCCTGCGCTACGTCCCGTTCACCTCGCACGTTCCCTTCGGCAAGGTTGTCGGCGCCACCCCGAACGGCCGTGTTGCCTGGTTCCCGCTGTCCGACGGTTCGTCCGCTTCTCAGGGCGACGACCACAACGGCCCGACCGCCGTTCTTCTGAGCAACTACTACACGAAGAACCCCGGCTTCCATGAGCGCGCCGCTCGTCTTCTGAACATCAAGTTCGACCCGAGCGCCGTTTCGGGCGAGGAAGGCACCGAGAAGCTGGTCTCGTTCATCCGTACGTGGTGCGACCTGAAGCTTTGGCACTGCCAGTTCAACGTCATCAACCGCGAGACCTTGCTGGCGGCTCAGCAGAACCCCGACAAGTACCGTGGCCTGATCGTTCGAATCGCCGGCTACAGCGCGTACTTCTGCGATCTGTCTCCCGCGCTGCAGGACGACCTGATCGCCCGTACTCAGAATTCCGGGTTCTAGGAATCAATTAAGGGGCTGCGGTTGGCTTGGCCGCCGCAGCCCCTATTCGAAAGCCGCGCCGAAGCGGGAGATCCGGTTTCGGCGCGGTTTCTTTACAGGGAAAGGGGGAGCGCATGGAAAAGGGATGCGTCTTCAATGTGCAGAGGTACTCGGTTCATGATGGTCCAGGCATTCGAACCGTTGTATTCCTGAAGGGGTGCCCACTAAGATGCAAGTGGTGCTGCAATCCCGAATCGCAGCTTGCGCAACCCCAGATCGCCTACAACATCGAAAAGTGCATCGGCGATGTTTGCATGATGTGCGGGCGCGTTTGCCCTAACAACAACATCGCCCTTATGGACACGAACAAGGTTTGGATCAATCACGACAACTGCGTGAACTGCCTTGCCTGCGCCAATGTTTGCCCGGCAGACGCCATCATCAAGTACGGCGACTACCGCACCGCCGACGAGGTTCTTCGCGACGTCGAGCGCGACATGATGTTCTACAACCGATCCGATGGCGGATTGACGCTGTCGGGCGGCGAGCCTTTGATGCAGCGCGATTTCGTGCTCGAGCTTTTGCAAGAAGCGAAGAAACGCGGGATCAGCTGCGCTATCGAGACGTGCGGTGCCGCGCCTTGGGACCAGGTTTCCGAGATCTTCGGCTTGCTTGACTACGTTAACTTCGACATCAAAAGCCTGAATGCCGAGAAACATAAGGAATGGACCGGTTGGGATACATCCATCATCCTGGACACGTTCAAGAAACTCCGTGAGACCTATCCCAATGTTCTAACTCGCGCAAGAACCCCCATCGTTCCCGGGTTCAATGACACCGAGGAAGACATCATCGCGATTCGCGACTTCGTCAAGCAGTTCCCCAACACCGAGTACGAGGTGCTTCATTACCATCGTTATGGCTCTTCGAAGTACACGTTCATCGGTCGCGAGTACGAGCTGGGCGAGGTCGAGCTTGACGACGACTTGTTCGCGCACCTGAAGAGCATTGCAATGCAATAAGAGGAGTGATCTATATGAAGGTCATCGATTTCAGGTTCCGTCCGCATATCAAGGCTACCTTGGAAGGCTTGGCCAATAGCCCGATCTTCCGTAAGGGCCTGCTTGCAAACGGCGTCAACCTTGATCTGTTCGTGGCTCAGGCGCAAAGCGTCGAAGAAGTCACCGATCAGCTTAGGAAAGACGGCATCTACAAGGCCGTGATCGTAGGTCGCGATGCCGAAACCACGTATGGATTCAAGCCCAACAATCAGGATACGGCCGACTTCATCGCGCTTGCTCCCGACCTGTTCGTGGGATTCGCCGGTCTTGACCCTCATAAAGGAAGCGAATCGGTGAAGGCGCTTGAAGATTTGGTTACGAACAAGGGCTTTGCCGGTGCGGCGATCGACCCCATTTACAACAAGGCTTGCTTGTCCGATGCGTGCTTCTATCCGATTTACGATGCGTGCGAACGTCTGAACGTACCGATCGTCATCACTTCCGGCCCTGCACGCTACACGCCGGGCACCATTATGGATTACGCGAACCCGGGCTACATCGATCGCGTGGCGGCGGATTTCCCGAACCTCAAGATCGTGGTCAGCCATGGTGGATGGCCTTACATCGAAGAGATGATGGGCGTTGCGTTCCGCAACGAGAGCGTTTTCTTTGAGGCGTCGGAGTACGAGCTGTTCCCGGGCAGCGACAACCTTATCAAAGCTGCATCGGGCATCCTTTCCGACAAGATGGTTTTCGCAAGCGCGCATCCGTTCGTTGACTACCGCGATGCCATCGAGTTGTACAAGACCTTGCCCTTCAGCGAGGACGTCCTCGAAAAGGTCATGTGGAAGAACGCGGCTGGGGTTCTTGGTATCGAGTAATGGTGGTGGCAAGGCGGCGTTGCGAGGCGTAAAGTGTCTTCTTGTACAAGCGAACGTCGTGTTCGCAAGGTAACGAGAGGGGATACCCATGGGTAAGTACACCGGAACTCAAACCGAGAAGAACCTGGCTGCCGCATTTGCCGGCGAGTCCCAGGCAACGAACAAGTACACCTATTTCGCTTCCACGGCCCAGAAAGAGGGCTTCGAGCAGATCGCCGAGATCTTCCTGAACACCGCCGCCAACGAGCGTTACCACGCAAAGATGTGGCTGCGCGAGCTTGAGGGCATCGGCACCACCGAAGAGAACCTGGGCGCTGCTGCTGACGGCGAGAACTTCGAATGGACCGATATGTACG